>Ga0224501_10000113_pt1 | contig 82253 bp, 91 predicted proteins | sample SF_Oct11_sed_USG_4_FD_169105 | JGI IMG/M metagenome (GOLD analysis project Ga0224501, IMG submission 169105) | Sediment microbial communities from San Francisco Bay, California, United States - SF_Oct11_sed_USGS_8_1 | ecosystem: Environmental > Aquatic > Marine > Sediment | place: USA...
CCGTACCGAGCGTATTTTCCCAAGTTCATGTTGATCACGTGGTTTTTCAGTTAATCCATCATAATAAATGTTATCTACCCTAGGATTCCAGCTTTTTACCCTCAATTTCATATAACGCATTCACATACTAAACAAACCGGCAAACAGAGTAGACGAGGGAATAACATGCATATCCACGAATTTCAAGAAATGATGCGACGAATCTATTTCCACAGGGACTCAAAGCGGGGAGCAAAAGGAACCTACGACTGGCTTAAAGACGAGGTTAACGAGTTAGGAGACGCCATGAAAGAAAACAACGCCAAGGCATTAAAGGACGAATTCGCAGATGTTCTCGCATGGTTAGCCTCCCTAGCCAACGTATTAGAGATCAACCTCGAAAAAGCAACATTGACAAAATATGACGGCACATGCCCCAAATGCCAAAAGACAACATGTGGATGCACATTTTCGAAGCAACCATAACAACGATGGACCCACTCTTATAAGCCCAATGACCAAGACTATCCCAAATGTGGCACGCCAACTGGAAAGAGACCAAGATCGAACGCAAACGCATAGACTAGTAGGAAAAAAATTTTCACCCGTTTTAGCTCACCACAAAACTCTTAAGAAGACTCGAAGAAAAATACAAACTACCACAACATAGGAGAATGATATTTTGGTCTATTGCACTAAATGCGGTGCCAAAAACGAAGAAGGCGCCGTAGTATGCGTCAAATGTGGAGCAAGCCTAGAGACAGTACCACGCGCTCGAAAACACGAACGCAAACGCGTAGAAGAAGAATGTTTTGGAATCCCGTACGGTGGTGCAATTGTAGGCTTAGCCATAGGCGCAGTAATCCTACTCTGGGGACTTATAATGCTCCTGCAACAACCAGGGATCGACGTGATCCCCTCAGGCGTGTCTGCCTGGCCCTTTGCAATCATAATCTTTGGAATCCTAATCATCATAGGCGCCTATTTCGGTCTCCGCCGCAGATATTACTAGCTAAGCCCTTCTCTCATTTTTCGAAATTCACACACGGCCACATCACAAGTGTGACAAATCCTTTCGTGATCCCAATGCGAAATCGAGATTCGAGTAAACAGCCAGAAAACAATCAACGCAACCAAAAAAAGATCAGCAATTACGCTCTGTAGAAGGCCATCAATCCCGACTAGACCCCAAAATGCTCCCAAAACGAAACCGGCATTCAAAGAAAAGCGGACACCCCGCTGCCTCACCCGAAACTGAAACAAACCCAAGGCAACCGCCAAGAGCCCAGCCAAAACCATCAAAACATTGTTTTGTTCAACACGCCAACCAACGAAAAAATAGATAACGGTTCCAAAAAGAGCCAACAGTCCTCCCACGGTCAGTCCAGTGCAAGCGACACACAACCTTCTGTTTTCTATCTGGAATACATGCGGCGAAAAGTTTCCACAATGAGGATGATGCCCACCCAGTTCAGAGTCTCCATGAAAAGCAGGCCCTCTTTCTTTTCTGAAACTCAATACGTTTGTGCATTGCTTTGGAAAAAAAGCTGCAACGACCCCTAACACACAAATTAATCCGAAAACAGAACCAACAATAGGTTTTCTCCAACCGAAATCTTCATGCAGAGAAGGTGGAAAAAACGCGAGCAGCATTGAGAGTAGGACGCCGAAAAGTGACATGTAAAGCAGAAACATGAGGGGACGATTCTGGAGTATACTTTTCGACATGGGAACCGCGACTTAAAACAAGTTTCTGAATTGTTTTATGATGCCTCGGCCAGCCATATACCAGTAAATTCGTCTTTTCAATTCGTTTCTGGAAAATAATCCTTTGACTCGTCTCCCCCAAGAACCATAAAAACTTCGGTAGCACTTATAGAGTTCTTCCTGCACATCTTCCCGTGATAACGTCTCCGTAGGCATTATAGCATGAGCCATGTCATAATGTGACCAATTGAAATCTTCAATCCATCCACTTCGCTTAGCTTCCTCAAAAATTTCTGTCCCAGGAAATGGTGTGAGAGCAGTAAATAATGCAAAATCCGGGTCCAACTCATTCACAAACTCTCTCAAATACGCAATTGACTCAGCTGTGTCTCTCCGCTCACCCATAATGAACATTGTATGGGCAAAAATATCATTCTCCTTCAACAGCCTCACAGCCTTCTTTGCACCTTCTGGAGTTATACCCTTCTTAAACCTCTCAAGAGTCGAATCTCTAGGACTCTCCACGCCAACCATTACCCAGTTAAGCCCAGCCTCCCGCATCTTAGGCAAAAGCTTTCTGTTTCTGACAACATCATCACATCTCCACTGCAAAAACCATGTCAAATCATCTCCTATTTTCCGCTGAAGAAGCTCAGAAGTAAGACTACTTGCCCGCTTGCCCGAGCCGAAATTATCATCTGTCAACCAAATAAATCTGCTTCCATAATTCTGATAGCAAAACTCCATCTCATCTGCAATTCGTCTAGGCGACTTCTGTCTCCACGTCCCGTGCCAGTGCCGCCATTGTGTACAGAAAGTACAGCGGTGTAAACATCCTCTTGAACCCTCGATTAATGCGTAAGGTGCTTTGCGACCAGCCATAGCGGCGAAGTGATATTTGTGCACAATATCCTTGACGAAATGGTATCCCGGATAGGGGAGATCATCCAGATTACCAATTAATGGTCTAGGGGGATTATGAAAGATTCTTCCTTTATATCTGAAGGAGATGCCCTTTATTTCTGGAAGAGATGATCTCTTCTCGGCATTCCTAACAAGTTCTGCAAAAGTTTGTTCTCCCTCGCCCCGCACAATAACATCAATCTCAGGATATGTCTCAAGGCTTTCTTGGGCTGTTGCTGTAAAATGTTGACCTCCAGCGACTGTGAGGAAATTCGGATTTACTCTTTTTGCAGTTTCCAACGTTCTAGCAACCACGTAGGTGTTGCAGGTGGCCAATGCGCTTGAAGCCACAACGTCAGGATTGAAGGATTGTATTCGCTTTTCCAGCTCTTCCCAATACAACTGCTGGGCATTACAATCCAACACCTCAATCTCAACATTCTTCACCTCTCTCTCAAGATAGGCCGCAAGCTGAATAATACCATAGGGCGGTGGCAAATACTCGCCCATGACGAACCATACGTCCTTTGGCGGTTCAACAAACAAAACTTTCATGCTGCACTTTCCTCAACGAATGGTTGTATCACTTTCTTTTAAGAATGGTGATAGCAAACATTAAAAGAAGAAGAAAATATCTAAACATCTCAAGGAAGACACAAAATATGACTCAAGGACGACATTCAAAAGGTACAGATTGGCTTGGCATAGTCTCTCTAGGATTCTTCTTGATCGCCGTAGGCATAGTTTTCGTCGCCGCCCCAAATCTCATCGAGGAAATTGGAACATTCGTTAGGGACTTCCATCTGGAAGCATACGCAAATATTAAATTGCCTGCCCCAAAAACCCCTCACCCAATAATCTATGACACCATCAAGAACTTTTGTTACATCTTTGGTGCATCACAAATCATCATTCTGATTCTCAGATTCGCGCTCAGAGACCTCTCGAGCAAAAAGGCAGAAACAGGCTCCGGAATAATCTTTTGGTTAGGAATGGGAGTCTTTGCAGACTTCGCAAACTCATTACTAGCCGAACCCACTCGCTGGTTTTCTCTCGTCAGTGGACTCATAATAATGGTAGGGCTCTTAATAATTTCAAGAATTCTCTTGAGAGAACTATTGCGCATGCTCTAGTATTCTTTCTGGCTTGTCAGTCTCTGCTGCCCAGCACCAGTCAAACTCCATAAGAAGGGTCTAGTTCCCTTTCGCCCAATGATCTTTTCAGTCCACAGGAGACGGAGATGATGAAGAACCGCCGAGTAACTCAGCCCAATCTTCTCGGCAAGAACTCTTGCCGTAAATTCTTCGTTTTCAAGAAGCAACACTATTTTTGTCCTCGCAACCAAGCCTAAACGAACATTTCTGATCAAGGACAAAAAGGCCTTAGGGTGATAAGATTCCTTCAAGGTGCTTCCCTAAACAAACTTATTGCGGGCATAGAAAAAGGTTCTACTATTTCTGTTAGGCTATAAAATCTGAGAGACTGATCTGCTTGGGTTTCTTACCCTCAAAGAGGGTATCTATTTCATCTTCGATTAGTGACAGACGCTGACTATAGTAGGTTGAAAGACCATATTTTTTCACAAGTTGATACGCCGGTTCTAAGTATTTTTCAATACCACCACGATGGACAGTTAACATTAGTGTACCTCCACACTCTGGACACTTACCCTGAAGAGGTAGTCTTCTAAAACGTTTGTTACATTTCTTACACCGGAAGGTCTGAGTCGTAAAAGCACGAAGATTACCCACAATGTCACGAATAAAATGAGTAGTCAAAACCTTTCGAGCAACAATCTCCGCATCAACAGCCTCAATCTTCTCCGCCAAGAAAAGCTGACTATTCAACTTATCAGTCATACGCCGCAACTTCTTATATGCGCTCTCCTTGTTCCCCGAATTAATATTAGAAACGGGAATTGTATACCTAAAACCTTGAAACTGTGCCTCAGTGTTTAGCCTATCACCAATCAAGTCTATAATCTCGTTAACTTCCTTGGGAGCCATTTCTTTCAGAGTTTTTTCGTAAAACTCCAGAGGGTAGATGCCGGACACATCAACTTCATGAGCTTGCCTCTGCACCTCGCTAGGGCTTATCAAAGAAATAATGAAAAGTGGGGCATCCATCATACCTCCAATCTGGGCTGGCAAATAAGACTTTGAAAAGTTTAGTAAAGGATCCAAAGCTAACATCAGCGCATCTTCATCTCCATCACAGTCTCTGCGTTTTGCGGAGTGCCAAATGGGATGGGCATAACAAACACTTAGGGTAGTGAACCCTACGATTCTTCCAAGAATTCCCACAGAGGTGTGAGGTGCTAAGCCTATAGTGAGGTGCCCAACTAAATCATCAACTCCTTTTACGTTGTAATGTGGCGGAAGATCATAGACCCTCTCAAGTAATTCATCTAAGAAGCTGGCTACACGCACAAAATATTCCGCACAGGCCAGCGGAATCACAACATCCTGCATCTTAAGCTCACAAATCTGATCTGAAGCAGTTAGTGGCTTTCCACCGTAGTCAGAACCATAACCTAATTGCTGAAGCCTCTCTAAAGTCACACCTATTTCTTTCGGTTTAAAGTGTGTCAAAGGAGCATTCGTAGCGTCAAACCGAATTGTTCCATCCTTAAAAACAGACAAGTCATATCTTACACGCAAAATCCCCTTTTCAAGAATCTCGGCCGTTTTCGTTTCATTAATCAGTCCCTTCACACCTTTAACAAGTTCAGGCGGGGAATGTCTCAATTTCCTACAGGCTTCATCTACCACATCTTTAACGTTAACTGCTTGCTTCGCATAATCTCTAGAAGAAACTTTGCAGACTGGACAAAGATTCTCTTTAACAACTCTTCCACAACGGGGGCAAGACTTCTCTACCACCGTGTCAACACCGCATCTAGGACACATTATCCTAAATGTCACTATCCCACACTGGGAGCACCTCCGCTTGATCAAATCAACTTCAATCACAGTCTTTCTTGCGGCGTCAATCACATTTCGGCGGGAACCACCAGCTAGCCCCACTGGGAAGAGCGTGTGAACGAGAGGCCTCATCTCTCTTCTCTTTGCCTTTTCTGGACGTCCCATTCTGGAGCCAAGAAAAGTGCATATTTTTTCTCTAACAAGAACGCTACTAACATCCCTAATGTTTTCCAAAATGGATTTTTTCAGAGATATCCGTTTATTTGGTTTGTGGAACCCAAGGCAGAAAGCGAGGGCATGCGCGTCGTCATTTTCCAGTTTACAAATCTTTTCTTCATCAATTCTATGAGGTACGTAGAGTCTCTCAAGGATATCCTTAACAGCTTCATTTATTTTTCCAGTTATTTCACAAACGGCGCCGTTTTCCACTTGAACTTGGGAAGCTAAAAGCCAACGTCTTAATGACCGAAATTCTTCACACGAGATGTTAGACCACGCATATGTGAACAAAGGATGAAGAGGAACATCTAGGCTTCTAGCTATGGATATGGCCTCCTTCGCAGTCGGCTTGGTTCCATAAGGATCAGTTAAAATATCCTGTAGACGCGCTACAGAGATTTTTGCAGATTCGCCTACCCTTTCAATGTCTCCGCCAAAACTCTTCTTAATAACCAACTGGAGGTCTTGGCACCACCATTCTTCAGTATATCCAGACGGAAGGAGAGGTTTATTATTGTACAGAAAATCGCCGAAGCTAATGAGAATATCACCAAGAAACAGAATTTTGTCAATCCTGTTTCTTATTTGCTCAAAATCTTGAAGCGAAACCCGAACAACAGACCCATCTTTTAACCGAACAATTGGAGGCTCTATAGTATCTACTGGAAGAACAATGCTTGCTTTTCCTGGACCTTGAATACGTAATTGAGTACCAGCAGCAAGAAAGTGCTGAAGTACTGCCATTGTTGCAGGATGCAAGCCTACTGCAGCAAGACCTGTGTTTCTAGACCGTCCATAGCGAAGTCTGAAGCCACCACGTCGTGAAGGAAACGAAAATATCGGACGCCCAGCGATAACATCTTCCATAAACCCAGCTGTCTTTTTCTCTTCAATTTCTCGAATTCCACCAAGCCAGTCCCATCCCATAATCCCTAGTTTTTCTACAACAGTCCAAACTTTTGCAGAACGCCCCACCACCCCATCATTTACAACACGAAGAGCTCCACCTCTCACCCGATTGGTTTCGATGCGAGGTAGATTACGGAAGGATGAAACTTCAACGCGATCAGTTTCTGTACCTGTAACTTCCACAGGAAGTGATTCAAGGGCTTTCCTCAACTCTTCGTCGAAAACGTGATATTGGAATCTAGCTACTGAACGTTCATACAATCTCACTTCTTCAATGAAACGGCCGATTTCCTCTTCCGTTGGCTTATAACGATCTAAGCCGAGAAGACGACGCACAAAATCTCCTACAACGAGGGTCAATGGAGCATCTGTACCACCTGCCGCTCTTATAGGACCGGCAAAATAGATCGCTAGGTATTTTGTACTATCTTCATTAACTTTTATTGCCACTTTTGCCACGCCTTGTAAGGGGGCAACAGTGATGCCCTCAGTCAATATAGCAAGGGAGGTTCTTACGGCCTGTTCCGCTGCTTCACAAGCATCCAAGTGTCCAAACTTTCCATGGACTATTTCCTCGGCTATTTTAAATGCCAAGTCTTCCCGAGGCAATTTCCTACTAAGATCCCGTATACTTTCAGCAACTCCTGAGGGCCCAACAAGCCCTTCAACTAGCTCAGCCAAGTCCGTTGCTATTCTAATTTCAGGACTTACAGTTGGGTCTAATCTTTTTGCTCTTGCTTTTTTTGCTATGTTGTAAATGTTGTGTAAAGTCTTCTCTAAGTTGGACGTGTATTCTTGGTATTCTTTGCTCATTATAAGGTTCAATCTTCTTCCACTGTTAGTCATTCACAAGTTTATTATTGAGTTTTCCAACACAAAACAGTCAAAACATCGAGAGTCGTTTGGATTATTCTACGTACATATACACGCGCATTTTACCTGCTCGTTATTTGCCCTATCAGTTCCCTAAGTTTAGGTTTTGCTGAAGCTCGTTCAGTCACTGTGCCCGTCACAATGATGCCGGCACCTGCTTCAACCAGTTGTTTGACTTGTTTCTTGGTATTAATTCCTCCTCCGACGATTAAAGGAACACTGAGAAAATCTTTTACCATCTTTATCATGTTGTTTGGAACTGGCTGTTTAGCGCCAGAGCCAGCCTCTAAGTATACAAACCGCATACCTAAGTATTGAGCCGCTAACGCGTGTGCAGCTGCCAACTCTGGTTTGTTATACGGGATTGGGCAGACTCGACCTACAACTCCAACTGCGCCACCTTCTCCAACAACTATGTACCCCAATGGAATGGCCTCCAGACCAAACTTTCTGATTAAGGGGGCGCCTAAGACTTGGGCTCCGAATATGAAGTAGGGATCAGAGGAATTGAGAAGGGACATAAACCATATAGCGTCAGCGTATCTACTGATGCCACTTACATTGTTTGGGAAAAGAATGATTGGAATCTTCACAGTTCTTTTTATCGCCTTTATGACACGATCTAGATGGTTAGTTAAGACGAATGTGGATCCACCTATCATGATGGCTGTTGTTCCACAAGACTCAGCATCATGGGCTACGGCAGATGCCGATTGAGGAGTCACCTTCTCTGGATCGATAAGAGTGATATGGATGGATCCCTCTTCCAGAATCTTGTCTTTTAGATACTTTTCTACATTATTGACCATCTATATCTCATCCTAGGTAGCTGGACGAGAATAGAACTTATCAGTGAAATGGCAGTATACATCAATTTCCTTCAGCGCTGGCTTGATAGACAATTCTTGGGTCAGGCCACAACTTCCGCACCGCACAGTTGCATGCTCATGATCTTTAGATATTTCAACTCTAATCGCTTCCTTTCCGCACTGAGGACAAAGGAAAACCTTCGGCAGCTTTTTCTTAGGAATACGAACTGCCTTTCTGCGTCTTCTGCCCATATTCAAACTCCTCTAGTAACTATCTGGAACAATATCACGGAATTCGCCAAATGCTCAGTACTCCCTAATTGCTTAAATATTTGTCTAAGTTTCAACACAGACATGAAACACCCCAGCTATAAAAAAGCGTATAGTAGTTGGATCACGTGATCACAATGGAATTGAAGGACTCTGTCTTAAAATTAGATTCATCATCCGTAGAAGCGAAGATTAAACGTTTCGTAAAAGACTATGTAGAGAAATGTGGAACCAAAGGTGTTGTTTTAACAGTGTCAGGCGGAGTGGATAGTTGCACAACAGCCGCCCTCGCCGCACTATCCTTAGGTGGAAAGAAAGTGTTAGGGCTTATGTTGCCTGAAGAAGAAACCTTCAATGCAACTGACATCAATCACGCAAGATTAGTGGCGAAGAAATTCAGCTTCACCCTTAAAACCATTGATATTTCACAAACTCTCAAAGCATGTCTCAGCTCCATTCCGATTTATGATAAGAATGACAAAATTAGCAAAGGCAATCTAAAAGCAAGAATTAGAATGGTCTACCTCTACTATTATGCCAACAGACTTGGAAGGATAGTATGCGGTAGCTCTGACAAGTCAGAAACCATGATGGGCTATTTCACGAAATGGGGAGACGCTGCAGCTGACATTGCTCCTCTTATGGACCTATATAAAACTCAGGTTAGACAATTGGCTACACACATCGGTCTTCCTCCAGAAATCGCAAAAAAACCTTCAACTCCAGCTCTTTGGCCGGGTCAACTTGCAGAAAAAGAACTAGGCGTCAAATATGAAACATTAGACTTGATCCTATATGGTCTGGAACACTTCATGACAACTGAAGAAATTTGCGGTCAACTAGACGTTCCCACTCAACTAGTCAATGACATAAAGACAAGGTGGCTAATCATGGAACACAAAAGACGCCCCCCATTAACAACAAAACTTGGGTACAGAACGATAGGAGCAGATTTTAGACTCCCATATACAACATATTAAGATTGAAGGAGAAAACAAGATGTTAAGTGAAGTTAACATAGCACTTTCCCAGATTAGCCCTAAGATTGGAGACAAAAAACGCAACCTGAATCACATGAAAAAACAGATTAAACAAGCAAAGGAAAACGGTGCGAACCTAATTGTATTCCCAGAACTGGCACTAACAGGCTACACACTTCGAGACACCGTGTACGAATCAGCAGAACCTATCCCTGGACCGTCCACAAATCTCTTAACAGAAGTCGCAAAAAAAGAAAATATCCACATGATTTTCGGGATGGTAGAGAAGAGCCAAAAAGCCAATGCAGTCCTATACAACACTGCAGTTCTCTTAAGTCCAAAAGGCTTGGTAGGAAAATACCAAAAGATGCATCTGCCAACCCACAGCGTTTTTGAGGAGAAACGCTACTTCCGACTAGGTTATGAGTTACCTGTATTTGAAACAAACGTCGGAAAATTGGGGATAATAATCTGTTACGATGTGTTTTTCCCTGAAACAGTTCGCTTGCTTAGACTAAAAGGCGCCCAACTCATCATCTGTATCTCAGCTTCACCAGCAGTACGGAGCAAGTTCTTCGAGGCACTTATTGTTGCCAGAGCAATTGAAAACACCGTCTTTCTGGCTTATGTGAACTTAGTTGGTATCGAAGACGGCTTGCAATTTTGGGGGGGAAGCAGACTCATAGCTCCAAACGGCAGTGTCATATCACAAGCTAAGTATGATGATGAAGACCTTGTGATAGGAAAAATTAATTATGGTGATCTGAAACGAATAGAAACCTTTGTACCCACTCTTCGTGACCTTCGACCAGAATTGTTTGGCTTCTTAAAGAAACAGGCAGAAAATCTGTGAAGAACGTATCTTCTGGAGTAGAAGATCCCTAGTTGAACGTTTTCACAGCGTTTTCAATTCGATCCAAAGCTTCCCTAACCTTGTCATAGGCGGTAGCGTACGAGAAACGTAGATAACCCTCGCCATGTTCACCAAAGGAAGACCCTGCTACAGTCACCACCTTCTCCTTGTCGAAAAGGTAATCAGCAAATTTCTCAGATGATAACCCAAACTCTTTGACATTTGCAAATGCATAAAACGCTCCCTGAGGAAGAAGACATTGGAACCCCTCTATTTCATCAAGCCTTGAATGGAGCAGGTGGCGGCGTCTGTCAAACTCTTGGACCATGTTTTCAGTGAAGGTTTGTGGACCTTCTAGGGCTGCGACTGCGGCATATTGTGCTGGGGCATTTGTGCATGCGGCAACGTATTGATGACATTTTAACATGGAAGCAATTAATTCTTTGGGACCAAGTGCGTAACCGACACGAAAGCCCGTCATGGCATATGTTTTGGAGAAGGAGTTTACAACTATTGTGCGGTCTCGCATCCCACGAAATGTGGCTAAACAATGGTGCTTAACATTGTCATATAAGATTTTTTCGTAGACTTCATCAGAAATCACAATCAAATCACGTTCCACAGCTAGTTTGGCTAGACCCGCTATGCTGTCATAAGACAAAACTGAACCTGTTGGATTGTTAGGAAAATTCAGAATCATCACACGTGATCTGTCCGTGATCAGTGATGTCACAACATTGGCATTAAGTCTGAAGCTATTTTCCTCACACAGAGGCATAGAGACCGGGACACCGCCCGCCATCAAAATGTTGGGCTCGTAACACACAAAACCTGGATTAGGAACCAAAACTTCATCACCAGGATTTATCAGCGCTGTTAAAGCCAAAAAAATTGCTTCGGTTCCTCCTGCTGTAACTAGAACCTCTGACTGCGGATCATACAACAAACCATAATCCTTTTTCGCTTTTTTCGCCAATCCCTCGCGCAGCTCGAGGATGCCCGCATTAGGCGTATAGTGCGTCTTGCCCTCATCCATAGCCTGCTTTGCAGCTTCCAAAACATGAGATGGAGAGACAAAGTCTGGCTCACCTACTCCCAAGCTGATGACATCGGGGTCTCCTTGTGCCAAGTCAAAAAGACGGCGAATGCCAGAAGGCTTAATTCCACTTAGTCGTGTTGCGATTCTGACGCGTCTGGACACTGATCTTCACCTTTTCATGAGTTTCCCACGATGAAGGGTTTACATTTGCCAATATTTGTGTAATACCTATATAAATTAGTTCAAAGCTGAACCTGTCATAAACCTTTTCTTTTCACCCGTATACAAAGTTGTATTCTCTAGGCGTCACGGATTGGTGTAAGAAATGAAATTAAAGGAAAGCGTTCAAAAATGGGTAAGGGATTCCCTAGGAGACCCGATTGCAGAAATACTTGTAAAAAACAGCCATTTAACCAAAATACAGATTGAAACACTGTTAATCGACATATTAGCAGAAAATATCGTGGGAAAACCACTAAAATACGACGAAAAGGCCAGATTACGCCTATTAAAGGGAGGAATAAGCCGCGGTGCTTTCAATAGGACTCTAAAACAAGCTAAGAAAAATGTCATCAAATCAATTTACACTATAATCCTCCTTGGATACTTGGGGATTTTTGAAAGCACCCAATTGGATCCCTACATAGAAGTTGCAAGCAAACTACAAACATACATAAAAGCTTACAAAGATATCTTAAAGGGAAAAAGGCTAACTAATGAACATGTAAGAATAATGAATATGCTTCGAGAGGAACTAGAAGATAGTCTAACATTGTTATCTAGCGGCTCCATTCCCAAAAATTTGTGATGTCACAGATCACAGATTACCTAATACAAAATATCTACCTAAGTACAGTTCGCGAATTAGCATCATTAAGTGAAGAACTGTTTTGGACCCTCTTTGCAAAAATACGCTTAAAAACAACCAGATCGTAACAATTCTTCAGCGGTATATCTATACTCTTCAACTCAACAAACTATGAGCTACTACTGACACATACTCTTGTCATAAACGTGACTTGTGATGTCACATTATGATCTACGCCTTTTATCACCATAATCTTTAAGTTTCCCTATGGGCAATGTGATGTGTGATGTCTTATGCACATCACAAGTGATCACATTCGAATCACAATCATACCAAACCATTTGGAGAATATTTCTACTTGTTCGATCTAACCTTGTTGGTTGCGATTCTTCTATTATTTGTGACGGTGGTCGCATCTGCGCTATATTACAAGAAAATAAGAAAAGTTCAGACGAAATATGAAGAAGCGAAAGGTATCGTTGGTGACGTAGTCATAAGTTTCAATGCAGACATGGAGAGGGAGAGGCAAGAACTTTCAGTTATCTCCAACAAAATGGGAGTGTTACTTTCAGAGAACAAGCACCTCCAAAAGAAAATAGAAAGCCACAGTGACCAATTGAGAAAGCTTGCAACCAGAATAGAAGTTCCAGAGTTGGACCCAAACCTTTCCACACAGTTAGAAGAACTTCAAAAAAACATTACAAATCTAATGAACAGTCATAAACGCATTGACTGGCGAGTTACAAAGATTGAGCAAGTAAACCCACAGGCCTCTGCACCCCAAGAAACGAAAATAGAAACGGCTATTCCTATAAGGCGAGAAAAAGCTTTAGCCTCGCTGACACAAACGGAGCTGGAAGTATTAGAAGTTCTTGCAAAGGAAGGAAGGAAAACTGCTCCAGAAATAAAGGAGAAAATAAATCTTACAAGAGAACACACCGCCCGCTTAATGAAGAATCTCTACGAAAGAGGTTATTTAGAACGACGCACAGAAAAAATCCCTTATTCTTACAGCATTAAAGATGAGATGCTAAAGATCTTGAAGAAGGCATCAGAGTCACAGTAAAAGTTTTCAGATGACTATTCCAACGATTCTCCGGCTCTGCGAATTTTTCGAAGTTTTTCATCCATCTCAGCAAGGGAACTCGATTGAGGAAGGTTATAATCAACTTTTTCTGAATCTGCCTCCAGATATTCTGGATAGTGAATAATCTTTACTGGAACCGCAAAGCGAATTTTAGGCTCAGAAATAAGCAATGCCTCGCCAACATCCAGCATCTTTATCTCAGTGTCGCTGTACTCAAGATACGGCGTATTTTCCGTAACGTAAGTTCTGTCGCGGCGTAACTCTGTCTTCATGATGACTTTAGTCCAAAGCTCGGCAAAGACATTGAGATTTATTCTTGAAGGCCGTGGTGTCACAGCATTCAATCCAACACGGTATTTACGATATGTCAGGGCGATGTCAGAGAATATGGTTTTGGGTAGAGATGGATCGAGGAATTCGTGAGCCTCTTCTAAGGTTATTAGCACTGTAGGAAGCTTTTTCCATTTCTCGAAATTACCTTCCCACATACGTTTATAGTGAAGAGAGACACTGGAGGCCGTGAGGCATGTTACATGGTGTTGTTCCTCGAAACTGATTCCCGAAATATCGATCAGACAGGTGATGCCTTTGCTTACATTCTGAACCACATCGTCAACGAAACTATAGTCAGAGGGTGGGAAAAGGTCTAGAGAGAGACTTGAAAGTTTTAGCATAAGGGCATCTATAACAGCCTTGCTCTTGTAGTCCGTGAGCCCGGCCACTCCTTTGTAGCCTTCTCTAACATAGGCTTCGCGCGACTGTTCTATCCAAGTTCTCCCTAACTTTTTGTAAAGTTTTTGAGCAAGCCTTACTTGATGCTGCGTGATGTCGGGAAAAAGTGTTCGAAGTTTATAGGGGTGGACTGTATAAAGACCCACAAGCATCTTCTTCTCTCTAGCAGAGTAGTAACGAACTCTGGTGTGAAAGAGTTGATGATCGCGCAAGCCCCGTTGAGGAGTTATTCCCCTCCCGTCCAGAAGCTGTCCAGCAAAGTCAAAGATTAGACCCACAGTACGTGGACTTGAATCTATGATCCGCGCATTAAGCATTAATTCACAATTCGTTTTTCCAGAACCTGTCATCCCGAACATGCCCATCATCAGAGGTATAGCCTCAACACTTATGCCCACAGTACCAAGCACTTGTTCGCCAGAGCGCAAACGTGCTATCTCTAAATCCCCACCAAGTCTCAAAACCGAATAATCTTCTTGGCTCGTTGTGTGTACTTTGTCCATGTAATCTGGATTAAAAGTTGGAGAACGAATCCTCTTACCACCTTTTTCAAGAAAGAGAATTGCATCAACATGCCTGTAGCTGGAGTATGGTCCAAAGGATTCCTTTCCTTCTGCTTCACGGAGTTGTTCGTCCGTTTTCAGCGTGGAGGAACTCCCAGCGTCCACGATGCGTGCATAGAAGCTTTTGCTGGCTGAATCTATCCTAACTATCTGACCAAATGAGAGGTTGGTTCCTCTATTGAGGAAGAAGGAAACCTTATCTCCTTTTACTTCACGGATAAACCCTACAGGTTCAGACATGTTCAATCCACTCCCACTGAAACGGATGTTTTACGCCATGCAGTTCATCTGGGAAATTACATGACACTTCTTCCATGCGAAGTACATCCAACAAATCAGCGGTAGCCAGCGTTTCCTCAACTTGATCATGATAGTGAAGAAGTTTTGAGTCGGACGGCCCAGAAAAATCGTGAGCAAGCCAAAGGGTGACAGGATATCCGAGGCACCTTGGGTCTTCTGAGATGGAAATGAGCGGGGAAAGTAGTTCGTTTATTTCATACTTAGTTAGGTAGTCCATTATATCACACCGAAAAACGCGTGGACTTTCTTCATATAATTTCACAACAGAAATATCACCATACAAAGTTTGATCTTTGTTTGCCTTCCTAATGGGATGGTAAACCCACACCCCATAGGGTGAAAGCATGGTCGTAGTAGCCACAAAATCCCTACCCTTATCATCGTGAAGCAAAGGAGAGTTCTTGCTTATAGCTAAAAGGTTGATCCCCTCTTTTTTGCATTCTTCGTATAGTGACACGCGGAATTTCCTTTCTCCACCAAAGTAAGCTCCACCGTCTAATAGAAGGTAATTACTACGACCATTGGTATGGTCGTAGTAAGGCGTTGTAATCCTTCCACGAAGAAGCTTTAGACCCATTTGGCTTTCTAACTCAATTCTGAAGTCCTTTAAGAAGTTACTACGACCATACGCGTCTCCAATTACAGTGCACATTCTTTCTTCATAGCCCCAGTCCACATTGCGTCCTTCCACAGAAGCATACGCCGCTCGCATGAGGTAAACGCCCCAGTTATTTGCTCTTTTTAATGTCCTTGTTGAGCAGTCTACAGCCATGAAATGTACGTCGCAGTTTTTCATTTTTTTCAAAGGCTTTATTTTAGACTTATCAGGGGTAATTGCTATTACAGGTTCTTTCCTAACTTCATGGAAGCCTATTGCGCGCCCTTTGTTAACGTAGTCACCAAGTTTTTTCTTCATCTCTTCTAGGTCTTCGATTATTTTTCTCATTTGACCTCTCTCTCAGAACCCCTGTAAAGATTCTCTTTGATATCATGAGATGGAATGTCATTAATCTGACTGACTGTTATTTATTATCTTTCATAAAACTTAATGTGCTCCGCGATATCTCAGTCACCATTCTGTACCGCAGATGTTGAGACATCTTATTTCGGATCACAAAACCACGATCAGCCATTCTGGATAGATAAGTTGAAACCGTGCTTAGGCTAATTGGTTCCTTCAACTTCTCTTCATACAAAGTTTGAACGTCACGAGATAAAAACCAAACAACTGGAAAATTCTCCTTAACAATATAACAAACTTTGTCAAACTTTGACAGTTCAGAATAGCCTTGACCTAACTCAGAATTGGCTCTTGGCATGCCTCCCAACAACTCAACAATATCGAGTAGGCGGAGGGCCTTGTCTCTTGTTACATGTCCCTGAAACGTCACAGTATAACGGTTTCCATCTCCATCAAAGACTTCCACCCGCACTTTTCTAGCAGGCATCCCTTTGCACCAATCAACCAAATCCTTTACAACTTAACACTTCACACGTTATAGAAGTTGCGGTTAAGAGTTGAGATGAAAAAACGCCAAAAACTGTTTAAACAGCAAAAATAAGCCAAAAATTCACTTTGTCAAGTTCACAGCCTTCACGTGGAACACCAAAGAAGCAAAAGAGAATAGAAATGGACTGCTATCAGTTTTCCACAGGAAGGTGAGGGGTCTCCCCTCTACAAAAAAGAGCTTTATAATAAGCAATAAACAAGAAATGAAGGCGAAATACTTCCGCTAATAAGATTAATTTCACTATCACTTCACTAAAATGTTAAAACACAACAGAGAAAACAATTCGATTCTAACTATCCAACGCTTGTAGGGGTATGCTATGAAAAGTCAATTAATTAATATACCCCACGGATATACAAATACACCAACCCCTTGATTTCCACTGCACCATTTTTATCCAGAAATAAGACGAGGTAACCTTTGAAAAGTGTTTTTTGTTAACTCTAAAGTCTTTTATAAAAATTATTAAAATAAGAAATTTAACGTAAAGACATGGGATGCTATTCTTTTTAATAAAAGAATACTCTTCACCCTCTTTTTCAGAAGCTATCTCCAAGGGAAACAAAGGGGTGGACCCCTTCTTCAGGTTTTTCTGAGTTGTGTTTAGTTTTTTGTATGAGAGTTCTTATTTTTCAATGGAGAGTTCTACGTTTCTTCTGTAATTCTACAGAGGAAACAGACATGACTAGTCATACTAACCACACAGTGTTAGACAATGTTTTCCAAAGATTTTTGAATGGCCCAAGCGTTTTTAAGGATCGGGATGTTCTACGTCACGACTATGTTCCAGAAAAATTACCGCATCGAGAGCAGCAGATCCGTTGTTTTGGAGAAATAGTTGCTCCAGTTCTACGCGGGTCACGGTGCTCAAACGTATTCATCTATGGAAAAACTGGGACTGGGAAAACTGCGGTTGTAAAATTTGTGTTGAACACACTTGTCCAAAGGGCTCGACAGTTTGGTGCTATTGTGAAGATTTGTTACGTTAATTGCCGACTAATCGGCACAGAATATCGGATTCTTTCTAATTTATGCGCGGCACTTGGCGCAAAAGTACCCTTTACTGGTCTGGCGGTTGGAGAAGTGTATGAGAGATTTAAAAAAACCCTGAACCAAAGAAAAATCCTCTTCATTGCTGTTTTAGATGAAATTGATGCCCTTATACACGCTAGAGGTGATGTTCTACTGTATGAGTTAACAAGAATAAATGGGTGTCTTTGCTCTAGTAAAACTTCTATCGTAGGAATCTCTAATGATCTCCGGTTTAAAGAATTCTTAGATCCAAGAGTTCTCAGCTCACTGAGTGAAGAAGAGATAGTTTTTAGGCCTTACGATGCAGCTGAACTACGAGACATTCTTTCAGATCGTGCTTGGCTCGCGTTTCAAAAGGGGGCGTTGCTTGAAGGGTCAATAGATCTGTGTGCGGCACTTGCTGCAGCAGAGCACGGTGATGCGAGACGTGCGTTAGATTTACTCCGGGTGGCTGGTGAAGTCGCTGAACGAAAGGGAGAGTCTCTAGTGACTGAGGGTCATATACGGCAAGCCGAGAGAAGGATTGAGCATGATCAGACTGTGGAAGCTTTGAAGAATCTTCCTCTTCACTCAAAACTTGTCTTGTGTAGTGTTTACCTTCTAGGCAAGGTGAAGATCAGTTCTGCTATTACTGGTGATATCTATGAGATCTACCGTGAACTCTGCGATCTTTCAGGGCTCTCACCTTTGACACAAAGGCGTGTGAGTAGTTTGGTTAACGAATTGGACGTAATAGGACTGTTGAATACTCGGGTCGTCAGTATGGGGCGTTATGGACGTACGAGAAAAACTCGTCTAAGCGTTGCTAGGGGGCTTATTAGGGAAGTTTTTACGTCTGATGGTAGACTCAGGGGTCTTGTGGACCATGCACCAAAATGTTTTTCAACAATTTCGAGTAGTCGGGGCCGAAGACGGTTGCCCCTCTAAGAAGATACTAGATTATGACCATTCAGAAACCCTTTTCGTGGATGTTTTGTTGGATCATAATTGAATGATTTTTTAGTTGGAAAAAACAACGGTTGTCAGTTTGGATGTCACTGAAAATGGTTCAAAAAAATGCTTGATACGCGCGCATGAACCTATTCGGGCTACTAAACTCATTGAACGAGGGCTTACAGAAAAGGTGACGTAAAATCCAGTGATGTAACTTGTAGCGTTTGGAGGTTTACGACTGGTACAATTCCTGGAGTAGGTAGAAGACCCATACGCTTTTGATATTCTGTTTGTTGTTGCCACGCACCTGAATTTACAACTAGGACTCCGCGGTATACACCATGGCTTTGCACATGCACATGCCCGGCTTGGAAGACATCTGGTATTCTTTCTATTACTAAGTAATCTTGTAGTTCAGGGGCTATGAGAGTTCTCTCTCCATAAATGGGCGCTAAGTGTCTACCTTGCAAAAGCAAATTCATCGCCTTACCAGGGGTGTGAAAACTCATGTTTGGAGCAACTGCTATAACATCATCTAAACTTCGCCCATGATACAGAAGAAGCTCCACTCCATGAAGACTCACAATGCTCGGATTTCCACACGAAAACACCTTTCTAGTTTTCAGTAAAGGTTCTATATACTCTTTCGGTATGGCAGGTTGGGGCAACGCCTTTCTAGAAGCGTCATGGTTTCCTGGAATAATTAGTAACTCTATGTAGTCAGGGATCTGCTCGATGAAACTCGCCACTTCTTGATATTGCTTATAAATGTCTTTGATCGCCAGTTCTTCTATCTGTTTTGGATAAACACCTATCCCATCTACGAGATCTCCAGCAACAATAACATATTTGACGTGACTTGCAACGTACTTCATTTTTTCGTTTCCTACTTTCCCGTTTAGCCAAAGCAGAAAACGCTTGAATGCCTCTTGCATGAACTTTTTGCTTCCGACATGGAGATCTGAAATGAGGGTTGCGTAAACCGGCATTGAGGCTCTCCGTGGCTTCCTTTTTGGAATATCGGGTAAAATGAAGTCCTCAGCGATGAGTAAATCGTTTTTTCCTTTGAAACCAATTACACATACGACTTGGTCAAGTAACAATATTTGTGCTTTTTCTACTAGACTTGGATTTTTCGTTGGCGATGCCAATACGGTGATGTTTGCGTCAAGATCTTCAACTTGTAGAAAAATCTTCTGTTTAGATTCGCGTTTCTCTGTGATCATTCCGATGATCTTGACTTTTGAGTTGACAGGGGCTTTTCGTGCTTCTGAGATAGACATTGCATCCTTTGCATCCATTCTTTGTCTTAGAATCTTCCGTAACTTTCTGAAGCGATCTTGGAAATATTCTACGTATTCTTCAATAGCACCAGTTGCACAGATCTTGTCTGTTGGGTCATCAATTACTTTCATATCCGCGTCAATGTCTTTCGCATAAGCATGAAAAGCTTTTTTCGTCTCTATCATAGGTGGTGAAGATAGAGCTAATGGAGGTTCTTTCTCCTCAAGGAGAGTTTCTTTTGCCACCTCCTCCAAAAGGTCTTTGCTTACGAACAAGGGTTTTTCAGGGGTATTCTTCATTTTTTTGATGATTTCTTCTGTCAACTTGAGAATGTCTTCTGTTTGAGGTAGTGTATGCAAAAAACTGAAGGCGTCAGTGTCTAGTTGGTATCCTGCCGCTATGATGGAAGAGACCGCCTTTTGTAATAGCTCGTTCATGTCCGAGTATTTCTCCACTGCTCTCTACTGGAACGGCAATTTATCCTCTTTACTGTTTCCTACCAATTTGGTTTTTTGGGGATTCTTTAAATCTATACCTATGATGATATTTTCTTTTTATTTCTGACATTGCCTGCCAATTTTGAATGATAGATTATTATTTTAGATGTGTTGATATTCCCTTTTGGGGTTTTGCTATGGAACTTCGCAAAGTTCAGAAGACAAGTGGGGGAACTTTCTTTGTTTGTTTGCCGAAAGGTTGGGCTGAGCATAGTGGAATTAGTAAGGGATCGGTAGTTTCCGTCTCTGAGAGGGTTGATGGACGATTGGTCATTGATGCCAAGTATGGAGTTGAGCGTGCCCTTGAAGTGGCGGTTGTTAAGCCTGGGCTCCTTCTTTACCGTGAGATTATGGGGAAGTATTTGTTGGGTTACGACGTGATTCGGGTTGAGGGGAAGGAGCGGATCAGTGTGGAGGATCGTGAGAGGGTTAAGGAGACTGTTAGGCGTTTGGTTGGTTTGGAGATTGTTGAGGAGGACTATATGCGGATCGTCATGCAGTGTTTGTTGGAGCCTTCTGCTTTTCTGCCCGAGAAGATTTTGAGGCGTGAGTATTCTATTGCTGCGGGTATGCATAGAGATGCTGTGACTGCTCTTGTTGATGGCGACGTACATTTGGCTAAGAATGTTGTTGCGAGGGATGATGAGGTTAATCGTTTGTATTTTCTTTTGGTTCGGATTTTGCGTACTGTTATTCAGAATCCGGGTTTGAGTGAGAAGTTGGGGATTTTTCCTATTGATTGTTTGGATTATCGTTTGGTTGCGAGTTTGGTTGAGTCAATTGGTGATCAGTCGGTGATGGTTGCTCAGAAGGCCATGGGATTGGAAGGCGTGAAGTTGAAGAAGGATGTTTTGGGGGCTGTTGCGAAGTTGCACGGATTTGTGTTTGACGCTCATGAGCAGGCTGTGAGGGCTTTGTTTAGTAGAGACGTTGCTTTGGCTGAGTCTTTGAGGGTTGATGGGCGTAAGAGGTTTGTTTCCATGTTCCAAGAAGCTGAGAACGTTGTGGGGTCTTTGGGTGGTGGTGAGGCGGCTCCCCATGTGTTGGCTGTTGTTTCTTTTCTTGGGCGGATTTTTGATGCAGGTGTTGATATTGCGGATTTGGTTATGCCAAAAACGAGTTGACCTTCTACATTTGATAGTGTCTGTCTCTAGGTCTCTCTATTGGAGAGGGGTGTGAGTTGTTGCCGCTTTTTTTTCCCTTGTTAGGTAACAAAACGCTTTTAGACGTGAAGGGGCTTTGAAGGTTTGGGTGTGCCGGGGCTTGTAACCTGTCGTTGCCAAGACATGTGATGAACATTTGTCTCAATAAGGGGTGGCAGAGTGGTAATGCGCTGGTCTCGAGATCACTATTGTTGATAGGGGCTTAGACGTGTCAACCAGTGGGTCTTCGGCCCTCATGGGTTCAAATCCCATCCCCGGCGCCAAAAGACTTGTGTTCATATTTCAGTGTACGTGATGAAGAATTGTTATTTGCGAGATCGGTTGTATGATTTGGGGGGACAGAAAAGATGAAAACTTCTTTACTGGAGATATTGGCGTGTCCGGTATGTCAAAACTCCTTACAATTTGAAGGAACCATGTCAACTGATCGCTTTGTCAAGGGAAATCTCCATTGTGTAGCAAGACACTTCTATCAAGTGAAAGACGAAATTCCCGTACTAAAAGATCCGCAGATAAGCACGAACGGGTTCGTTTGGAAAGTGAAGTTTCCCAACATAGAAAAATATGATACGATGCGCAAACAGTACGCATCCTATCTTTCTGAAGAGCAAAGGAAAGCAGACAAAGAGCTTATGCAGGCAGTAGTACAAAACGTTTCAAAGGAGGGCCTAATATTAGATGTTGCCTCCGGCATGGGTCGACTGCTCTCAGTTTTGTCCCAACACTTAGGAAAAAAGGTCAATCTACTGGGAACTGACATTGACGAGACCCCACTTCGAGGCGCCAAACTTAAACTGGCGCAACAGAGAAGCTATACTCAGACTTCTCTGAGTGTAATGGACGGCAAACACCTCGCCTTTAAGCCACAAAAAATTTGTTCCGTCACATCCTTCTTTGGGTTGGATAACATCCCTGAACCCAAGAAAGCCTTCCAAGAGGTATACCGGGTTCTACGGCCAGAAGGGCGATTAGTCTTGGCAACTCTTTGGCTCAAAGAAGGCTCAAAAAGCCTAGCCATGGCACAAAAACTGGATTATGGAGGAATCCCGACAAAAAATAGACTTACACGTATGCTTGAAACAACTGGATTTGAACTGGATTCCACTGAAATCTTCTATTCAGGGGAATGGCCTCATAACCCGATGGATCAGCTTCCGCTCGAAGGCGACTGGTTTGCGCACTCATTTGTACTTGCACATAAAAAATAGGCTCATCTTTCAACTTCTGGTTTAATTCTGATTTATATCTAGATTACGCGTCTTAAGGTTTATATAAATAAAAGTGACCGTTAGTCTTCCGGTGTCTGAAGTGCTTGAGGGTAAGAGAATTCGCTTGCGAAGCTTTGAACTCTCAGATCTCGACGAGATCATGAAGCACTGGAACAACATGGAACTCAGAAATCTCCTTGGAAGTGCAGACCGAGGTCCAGCGTGCCGCAATGAAGAAGAGGAATTCATCAGGCGGACATGGAAAGAGCGTCAAGAGAGGAAGGCATTCACATTTGCGATCGAAACTATCGTAGATAACAAGCTCGTAGGTGGAACCAGCATTTTTGATATTAACTGGACCAGCAGATCTGCTGCAACTGGGATAAGCATATACAATCCAGATTATTGGGGGAAAGGTTACGGACAAGAATCCATGAACCTAATCCTTGGCTTTGCCTTTCAAATCCTAAACCTCAATAGAGTAGAACTTGAAACCTTTGACTTCAACAAACGGGCACAGAAATGTTACCTGAAAGTCGGCTTCAAAGAAGTTGGAAGAAGAAGGAAAGCCTGTTTCATAGACGGTCAATATCACGACGACATCATAATGGACATCCTAAAAGGAGAATGGCTCACAAAACCCAGAAAGTGAAGACCCGGCAGATCCTTCTTTTTTGACAAATACGTCGCAAAATAAATAATTACCCATTTACATTGCGTGCGCACCTATTCCTTTTCAGTTGCGGTATCAGCAGTTGAGTTCCTTTTCCTTGGTTCTGGGTTTAGCTATCACTTCTCTCACTTCGAGGTCAAAAAAGCGGGACGCACTTGCAGACTTTATCACCAAAGCAGTGTCCGCTCCACGTCCAGTCCCACCTATTGCTATAACCTCCCTACCATCAGGAATCAGCCCAGCATCAACTGCCATAATAGCAATTTCAATACAAACTTTGGTGCCTTCCCCAAAAAGCCTCAAGGTATGAGCAACGAGTTCCAAGGGCATAATCGTCTCAAACTTCTTACGTATAGCCCTTTCAACTCCACTTAGAGCATGAGTTGCCGTGAAGATTTTGGCGCCATTTTCGAGGATTTCTTTGCGATTTTCTTCCAGTAACTCATGCATGCTTGGTTGTCGAAAGCCGACGTGGTGCGTAACGACAACAACGTTGAAGTCTTTGAAAATTCTTGCAGCTTTGACTCCAGTTTCACCGGTCGTAGAGGCAACTACAATATCCTTTGTTCCCTTAATTTCCGCATACTTCTTAACCAGTTTCAGCACGGTTTCGGTGTTTTCCTTTCCTGATCTCTCAAAATACATAGTCTTACCTTCCATCAAATCTGTTTCAACTCCTTCTCCTTTTTAATAGATGTCTTTTTTAGTGGTTTGCGTTTGAGTTTGGTTCCACAGATCTTACACTTCTTAAATTTATAGTCTGCAGGATATTTCCGGTAACATGCCGGACAGTAACGAATCCAATGTAAACGGAATCTTATACCAAAGGTCATGAGCGGAGAAAATTCCACACCTATTTGATTCGCAACGTTCTGAATTGAATAATCATCTGTGACAATCAAGGGAGTTTCACCCCTATTCTTGACTTCGAGGGCCAAAGCCAAAACCTGTAAATCCGCTTCCGAAAGGAAGGAAATATCCCCGACCGTCTTGGATGCTTCCCTGACTTTCTGGATGAAGTCGGCGGTTGGCTCAGTGATGCGTAATTTCTTGTTTTCAACAGCTGCATTAAATCGTGTCCAAGAGAGAGAGTCTGAAAATAGCTCTTTCTCCACCATTGGAACTGAATACTGTTCATTTTGAATTGAGAAAGGATCAAATCCCGCAATAAACGCTGATGTGTCTAGAATGACTACTTTTTCTATTTCACTCAATTCTTTCATCCTTTGGGAAGAGGCGTCTTCCTTTTAGACGGTGATAAAAATCTTTTTTAAATCGAATGAATGATGTTTCATGCTCTGATTTTGTGATTGTTATCCGGTTTCTTTTAGGTTCGATTTTTTTCTGAAGATGACCATCCAAGACTAGTATGGCCTTTTTTGGCCTTAGAAGTTCTACCTTGATTCTTGATTTTGTGGGAAAGACAATTGGATAAAACACTGTTAATGGGCAGATTGGTGTTAGAACGAAGGCATCTAATTCTGGATCTAGAACTGGTCCTCCTCCAGATAGGGAATATCCCGTCGAACCCACTTGAGATGCGATTACTATTCCATCCGCGCGACACTCAGCAACCATTACGTCATCTTTCCATATTTTTGCGTACAGGATTTTAGCAGGAGCAGGTGATGTGATGAAAACTTCGTTTAGCGCATCGGGTAGTCTAGTGTCACCAACAACGGATGCAAGTTTCATGTGATGTTCCACACTGAACTTTCCTTCTAAGCATTTATCCACAGCATCTATTCCTTCTTTTGGCGACACTTCTGTAAGGAAGCCTCGCACGCCCATGTTTATGGCGAGGATTGGCGGTTCAGGTTTGGGGAGGGCAAGGCAGGTTCGCAGTATGGTGCCATCGCCACCTATTGTGATGATAAGATCGGGCTTCATTCCTTCCAGCGGCAATGCGGCGGTAGTTCTATTGAGGTGTTTTGCTAATTGCGGTTCAAGGAAGAACGTGATTTCTTTCGTTTCTAAATGATCTATTAGTCTCTTAGCCAATTCCAGTGCTTGTTTGTGGTCTGTTCGTGAAACAACTCCAATAACATTGAACAGCCTTGGCATCCTCCTACTTCTCCGAATGTATCATAAGCGATAAGTTATTAAAGATAAACTCTTTGTAGAAAATGCCATAAACGAGGCACATGAAAATGAGTAAGCCCGCAGAAATCGGAGCCCTTAAAGTTGGCAGTTACGTAATTGTTGACAATGAACCTTGCCGAATTGTCAGCTATACAAAATCGAAGCCGGGGAAACACGGCTCTGCAAAAGCCAGAATTGTCGCCATAGGAGTCTTCGATGAGATCAAAAGGAGTTTTGTCAAACCAGTTAGTGCTCAGGTAGAGGTGCCGATGATTGAGAAACGAGCCGGCCAAGTTATATCATTGTTACCTGCGTCTGTCCAAGTTATGGACTTGGAAACGTATGAAGTATTTGAAGCACCTTTACCCGAGGATGAAGGGTTGAAATCGAAGCTTATTTCTGGCATTGAAGTTGAATATTGGCGAATTTTGGGCATAACAAAAATAATGCGGACGAAAGGTTGAGAACCTTCTCACTGTTCTATGGAACTACTCAGGTTTTAAGTGTCCAAAAATAATGGTTGAAAGGTGCAAAGTATGACGCATGTTAAACAAATGCAGTTACGACCGAGAATGAGCGTAAGTGAACTAACAGCTGAAATGAAGGCGGCAGGGGTCCTTGGTGCAGGAAAAATCGGAGAAGCCGCCAAATTGACGGCGGAAATGTTCAGCGACCCAGACTACACAGTCTTTTTAACCATTGCCGGCGCCTTAGTTCCAGCTGGTTTAAGAAAAATCATACGCGACCTAATCGACCAAGCATATGTGAATGTACTTGTTACCACCGGAGCCAACATGGTTCATGATATGGTAGAAGCATTAGGTTACAAACATGTTAGAGGGTCTTTTTTTGCTGAAGATAAAAAACTCAAAGACGAAAACATTGGCAGAATCGGTGATATCTACATCCAACAAGAAGCCTTCACACATCTGGAAAAATGGCTATTCCCAATCTTAGAAGCTATACCAGAAGAAAAAAGGGAACACATGTCCGTAGCAGAACTTCTACGTCAAGTCGGGACACAAATCAAAGATGAGAACTCAATCCTCGCCACTGCAGCAAAAAAGAGGGTTCCTATTATATGTCCAGCCTTTATCGACTCTATAGCGGGTTTCCATCTGTGGATTTTTGGGCAAGACAAAAAACTTGTTATTGATCCGCTTCTTGATGTGAATCGGTTGATGGATGTAGTGTATGACGCAAAGAAGGTGGGCATGATCATTCTTGGTGGTGGCTTACCCAAACATTTCGCACTTTTCGCAAATACATTCCGAGAAGGAGTAGATTCTGCTGTTCAAATCACGATGGATCGACCTGAACCAGGAGGTTTAAGCGGTGCACCTTTGGAAGAGGCGATTAGTTGGGGGAAGATCAAACCCGAAGGGAAAGGAATAACGGTGATCTGTGACGCAACTATAGCTTTTCCTTTAATAGTCGTATCAGCTCTCGAAAATTTGGACAAATAGATTAGAATAAGGAGAGTTTCTAAGGAAGACTTTCGTGAACGCTAGGCGCCTGACTCTCTAATTACTCGACCCTGATTCTATAATCCTTCCTCCTCGGTAGATGAACTTCTAGGATACCTCGTTTAAACTGAGTCTTCATTTGTTTAATGTTCACTGGCATTGGGATACGGGTTTGGCAACGGAAAGCAGAAAACTCACCTTGACGATGTGTGATGCCGAAATCCTCGAAGTGTACCTTTCTTTTCATTTTAGCTGTGATTTCGATTAAGTCTTCCCCTACTGCTTCCACTTTGATATTTTGAGGGTCAATATTTGGAAGGTCGGCAGTGACAATAACTTCATCCGTTGAGACAAAGACGCTGCAGAGCGGTTCAAGGCAACACGACTGGAGGTCCCAACTTGGGCGTTCTACCAAAGCGGACTCGATTAGTTCATCAGCAAATGCTTCGAGTTCTTCCACATGTTCACGTATTATTTCGAAGATTGAACGCCTTTTTCTTCTTGTAGACATGTACCTCTGCCTCCTACATAACGTAAGGAAGGTCATATTCCTGTGACTTCTTCATTTGGGTTAGTTCTCGTTGGGTGCGCTTCATGATGTCTCTTGCCCTTAACCGAATTTCCTCACCTTTATCAAGCAGATCGGAGACATCTACTTTTATGTCCGCAATTTTGGTAACCTCTCTGATCACCGCAGCTGCTGCCTCAGGATCAGGGTAATTGTAGAACGATTGAGCCAGAAGGGCTATGGCGGGGATATTTTTTTCCGCACAAAAACGCATGGTTAACGCTTGTGGACCAACCATGTAACCTTGTTCTAGGATGTTTAATTTCTTCTTGTGGAGAAAGTCCACGAGGTCTTTGTTGGATGCTGCCCCAAAAACTTTCGGTTCTTTGATGTCCTGTCGATTCTGAACAGGCATTCCCCCCATGGAGATCACCATTCTAACCTTTTTTGATCGCCCCCAGTCGACAAGTGTCCGCATAACTGGATAGAGAGCAGCTTCAGAAACGGGCATCTCGGAGATTGTTGCGATCAAGTTTTTGCCTCCGTATATACGGAGAGGGGCATGAGGGAGCCCGTTGTGCAACACAACGACAGGTGGAAGAAGGTCTGAGTCTACGTATGCTATTTCAGGAAAATCGAGTTCTGATATAATGTAGGAAGTTGCGATGAGACCAACAAGTCCTACATCTGGAAGTCCATAAAGCATAATCGCATCAGAAGGTATCGCCTTCTTTTCAACTACTTTAACAACTGCAGACAAGAATACTCCTCAATTGATACGCTTCTGTGAATGATAAAAAAGTTGTGGAAAACTTCATCGCACTCATTTGGCATAACATTTATACGCAACTTATTTTCATTGCCTAGTTTTGTAAACCAGAAGGGAATCTGCTACGCAAATAGGTCTTGCATTACAAGTTCCACTACCGGAACCATCGGTTTTTAGTAACAGCAATGCATGCTTGAGAACTCTTCAGAAAAGAAGTTGGTGAGACAATTATGGAAGACATAATGCTCCTAATCGTAATCACTTATAGTGTTTCATTAGGCTTTGGCTACTTGTTACAGAAATATCTCAGAATACCTTGGATGTTCGCTTCTTTATTCTTTGGTCTCATTCTATCCACACTCGGTCTATTCAAGCCCGCCATTGAAAGCGACCTTTTTAAGATGTTAGAAACCCTTGGAATGTATCTTCTCCTCTTCATAATAGGTTTTGAACTAGACTTCAAAAGAATAGGTAGATTAAAAAATTATGTTTTTTTAGGCACCCTTGTCATTATTGCTTTTGAAGGCTTTTTTGGAAGCTTGCTTCTTTATTTTGTCTTCCCAGCTGAAGTGAGTCACTCGTACTTAATTGCTGTAATTACAGCTCTGTCCTTTGCAACTGTTGGAGAAGCTGTTCTGCTGCCTATTCTTAATGAATTTGGAGTCATACAAACAACTTTTGGTCAACTCACGCTAGGAATAGGAACTCTTGACGACGTCATAGAAGTTTTGATGCTTGCAGTTGTTGCTATTTTACCTGGATTTCTACCAGCAACACAAACCCAAAGTTTTCCAGATCCCTTGATGATTCTTTTAGATTTAGGCTGTCTGCTCCTTCTAACCTTTACATTGATAAAACTTGGGGGTAAAATTAAGAGAATTTTGGAGAAGAATCATCCAGCACCTTATGTGACCTCCCTACTAACTTTACTTGTGTTCTTTTCATTTGTCGCTCTAGGAGGGTTTGTCTTCGAAAGTCTCGCAACGGTTGGTGCAATATTTGGCGGGATAGTCATTAGAGGATTATTACCTAAGGAAAGGCTATATCAAAACGAGAGGGCAGTAGAATTTTTGGGTTACATCTTTCTTTCCCCCCTCTTCTTTCTAAGCATAGGCGCCTCGGTTTCCGTAACCTCTCTTCTTATATACCCATCAATGATTGTACTCATCTGGGCTGTTTCGAAAGGTTCGAAACTTTCATCTTCTTTTTTGCTTTTCCGAAAATTGCTTGGAAATAAATACTCTTTGTTGCTGGGTCTAGGGCTTAGTGTAAGATTCAGCACAAGCCTGATTGTTCAGTTTATCTTGTTAAATTCAGGATTTATTTCGCTATCCCTATATTCCACACTCATTGCAACAGCTATCTTAATGAAGCCAGTAATAATAGGAGTTTACTCATTGGGATTATCTAAAGGGAAGCCCCCGTGAATGTTGGCACTTCTTTCTGCTTAATGCTCGACACGCTAATTGAGTACCTTTCCATGTATGCATGCACCGAAATGACAAGAGTTATCTCAGAAAGGTCCTTGATAAGGTCTGAAGAGTTCTTTCAGTATAGATAGCATGGTAGGCACTTGAGTTACGATATCTGTGAGTGTCACTATTCCGGCAAGTTTCTGGTTGCTTATGACTAGAAGCTTTTTAACTTTCTTCTTTGTCATAAGTTCAGCCGCTTCTTCTATGCTGGCTGTTTCGCTGATGGTTAACACTGGGCTGGTCATGACCTGCCTTGCGGTTATGGTTTCTGGCGCTAAACATGGCTCCACCACCCTTCTGAGTATGTCGCGTTCGGTTATAATTCCTACTGGCCTGTCGTCTTGCACAACTACTATGGAACCTATGTTGAACTTGTTCATAGTAGCTACCACCTCTTTGACAGTAGAATCTGATTGTACTACTTTGACGTCTTTTGACATTACGTCTCTCACAAGGGCTATACTCGCCATCTTATTGTTGCCTCCAAGCCGTGACTAACCATTTTTTGGCTTAGTCCTTTATGTGTTTTGGCTCGTTTGTGCGCGCCACTCAAAACATCGTTGGGTTTATTTAAAAGTAAGTCCAGTTTAAGTTGGAGAAAAGTTATGGCTTTAGACCGTCTCGGTTCATCGCTTTACGATGCCTTAAAGAAGGTCTTTCGAGCGCCAGTTATTGACGAGGAAACCGTCAAAGAGTTAGCCCGTGACATCCAAAGAACATTGCTGCAAGCAGACATGAACGTAAAACTGGTCCTTGAAATATCAAAGCGAATAGAAGACAGAGCCCTTAAAGAGAAGGTTCCACCAGGAGTTTCAAGGCGAGAACATGTAATAAAAGTGGTCTATGAGGAACTGACTCGTTTCTTAGGTGAAAAACCAGTTCCATTAAAAGTGGAACCTGGAAAAAGGAAAATCATTATGCTTGTTGGAATCCAAGGTTCAGGCAAAACCACAGGTGCCGCAAAACTGGCAAGGTACTTCCAGAAAAGGGGACTAAAGACAGCACTAGTTTGTACGGACACCTACCGCCCCGGAGCATACGCACAGCTGCAACAACTAGCAAATCGGATAAAAATTCCCATATATGGAGACCCTAAAGCCAAAAAATCCGCAGTCATCGCTTCAGACGGATTAAGAAAATTCGATGATTATGAAGTTGTTATCATTGACACTGCTGGGCGCCACAAAGAGGAGAAAAGTCTCATCCAAGAGATGAAGATGCTTGAAAAAGCAATTAGACCAGACGAGGTAATCTTAGTCATTGATGGAACCATAGGTCAACAAGCAGCAATACAAGCACAAGCATTTCACGACGCCACACCTATAGGATCAATCTTCGTTGCAAAACTCGATGGCTCCGCAAGAGGAGGCGGCGCCCTCTCTGCAGTCGCCGCCATCGGAGCACCCATAAAATTCATTGGTACAGGGGAAAAGATCAATGACATAGAACCCTTCGTTCCATCACGCTTCGTCGGCAGACTCCTAGGTATGGGCGATCTCGAAAGCCTCATCGAAAAAGTTCGTGAAGCAGAAGTGCACCTGCCCGAAAAGAAGATGAGGGCATTTCTAAGCGGCAGGTTCACGTTAACTGACATGTATGACCAATTTGAATCCATGAAAAGCTTAGGTCCACTTAGACATATTCTGAAATTGGTTCCAGGGCTGTCATATAACATTCCAGATGGAATGATGGAAATGGCGGAAGATCGTCTAAAAAAATGGAAGGTAATGATTGAATCCATGACTCCAGAAGAGAGAGATAACCCGAAAATCTTTACATCTTCTCGAGTAAAACGAGTGGCTAGAGGCTCAGGAACGAACGAAAAAGAAGTTAAAGAACTCCTAAAGCAGTATTCAATGATGAAGAAGATGATGAAAACTCTAAGAAGGAAAAGACTTCCCTTTTTTGGAAAGAAATTTCCGATTCCGCAAGGATGAAATTAGAACGCCCTTCAGTTTCATCGATATAGAAAAAGGCAAATCCCATGGAAATACTTGAGAAAACACGGAAAATGCTCGGGAAACATCCACTCTGCGACTGCTGTTTAGGAAGACAATTTGCCCTCTTAGGCTACGGTCTAGATGACCAAAAAAGAGGTGAAACCTTAAAGCTTCTCTTGACCATGAAAGCCCACCGAGAAGCACTGCTTGGAAAAAAAACGGGAGTGACGCTTCTCAAAACTTTGGCTGCAAACGGCGCCTGTAGCATGGCAGCTGAAATATTAAGAAAAATAAAAAAGAGAGTTGGAGACAAGAGAGAATGTTACCTTTGTGAAGGGCGATTTGACCTGCTGGAAGACTTGGTAAAAAGGTCTGTTAAGAAACTGAAACATTATGAATACAACACATTTCTAGTAGGTATGAAACTGCCAACAGAAATAGAGGAAAGAGAAGACGAGTTTAAGGCAGAATTCGATGTAAACCATGGAGAAAGCATGAAAAACGAATTCAGCCGTGACATCGGCAAAAGGCTTTCAGAGATAACGAAAAAACAAACCGAATACAAAAGACCTGAAATCGTGATTCATATTAACCCCTTCACTAGGGAGACCAAGATTCAACCAAACCCGCTCTACATTGCTGGAAGATACAGAAAACTTGCACGCGGAATACCACAATCAAAATGGTTTTGCTCTAACTGTAGAGGCGAGGGGTGTCCCAAATGTGACTGGACCGGAAAAAAGTATCAAGAATCTATCGAAGAAATCATTGCAAATCCAGCTCTAAAAGCAACTGAAGGAGATGATGTTTCCCTTCATGCAGCTGGCAGAGAAGATATAGATGTTCGCATGCTAGGAGAAGGTAGACCCTTCATCCTCGAAGTTAAAAGACCTGTAAAAAGATTTGGTGACTTGGAAACCCTTGCAGAAACCATTAATGAGAAGGCAAAGGAAAAACTTGAGGTTGTGAATCTCCATTTCGCAGATAAAGATGCTGTAAGAAGCCTGAAGAAAAAGGAGACGGCTGAAAAAGTTTACAAGGTTACCATTAGGTTTGACCGAAATGTATCAAACGAGGAACTGTCGCGGGTAAAAGAAACCTTAACGAATGCAACCATTCACCAACAAACACCTTTACGTGTGTTGCACCGGAGAGCTAACAGAGTACGAGAAAAGCACATATATAAGGCAGAAATAAAGAGATTGGCACCTGATAGCGCAGAAATGAGAATACAATGTCAAGGAGGGCTATACATTAAAGAATTAATCACAGGAGACGAAGGTCGAACTAAACCATGCGTTGCAGAGGTCGTCAATGCTAAAGCTGAGCCCTTCGACTTAGATGTCCTCGACATTATTAATAGGTGATGAAATGAAAAAATCCAAAGGATACCGTGCAAAAACTCGCTCTCTCTTAAGGAAAAAGCCACGAGATCGAGGAAAATCAGGACTCAGCAAAATCCTTTATGATTATAAGATAGGAGACAAAGTTGCAATCAAAACAGATCCAAGTGTCCATAAAGGTATACCCCATCGAAGGTATCATGGAAAAATCGGCATCATAACGGATAAGAGAGGCAAAAGTTACGTCATAAGCGTTAAGCAAGGGAATGCCGCTAAAGAAATAACTGTGCGTCCTGAACATATTAATCCTCACCAAGAGGGATGAAAATACCTAAAAAAGAAGTAAAAGAACGTGTACTTACTGTGCCACAAGTAAAAGAGGTGCTAGATAAGATAGGTGAAGAAAAACTAGACCAGTTTCAAAGAAGAACGTTAGATTTTGCTGCAAAGTTTTCCAAATTAAATTCTAAAACCGCGAAAGAATTGATGGCTAAACTTGTTGACCAATTCGAGTTGGATGATGAAGAAGCATCTCAAATAGTAAATTGCATGCCCGAATCCATTGAAGAAATTCGGGTTTTCCTAGCTGGAGGACGTAAGATCATAGAGACCTCTAAGTTAGAAGATATCCTATCTTTTCTAAACAAATACCGGAAAAACGGATAAGTTCTTTCAAATATATTTGTTCTTTCAAAACGTGTTATGCCAAAATAATTATATTGATTAGATATTATTATGAATTAAAGCAGTTTAGTGCATTCCAATGAAGACAAGAAATAACGGCTACGTTTATTTCGTGAAGACGTTTAACCAGTGGGGATCCTAAGTATTCCAGTGGCTGGAGGTGTCACATGCAAATTTTAGGTGGAAGTAAACCAAGGTAAGGGAGGACTATGAGTCAGATGTCTGAGAAGCGTTACGAAGAATATGCATACGTCCTTGATTTTCTTCCTCACGGAAGACCTGGAGGTAGACAAAGCTACCGAGCAGGTGCTCTAGTTCAAGTTATCGGCAAAGAATATTTCACACTTCTAGAGGCAATTGCAAGAGAAGGCGTTGTTCTTGAGCCATCTCAGAGAGTTTATGTGGGGAAAGATGCTCGAAATCAGATAACCTATATCATTGGTAGGATAGGCTATAACGAACTGACTACCACTGCAAAAACGGAACTGCCCACGGTGGTGGAGAAAATAGTGCTCAATCGTGAAAGTTGGTTTGTTAATTTCTTTGATACGGCACAGGCAATAACGCCTAGAATGCATGCTTTGGAGCTTATTCCTGGAATCGGCAAAAAATACATGTGGCAAATTATCAATGAACGCGAAAGGAATTCTTTTAAAAGTTTCAAGGACTTACAGCAGCGAACCAATATTCCAGATCCAGTGAAGCTTGTTGCAAAAAGAGTTTTAGAAGAGTTGTCTGAAGAGAGTAAATATCGCTTCTTCACAAGGGCGACCTAGTGGCTCAAATAATGAGTCTTCTTGAAAAGACGAAACATCTACTTCGCCTTTACAAAGTTTCACCCAAAAAGCGTTTGGGACAAAACTTCATTGTAGATGGTTCTCTTTTGCAAAGACTATTGTCCTATGCCTCTATAACGAGTGAAGACGTGATTCTGGAGATAGGAGCTGGTCTTGGTTTCCTTACAAGGTTGCTTTCTGAGAAATGCAAGAAAGTTATTGCCGTTGAAGTGGACAGGAATTTGGTAGAGGTGTTAGAGATGGAGCTTAACGATCTAAAGAATGTGGAATTGATAGAAGGAGACATTCTTAACGTTTCAGTTCCATGCTTCAACAAAGTTGTTTCAGTTCCCCCTTATTCAATTTCTTCCCCTATGTTATTTTGGCTCTTACAAAGGAAATTTGACTGCGCAGTATTACTGTTCCAGAAAGAATTTGCAGAAAGACTTGCAGCCTCCTCTGCTGAAGGCAAAGATTATGGAAGATTAACAGTCACAGCCTATTATTTCACGGGCACCGAACTTTTGGAACAAGTGCCTAGAAAGATGTTTTGTCCACCACCAAAAGTTGACTCTATGGTTGTTCGTTTAAAACCTAGAAAACCGCCCTTCATAGTGGAGGACGAAGAAGCTTTTTTTGAACTCGTACGGGTGATGTTCACTCAACGAAATAAGAAAGTGAGGAACGCTATTATTCCTTTTTTGCATAAACGAAAAATGGCTGGAAGGAATGCAGTGAAGTTAGCTGATTCTTTATCTTTCCACAACAGAAGGGTTTGGGAATTGACCCCAGAAGACTTTGGAGCCCTTACTAATGAAGTTATCCAGAAAACCAATGAAGAAGCTCTTCTTTGATGACTGCGTTTTTCACGTTTTAGAGGATGTTTACGAGCCAGCTGAGGACACCTTTCTTCTTGCAGAAAATCTTCGTCTGAACAAAGACGAGTTTGTGCTAGATATGGGTACAGGTTGCGGAATATTGGCAATTCTAGCTGCGAGAAGAGCTCGGGAAGTTATTGCTACAGACATAAATCCTTACGCAGTTTACTGTGCGAAAATAAATGCAAAACTCAACGGGGTCGAGAGAAAAATGAACATACTACGGGGAGATGTCTTCCAACCTATTAGGGAAGGTAAACAGTTTGATCTCGTCCTTTTTAACACTCCATACTTACCTTCAGAGGAGGAAGACCAGAAACCATGGATAGAAAAGGCGTGGGCAGGTGGATTTGATGGACGAGGACTCATTGATAGGTTCTTGTTGGATGCTCCAGAATATTTGGAAATGGATGGCAGAATTCTCTTAGTACAATCGACCCTGTCCGATGTTGACAAAACGCTGAAAACTTTCAGGAAAGTTGGGTTGAAGGCAAAGATTACTGCTAGAGAGAAAGTTGCTTTTGAAACGATAGTAGTGATTGAGGCTGAGGTGTTTTAAAACAACATAAATGAAGGCTTTGGTAGATGGTATGGGCGCCGTAAAAAGAAGTAAATAACACCTCTGCTGTATTGTGTTAAGTCTGGTGAGTGATAATTTGTGCATCCTAGGTAAAAGCAAGTTGTTGGAGCTCATTGAGAAGTATAAGTGCATCTACCCTTTCGACTATCATCTATTAGATGGTGATAGTTACATCTTAACAGTGAAGGAGGAGACTACACTGAATTATCTGGAGCATAAGAACCTAATTTCCTACGAAATAGTTTTTACGCCACTACAATATGTGGCTCATTTGACAGCAAAGAGCAAATATGGAAGAATGGGACTCTCCTTCCTTAATGCCGCAAAGGTGCACAGCGGGTTCATCGGGAGACTAGCTCTGGAACTCGTAAACTTAAGCAATGATAGGCAACCTATAACGATCAAGAGGGGGAATCCTTTCATGCACGTTGAGTTCTTGACTAGAGAAGGTGACCCGTCTCCTTATACTGGGGGTTACCAATTCCAATACGTGACTGAAGAAGAGAAAAAATTCTATATCCCTATTTTGAAAGAGGTTTTCCCAAACTATGATGAGCTGGCTAAATTATGGTTTAAGAACAAGTGATTGCGAGGTAGTAGAAGTTTTCACAATTAACTTGAGATTATGGATCTTTTCAAGTTTTGTTTCTGCAGCTACAAGAAAATAGGACATGTATTCACGCAAACTCCAAATAGTCTAAAACTATGAGCTCTGTGACGTTTCTAACGATGTTCTTGGCGCTTGTGAAGCGCATTTTTAAGATTAAGAATTCATACCTTATATAAGCAACGATGCTAACAAATGCTTAAATATAACTGTTCTGCCTATGCTGAGGGAAAACGATATGAAAGCAAAGAATTACAGAAGGGTGAAGGGGCAGGCTTATACGAGAAAAAAGTATATTAAAGGCTCCCCACCGCCAAAAATAACTAAATTCACCATGGGCGATACCACAAGAAAGTTTGAGTATAAGGCTTTTCTCATCGCCCAAAAGCAAGTACAACTGCGGCATAATGCGTTAGAAGCTGCGCGTGTGGCAGCAAATCGAGTTCTCTCTGGGAAGTTAGGAGATGATTATTTCTTACGGATTATGCCGTATCCGCATGTTATACTTCGTGAAAATAAGATGATTTTTGGGGCGCATGCAGACCGGTTGCAAGATGGGATGAGGAAGGCTTTCGGGAAGTCTATTGGGACGGCTGCTCGAGTGAAAGTAAATCAGCCAGTTATAATAGCAAAGGTCAACGAGAATGGTATAGAAGCAGCAAAGGAAGCTTTGAAGAGAGGAGGAGCAAAATTGCCTACTTCTTGCCGAATCCTAATCGAAAAGGTGTCAGACTAGACGAGGTGAACGTCTTGCCGAGTTCCAAAGAAAAACTTGTTATCGATTTTGAAGATTTGGGAAAAAGCGACATCCCCCTTGTTGGGGGTAAAAATGCTAACTTGGGGGAGATGCTTAAGGCAGGTATTCGAGTTCCGCCAGGTTTTGCGGTAACTGCTTACGCCTATAAGAAATTCATCACCGAGACAAAAATTGCGGAGAAGATATACACAATCATCAAAGAAACAGTCACTGACATTAACAACCCCAAACAGTTCGAGGAAGCTTCTAAAAAAATTCGCCATATAATAGAATCCACTTCCATGCTCGAAGAAATCCAAGAAGCCACAAGAAACGCCTACAAAAAACTTGGCAAAAAAACAATGGCTTCTGAAGCTTTTGTGGCTGTGCGCTCAAGTGCCACAGCTGAAGATTTGCCTGACGCCTCCTTTGCCGGTCAACAAGAAACCTATCTAAACGTAAGAGGGACTAAAGATTTGCTTGAGAAAACTGTGAAATGCTGGTCAAGTTTGTTTACTCCTAGGGCCATTTTTTACAGAACTCAGAAGGGCTTCAGACACGAAGATGTTCTCATCAGCGTTGGCGTTCAGAAAATGGTAAATTCGAGGGCAGCTGGTGTCACATTTACCATTAACCCAGTAACCGGTAAAGAGAACGAAATTGTGATTGAAGCAAACTGGGGGTTAGGCGAGACCGTTGTTTCTGGAGAAGTCACTCCAGATCACTATGTTATAGACAAAAAGACCCTTAAGATAACGGCGAGAAAAGTTGCGAAGAAGACCATTGAACGCATTCGAGACCTAAAAACTGGTGAAACAATTGAAGCTCAAGTGCCATCTGAAAAACAAGAGGAACCATGTTTAACCGACGAGGAAATTCTCAAACTTGCTAAACTTGCAAAAAAAATTGAGGAACATTATGGAACACCCCAAGACATTGAATGGGCAATTGACCGAGACACATCTTTTCCAGGAAACATCTTTATCACGCAGTCCAGACCTGAAACGGTGTGGAGTGCAAAGGAACTACCCGGTAAAATGGAGATGAAACCCCTTGCCCCTCCAATGTCAGAAATGGAGCAAAAAGTCATCGTTACGGGAATAGCAGCTGGGAAGAGAGCTATCAGTGCTGGTTTAGCAAAAGTTGTGTTCACACCAGAAGACGCCTCTAAGTTCATGGAGAAAGGCGATGTTCTTGTTACCACCATGACTAATCCCGATTATGTGCCCTTCATGAAAATGGCGGGAGCAATAGTTACAGACAAAGGAGGAGTTACCTGTCACGCCGCAATAGTGAGCCGAGAGTTGGGTATACCATGCATTGTTGCAGCTGAGAATGCCACTAAACTAATGAAAACCAACCAAGGATACACCGTGGATGCGAGAAGTGGTGTTGTATACGAAGGAATTACAAAGGAACCACAAGGACCAGCTGCACCAGCATTGCTAGATAAAGCAAACACTACAACCGTGCTTGAGCAAGCTCCTATAACCGCTACAAAAATATACATGAACCTCGGCGTTCCTGATATGGTTGAAAAATACAAAAACCTACCGTTCGACGGAATAGGGCTTATGCGTATTGAATTCATCCTTGCTAGTTACATAAAGGAACATCCATTATACATGCTAGAAACTGGGCGAGGAAACGAGTTTACAGAAAAACTAGCCAAAGGAATAGCTACAGTAGCAAGAGCTATACAACCCCGCCCGATAGTGGTACGATTCAGCGACTTCAAAACAAACGAATACAGAGACCTAAAGGGCGGAGAAAAATACGAAATAACCGAAGCAAACCCAATGCTTGGTTGGCGAGGAGCAAGCAGATACATAAGCAAATGGTATGAAAAAGCATTTAGACTTGAATGCAAGGCAATCAAAAAATGCAGGGAAGAATGGAAACTCAAAAACGTCTGGGTAATGCTTCCAGTAATAAGAACAGTATGGGAAGCCAAAAACTGCTTGGCAATAATGAAAGAAGAAGGACTTGAGAGTTCAAGAGACTTCCAGATATGGTTTATGGCAGAGACCCCATCCATCGCCATAATGGCGGATGACTTTTCCAAACTCTGCAACGGCTTCTCCATAGGCTCTAATGACCTAACACAAGGCATCCTACTAATTGACCGCGACTCAGAAAGACTAAGTCTTATGGGCTACTTCGACGAAAGAGACCCAGCCATAAAACGAATTACCGCTCACCTCATCAAAGTGGCCCACCAACATGGACGGACAGTTTCCATCTGCGGAGAAGGCCCCTCAAACCTTCCAGACTTCACCGAATTCCTCGTTCGATGTGGAATTGATAGTGTTTCAGTAAACGCAGACGCTGTTATCCGTACAAGGCAACTAGTAGCAAGCATTGAACAGAAGATACTGCTTGAACGGTTAGCTGAAATGCTGAGAAACAGCGGAAAAACGAAAAGACCTAAACAAAACCGTGAATGGCTCCCAGAATGGCAGTAAACACCTAAAAAACCTCGCAACTACTCATTCTACATTTCCAATTTAGTGGCAAATCCAAATGGAAACAAAGACCTTTGACCTTGAAGAAAAGCGTTTAGAGGAAGAGATAATAAAACGAGAAGCTAAACGGGTCCTAATACAACTCCCTGAAGGATTGAAGGATGAAGGATCGCGTCTAGCCTCAATAGTTGAACAAGCTGGAGCTATCGCAATCGTTTCAGCCGACCCCTGCTATGGCGCCTGTGATTTAGTAACATTAGAGGCGAAAAATCTGGGCATTGACTTAATCGTCCATTATGGTCATAGTCCTATGCTTAAGGAAGGGTGGACACAAGTTCTCTACATTGAAGCTAAAGCAAAAGTCAGTCCTCAGGTTGCCGTGAGAAGGGCAATACCCTTCCTAGAGAACTGGAGCAAGATTGGATTAGTGACCACAGTTCAACATGTTCACACACTTGAGGAAGCAAAGAAACTGCTGCTTAAATCAGGGAAAACCGTTGCAATTGGAGATGCAGGGCACGTAAAGTATTCTGGTCAAGTAACTGGTTGCGATTACACCAATGCTAAAGCAGTCTCAAAGGAAGTTGAAGCCTTTCTTCTTATTGGGGGTGGTAGATTTCATGCTATCGGTGTAGCATTAGCCACAGTAAAACCAACAATAGTTGCTGACCCTTATGAAGGAAGAGCCTACAATGTTGATAAAGAAGTTAGAAAAATAGTCAATCAGCGGTGGGGTAGCATTTCTGAAGGAAAGGAAGCCAAAAAGTTTGGTGTGTTGATTGGATTAAAAAGTGGGCAAAGAAGACTTGAGTTAGCTATGGAAATAAAAGAGAAACTTGAGAAAAGCGGAAGAAATACCACGCTACTTGCACTGAAAGAAATCACGCCGGAAGCGCTTTTCCAATTTCCGCACATAGAGGCATTCGTAAATACAGCTTGTCCACGAGTATCCATAGATGACAAAACAAGGTTTCGCAAATCAGTTCTCACACCTAATGAAACCTTAGTGGTTCTTGGCGAAATGAGTTGGGAAGAACTATGCAAAAAAGGTTGGTTCGAAAACACCACCTAGAAAAGAAACTCGCAGAAGTTATGCCTCATCCAGAACCTAGGGTTCACCTTGAGCAATACACCATATCCCCAGAAGTTGCGGCTGAGATCCTGTATTTGGCTACCTACACTTACAATGATATTATAAACAAGACCGTAGTGGATTTAGGGTGTGGCACCGGGAGACTCGCCATAGGCGCCGTGCTCCTAGGTGCAAAAGAAGCGTTCGGGATTGATATAGACTCCTTAGCAATAAAAGCGGCAAAAGCAAATGCCCGAAAACTGACAGTAGCAAGAAAGACAAACTGGATTGCCGCAGACATCAATGCAATACATGATCATTTCGATACAGTCCTACTGAATCCACCCTTCGGGGTTCAAAAAAGAAGAGCAGACAGAGTATTCTTGGAAAAGTCTTTGGAAGTAGGCTATAGAATATATTCCCTTCATAAGAGCGGAAGAAGTAACAGAGAATTTATCAAAAAGTTTATTGAGAAGCATGATGGAAGGGTTACTGACATCTTTGAAATGAAGATGGCAATTCCAAAACTCTTCGGATTTCATACCAAGGAAAGAAAAAATATTAAGGTTGACTTGTATCGAATAGAAGGGGAAACATATGCGTGAGAATGATAGGAAAAGTGGACAATTTGTTGTCCCAGGCGAACGTTTGGGGGTCATTGAAGAATTTATACCCGGCACAGGAACATATACAAAAGATGGCGTCATTCACTCCCAAATCACGGGACGCACACTCTTAGACATGCTGAACAAGAAGGTATCCATCTATCCTTTGATTCATGGAGTAAGTGTTCCAAAAATAGGAAGCATCGTTGCTGGACAAGTTTCTAATGTACAAAGCAAATCAGCTACATTACGCATATCCCAGATAGGAAATAAGTTTCTTTCAGGTAATTTCACGGGGATTCTACATATTTCTGATGCGAGTCTTGATTACGTGGACATAATGTATGACGTGTGTAAACCAGGCGACATTATGCGCGCCAAAGTAATTAGCACCATGAATAGGACGCATCATTTATCAACCTCAGAGAGGAACCTAGGGGTCATCTGCTCTTTCTGCTCACACTGTGGGCATATGCTAACCTTACAAGAACGAGGATTGCGATGCCCTAAATGTGGGAAAATTGAGAAAAGGAAATTTGCTTCTGATTATGGTAAAGGTTAGTTTGGAAGAAAGTGAAATGAAAGTTGAAGTCTTGAAAAAAAATTCGAACGAGTTGAAAATCGAAATCGAGGGAGAAGGGCATTCTCTCTGTAATTTGCTGCAGAAGTTTCTTGTCGAAGATGATACAGTTGACATGGCAGGATACACTGTACCCCATCCCCTGCTTCCACATGCCATAGTTTATGTTCGCACCAAAAAGAAGCGGAAACCAGAGGCCGCAATAAAGGATGCAATGAAAAAGATAAGAGCACAAAACGAGGAATTCAAGACAATTTTTGAAGAGGCCTTGAAAAAGCTATGACAGCAATTGGAATCACGGTTAACGGAGAGCATTCTATAAACTAAAATTGGTAGTACTGATTTTTTTTATGGTTGTTAGAAGTGCACAGAAAGCTTCAATGGGATCTTCATGTTGTTCCAAAATGTCAACTCCTTCACCTATCGTTATAATATTTTGTGCCCAAACATACACGATTAAAGCCTCTGCAGCATCTGCTTGTGTGTGGCGGTCAGTTCTGGAAGGTAGTAATCTTCTTAGACCTGCTTTTTTGAGGGCCTTGGATAGTACATGACTATCAACCTTTGTACCAATGGGCTCTCCTTTTCTTCTTGAAATGGATAAAGAGTAAATGAAATTTACGAAGGGGTCGCCTAAAGAAGCAAGTTTTTGGTCCATCAAAATTTCACGCAGATTCTTGTACTTCCGTAGGAACGTAAACATAGACATTCACTTTGTATAGTTATTAGATTTGTTGATATTAGGTGTTTATGGAAGGAATTTAAAGATAAATGACGATAGTTTAATAGCGAGTTTGAATCTTAAACGATTTCGGTGTATTAAACCAGAAATTGGAATTTTGCGTGCGCGTAGCATTTCCACTTTCTCTAGATTACTAATCTATGTCAACCGCTTGCTCGCTTATTACATAGAATATTAGGGTTCATAAGTGTTAATCGAATGCAAAGAAAGATTTAAAAGACTCCAGATGAAGGAAAAGGAACACTGGGTGTGTTTCGACATGGAGTTCTGCCCCAAATGCGGAATGAGATTAACACCAGTTCGCAAAAAAGAACGAGAGAAGACGGTTCTTTTCCTTTCATGTCCAAAATGTGGGTATATGAAACCTGTAACACCTGAGGCAACAACTCGCCCAAAGGTTATAGAGCACCCTCCCCAAGAACGCATCGCCATTATAGGAAAAAAGGAACAAAAACTAAGGACTCTCCCCACTGTTAAGATAGAATGCCCAAAGTGTGGAAACAACCTAGCCTATGCTTGGCAGGTGCAAACCAGAGGAAGCGACGAATCCTCAACACAATTCTTCAGGTGCACGAAATGCAACTATACCTTCCGAGAATACACTTAAACTCCCTTGCTCTAAGCATTTCAGAGAGGCACTGTTAAAAACAGCTGACCAGTGGACTAGCTAAACCATGTCAGTAAAAAGATTAAAAAGAGGGGTCAATATACGCATTGAAGGGAGGATTATCTTTGTTTAACGTTAAGATGACGGACGCAAAACTTTTGAGAGATATGATAACTGCAATCTCAATACTCATTGATGAAGCCACCTTCGACATAACGCCACAAGGAATCAAACTCCGTGCAATGGACCCATCGCGGGTAGCCATGGTCGACTTCGAGTGGCCTCAAACAATTTTTGATGAATATAACTGCAGTGAACCGATGAAGATGTGCCTGAACATCAGTGAGATGCTAAAGTTACTTAGAAGAGTTGGAAAAGACGAATCCATCGAACTTTCCCTAGATGAAAAGACAGCGCGATTGAAAATGACGATAAGAGGAAAGTATGTACGTACGTTTAACATGCCGACCCTAGAAGCCATGGAGGAAGAGGTTCCCACTCCAAAAGTTACTTTTAAAGCTAAGGCAAGAGCTACAACGGACGGTCTTCGTGAAGCCATTGAAGATGCTTCATTGGTAAGTGACCACGTTCGAATTGAAGCTGATAATGAGAAAATGATGATGCAGGCTACAGGGAGTCTCATGGGGGCCACTATTGAACTGAAGAAAGGTAGCGACGCCCTTCTAAATCTAGAGGTTAAAGAACCATCTAAGGCTACATATAGTTTGAGCTACCTCTCTGAAATAGTTAAAGCTGCGTCTGCAGCATCTGCTGTGACCACATTAGAATTCTCTAGCGACATGCCCATCAAACTAAACTTTGAGCAGGAAAAAGAAGGAAAACTAACATATTATCTCGCTCCACGTATAGAAGTCGAATAATGAACAACGAATGGGAGGGGAACCCATGTGTTTACAAAGAGCGACTTGGCCAAATACCCCTTCATTCCCGAAGCCTCAAAATTCGTAAAAGATCTTGATATAAAGATTGACGAGTTAGCGAATCCAGAGTATCGATCTGTATTAAACAGAGCCCAAGAAAGAATTGAAGAAGCCATTCAGGATGCCTTGGTAAGCAGAAAGTTGCATAACTACGGGATTGAAATCCCTTCCTTTCCAATAGCGATCATGATGGTAGTTGCCCTTGCCAATTCATACATAAAGAAAAGATATGCGCTAGCCGAAGCCAAGGGAGTCTACCACCAACTTGAAGCGGAAGACAGCGAAAAAATAATTGAAATAGCAAAAAATTTCGATTGGAACATAAAACTAATTGAAGATGGCTCTACGGGCATCTACGATTTCTCCCTTCATTTTACAAATTTTTTGAAAAATGGAACCGTTTTTCGCGACGAAAAATGGAAACTTGTCAACCGGGTTATGCTTCAAGGAGACGTTTTTCTAACAAAAAGTGAGGCAAGCCGTTTACTACAAGAAGAGGTACAAAGGTATATTGAAGGGAAACTAAATGTGAAGATAGACTTCCTTCCACCGAACATAATGGAGCGAGTAGAGCAACTAAAGCAACTCCTCATTGAAAAAGGAGGTAAATTTCGGTCAGAATCACTTCCCAAAACAGTGGTTAATGCAGCATTTCCACCTTGCATCAGAGAATTGTATGATAACATAAAATCTGGTCACCACCTTTCACATATCGGTCGTTTCGCATTAACTTCTTTCTTAATAAACATCGGCATGACTGTAGAAACTGTTGTTGACTTATTTCGCTCCTTTTCAGACTTCGATGAAAGAATGACCCGTTATCAAGTGGAACATATTGCTGGCGAGAAAGGAGGTCGAACAAAATATATTCCACCGCGATGTGATACCCTCCGTACCCATGGAGTCTGTGTCAGCACCGATAACATCTGTAGACGAATACACCATCCCCTTGCTTACTATAGAAGAAAACTGAGAAGCGTGAAAAAGGTTGTTATTAAGCCTCAAAAGGAATGAAATCTCGTCTTGATCTAAATATATCATTGGGGCATCGGTTGATATGTCATAAGGCTATAACTCATACAACGGAACTGTCATCATCTTGTTTAAAGCTATCAAGATGTGCACGCATGGGAGGCAAAACATGTTTCATTTGGTGCGCAAAGGAAACAAATCTTTGGGATGTTGGTACGGATTTTGAATGAGCTACGCTCAGAATGAGAGAAATGTGTTTTGATGATACAGTTTTCTCTCAATGAAGTCACGTTTCTAAAGCTTTAAATACCAAAGCTCACATAGAGCTATCGCACCGAGCGCGAAGGAGGGGTACAATGATAAGAGTACCCAAATTATAGGTTGGTGTACGAGCTGAAAATATGCAATGAAATTATAACATTGGCTTTAGTAACGATTATTTTACTTTCGATGATGTTTAGTTCTTTACCTTTGGTTTCTGCGGCTTAGACTGCTGAGTATCCTTACATGCCGCCAGACCTTTATTGTGACGTGAACTGTGACGGTGGGGTTCGCGTAGATGATGTTTTGAGAGTGGCTCTGGCTTTTGGCTCTAATGAGGGAGACCCTGATTGGGATCCAGCATGTGACGTCACCGAAGATGGAAAAGTCAGGGTAGACGATATCCTGGAAGTCTCGGGTCATTTTGGAGATACTGAGAGCCCTTCATACCCGATAGCCTATTCCACAACGTTGGAGTTCACAGTTCCTGATGATGGAGGCGAAGAGGTCTGGTACTATGTGTTAGCAAGGGTTTACGTGCCTGAAGACCTTTCTAATGAAACCTTCTATTTCGTGGCTAGTGCCAGTGCCAATGACGGTGTGCAGGATGTCATGTTGGATGAAACTTCGAACCCTGGGAGTGGAAGTCCAGTTAACATTGATCTAGGAAGTCTAGGGAAGGGGTATCACTTGTTGGAGTTCGTGTTTGTCGAGGTCGCTGACGCCGGTTCTCTCAGCTTCCACGTAGCAACTGCAGCTGAAGAATATGCATGGCTTGCTAGATTCCGCATATACATACCAGACTACAGCGACACAGAATACGAATACACACTGACACCGAATACATGGTGTACCATGAAGGATGATTATTTTCTGATAGGATACGCTGACGACTACATAGACGATGTTTGCGTTGATGGAACAGTTTGGCAGGATTGGGAATGGGATTGTGCTCCATACGACACAATCTACGCTTGGGAAGATGGATTCTGCTATCCATTAGGCAATTTGGAGAACAATATTGGCGGGAATGCCTACGACATGAGTTTCAAGTTTAGCGAGATTGAGGAATCTGGACTACTAGACTTTCAACATGGTTCATGGACACATCAGCGAGACAGAATTGGACGACCAAGGTTCTATGCAATATCTGATGTCAACCTTGAACAAACCCATTATAATGCACAAATAACCGAGAAAAAACTCTATGGTGGCTCTCAATGGTACATGGAGGCAGGGTCATCAAAAAGATACATAACGACCGTGCAAGAGTTCGTATGGATAGAAGACCGTGGCCCTGCCGGACAATGGGGAGCTAGGCTTCGTCTAGAAACGGGGATCGGATGGCTACCGTTGACAACAGAAGAATTCGCAGATTTCGGGATTATGTTAAACCTTACATATCTAGATTCAGCTGGGTATAATGCTTTCAGAAAAATCGACCTTTACGATTCTCATGTAGACGTCTATACACCAGAATCACTGAACATCGTGGGTATAGAATTTGTAGGTGACGGTCAAAGTAAAGTCTCAGAAGAACTATTGGGGTGGAGGATAGTCGAAGGGATAGGTGTAGGCTTAATTGCTTACGCGGCGACTGGGCCTTTTGGAGCAGTTGCTGGAATTATCGCTGGACAAAGTATAGATGCGGTGTTTGAATACGCCCTTGACCAAGAGGAAGAAGATGCTCATGACCAAGGAGGAACACCAACACATCACACCTTTGGCTACCATCCTATATGGTGGGTTACTGGGTGGATCTATGGACCGCTAATACCTGTCGAAAACGTTGGTGAATCAAACAGTCACCTTATGTTCATAAGACTAAATCCAATGGCCCAAAAACACTGCGGCGCTGTGAAACTAGTCTTTCACGGACAAATCCGATTCGATAATGGCTATTGGGATTCCGCGAGTTTCGAAACAACTATAATCGTCCCTTGGTTCTTACCTTAGGAGGATTACCTATGGCATACATAGGCGCTATACTTCGTCGCAGAATAGAAAGGAAAAAGGTCATAAGAAAACTTCGAGAATCAGGCGCAGAATGCTCAGAGAATGATGCAAACAATAAAGCAGTGTTTCCAGAAAAAGCAGGCATCACAAAGAACGAGCAGAAATGGCTTGAGGACTTAATCAAACATGGCAAAGCAAAGAAACTACCAGACGGAAGAGTCTACATACCAAAGAAATAACTTCCCCTGTTTTTTCTATTGTTTGAAGATTTGGACATTATTGCTAAAAAAAAAGCTTTCAGGCGTATCGAATACGCTTCAAATTTTATTAGCGCTATTACGACTTCTCAACTAAGCATATCTATGTGGTGCTAGAATTCATTTTCCTGAAGATCAAGACAGAACTCTGTGTCCATATTGTGGAGTTACTGTGTTCATTGACAAATATGTATCAAGAGTCTGGATTGTTGAGAAGGCAATCAATCTTCAATTTTTCAAAAGATTGGTCAAAATAGTAACTGACACTTATGAAGGGCATTCTATCAACGAGTTATCAAGGCTTACGTTGTAAAACGAAAACAATATTTTCTTATTTGGTTCTTATAGGGGGCACTGAGTGTTGAAGAGAGTGCAGAACTTTCCATCATTAAGCAAAATAAGAGAGGCTTCACGCAACCTCATAATTCCTTTCTCTCTCATCTTGCCCATTTCCATGCTTTATCTCTTCAACTCCAGCTCGTTCGAGTCTGTTTGGAAAGGGCGAGCACCATATCTTATCTTCCTATGGCTTCTCTTTCTCGAACTCGCACTAGCATGGAAGAAGCTTCCTAACAAATCGCTAAACATCACAGCGATAGCCCTCACAACCGCCGTCCCGAACTATTTGATTGGTGTATCTACATTTGCACTCAATGATGAGATCATGGAGTTGGGTAAACTCGTGGGAGTGCCCTACATGGAGCATGGTGAATGGCTTCTTAAAGACTGGGGCCTTTCCATAGAGTATACTGTCCTTACAGTCTGTTTTGTGGCTTTAGTTCTACTTCTGTACAAGATCGATGGATTGAAATTCTTTTCAATTTCAACGTTTTTTCTTGGGGCAACTAGTTGTTTCTATATGGTTGACACATTCATTCCTTTTGGTCTTCTAAATGTCCTTCAAGGATTTGTACCTCTTATAGCTTCTTCAGTAGCTGGAATTCTGAATTGGCTGGGCTACGCAACACGAGTGCTTTCTCCGGAGCAAATACAGGAGCTTTACCCAACAACAGATCCAAGAGGCATGTGGGGACTAGGTGTTCACGGTCTGAATAGACTAATCTTGATTGCTTGGGGTTGTGCAGGGATTCAGAGTCTCTTTATATATACATTCGTGATTTTGTTCTTTGTCAAAGGAGCTTCAATCTCACTTAAACGGAAAATAATCTATGTCGCAATAGGCGCAATCGGTACCTTTCTTGTCAATCTGTTGAGAATAGTATCTATTTGCTTGATCGGAGTGCACATAAGCCCAGAGGCTTTAGAGATGTTTCACGAATATTATGGTGAACTTTTCTTCATTGTTTGGATCATCGTCTACTTTGTGATAATCATTTACGGTAGCAGAATTCTGACAAAACTGGTTGCCTTTGCGTCTAAACTTAGAAAATCATTGATTCCGTATTGAAGAACAAATTAGTAATCAGATTAGGACGCCATCAGGATGGCTCAGGTGACAGTTTCCGTAAATGGCTTCCCTGAGCCTATCCAGTTTTACGTCTTTGATAAACATAAATGTTCATTCTCAGGTATGCAAGTCATAAGAGTGGGAGTAGAGTCTTAGGGATAGATAAGAGGAAACTAGGCTCTGCTTCGCATGGAGACCAACAATTTGGACATTGTTCTTTTTTTATACTTCCTCGTAGCTTACTAGCTGTATGAGAGTGCCAGATGTGGCCGAAACTTGTTTTTCTGATGTTCCCTAATTTCTCACCATAAACAGAGCATGGGTACACAAATCCGAATGGGTCTATAAAACATGAACAGAATAATGCAGCGCACGGCAGCACCATTTTATTTGGTCTTTTTAGGAAATCTATCGCCGAGATCAGAAACATCTTCTTGAAGAGATTCCTGCCAATTTCTACAATGCCTTTTGAGAAAGGGTTAGAAATCCTAATTCTGGATAGCAGAAACTCTATGTCAGTGTTGGCTCCATAAAGCAATGAACCTTTTCCGGAGCCCACATTATGATATAGGTGGCCACTTTGCTCTAGGCTAATGGAAATTAAATCAGTATCCGGTTCAATTCCCTCCTCAGCTAAGGCGTCTAGGAAGTCTAAAAAACGTCCTGCATTATGTCTGGAAATAGTGTAACTTATGTGTGGAGATAAATTTGGATGAGAACTTGAGATTGCACACAGATTTTTGTAGGTGGTTATAGCTCGGCTCCAAGCTTGCTTTCGGCCTCTTACATAATCATGCGTTGAAGGCGGACCATCTAGACTTACCCCCACTGTTATGAAAGGAATAGCTGTTTCCTCTAATATCTCGCTAACTCTCTTTTCTGCAAGCTTTTCAGAAAAGCCGTTCGTAGTGAGTTCCAGAATGTGGAGGTTCCTTGATTTTGAAGCTGCAAGATAGACGATGTCTACTAGATCTTTCTTAAGAAAGGGTTCGCCACCTGTTAACCCGAGCCAGAACAACTCTTCGGAAATAGATTCAAAAAGAGAAGTATAACAATCCGAACTCATCTCATCTCTCGCACGGTTTGGAGTTTCTCTGTATATTTTCCATATATTACACATCTTGCAATGAAGGTTACAGTGGTACGTCACTGCAATATTTATCCTAAAGGGCTTTGGCACTTGGACCAAATTTTTGCGTGCAAGCTTGGCTTTTATCAAAGCCTTACATAGATTGACGTAATTTGCTACCGTCATACGTTAACCCTGTCTCGATCTCACACTTAAGTAGTGAAGCGTAATGAAGTCAGTCTTCATTTGCCTTCTCAACGTACAATATTTGAACATTCTTGATTAACACCAAACCTGAGAGGGCCCCTGAGATTGGCTGTTTAGGATAAGGTTGCCCGTGAACAGTATGTTCAAGAAGAAAATGTAAGGTTGTTATCTCATCGAAATCTGGACTGCCAATATGCCTCTTAGAGAAGAAGGTGTCCGAAATTGGAATAGTTATTTTCTTCCAACCTTTGAAATCAAGGAATAACCCAAACTCCCTAAAGTTTCCCACACGGTCAAAGAGATCTACATAAAGCGTGTTGTTGTCTTCACTCGCAAGTATCTCAAAAGATAAAGCTGCATTCGGCATTGTTAACCACTCCTGATACCCATCAATGGGCAACACTTCAGTAACCCATCTTCCTTGAGATAGGAAATCATATTTGATTGTAACGTTCCTTTCAACGTTTTTTGATTTAATCTCTTGAAGCCATAAATCCCGACGCTTGTACACTACAACTTCTAGTTCTGATATCCATGGAGGGGCAGGGGATGCCGGAAACTGAACGTATTTGTCAGACACTACGTAGAAAGGATGGTACTGTGATAGTATGGTCAACAATAATTTGGAGGCGTTCCATTCAGGAGGTGGTGGAGGTCCAATGATTACCACATACTCGACGTTCTTGTCCAGAAGCGCTTTCTCCACATTTTGCGCATCTGAACTTGTTATACCATTTGGCATGTAGGTAAAGAAAAATGGTCTAGGCACTGGCGGGCACCTTTCTGATAAATAGTAAATTAACGGACCAATCTTTACCCAAAACTCGAAAACGAATATCTCTTCATTGGGTGCTGTTTGCTTTTTTATGAAATCAGCGACTTTCATTGCAACTTGTGAATCATACCTACTTACGTATCCTCGGGCTGCAATAATGTTGAATATTAAGCTTGAGGTGACCGTAACTATCAGTAGAACGGCAAGCAATTGCTTACTGGTCGGTAGAAACTTTCTGAAACCTTTTCGGACAGCGATTGTAGTTGTTTTACTCCAGTTTCGATGAAAAGAAGTTAACCCCTTACCCGCCACTATGCTAAGCGGGGGCAACATTTGGTAGTAATAGTGAACATACCCGGGAATAGGGAGCAGCAAAAAGGCTAAGGGAGGGAAGACTATCCAAAGAAACATCAATAAGGATCCTTCTGCTTTGTTTAGAAGCTCATTTCTCGCTGAAATTGTGGCAAGAAATCCGAGAGGTAGAATAGCCAAAACTACTACAATAAACCATTCTGCTTTAGACCACATGGTCCACGGTGTATGTTCAATCATTCCGGGTATTGGTTCCATTACAACCCAGTAGATCATATTTCCAAATCCAGAGACTCCAACAAAATAGATGATTATGGGCACAAGTGGCACAAACCCTCCTACCATGATTAAAGAGGCACGTTTTACTGTTTGTTTCAGCATCTCAGTTATTTGAAACGGTTTGCGCCAAGAAAATCTGATTAGATACCAGGCTATTGCAGTAGCAAATATGATAATACTTGTCTGTCTCATCAATACGGAAAAGGCAACGAATACACCAGCAGCAATTACAAAAGTCGTTTCTCGTTCCTTTGAAAAAAGGGCAATTATCAAAAGATAGATTGCTATACTTTCCGTCAATGAACTGTAAACGTTGGTTGGACTATGATAGCCCCAAAGTGGAGAGCAGGAAATTACAATAAAAAGACCTGTGGAAATCACTCCAACTTCAAGTCCATAAATCTTCTTCGCAATCAAAAAGACAAAAACTCCCGTGATCCCCGATACTGCAGCGAAGATCAAACGCAGGACTGGCAGGTTAGACCCAAAAACCAAGCTGATCAGCGCGTTGATGTAGTAAATTAATGGCGGTTTGCTACCACCGATGTCCCTGTACATAACTGCGCCTCTTGAAAGGATCATTCCTATGGTCGCATAATTGCCCTCATCCAAGTCGGCAGGGCCATACATGTATGGCAAACGTAAAAGAATCGGCAAGATAACGCAGGACAACACAATCCAAAATCCAGCAGCTTGCCAGATTTTATGATTCATAATTTTTCATAGGCCTCCAGCGTTCTTTTTGCGATTTTTTTCCAACTGTAATCTTCTCTGATTGCCTCTTTTGCGTTTTCTCCCAAGCGATTTGCAAATTTCTTCTCCTTCAAAAGGCGGATAATGGCATCTTCAATCTCGTGAGTGTTGCCTGGCTTCACCAGTAACCCAGAGAGCTCGTGCTTAACGACCTCAGATATTCCTTGAACTGCAGAGGCAACCACAGGTTTGCCAGCGGCCATCGCCTCAAGCAAAACAAGGGGGCAGCCCTCGAATATGCTAGGGACAACTACTACGTTAGCAGAGACAAGAAGCTCTCGTATCCTTTCATCACTAACATAACCTAGAAACATGACAGAATTTTGCAAGCCTAGTCTCTTTGACAAGTCTCTGAAATAGTGTTTGAGAGGCCCTGTTCCGACAATGATTAGTTTTGCTTTAGGAAAGTATTTTGTGATGCGTGACATTGCCTGCAACAAGTAATTGATCCCTTTCCTAGGTGCCAAACGGCCTACATACAAGATTATTTGGTGACCTAACCGCGGCTTCGTCTGTTTCAAGGACGTGTCATTCAGGAATGGACTGTTAACGGCTGATGGAATGGTCATTATTTTGTCAATGGGAATTTTGTAGATAAACGATGCGCGATTTCTATTATATTCAGAGACTGAGATGTTCAAATCCATTTGATTATAGACAAAGTTTCCGTATTGCATTATGATTGGAGGGGGGGCAGACAAGATCGTATATAGTCCAGTCAAGTAAAAACCATATCTCCAGTAGTCTTTAGCTGTTTCCATTTGCTCGTCAAATCCCACAGTGTGTATTGTTCCAACACATTTTGATTCAAGTCCCATCGTTTTTGCGAGTGCGGCTGCACCAGCACTACTTCCTTGACCGTGAACTACATTGAATTTCTTCAACTGTGATAGTGTCAAAATCTCTTTTGCCATTTTTCTTAGAAAGAATAGAAGTCTTAAGGGTCTTCCTACTCTAAGGTAGTCAGGAAAACAATGGAAAACCACTCCTTCGTCGGATATCACGCTTTTCGATTTTAAATTCCCAGATAAACCTAGAACATGAACTTCACAACCGAGTTTGGCTAGATTCAATGAAAGAAAGTATGTGTGCACAGCTACTCCATCACCCTTATAGTAGCAAGGGTTATCTATGGTAACCATGCAGACACGCATAGGCGAAGCAACCCTACCAGTAGCATTTTTCTAGATGGGTTCATCACATAAATTTTCTGTGGACCAAATTACTTTCTGCTATTCCAGATAAAATGCAACTGCGAATTATGTGCGTTCTTGTGAACAGACGCCAGCAAAAATCTCTTCATGTTTCTTTACGTAGTATTCAGTAGGGTATGTGCTCACATAATCATGTGCAGCTTTTCTTGATTTGTTGGCGACGCTTAGCCACGACTCTTTTTTGCTTGAAAGCATTCTTATCTTTCTAGCTAACGAACGATATGACTTTGGCTTGAATAGGCATCCTTGCAGACGCGACACGTTTTCTCGCACTCCAATTAGATTAGATGCTACTGGTACACATCCGTGCAATGCTCCTTCAATCAATACAAGTCCATAGGCTTCAGTAGTGTTGACTGAAGGCAGACATATCACATGTGCCTGCTTGTACAACTCTACTAATACATCGTCACTTACTTTGCCTAAAAACTTAACATTTTCTGAATCCTCAGTATCTCGTATGAACTTTGGTTTCAGGTATCCGTCTCCAACTAGAGTAAACCTAACTTTCGGAAGCATAGATGCTGCTTTCAGGAGTACATCGACACCCTTGAAGGGTCGAAATTGGCCAACAAAGAGAACCGTAAAGAGATCCGGTTTCTGTTCAAGATTAGATTTTTCGGGGCATTTAAAGAAACATGGTGTTTGGATTACTGTGACATTGGTTCCATTGAACAAACGTTTATAGTCGTCTGAGTGAACTATGATTGCTTGAGCTTTTTTTGCTAAGAATCTGTGAAATTGTGTATATGTCTTGGAAATTCTTCCCGAAATCCAACATACTTCAGCATGATGTGTATAGACAATTGGGCGTTTACAATGAATCAGTAAAGTCAAATCAGACAAAAATGGGGTGGGGCCATGTAGATGAATTAGGTCGTAACTATTGCTATAGTGACGGAATGGGATAATCGAAAATTTGAATTCCTTAATCTTAAATTTAGGATGAAGTAAGGTCACTTGATGTCCTAGATGTTCCAATCCGTCCTTCAACAGACCCACAAGGCGGCTAACTCCACCTTTATAGGGAGGAGCATCTGGAGAAATCATTAGAATGTTCAAGACACTCTATCATTCCCAAGTGTTCATTCGGCTAATTCTTTCCAAAGCCTAAATAATCCCATTAATTGGGAAAGAACTATACTCATGAGTTTTTCTGGGTGATATACGCGAGTGGGTCCGTTAATCCTTCTTCTGTGACTGACTGAAACCTCTGTTATGCTAAAACCCTTTTTATGAGCTCTGACTGTAAACTCTGTCCAGAAACTGTCCCTCATATATCTGCAGTCATCTGCTACTTCTTGAGCCACTTTAGTTCGCATCAACTTGAAAGGCGCCGTTATGTCGTGAAACAGTGGTAACCTAAAGAGGGTTGTGGCCATCCATCGAAATACAGTTGACATGAGTCTTCTATGGGGAGCATCTGCCCTTTTGACTCTATATCCACTTATCACAGGATACTTATCTTTCAACTCGTAGAGTTTCCAGAAGTCATTAGCTACATGTTGGCCATCGGAATCAACAAAGAGTACTAGGTCCGAGTCGACAATGTTTAAGCCATCTTTCAGTGCTCTCATGTAACCCTTCCTTTTCTCTCCAAGGATAAGTTTCATGGGAATCTGTTTGCTGAGCTCCAGAAGGTCTTTTTTGGTGCTATCGGTGCTGCCGTCCTCACATACAATGACCTCGAGAGGTATTTTCGTACCTATTTCTTGATAAAGTTCTAGTATCGTTTTCTGTATGGTTCCTCCTTCGTTATGTGCTGGAAGAAGAAGTGAAATCTTGTCCTGCGGCACTTGTTCTCTCTCTACCTCTAGTTCTTTTGCGATGTCGCCCACATCGGACACCATCCTTTTTTCGCAGTTTTCATTACTATTTTCTGGTAATCACGACAAGATTTTCCTTGACATGGGTGCACAATAACGCCGAGATGCGTGCACGCATGAGTTTTTAAGTTTGTCTTCGATAAGATATAAAAGGTTCGATATTAACGAGTGCTTGGTCCATGAAACTTCGTGAAAACAACTTCAATTAAGTTTGGATGGAAGAATGAGAATGGGCTCTTCTTTGTCTTTTGTTCGTAACAAGTTTGCTGAGTATTATCGAAGCAACTCTTCTTTTATCCAGCCTCCCACTTCAATTGAAAAGCGAGAGTTTGGGTTTCTTTTACTTAAAGAGAGGTTTATGCTGAGACATAGGAGCTTTGAAAACGTGGGTGTATTAAGGTCTTTTTTGAAAACAACCGTTCCTTCAGATGCCTATTATTCGGGTGCTTATTATGAAAGACCTGAGGAGAAGATGGAGGAGAAAGGTTGGTTAGGTGCAGATTTGATTTTTGATATTGACGCCGATCATATTCCAACTCCTTGCGACAAAAACCATGATTCATGGGTTTGTAAGAACTGTGGCACCGTCGACAAAGGACTACCGCCTGAAAAGTGTCCTGAATGTGGGGAACAAAAGTTTGACGAAAAAACATGGCCATGTGAAGTCTGTTTAGAGACTGCAAAGGCAGAAACACTCAAACTTATTGACATATTATCGAAAGATTTTGGTTTTTCCTTAGAAGAGATGAGGGTAAGCTTTTCTGGGCACCGAGGTTATCATCTTCACATAGAACATGAGCAAGTTCGTGAAATGGATCAGATGGCGCGCAAGGAAATTGTCGATTATGTTGTGGGGATAGGGTTAGAAGCTACGCTTCATGGTTTAGAAAAGACTAGTTTTGATAATAGATCTCGCATTTTGGTTGGGCCCAATTTGGATGAGAACGGGTGGAGGGGAAGGATTGCTAGAGGAACTTACGAGTTCCTTCTGACAGCTACTCTAGAGGATTTAAAGAGAATAGATTTAAAGAGGCATGTTGTCAAGACTTTGCTTGATCAGAGAGAATCACTTTTGGAAAGTTGGAAAGAGAAAGGTCCTTGGGGAAAGATGAAGAATGTTGGGGTTGAGAGTTGGAAAAAAATAGCTCTGCATGGTGCACAAAGGCAAGCAGCGAAAATTGACACTGTTGTCACGACGGATATTCATCGGCTAATAAGACTGAGTAACTCGTTGCATGGAAAAACCGGGTTCAAAAAAATTAATGTTCCTATAAGAGGCATTGAAGATTTTGATCCCTTTAAGGGTGCCGTCGCCTTCAAAGATGGATCAGTGACAGTTTTTGTGTCCGACTCCCCAAAACTTAGGGTTGGAGAACAGATCTACGAGCCATTTAAAGAACAAAAGGTTGAATTACCCACAGCAGCAGCATTGCTGCTTTTATGCAAAGGAGCGGCTACAGTGGTTGAGTGATATGTATAATAAACTTTACGAGGCGTGGAACAAAGAGAAGGAAAATAAGGAGCTTCAAACGTTTTCTAGGGATTTTTACTCAAGGCTGACCGATTATGTGAAGTCGTTGAAAGAAGAAAGCCGGATGTTAGATAGAAAAGCACTCAAGGCAAGGCTGATGCTTCGTGAGCTTGAGAATGTGAAAAGACTAGCGAAAGAGCTCGTACAGCTTCGATACAAAAAAACTTTGAATGAGACTATTGCGGGAAAAGTTATGCCTGGAGATGTTTTGACTGAAGAAGAGGAAGGATTGCATAAAGCCATTTTGCCCTTAGCAGAATCCTACAAGGCTTTCTTGAAAGACATTCTGAGAGGTCGTTCGACACCTGTGAAAAGAGAAGAAAAACCAGAAAGGATGTTACTGCGTTTTCTGCAAGAGATTCCAGCTGTAATTGGATCTGATATGCGAACCTACGGTCCATTTAAAGCAGAAGATATAGCGACATTGCCAATTGAAAATGCGAGAATCTTCTTGGAGAAGGGTATAGCGGTTGCGGTAGAAGCAAAGGTATGAAAGCCTTCTAGGTGGACTCGTTGAAAATTCTTGTAGTAGACCCTATTGTGAAAACCGAGTTTATGAAGGACATTGACAATATCTATTCGTCATTAAAGATTAAGGGTGCAGCGTTGGATTTCGAAAGTCTCAAAGAAGGTCCCCTGTCCATTGAGACTGAGGAAGACGAAAAATCAGCCGTACCTGATCTCTTAAGAGTGATAAAAGAGGGAGAAGAGAAAGGTTACGATGCCATTATCATTAATTGTTTTGGAAATCCCGGACTAGAAGAAGCAAGAAAACTCGTCAAGATTTCAGTGATAGGAGCAGGTGAAGCCTCCTTCTTGAAGATAAAGGAAATGGAACGAGGATTTTCTGTCTTGACCACGGTTGAAGAGGCGGTTATAAGAGTGAAAAGAAATGCTCGCAAATGTGGTGTGGAAAGGTTTCTGTTATCTGTTAAGCCGTTGGGGATGCATGTGCTTGAACTAGGTCAACGGGAGCGACTGAGAAAGGCATTAGTTCTGAAGGGAGGAAAGGCGGTTCAAGAGGATCACGCTGAAGTTATCGTGTTAGGTTGCACCGGAATGGTTGGCAACGCAGGGTGGCTTTCCAGAAAACTCGGTGCTCCGGTTATTGATCCGGCTAGAGCAGCCTTTGAAACAACAATAAAAGTACTAACTGAGCTACAAGGTGCGCGCGCGTTTGTCTGAAAGACTTCCTAGATTATGCATCTATATGGATCGAAAAGAGAACAACACACATACTAAAGGAGGCGCGCGCACTTCATTCATTACTTTTCATCTCTCTAATGCTTATTCTTCTCTCTAAACCTTTCGAGATGTGTAGGTTTGACCGTATGCACTTCAAACAGAGAGAAAACGCTTTGTGCGAAACCGCGCGCGCGAAGGAGTAAAAATCCGTTGTCATACGTAGGTTTGATCTGACTTGACTTGTTTTCTCGCTGTAAACATCAAATACTCAAGGCTTGCTGGGCAGCATGAAATTTTTGCTCTACATTTTCTACATTCTATTTGAATCAATAAAGGCGTTATACTTTCGGGGATATAGTTCAGTCCTAGTAAAGTGGGAGCTGCGTAGGCAACTTCAATTGTCTTTGTTTTTCCCAATTCAAATTTACCAGTCTTCAAATATTCGAGGTAAGTAATCTTTTGCAGGCATCCACAAGTCTTACATTCTACTGCATGTGGGGTGGCAAGCAATGGATTACGATCAAAAACACCTTCCCTGACTTTCTGTATAATCTTGACTTTAAGTTTGCGCTTAGAAACATGTGGACCATGGCGTTGACTGCGGCTCTTCATTGCATTTAATCTTAATGTTTTGCATAAATATTGATTTTTGCTATAGCAAACAAGAATGTGGCTGATATCCCCGCTTAGAAGCGTTTAAATATTAATTAAGCGGGCTGTTCTATACCAAATGTCAGTGGTCATGATGAGAGTACCGAAAGAAATCACAACATACTGCCCAAAATGTAAAACTCACCAAGCTCACACGGTTGCCTTGTATAAAGCTGGGAAAAGGCGAGCCCTAGCAAAAGGAGAGCGACACCACAAATTGCGTGAAAAGAAAGGATATGGAGGACAAAAATTCGCTCGTCAACGAAAATTTGCCAAGACCACTAAGAAACAAACATTAAAATTCAAATGTAAAGTCTGTGGTTACATACGACAAAGGGAAGGGATGCGCTTAGGTAAACTGGAGTTGGACTAGGAGAAGAACCAAATGAGTGATTGGGATAAACTCATACCAAAACCTGAAAGCAAATTTCTAAGGGTGAAATGCCCTGATTGTGGAAACGAACAAGTCATCTTCGATCGCACCACAAGTGTGGTTCACTGCAACATCTGTGGAGCAACTCTCGCTGAACCTTCAGGAGGAAAGGCGTCAATTAAAGGAGAAATCGTCGCTATACTTGATTAGCAGATGGGAAAAATGGAGTTTAGAAAAACTGGCTGGCCAGAAGTAGGCGACCTTGTAATCGCTACAATCAAAAAAATAACAGATTATGGTGCCTACGTTACTTTAGATGAGTACAACCAAGAAGGCCTATTGCATATTTCAGAAGTCTCTTCACGTTGGGTAAGAAACATTCGAAGTTTCATACGCGAAGGTCAGAAAGTGGTGTTAAAGGTTTTACGTGTCGATGCAGAGAAAGAACATGTAGATCTCTCACTAAGGAGAGTCACAAAACGAGAAAGAAAAGAAAAGATTCTTTCGTGGAAAAAAGAGAGGAAGGCTGATACCTTATTACGAACGGCTGCTGAGAAACTAAGAATGCGTCCTGAAAAATTCTACGAGAAAATAGAGCCTTTGTTGGAAAAGGGATTCGAGGAGATACATGAAGAACTTGAAATAGCTGCGAGAGAAGGATCTGATGTTTTAATAAAGATTGGTATACCTGAAGACATAGCAATTGTCCTAGAAGGGGTTGCAAGAGAAAAAATTAAGCTCCCTATGGTAAGGGTGAAGGGAATCCTAAACCTTCAATGCACAAAACCAAACGGGGTTGTCACCATTAGAAAGGCTCTTCTGAGTGCCCAAAAAGCCCAACCAAAGAACGCCGAAATTGAAGTTTATGTTGTTGCACCGCCAAAATATCGCATAGTAGTTTCAGCAGAGAACTACAAGGAAGCGGAGAAAATTTTGGATAAAGCAACAAACAAGGTTGTCACGAACATAACTGAAGCTGGAGGACAAGGCACGTTTATTAGAGAAAAATAGGAGTACAGCAATGGTTTGGCTACTTAGAAAATGTGAGAAATGCAAAGGATACACTTTAAGGCAGGATGAATGTCCATATTGTGGAGGAAAAGTACACATTCCTCACCCAGCGAAGTTCTCACCTCACGACAAATACATAAAATATAGGCAGGCATTACGGGGTCTGGATGAAATTGAGAAACACGGTAATAGACGAAATAAGAAAAGTTGAGTTGAAGGATCCAGTGCTGATTGAAGGTCTTCCAGGACTCGGTATGGTTGGGAGAATAGCCACCCGATACCTAGCCAAGCAGTTGAAGGCAAAACCTTTTGCCAAATTATTTTCCCCTCATTTTCCATATTACGTGCTTGTAAACCGGAAGGGAGGCGTACGACTTCTCCACTGTCTTTTTTCTTTCTGGAAAAATAAAGCTGGAAAGCATGACCTGATTTTTTTGGTTGGAGATAGCCAAGCCCAAACAATTGAGGGGCAATATGATGTCGCCGATAGCATACTTGATTTCGCCGAAAAACACGGGGTAAGAACAGTTATAACAGTTGGAGGGTTCCGGAAAGAGGCTGAAGAGAAGCCAAAAGTTGTGGCAGTATCTACTGATTCGGCGCTTTTGAGTAAGGCTTTGAAAGCAGAGGCTGTAACCAGTCCATCTGGAAATCCCATTGTTGGAACAGCGGGTTTACTCTTGGGGTTGACAAGGTTTAGGAAGATGAATGCCCTTTGCCTTCTAGGAGAAACACGTGGCTATTTACCAGATCCAAATGCGGCAAAAAGCGTTCTAACCGTTTTGCAGGAAATCTTAGAAATCAGAATTGATACAGGTGATATCGACAAAGAAATAGGGAGAGCAAAGAAGGTTGTTGAAAGAATGGAAAAAATTGCAAAGGAAAGAGAAACCAACGCACTAAAAACACGTGAAGTAGAGGAAAGAAAAGTCACCTATATTTCATGAATGGATGCAGCCCTATTCTTCTACTTTTCTAATGTATTTCGCGTACTCTTGCATATTCATAAGATTTTCAAGTTCTTTTTTAAGATTTGTATGTTGGACTTTTGCGATCCACCCATCAGTGTAGGGGTGTTTACTTAGGAGTTCTGGATTTTCGACGAGTTTCTCGTTAGTCTCAACTACCTTACCTGAGATTGGAGTGAAAATTTCTGAGACTGCCTTTACTGATTCAACAGTCCCCATAATTTCCATTTGTTCAAGTTCAGACCCGACTGATGGGAGCTCTACGTAAACGATTTCGTGAAGGGATTTTTGAGCGTAGTCTGTGATTCCCACTATTACATGGTCTCCTTTGATTTGGATCCATTCATGTTCTTTGGAGTAATAAAGACCCTCTGGTATTTCGTAGTCATTGATCTGCATTATTGTTTCCTTCGATAACCGTATTTAAGAGGGTCATAGAAAGGAAATTTAGCGATTTTCCCCTTTGCAAATCTGTCTCTTATCTTTACAGTAACTTCTTCGCCTTCAGTTGCATACTCCGTGGGAACATATGCCATAGCTATACCACGTTTTAGGACAGGGGAAAGAGTTCCACTTGTTACTATACCTATCTTTCTTTTGTTCTTCCACACTTCATAGTTAGAGCGGGGAACTCCTTTTTCTAACATGTAGATGCCGACACGCTTTCGTTTTATTCCTTCCACTTTCTGTTTTGCTAGTGCGTTTCTACCAATGAATTCTCTTTTTTGAAGTTTGACCACAAAACCTAACCTAGCTTCCAAAGGTGTAATATCTTCATCGATATCATTACCATATAGACACATACCAGTCTCCAGTCGTAAAGTGTCTCTAGCACCTAAACCACAAGGCTCAATTCCAAATTCTTTACCAGACTCTAAAATTTCATTCCATACTTTTACAGCTTTTTTTGGTCTAGTTGACGGAGTGTCCCAGACAAAGATTTCAAATCCATCCTCACCAGTGTAACCAGTTCGTGAAATGAAAGTCTTGATTCCGGCCAGCTCTGTCCAGCCACATTTGAAGCGCCCTATTTTGCTAAGGTCTTTACTAGATATTTTCTGTAATGTTTGCTCGGTCTCAGGACCTTGCACTGCAAACATGGCAACGTTGCCTGAAACGTCTATTGTCTCAACATCAAAGGAGTGAGAATGACTGACTATCCAGCCATAGTTCTTTTTTCTGTTGCTTGCATTATAAACCATAAAAAACCTTTCTTCTTCCAATCTTGACAGAACAAAATCATCTTTTATTCCGCCTTGCTCATTGCACATGGTTGAATAATGGGCAGAAAGCGGAGTTAACGCAGAAACGTTATTCGATGTTATGTAATTTAGGAACGTCTCGGCCTCTGGTCCGGAAACTACCATTCTCCCCATGTGAGTAACATCAAAAATTCCAACATGACTTCGAACTGCAAGATGTTCTGGAATTATTCCTTTGTACCACATCGGCATTTCAAAGTCAGCAAATACATCCATTCGACCTTTTTGAACATGAAATTTGTAGAGGTGAGTTTTCTTCGGATTCTTCTTCAAAATATTGTCCTCCATCAATAGACATGCTCCCCTTCAGTGAGTTTTCTATTCAGCCGGTTTTATGTCCACCTTTGTTGGGATAAATGATAATTTCTTTCCGCATTTAGGACATTTGCCATCATGTTGTTGAATGATCTCATCTGGAGGTCTTAAATCTCCACCTTCATATAGTACTGCACCACATTCGTGGCAAATAACTCGTTGGGGCACGATATCACAATCCTCTCAAATAGCCAGAATTACAAAAAGTCGCAAACTATTTATAACTTCTGTATCTGCTTGAGGGAAGGAAAGAAGGGAATGGAAAAACATACTCTAATTGTCACGGAGAAGCCTGATGCAGCAAGACGAATAGCGAATGCTCTTGACTTGAAAGGAAAGCCTCAGAAGATTGAGGATAATCATGCGCCATATTACATTGCTATAGGAGACAAAAAGCTTGTAGTGGCTGCGGCTCTTGGACATTTATATACAGTAACTCATGAAAGGGGAGGAAGGAACTATTATCCGGTTTTCAACTTTAAATGGGCACCTAGACATCTAGTGGAAAAAGGCGCGAAGCAAGTTCAAGCTTGCATTAAACTGTTTTCGAAATTGGCAAAAGATGCAGATGAGTTCATTGTGGCATGCGATTATGACTTGGAAGGTAGCCTTATTGGATACTGTGTATTGAAATATGCTTGTGGAAATAAGGAAAGCGTAGCCAAGAGAATGAGGTTTTCCACCCTTGTGAAAAGCGAGTTGGTGAAAGCCTATGAGGAGCTTCTTCCTTACCTCAATTTTGCTTTAGTAGAGGCCGGAAAAACTAGGCATGAAGTAGACTGGCTTTATGGCGTAAACTTCTCTCGTGCATTAACCATAGCAGCGAAGCACTGGAGCGGAAGGTATGCAACCCTGAGCACTGGAAGAGTGCAAGGTCCAACTCTGAGTTTTCTGGTCAAAAGACAGAAGGAGATTGGGTGTTTTGTACCAACACCCTACTGGGAGATAAAAGCGGAGATTGAGATAAAATGCTCCGGTTATGAAGTGGGATATGAAAGAAAACGAATAATACAGAAAACAGAAGCAGACACCATTGTTGAAGAGTGCAAAGGAAAACTGGGCGAGATAGAGAAGATTGGCGTTAGAAAATTTCGACAGAATCCCCCAACTCCTTTTGATATCGGGGCACTGCAGACTGAAGCCTACAGCCTGTTTGGATATACGCCGCGACGAGTCATGGGAATTGCAGAACGACTATATCTTCAGGCATTAATCTCTTACCCAAGAACTAGCAGCCAGAGACTTCCTCCCATAATCAATTATAAAGCAATACTTAAAGCGTTGAGTCGAAAGCCAGTCTACAAAAAATTAGTGCAGTGTCTCTTGGAAAAAGAAGAATTAAAACCTAGAGAGGGAAAAAAGGAGGACCCTGCACACCCTGCAATTTATCCAACAGGTAATCTGCCAGAAACTGAGTTGAGTACCCCAGAAAAGAAACTTTTTGACCTTATTGTTAAGCGTTTCATGGCAGTTTTCGGAGAGCCAGCAGTCAAGCAAAGCATGAAAGTCTGCATACTAGTCAACGAACATCGCTTCTATCTGCGAGGAAGACAAATCTTGGAAGAAGGTTGGATGCAATTTTACAAACCATACGTAAGAGCTGAAGAGGTAATACTGCCCTCACTGAAGGAAGGCGAGAAGGTGCAACTAAACGAACTGATTCGTGAGGACAAGTTCACTAGTCCTCCATCGCACTACAATCCAGCCAGTCTTCTCAAAAAAATGGAAGAAGAAGAGATTGGAACTAAAGCAACCAGAGCTGACATTATCGACACCCTTTACAACAGAAACTACATCACAGAAGAAAGAGTCGCAGTCACTAGTTTAGGGTTTGATGTAACTGAAGTTCTCTCTGAATATTGTCCAAGAGTATTATCTGTAAACTTTACGAGAGAACTTGAAGAAAGAATGAAGCAGATTCAGGGCAATGGTGGAAAAAGGGAGGAAGTAATCATTGAAGCGATCGATCGGTTAAAACCACTCTTAGAACAGTTCAAGGAAAACGAAGGAAAAATTGGTGGGGCTCTAAGCCGAGCTATCAAAAGAGCGCGAATGCAAGAACGAATTATCGGTTCCTGTCCCAATTGTGGAACTGGCAAACTAATGATTCTGTATTCACGTAAAACTGGAAAACGCTTCATAGGGTGCAGCAACTACTTCAAAGGGTTATGCAAAACTTCATTCCCGCTTCCCCAAAAAGGAACAGTTAGGCCCGGGGGAAAGAGCTGCCGAGCTTGCGGATGGCCTTTAGTGCATGTGAGAATTAGAGGCGGAAGACCTTGGATGCTATGTTTTAACCCCCAATGTTCACTGAAAGAAGAAAAGAGGGAACGTCGTGAAATGCAAAATATGCACCAAGGAAACAACAACTGAGTATTGTGAATTACACCAGAAGGCTCATGAAAATTTGGTTCAGAAATATGATAATTGGAAGAAGGCATTGGAAACTTCTTGGGAGGAATATTTGAATGAGATTCTGAAAAATCAATATTCGGGAGTGTGGGTAAGAGAGGTTGCTAAGTACTTAATTTCTCAAATAAAGTGATTTTTGGGTAAACTGGTGGGTAATTTGTGCGTGATGATCTCTTCTTGTTGCATGTTGGACACGTGAAGCTATTAGCAATCTTCTTTATGTAAGGAATTAACTTGTAATAGCTTTCTAAAGGTAGCATTACTACTCCAGTAATTCTAGAGTCCTTGTTCTCTTCGGAAATAATAATCATTGATGGATTGGTTTTGTTGTGAAAAGGGGTTGTGAAGTGAGACTCTAGCTTCAGAATGTTTTTCCGAAGTCTAGAGCTATAGCCAACATGTCGTCCACTCGTATTTGAGCGTCTCTGGTTAGGTCGGCTGCAGGATTCCATCTCACATGACCTAGATAGCTTCCGAAGGCTTCTGCAGCTACCAAGAGATCGTCTATCCGAACTTTTCCATCCGAGTTTATATCAGCCTTTAAGATAACCATCACTTTGGGACCACAGCAAATGTTGTTCGATCTATTCATTTCTCCTGGGCATATACTTACCATGGAACTTAGCACGTATGGACCATAGACATTCATCGGAAACCATACGAAAGTTATGTTCTCAGTTTCTCCTGGAAGTAATTCTATTTGCTGAGTTGATATTGTACTTGAATTGGCATAAATGTTGACCTCACAATTCGCATATTTTACTCCCTGATTTCCAACGATGAGGTTGACTGTCACTGGAGATTCTGGCTCCACCTGCAGAGGGTTTGCAAGCATAGAGGAGATAGTGACATCCCATGTGGGAAAAGGCTTAGTTATGCCTCTTTGAATTAGAGGGAGATCACCTTGTACGGCACCGTAGTAACTTTCTGGATTTTGTTCGTCCCATGTTACAATCGGTTCTGTGAAATTTTTTGCATACCGGAAGACTTCTTTGGCTGAAATCCAGCCATCATCGTTAGAATCGTCTGTACGAAAGAATCCTTGGACAAGCCCATGAGTGAAAATGCCGATATCACCGCCCCAAGCAGCCTGTTCTCTTCCACATGCTGCAAGAACTGTGCTTTTTGGTGAAAAATCTAGCCAGTAGCCACTATAGCAAGTGTCTAAAATAAGTGTCAAATAAGCCTGCGGTATTGTTGAATTCAACCAGTTTCTTAGATCACTTGGGGAGATTCCCATGAATTCTGAGTGTAGAGGTGGAGGCCTGATGCTGGTGCGACTGTGACCACAAAAGTATAGAATTGCTATTTCGCCTGGTGATGCATTTCCAAGGAAGTTTATGATTTCATTCTTTACAATCTTGTCTGATAAGGTTCCTTTCCAGAAAGGTCTAAGGTCAGGGTCAACCTCACTATAATCATAAAGTGATAATAGATGGATATAGCTTACACCTGTGATATTGTTCCAATTCGGGTATTGAAGCAACTCTTGGATTAAGATTTGAGCAGATCTCATCCGGTGATTATTGAACATCTGTTCTATGGCGAGAAGCCTAAAAACTGGGAGCTGACTTGAAGAGTCCGCTTTCACTAGCATCACATTAGACGTTGCAACAAAAATGGTCACAAAAAGGGGTATCAACATCATTTCGGCAACTGTTTTCTTGTTCATATCTCTCTTCCTTTATTGTACCAATAAGCAATTCAAGTATTTAACAGTTCAAAAACATATTCTATTCGAACATAGAAAATTCTTTTCTTAATTTTTTGTATAATTTGATTCTATTCTGGTGTAAGGGAGAGAAAAGAGGTGAAGCAATGATTGGTAAAGGGAGATTGACGATACGGTGTCTCGTTATCCTTTGTTTGATAGTGGTAGTATTTTCAACATGTGTATTAAGTCCACCACAAGAGGAATGGGACTATGATACTTGGTGTGATATTAAGAGTGATAGCAGAATTTGGGTAGACAATATTCTTTCAGTAGTATTGCCTTTTGATAGTGAAGGAGGTCCAACAAAGAATCTAGCTGTGGTAAAGTTTCCATTAGATGGAGGAGAAAACAAGTCAAAACAATCACGCTTGAAACCTACCAATGGAATAGAACTATTTTTGTACAAAACAATCAGTGGGTTGAACTTAGAAATCTAATCAAAGGATACGGAAAAGTCACCAGCATGCTGTTCTACTGTAACCTCAATATAACCATTGAGTTTTAATGTTGAAAGAAATCTTTTATTAACAAGAGTGGAAGGAATATTTAAATGAGGTTGTGAAAAATCAATATTCGGGAGTATGGGTTGAAGAAGTGGGACAGCATATACTTGAAAAAGGGAGATGGAAACCATGACAAGACGGGTTAAAAGAAACCTAGCATCTTTATCATACACCTTACAAAAGGCCTATTGGAAAATAGTAACCGCGAAACCATCTATTCTGGTCTTTGCAGTCGCAATAATCGCAGTTTCCGTTTTCCTGTTAGGAGGCGGCGTCTATGATCTCTTAGAAAAACCCTTCTTTGCGATTTTCATCCAAGGAAGAATGATAGCTGTCCAGCCTTATTCCTTGAACGAACAGCTTCTTGCGGAGAGTATTTTTGTCATGTTAGTTTACGCTATAGGAGCTGGGGGCTTCTTGTTAACTTACCAAAGTACAAAATACGCTTATAGACCGCGTCAAGCCTTCATGTTCTTGTTAATAGGAATTATCTTCATTGTTATTGCCTACATAGCTGCTGAATACGCCTTCTTAGCGAGATGGCGACTGGGATAGAACATCTGAAAAGAAGTTCAGGCGATAGGAAGTTTTTCCATCTCTCATTGCGAGGTGTTTATCCACGTTTACAGTTGGTTGTAGACGATTTCCATCAAGATGGGTCTTGTTTTTAGTGCCACGCGCTTACCATGGTGTGTTCTTAATTCCTAGAAGATATGCTATGATGTTTGTTAAAAGATGTATGGGTGGTGTCACAATGATGATGAGTAACGCAGTTGTTAGAGAAGGAGGCGAAACAAAGAATGAAAAAAGAAGCGCTCCAGCAACGAAGTCTAGTTGGTCTACTATAGGAAACGGAGCCCCAGGAGAAAGGTTCAGTCGCCTTTTTAAAAAAGATTCAAACAAGTCACCCAGCAACGCTCCCAATGAAGTAGCGAATCCAAGCGGTAGAGAATATTGAAAGGGAGGTGTTGAAAAGAAATCGCCAAGTACGCTTTGAAGAGCACCAAGCATTGTTCCAATCAACAATCCAGCAAAAAACCCCCTGAAGGTCTTATGTGCCCCGAATATTGGTTTTCCATCCAACAAAACTCGACCGTTATCGATTGGACGCCCTCCACCAAATATTACTGGAATTGCATTTGCACAGTAGGCTGGAAATATGAAATAGAAGGCGTAAGCAATGTCTATGACTGTGATTGTCATGTCTTTTCTCTCATTCATCGCAGATTTGGTAAAATAAATTTAGCGGCTGAAGTCTCGAATACCAGTTTGATCTATCATGAGAAAGTGATCTAGAATGTGTTTACGTCTAGGATGCTTCTCCAGAGACGCTTTGATCACTTGCATTCGACCCGTGCGTTTGAATCTAAGTATGATGTCTGACCAAAATTTTAGGACTCGTGTAGCCACTGGCTCAACATTATTTTGTTTCCCTGTAAGGATGCTTCGGACCTGACTTGTGATGAGTACTGCTATCTTCTGCGTTTTGGCGATTTGAGCTAAATATGCAAGTTGTGCGTTGAGTTTGCGGTTCGATCTAAATGTTTCTTCCAGCGAGGCTCCAAGTTCCACACGATAAAGAGACGTGATTGTGTCAACGATCACTAATCCAGCTTTTCCCGTCAAATATTTCTCAAGATGATCGATTACACTCGTTTGTTCCTGAAAAGTTGTTGGTGTAAAAAGTATCAGAAGCGGAGAGAATTTTTCACTGTTATGATGAGCTATCTGCAACAGTCGCGTTGAAGAAAATGCTCCATCCGCATCAATGAAAACGGCTCTGTAATCTGTTCTGGCACAGTTCACTGCGCATTGAATGGCAAAGGATGTTTTACCTGTTTCCGCTTCCCCATAAACTAAAGAAACTACTCCTTTGGGTAGCCCTCCTCCTAGCAATTTGTCAAGAGAAACACAACCTGTTGGAATGGCACCTTCCAAGAACAACCCATCGCTAGTTGGATAAGATTATGCACGCGTAAGAGGCGGAATCTAGCTTTATAGGTCACAATATATTTAAGAGACTCGGAAAAGAATGATTAGACTTCAAGGGAGGAACATGAAAGAATTACAATACTCTTCAAATAGACTTAACGACATTTTAGCATCCTTAGTTATACTGTTTATCAAGTGTGAAAGGCCTGTCGTATGAAGCCAAAAATTGCTGTGGCGACAGTCTCTGGAAGAGAATACTATCTGTTAGTAAACGAACTTAAAAAGAGAGGCGCAACCTTTTTAAGCTTAAGACCTTGGGATTCCGTACCTTTTCATATAAAGGTCGTTTTAACCACTGAAAAGGAACAAGCCTCAATAAAGCATCCCAATGTCGTCATCTTCAAAAACGAATCCGATCCTGGAACTGCAATCGATGAAGCAATTCGCCTTGTTCAAGGAAAGAAAGATTACAACAAAGTTGTTATTGGAGTGGACCCAGGCGAAACCTTTGGAATTGCAATTTTGGGTGATGGAAACGTTTTCGAAACCTTCTATTGCTCAAGTTTGAAAGCAACTCTACGGGTGATTTTAGAAAATCTTGAGAGAATCAGAGGGTCAGTTAAGTTGGTCAAAGTGGGGAATGGTGCTCCAACCCAAACAAGGGAATTATTACGTTCATTAGATGAATGTTTGCCCAAAGATGTGGCTATAGAAATAGTAGGTGAAGCTGGAACAAGCCACTTCGTCAAGGACACCGTTCATCGAAGAGGATTAAGAGACATGATTTCTGCCAAAATGATTGCGGGAAGACAAGGACAAATCTATCATCGAAGGGGAACTCAATGAAACGCAAAGTTAGAAAGAGTAAAACCCTACTCGTGGATGGTCCAGCATCAGTCGAACTTGTCTCAGGAGAAGCCGAAGTCCTAAGTGCAACGTTTAAGAAAGGTGATAAAGTTGTGATAAGAGATGGAAAACGTGTACCTTTTGAAGTCACAAAAAACACGACATTTAATCTGCTGATTGCTGAAACCGCTTCACTAGAAGAAATTGATGGCAGTACGATTCCTACCTCTTGGGAAATCGCCTCGCGAGAAATAGCTTCAATGAAAAAGCCGAATACCGTTATGGTCATGGGTGAAGTTGATTCAGGTAAGACAAGTTTTTGTGTCTATCTCGCGAATAAAGCGTTGAAAAGAAAGTTGAACGTAGCTGTAATAGATGGTGATCTGGGTCAATCAGACATTGGCCCCCCAGCAACTATAGGGTTTTGTCATATAGGGACCCCTGTTAGGGATCTTTTTGAATTGGAGGCGGAAGATGGATATTTTGTTGGAGTTACGAGTCCAAGTAGCGTGATAGATAAAGTTGAAACTAAATTGGCTGATCTGAAAAACAGGGTTTTGGGGACGAACGTTGATTTTTTGATTCTAAATACTGATGGATGGGTTGATGGAGAAGACGCAATAAGATACAAAGCCCACTTGGCTGAGAGAGTAATGCCAGACATAGTTGTTGGGATACAACGCGAAAATGAGTTAGATCCTATTTTGTCTACCTTGAAAGGCGTAAGGACAATTGCGGTAAATTGCCCTTTGACGATACGAAAAAGAGATCGAGAACAGAGGAAGATTCTACGTCAGCTGAGTTATAAAAAGTATTTGAAAGGGGCGAAGGTTCGATCGTTTTCTTTGAATTGGACACGGGTTGAGGGGACCTTTTTGACAAGTGGCAAATCTACTAACACAGAACGAATCGCCACAATAAAAGAACTCTTAGGTGGCACAAATCCCATTTACTATGAAGAAACCCCCACCGCAGTCTTGATTGTTTTGCGAAAGAATCGATGGGTTGATGAGACACAAACCGAGATGTTTGAGGAAATTTTAGGGAAAAGGGTTACTGTGACAAGGGAAGGTGAGGAAGAAGGTTTGCTTGTTGGGCTGGGGAGCGAAGAGGGTAGGTTTTTGGGTATTGGGATTATACATGGTATTGATTACAAAAGGAGAGTAATGAAGGTGTACACTCCCGTAAGGGGAGAGGTGTCATCTGTTTCTTTGGGGCAGGTTAAACTCGATGAGAAAGGGAGAGAACTTGGGGCAAGCCAAGTTTTTTGATTGTTAGTCTTCCATGTGTTTATAAGAACATTACTCGTTTACAGGACGTAGTTTACATAATCGTTTTCTTGCTTTGCGATATTTTCGTCTAAGTGTGATAAGTGATAGATGGGCAACAAAATAGTTTGCTTTGTTTGCGTTCTCATCTGGCATAGAAGTCGGGCTTTCTTTGAAAATACTAAATAACAGTTCATAACGCTATAAATAAACGTGGTAGGTTACAGCATGGTTCATGCAAAGTTAGTTCAAGAGGAAATGAGAGAAAAGGATAGACTCTTTCTATCTACTTATTTAGAAATGAAGAATGCGGGATTGATTCTTCTAAGTGAAGGAGAAGACCAGTTAGGGACATTGGCTGTTGCTTTACCTCAAAGTGGCAAACTACTCGGTCCACCACTCTCATCTATTCTGCTTGGCGACCGCAACACAATAATTGCCCGCATTCTAGCGGAACGCCTCGCCAAAAAAATGACCAAGATTGCGTTGGTCTCCGTTTTTACTACAACAGTTACTGAGAAGGAGGTTGGTCCGATTCTTATAAAGCTGGTTGAGAAAACGATTGGGAAAAAAAGAGGATGATGTAAGGTGAGTTTACGAGATTTCCTTCATGACATGGAAAGGAAGAACGAAGTTATCCATATAAGGAATCAAGTCTCACCACGCTATGAAATCTCATCAATAATGAAATCACTTGATGCTGGCCCAATATTACTCTTTGATAAAGTAAGCGGCTATAGAACCAGAGTAGTAGCAAATGTTTGCGGAACCCGAGAAAGAATCTGTTCCGCGCTAAACGTTGCTTCAAAAGACTTATACAAACAGCTTGTCGATGCTTGGCGGTCACCAACTCCAGCGAAAATCGTTAAGGAAGGGCCAGTGAAAGAAGTTGTAGAAAAAGCGGATTTATCGAAAATTCCCATCTTGACGCATTTCGAGAAGGACGCTACTCCTTACATAACATCTGGCATAGTCTCGGCCAGAAGTCTTGATGGAAAAGTTGAGAATGTTTCCATTCATCGTCTGATGGTTGTAGATAAGAATCGTTTGGGTATCCGTATCGTTCCAAGACAACTTTTCAAGTTGTGGAGTATGGCAAAGGAAGAAGGAGAAGATTTGGAAGTTGCCATATCAATTGGTTTGCATCCAACTCTTTTATTGGCTGCAACTTCGGTTTTACCCTTCGGTGTGAGCGAATTTAATGTAGCAAATGTTCTTTTAAAGGGAGGGTTAAAGTTGGTGAAATGTCAAAACGTGAATGCCTACGCTCCTGCAGATGCGGAATTAGTTTTAGAGGGCATTATTTCGGTTAAAAATGAAATTCTAGAAGGCCCGCTCGTAGATGTAACTGGGACATATGATATTCAGAGAAACCAACCTGTAGTTGAGATAGTTAGTATGATGCATTGTGAGGATTATATCTATCAGGCAATACTGCCTTCCGGAACTGAGCATAAGCTATTAATGGGCTTGCCCCGTGAAACGATGATCTGGGAAGCCGTCACAAATGTTGTTCCCTTTGTGAAAGCCGTGAACCTTTCTCCAGGTGGGAGCAGGTGGCTTCACGCTATAATTTCGATTGAAAAACAAACAGAAGGGGATGGAAAAAATGCTTTAGTGGCGGCATTCGCAGCACACCCTAGTCTCAAACATGTTATAGTCGTAGACACTGATATCGACATTTTTAATCTGGAGGATGTTGAATGGGCCGTTGCAACCCGTTTTCAAGCCAATGAAGATTTATTAATCATTCCAAACGCAAGGGGGTCTTCGCTGGATCCTTCTGCTGATCAAAAGACAGGTTTAACAACAAAGCTTGGCATAGATGCAACATGTCCGTTGGCAATGCCTCGGGAGAAATTCACGTGTGCGAAAATACCTACAAGTGAACGGGTAAAGAAAATTATAGGAGAAATAAAGAAGTCGACCTAGCAGATCCTATGCTTTCTCAATCCCTATTTCTCTAACTGTCTTCTTATTCGCAAGCTTCCTCAATGCACTTGGTCATGGGAGCCAGAGCAACATTTACTTCATTCAGCGTTGGTGCATAATAAGCCGTTTTTGCTGAATTTGTCATTATGGTGTCAATTCCAAGTTTTTTTATCCAGGTGACAATGGCGCAAGTATTGCAAAGCACGTGACCGCCAGCCCCTTCAATGATATTCACACATGTTTCCGCATTTTCTCTGACGTGCGAAGATGAACAAACCCATAGTTCAGTGTCTTTTTTCACCTTTTTACCCCTCAGAGCTTGAGCTACCCTTTGGATTTCTCTTAATGAGCAATGAGGGCACCCAATAAATATCATCTCAGGGCTGTCAGATGATGTGGATAGATTTTTAGTTGTATTTTCTATGTCGTTTGTCTCAACAGATACCCTCTCAAGTTTTCCTTTTTTACCTGTTTCCTGATAATGAAACATGGTGGTCATTCCACTAGATGCGAGTCCAGCACCCAGTTGTTTCAAATCTGCTTCTGTGTAATTACCTAGCCCTTTAAAGACTGGAATCTCATTTTTCAAAAGTTTTCCTACGTGAATGCCCAAGGCTCCAAAATCAGTCTCATTTCTAAGTAATGATTCGACTCTAATGAGGATGTTTGCTTCACGATTTTCGGGTCTATGAATACCATAATTCGGAGTCCTACCCACCAACGCTGCTGCTAACGCACTGGGGCCCCCCTCTCTGTTTGTCCAAGACCCTAAAACTGAGTTGGCATATATTACGGCTGAAGATTCTGACCATGCGAGGTGACATCCTGGTTGTGGTTGTCCCAAATAATAAGGAGCACATGTTAAAGTAGGATTTGCTCCCATCTTCTTGTATAATTCAATTACACGCAACTGTTTCTTCAGATAATCTTGTGGGAATCTTTTGGCTAAGTATTCTGGGTCAAAACTTGATGGGTTAACTGAAGAAGTGACCTGTACTTTCCCACCTGCAACCACCAAAGCTTCCAAAAAATCAATAGGGGCATCTCCTAGCGTCTTGTAAGATACTCCAGAAATGTGAGCCGACTGAATGGGTATCAGTTCAGTTGCCCCGAAGAGCTCACCCAAGCGAACAAGAATTCTCATCGAAACATGGTACGCCCAACCGAGTTCACCGTTGAATATTTTTTCTTCTTCAGAAGTTAAATGCAACTTTATTTTCTCCTCTTGGCTTCTTTCTTCTTCCAGATCTTTGCAGTTCCTTTCTCTCCATCCACTGCAACATCATCGCCTGTCTCTATCTGTTCTATATCAATGTGGTCAATCATAGGAATTTCTGCAATGATAGCTCCTACTACAGTAACCGGGTCGGCAATTTGATTGATGATCGCTTTTGGACAGAGTCCTTTCTTTGCCAAAGAGTAGAGCACGTAACTCCCTACTGTTGACCCATGCCCGTTTGGAAAACAAAGGATTTTTTCCTTCACATTCTTGCCTTTTAGATCATGATCTCTCTCGATAATCAGTCCTGAGTTTGGGTCAACACCACCAAGAAAACTAATCGGCTTCTTAGAAACTAAAGCCACCCCTCTTCTATAACCAGGAACGATGGAACGCCCTCGCAATGCTTTCAAGTCCCATTTCTCCTCTAGTAAGATATCTTCGCTGACGAAGGAAGTTCACTGAGCAATCTTGCTGCAGCTGATCCAACTTTCTCGCGGTGTTCTTCCACAGTGTATACGCGAAGAATGTTTATGAACCCCTTAAGTACATCGAACATTCTTGAAATGTCGCTTAGCTTTTGAGGAATTTTCTTACCGTCCCTTGTCTTGTTAAAAACTGGAATTTCCATAGGTTCAAGCAAGACGGAATGGCGATAGGGTACAGAGGGAAGAGTTGGAATATCAATCACTACCAAACGAGGGTCAATACCTGCCTCTGAAGCAATTTTATCTGTCATCTGATTTCGAATTTCTTCAACACTAAAAATGCTCGACACAGTTTTATCTCTTACATAGAAGGTCTGATCATAGGCACATTTAAGCAACTTACGTCTCTCCAAATTTTCCATGAGTCCCTTAGATTTCCCACAATTTTTTAACATAGTCCATACTGTATAATCGTTGAAAGCCAAGTATTCCTCAACTGCCTTAAAATCTACTAAGCCAAGTTCATCTTTTGCTTCTTCCATAGCAATAGCTATCATTATTTGAGCTGCTCTTCCGACCCTGTGGAAATATATGCTTTTGAAGGATTCGATTCGAGCCAATATGAAGGATTCAAGGGCTGAAAGCGCACCCAAGTCCACTGCAAGATTTTCATCAATAACATCTAACATATGGATGAGGCGAAAGATGTCTACATACCCGTATTCGGCTCCTGTGTGATAGGTATCCCTGACAATGAAATCAAGTTTATCCGCATCTACAGCACTTCGAATCACTTGATCCATAAAAGCTTTGCCAGATCTATGCAGCATCCCCACTGCCAGCTTTCCAATCATATCCGGGTCATACCCGAGGGCGTTAAGTATGTCACTTAATTCAGATTTTTGAATGACCCACGTAGTCAGATCTTCATGGGTTTTGTCAAGAAACTTATGGAGTAGATGCTCAAAAACGTGTGAAAAAGGACCGTGTCCGACATCATGGAGTAAAGCGGCTAGTCTTAGGATTTGGGCTTCATCTTCAGAGAGGTGCTGAGAAAGGTTTGGATTTTTCGAAAGGAGACCAGCTAAATACATAACGCCGACAGAATGCTCAAAACGGGTGTGATTGGCGCCTGGATACACGAACTCTGCTCCAGCTAACTGGCGAAGTCGATGAAGCCTTTGCACTGGAAAAGAATCAATTATATCTTTTTCCGCCTCTGTAATGTAAATGTAGCCATGAATGGGATCTTTGATTTCACCCCAATACTGTTGCATCTAAATTTCTCCACTGCTGTCAATTTTTAATACTCTTATTAAAGTGATCGATTTATTAATTGACGGTGGGGATTACAGTTTGGGAAAGCGGGGAAAATTTATCTGCATAGAGGGGCTGGATGCAAGCGGAAAAACCACACATGCCTATAGACTTGTAAGAAGCCTTTTGGAAAGAGGGTATGAGGCTTTATACACTACGGAGCCAAGTTCTGGTCAAATCGGGAAGTTCGTTAGAAGGTATATTCTTCAAAGAAAGGAGCGGGTGCCGACCGTTGTGGAAGCCTTGCTGTTCGCTGTTGATAGAGTTGATCACATAGAAAGAACCATAAAACCTGGCATGAAAGAGGGAAAGATAGTGGTTTCGGATAGATACCTCTATTCTTCTCTAGCATATCAAGGAGCAGCGGGGTTAGATTTGAACTGGATAAGCGAAATAAACGAGTTTGCTCTCTCTCCCGATTTAGCAATTTACCTTGATGTGCCTCCAGAAATCGTAATCAAGAGATTGAAACGGAAGAAATCAGTTATGGAAAACCTTCACACTCAGCGGAGAGTTCAGGAGGTTTACATAAGATTGGTGAATGAGAGACACCTAGTCCTAATCGACGGGAATAGAGCAAAGCACAAAGTAGCAAATGATGTTTTGTCAACAGTTCTCGATTTTTTGGAGAAAAGTTCGTGAATTTATAAAATTGTGATCTTTCTGATTTCCCAAATGTCTGCACCTTTATCAAGCTATGTTTCCTTTTATTTTTCTGATCGTTTGAAGGTTTTCAAGCAAAGTGGACAGAGCGGTTCCCAGTTTGTTAAGTTGTTCAAAATCAGTTTCTTCTCTAATCTTTTTTTCTACTTCTTGGATTTTCAAAAGAATAGTTGCCTCTAAAGAAGTGAGCGCGGCGGGACGTGACACCTCTAACAGTGATTCGCCTTCTTTCATAACAATTACACGTTTTTGGCAATTAGCACACCACAAATCGCCACTTTTCATCTTAAAGAGGGGCGAAGAGCATGCTGGACAAGAGAGCTCGGTTAGGGTTGCGCCTTGGCGAAGTAAATCCGCCATGGCTTTTATGTTCTTTCTTTTTTTGGACAACTGTAATCCTCACAAAGATTTTTAGTAAGTAGTTAGTAATTTGATTATCGCTGATAGCATGCTTGTCAATGGAGGACTGTTGTATGGTAAGGAAAAAGAAATTGAAGGAATACGCGGAAAAAACAAAACAGGCAACCTTTGTTCTTGGACAGGTTTCTGAGGACACCACAACTCCCCGTAACATAAGAAGGGCGGCAAAGCAATCAATTGAAGTTCTTCAGTCGTCGGAATATTCGTTGGCGGTAAGGGCGTCCAATGCAGTGTCTATTTTAGATGAGATTTTGCAGGATCCTAACATGCCTCCCTATACCAGGGTTAAGCTCTGGAATGTCATGAGTTTCCTTGAGGCAATTAAAGACTAATAGCTTGAAAAGCCTGTGAAGTTATTTTCGTTCACATATGGATGAGTAAGATTAGAAATTTGTATTATGCATTTTGAATTTTAGGTCATAAAACTTATTGTCTATGCAACATGTTTCTAGTAAGTCATACTTCGTGTTGAATTGGACCTAAGATTGAAAAGGGTGTTAAGTTGGCGCTAAGGGATTACTTGCATGAAAAAGCTGAAGAATCTAGACACAATGAGACTTTAGGTTTTCTTATATTGATCATTGGCGTTAGTTTTTTCATTGGTGGAATTGTTGTAACTGTTGTCACTGAGGAAAATCCGGAATGGCTCCTTTTCATTCCTTACAAGTTAGATTCTCATCCTTACAGTCTCATTGGATTATCGTTTGCTAGCATTGGATTAGTGTTGCTCATCCTCGGAATAATTTTTAGCATTCATTCTGCTCTGCAAAGGGCATCGTATATGGATCGGTTGAAAGAGACTCAGACACTGGAAGCCCAGAAGATAGACTCGGAAGAAAGTTAGTTTCTACCGATGAAAATATATTTTACATGTGACATGTACTTGTGGGCCTCTAGAAGGGTGTCACTTGAAATTTGATGCTATTATCGTCGGTGCGGGACCAGCTGGCATATTCTCAGCTCTAGAACTCACTAAGAATACAAATCTTAGCATTCTTATGTTGGATAAGGGTCCCGACATTAATCAACGTAAGTGTCCAGCAAATAGAGGTTTGGGATGTATAAATTGTGATCCTTGTTCTTTGTTGTCTGGTTGGGGAGGGGCTGGAGCCTTCAGTGACGGTAAACTAACTTTATCCACAGAAATCGGTGGATGGCTTAATGAATATTGCACCAAAGAAAGGCTTGCTAAATTGGTGGATTATGTGGACGGCGTCTATCTAGAATTTGGGGCGCCTAGCAATCTTTATGGGACTGATCTTGACAGGGTTGAGGAATTAGAGCGTAAGGCGTCTCTTGCGGGGCTTATGTTGGTGCCTCTCAAGTTGCGTCATATGGGCACTGAGAATTGTGCGGATACGCTTCGGAAGATGAGGCGGCACTTGAATGACCGGGTGGATGTTCGAACAAGAACTGAGGTCAAGAGTTTACTAGTTAAGAATGATGTTGTGGAGGGTGTCGAGACCACTAAGGGTGACAAGATTTATGGCAAGTATGTTATCGTGGCTCCTGGGAGGAGTGGTGCTGAGTGGTTGAAGTGTGAGGCTCAGTCTTTGGGGTTGAGGACGCTTAATAATCCTGTGGATGTGGGTGTTAGGGTCGAGATTTTGTCTTCTGTTATGGAGGATTTGACTAGTGTTCTGTATGAGCCTAAGTTTGTGTATTATTCGAAGTCTTTTGATGATAAGGTGAGGACTTTTTGTGTTGCGCCGGAGGGAGAGGTGATCATGGAGTCTTATGATGGGATTTTGACGGTGAATGGTGAGAGTTATGCGGAGCGGAAGACGCGGAATACTAATTTTGCGATTTTGGTTAGTACTTCTTTTACTGATCCGTTTAAGGAGCCTATTGCTTATGGGAAGTATTTGGCGAGGCTTACGAATCTTTTGAGTGGGGGGGTGCTGGTTCAGAGGTTGGGTGATCTTCAGGCTGGTCGACGTTCGACGGAGGAGCGGATTGAGCGGAGTGTTGTTGTTCCGACTTTGAAGACTGCGACGCCTGGTGATTTGAGTTTTGTTCTGCCTTATCGTTATTTGGCGGATATTCGGGAGATGTTGGAGGCTTTGGATGTGATTTCGCCTGGGGTGAATTCTAAGCATACTTTGTTGTATGGGGTTGAGGTGAAGTTCTATACGTCCAGGCTTGTTTTGAAGGATTGGTTGGAGACGAAGAAGATTCGGAATTTGTTTACGATTGGTGATGGGGCTGGTGTGACAAGAGGGTTGATTCAGGCTTCTGTTTCCGGAGTAATTGCGGCTGAAGAGATTGCGAAGAGAGAAAAGTCTGCAAATAATTGAGGGTGTGCATGCGTGAGACCCCCCTAGGGGGGAGGGGAAGAATTGAGGAAAATAGAGGTTCATTATCAAGTAGTGCGCGCATGATTAATCTATATGGGATAGAGGATAGACAAAATGGGAATATTCGGCAAGTTTTTCAGCCCCCCAAACATCGAGAAAATGAAGAAGAACAGGGATGTTAAAGGCTTAATCAAAGCCCTGAAGCATAAGGACTTGTATGTTCGAGAAGGAGCAGCAATTGCTCTTGGAGAGATAGGGGAATCCAGGGCGGTAGAACCACTAACTCAAGCTCTAGAGAATGAAGATGACGATGTTCGACGACAGGCAGCAACAGCTCTCGGAAAGATAGGAGATGCTAGCGCGGTGGAACCACTCATTCAAGCCCTAAAGGATAAGAGTACGTATGTTCGAGAACGAGCATCATGGGCTCTTGGAGAATTAGGAGATGCCAAGGCTGTGGAACCACTGATTCAAGCCTTGATGGATGAAGATTTCAGTGTTCGAGAAGCTGCAGCATGTGTTCTTGGAGAGATAGGGGATGCTAGGGCGGTAGAACCACTCATTCAAGCCCTAAGAAACAAATCAATAGGTAGTCAAGTGACAGTAGAGGCCCTTGAGGAATTAAGCTGGAAGCCCAGAGATGATGTAGAAAAAGCTCATTACTTAACTGCAAAGAACAAGTGGGATGAACTACTGAGATTAGGGAAGCCAGCGGTAGCCCCAATTATTCAGGGTCTGAACAATAAAGATGAGGATGCTCGATTGAAAGCATTATCAATTCTAAAGAAGATAGGGGGTAGAAGAGCGATTGAACCTCTCATCGCTGCTTTGGAATATCACCCACACGCGCGCATGCGATGGGAAGCTGCCAAAGACATGGGTAAAATCGGCAACGCAAAAACCGTGGAACCTCTCATTAATGCTTTGAAACATGATGACGTAGACTATGTGAGCGCTGAAGCTGCTAGAGCCCTCGGCAATATAGGTGACGCCAAAGCAGTGGAAGCCCTTGTTGAAACCTGGAAAAAAGATGAAAGACACTCTGTGCCATCAGAAGAGGTGCAATTACTATATCCACCCAATCACCTGCGGCAGCAATCAGTGTTTATGCGACAAGAGGCAGCTGATGCGCTGGTCAAGATTGGTGAACCCGCCGTGGAGTACCTTGTCAAAATCCTCAAAGACCCTTCAATCCATCGAGATGATCGGGGAGCTGCTGCACAAGCACTATGTATGTTCGATGAGCCTAGGGCCGTAGAAGCCCTCATCGAAGCCCTAAAGGATGACATTATGCGAGAAAGTGCTATCAAAGCGCTGGGTGAGAGAGGCGGTGCCATGGCATTAGAGCCACTCACTCAAGTGGCCTTAAGGGATGAATATCCTTCATATATTCGCGTTCAAGCAGTGTCGGCTCTTGGAAAATTAGGAGACGCTAGGGTTGTGGAGCCACTGACTCAGATCCTAAAGGACAAACATGTACTTGTCCAGGAAGCCGCGAAAGAGGCTCTAGAGAAGATCAGGGCGAAGAGAAGCTGAAAAAACCAAGGTAGTACCATACCCCATTATGAGATACCCTGAGGCTTTTTGTGTAATGATGTGGCCTATCTTGTTGCCTATTATCCTCAGAGCGCGCGCACTGTTTTCACATCTCCCAAAAATCTGACAGATTAACCTTCCCTTCTTCTATTCTCTAGAAGCCCATTTGATGCCGTGCACCTTCTCGTATATGACACCGTATATTATCATAATTGGATATCCTAACCACCAGAGAAAGAGTCTTTGAAGAAAACTGGGGGCTCCTGGAGGAAGTGGCATGAGTTCTAAAACCTCTGATGGAAGAAATACCGAGGCTGCGTAGAACACAGCGATTATAAATACACAGTTTCTGCTTTCCTTTCCCCACAAGACCAGTTCTCGTGGAAGGATGTCCCGGTTATGTCTGACAAACATCTGATACATGGTCGCCAGTACGATTTGAGAAGCCATTACGTTCAATGGATACAATGTAACTGCTATCTCTACCACTTCTCCGACCTCGAAGATAAGCCGGAATGTAAAAGGCATGATTACGACGAGAAATATGAGCAGATAGTCTAGAAAAGCGAAGGACATGCCAAACGGATATTTTAACATCCTATGAACGTCATGCCAGATTCCTAATATGATTAAAAACGCGTTAGCAAATAATCCAAGGGCCATTACTATGTCCATGAGGCCCTCTATTGGGAAGCCCGTTAGAGAAAAAGCGCCGAGACCAAGCGCCAACCCAAATGCAGCATTATTGAGAGTCCGATATCTATCTATTCTTTCCTCAGCCTCTTCAGTCATAACTGACACCATCTCTCTACTCTCAACCCATTTTGATCCTTGCCAATTAAATTTATCTAACCATGTTGGTTTTTCTTCAGTTTCCAGTCTAAACCTTCCCTTTTTCTCAATGAAGAAAGTGTGTGTTAGCTGTGGTGGGGCTGGGAAGATTTGAACTCCCGTCCCGAGCGCCCGAGGCTCAGAGCCTAGACCATGCTAGCCGACAGCCCCTTGTACGCAGTCTAGACATCTCTACACAGTGTTTACCGTTCATAATAAAAACATTGACGAAACTGCA
>Ga0224501_10000114_pt1 | contig 81717 bp, 62 predicted proteins | sample SF_Oct11_sed_USG_4_FD_169105 | JGI IMG/M metagenome (GOLD analysis project Ga0224501, IMG submission 169105) | Sediment microbial communities from San Francisco Bay, California, United States - SF_Oct11_sed_USGS_8_1 | ecosystem: Environmental > Aquatic > Marine > Sediment | place: USA...
TTTATTAAAATTATACTAAATAGTACTTTAAAATTAAGAATGTTTTTAATATAATCCATTATATAAATTTGTAATACTATGAATATAGGCATAATTGAATTTTGAGTTTAAAAATTCAATATAAAATTTAGTATTATACGGAATAGTAAAAAATTGCGATGTAAATAGCGGCATCAATTATGATAAATATATTAAACTTTACAGAGACAAAAACTAAAGTAAAAATAAAAAATTTCTTGTAAGTTTAAGCATATATTCTATGATGTCATTTTAGGGATATAAAGGGCAGTATTTTAAAAAAAACGGGGCATTTGAGGTGAGTTGAATAAAGGGGAGCTAAGCATGTATGAAATTATTACCGGTACAAAAAATGATATTGAAAATCTAAAGCTTTATAAAACACTATTAAAAATTCTACCGGTAGCGGTTGTTATTCTCGATGGTAAAAAGGTATTGTATGCCAATGATCAAGCCTTTAAAATATTAAAGGCAGAAAATAAATTAGAAATCTCGAAAAAAAATCTTTTGGATGTTGTTCATCCAGACTATAAATATCTCGTTAAAAAAAGAATAAAAAAAATGCTTGTTGATGGTAATTCAGTTGAAAAAAAAGAAGAAAAGTTTGTTCGTTTTGACGGCGAAATTATTGATGTTGAGGTTTCGGCTGAGCCCGTGGAACTTGAAAATAAAAGGGTTATTCAGCTTGTTTTTCAGGATATAACAGAAAAGAAAAAAGCTTTAGAATCGATTAAAGAATCGGAACAAAAACTATCTTTGCATATTCAACATACTCCCCTTGGGGTTATCAGCTGGGACATAAATTTTAATGTTATATTATGGAATCCGGCGGCTAAAAAAATATTTGGTTATTCAAAAGAAGAAGCAGTGGGAAAAAATGCTTTTGATTTAATTGTACCTAAAGAAGAACGCGCTTATGTAGAAAGAGTATGGAACAGGCTTATAGAACAAAAAAAAATTGTAAGAGGTATAAACGAAAACATTACAAAAGATGATCAACGGATATATTGCCAGTGGCACAATACAGCTCTTTTGAATGAAAAAAATAATGTAATTGGTGTAACTTCAATTGTTCATGATATTACAAGAGAAAAAAATAGTGAAATTAAATTAAGAAAAGCCAAAAAAGAAGCCGAAAAGGCTACCCAGCTCAAAGATAAATTTGTTTCTTTGGTTGCCCACGATCTAAAAAATAAAATACATCCGATTATGCTTCTTTTCGATTTAATAAAAAATACAGAAAATATTAAAGAGATAAAAGATTTTGTAGAAACAGGAATTTTTTCATGCGGCGAAATGGTACATCTTATAAATGATATTTTAAAATTAACCAGAATACAACTGGGAAAAATTAATCCTAGTTTTTCTTATTTTAACGCACATTCCTTTATTGAAGCTATTATTAAAATTTTTGATGAGCAGGCCAATAAAAAGGGAATTCAGATTATAAATAAAATTGACAGAGATTTAGAAATTTATGCTGATATATCTTTATTTAAAAGCGCTGTTTCAAATTTAATTTCAAATGCCGTAAAATTTTGCAGAAAAGGAGATAAAATAAAAATTCATACATCTAAAGGGAATACAAAAACAATTGTTGTAGAAGATACAGGCATTGGTATTGATGATGTAAATATATCACATCTTTTTAAATTTGAAACAAAATATTCAACGAAAGGCACAGCAGGTGAAGAAGGTACTGGTTTTGGCCTCCCTCTCGTTAAAGAAATTATGGATGCTCATAACGGAAGTATTGAAGTAAAATCTAAACCAGGCAAAGGAACGGTTTTTTATTTGAATTTTAATCAGAAAATGCCTGTTATCTGATTAAATTAAGCATTATTTTTCTCTAAAATAGCAATTTCTTTTAAAAGCCGCGGAATTATTTCTTCTTCTTTTATTTTCCCTTTGCTTTCACCTTTTACGTACAGAACCGCTGAACCTTTTCCCGATGAAATTCCTATATCTGCCTCTTTTGCTTCACCCGGACCGTTAACCAAACACCCCATAACAGCAAGGGTAAGAGGTGTTTTAATATGAGACACGGCTTTTTCAATCTTGTTGGCTATGGATATTAAATCTACTTCAAGTCTGCCGCAGGTAGGACAGCTAACTATAGTTACGCCAAAGCTGGTTAACTCAAGCGACCGTAAGATTTCTCTGCCAACCTTTATTTCATCTGTTCCGGGGCCGGTTAAACTTACCCTTATTGTATCGCCTATTCCTTTTGATAATAAATAGCCAATACCCAGAGAGTTTTTAATGGTACCTTGAAAAAGGGTTCCCGCTTCGGTTACTCCCAAATGAAAAGGATAATCGCACTTTTCGGCTAATAGTTCATAAGCTTTTATCATCATGGGTACGCTTGAAGCTTTTAATGAAATAATAAGGTTATTAAAATCATATTTTTCGCATATTTGAATATGCCTTAAGGCGCTTTCAACCATTCCTTCAGGTGTGGGGTATCCGTATTTTTTTAATATATCTTTTTCAAGCGAACCGCCGTTTATACCTATGCGAATAGGAATATTAGCGTGTTGACAGGCTTTGAGTACTTCTTTTATTTTTTCTTCTTTTCCTATATTGCCGGGATTTATTCTTATTTTGTCTACTCCGCTTTCTACGGCTATAAGGGCAAGTCTATGTTGAAAATGAATATCTGCCACAAGAGGAACATGAATTTTTTCTTTTATTTTTTTTAAGGCTTTCGCAGATTCATTGGTATTTGCGGTAACCCTGACAATTTGGCATCCGGCTTCTTCATATTCATGAATTTGATCCACTGTTTTTTGCCAATGGGCAGTGGGTACTTTTGTCATTGACTGAACAGAAACAGGAGAACTGCCGCCAACAGGAACATTGCCTACATGAACGGTTTTTGTTTTTCTTCGAGGATGTAAAACAGTTGAAGTATCTTTTAACTTCATAAGCAAATTATATTTTTTATTTAAGACACGTCGTCAATTTATTTAGGGAAAGTTAATTTATCTTTCATTGCTATACGAATTAAAAAGTCAGGCAGTATTTTAACTATAGGAACTATAAATTTCCATTGCCATGGGAAAATATAAAGTTTTTTATTTCGTGTAAGCGCCTTTTTAATTAGTTTAGCGGCCTTATCTGGTTTTAATAAAAAAGGCATTTGAAAAGTGTGTTTTTTAACAAAAGGAGTATCAATAAAGCCGGGAGCTATAGTAGAAAATTTAATTCCATAAAAAGAGTACCTTAATCTTAAAGAACTCATGAATAAATGAACCGCTGATTTTGAAGCTGAATAACCAGAGTCAGGCAGAGCGCGAAATCCTGCGACAGAACCAATGGCGGCGAGCTGTCCTTTTTTTTGTTTTATCATAAAATCAAGAAAAACGCTTATGGTGTTAGTAACGCCTATTGTATTGGTTTGAAATATTTCGGCAATTTCTTCAGCTGAGTAATGCGGTTTATGAAATTTAGATCCGATGCCAGAATTGGCGATAACCAGATCGATAGTTTTAATTTTTTTTATAAAATCATCGGCACATTTTTTAAGCAAAGACAAATTTCCCACATCTAATTTATATATATAAATTTTTGCTTTCTTTATCTCAAGTTCTTTTTTAATTGATTTTAGTTTATCAAAACGCCTCGCGGCTAAACCTATAATAACGCCTTCTTTCGCGTAAAGCTGCGCCAAGGCTAATCCAAGGCCGCTTGAAGCTCCGGTTATAAAAATGCTTTTTATGTTTTCCATTATATATAATGAAGTCTTTATTTAAGATATAACGAAAAGTAAATTATTAAAAAAATAAAATATAAATAAGAGTTATATAAAAAAAATGAGATTTTCTGAAGTAATGATTTTTATATTTGACAAAATGTACTAATCTTTTTTAATTGTCCAAAATGCGTGGGAGAAGAGGGGTTGAAAGGCAAATATTCTTTATTAACATTTAGTTTTTTATTTTTAGTTAATTTATCAGTTCAAAAACCAATATTCTCAGATGAACTGGGTTCATCTGTTAAAAATTCATGGCATAAAATGTCAGTTACCATAGATTCAATAGTTGAATTACAGTCTGTATTTTTAGATAATAGTTACATTCAAAGCTACAAAGATACTGAGGGTATTTGGCAGCATATGAAAAAAGGTGAAAAATTAAGTACACATGCTGAAAAATACGGTATTGAAGTAAGCGCTATTTTAGAATTGAATGAAATGCCTGAAAAAAAGGAATATATGATAAATAACCAATGGGTATTTATTCCATTTTCAGAAAAATACTTAAAAAACCTTCATGAAACTGGTATTAAAAGGCAAAATTGGGATATTCCCAAAGCTGAATTTTTATGGCCTGTTTTAGGCAGCAGAATTAGCAGTCGTATTGGTAAACGATTAGGTAAAAATCACACAGGTATTGATATTTCAGTTGAAACGGGTACAATAGTTGTTGCCGCAATGGATGGTGAAGTCACTAATGAAGGATATCATGGCGGTTATGGGTTATCAATTTTATTAGAGCATGAACAAAATTATGATACTCGCTATGCCCATTTGTCTGTTATACTGGTTAAAAAAGGGCAAAAAGTTAGAAAAGGGCAGATAATTGGTTTTTCGGGCAGTACCGGTTACAGTACGGGTCCTCACCTTCATTTTGAACTTCGATGCAATCGTATAGTATTAGATCCTGAATTTTTTCTGCCAGAATTTGATGAAGCTATGGAAGCAGCCATGGGTTTTAACTCAAATCTTGAAAATCATATAGAGAAAAACTAGATTTTTAGTATTATAATTTTTCCAGCGAACATATAAATATTGTAGATATTTCTCTAAAATAAAGAAGATTAAGAGAAGGTTTATCTTCACAGAATTTGCTAAAAAAAATTCGTGAAAAATATTTTTCTTCTGGTTTTATTTTATCTATAATTGAAATTCTCCCGCCGGGTCGTAAAATTTTAAAGGCTTCATCTAAAGCTTTTTCAGGATTTTTTATGAATCCTAATACCATTCTAAAAAAAACGCTACACACACTGTTTGATTGAAAAGGAAGCGAGAGCGCGTTACCTCTAACTAATAAAAATTCATTTTCTACGGTTTTTTTTGCCTGTGCAAGCTGATTCATTGATATATCTAATCCTATTAAATGATTGAAATTAGTTTTTAGTTCAGATAAAAAAAGTCCGTCGCCGCATCCAATATCAACAGCAATATTGGCTTTAGGCATACCAGCAAAAGCAACTGTAGATGTATATGGTAAATCGGGCTGAGCTTTTCGCCATACTGACCATGATTCAGAATTATTATTTTTATCTCTATCAGCTAAAATAAAAACCAGTTTTCTTAAGTCTTCATGTGTTTCAATAAGTTCAGAGGCTATTTCTGATAACTTTTCCCAAAAACCAAGAATCACAGCCGGAAGGTCAGGTTTTTTAATTAATTTATATAAGTTTAGATTTCCTTTCTTCTCGAATTCAATTAAATTTAAGTCTTTTAAGGTTTTAATATGATGACTGATGTTACTTTGAGATTGTCCCATAATAGAGACAAGTTCCGATACGGTAAGCGAACTTTCTTTTAATAAGAAAAGAATTCGTATTCTAAGCGGTTCAGCGAAAACTTTTAAATATTCAATTGTCTGCATGCTTATTTACAAAATAGGTGTTTTTACACGCGAATATTAAATACAAGATGTCAATTAAATAAAAAAACGGTTGACAGGCTGTCTTTCAAGTGTTCATTTCAATATAACAAATATCATATAAGATTGAAAAAGATTTTTATGAAAATGTCAGCATTATTTAGGTAGTATTACTTAAATATCATTAAGGGATCTTCCCTTTTGTGTGTTGTGAATTTCAAGCCTGTTAATCAAATTAATATAATCAGGGTTTATCTTTTAATAAGTAAAAAAGGATTATAAATATTAAATATAAAGAACCTAAAAAAAAAGACGGAATGAGGTTGTATGAGATTGTATCAAAATGTCCTCCCCTTGATTTAAATTCTAAATACGCGTATTTTTTAATTGGCGAACATTTTTCTAAAACAAGTATAGTTGTGACTGATGGTCAAGACATAATTGCCATGACAAGCGCTTATGTAAATCCGCAAAAAGAAGATACGCTATTTATATGGCAGGTCGCGGTTTTACCCGAATACAGGGGAATGAACCTTGGTCATAAAATGATAAATGAAATATTAAAAAGGCCCCTCTTAAAAAAAATAAAATATTTAGAAACTACAATAACAGAAAAAAATACCGCGTCAAAAAAAGTTTTTTTAAATTTAGCGAAAAATCTAAATTGTCATATTAAAAAAAAAGAGTTTTTATCTAGTGAAGATTTTACAGGCATTAAAGATAGAACTTTTCATGAAAGTGAACTGCTTTATAAAATAGGCCCATTTGACCCCGGTAAATTAGAGAGATTATAAAATATGAATTTTAATAGATTAAAGGAGATACTATGAGAATTATTGAAAAGCTAGAATCAGATGTAAGAAGTTATGTGCGCTCTTTTCCTGCTGTGTTTGATACGGCGAAAGGCGCTCTCTTGTTTGACAAAAACAAAAAAAAATATATTGATTTTTTCGCGGGCGCGGGAACGTTAAATTATGGGCATAATAATCCCAAAATTAATGAAGCGATTATAAAATATCTTGAAAGAAACGGTATTGTTCACGGGCTTGATAAAGCGACTGTGGCTAAAATAGATTTTCTTCAAAAATTTCAAGATACAATACTAAAGCCTCGAAACTTAGATTACAAAGTACAATTTACCGGACCTACGGGAACAAATGCTGTTGAAACTGCCCTTAAGCTGGTTAGGCTCATAAAAAAAAGATCAAATATAATTTCATTTACGAATGGATATCATGGACTTACCATGGGAGCGCTTTCAACTACGGGAAATAATTTTTACCGTGATGAGGCCTATGGCGTAAGATTAAATACTGACTTTATGCCATATGATGGATATTTTGGCCAAGATATAAATACTATAGAATATTTTCGAAAGTTTCTTACAGATAATAGCAGCGGTGTCGATTTGCCGGCAGGTGTTATTGTAGAAACCATTCAAGGTGAGGGCGGAATTAATGTAGCCTCTATTGAGTGGCTTAAGCAGCTTGAAACACTATGCCGTGAATTTGATATACTATTGATTATAGATGATATACAGGTTGGCAATGGCAGAACGGGAAATTTTTTTAGTTTTGAAAGAGCAAAAATTACTCCTGATCTTATTACGCTTTCAAAGTCAATTGGAGGCGGGCTTCCTATGGCGCTTCTTTTAATGCGGCCTGAATTGGACCAGTGGCAGCCGGGAGAACATACCGGTACTTTTCGGGGTAATAATCTTGCTTTTATTGCCGCCTCAGAGGCCCTAACTTATTGGGATAACGATGATTTTTCAGAAGCAATTTCATATAAATCAAAAATCATAAAAGAAGAACTTGAAAAAATTTGTGAAAAATACACAGATATAGAAATGAATGTCCGGGGTATTGGAATGATATGGGGACTTGAGTTTAAACAAATTGGCATGGCTTCTGAGATAAGCAAAAATGCTTTTGAGAAGGGTCTCGTAATAGAAACTGCGGGTTCAAATGGAGAGGTTATAAAATTTTTACCGCCTCTTATAATAGATGAAGAACTTTTGCGTGAAGGTTTAATGCTAATAGATAAGGTTATCGCGTCATATATGAAAAATAGAAAAAAACTAATTACCGGAGGTGTTTTTGATGGAGGTAAAAATTGATAGTAAGAAAGCTTTCAGAAATTATTAATACAGAAAGAGACGTAAAAGCAGAAAATGGAAACTGGATAAGCAGACGGTTTTTACTTAAAAAATGCGGCATGGGATTTTCTTTTCATGAAACAAAAATTTTCGCGGGAACTGAAACTTTAATTTGGTATAAAAATCATCTTGAAGCGGTTTACTGCGTAGGCGGCAGCGGCGAAATAGAACTTATAGATACAGGCGAAAAATTTCAAATTGAAGACGGTACTATGTATGCCTTAAATGAAAATGAAAAACATTATTTAAGAGCTTTTGAAGATATGCGAATGATTTGTGTTTTTAATCCTCCCCTTACGGGTAAAGAAGTGCATGATGAAAATGGAGTGTATCCGATTATAAAAGAAAATTAAGTATTAATTTATCCTTTCAAATAATTTGACATCGTGTTTCTAAAAAAAAATAATCCATAAAAAAATAGAATATACAAACCGCAAAATAGCTTGACGAAAAAACTATGATATTTGTGTTTATGTAAAAAGTATGTCAGTTGAAAAAGAAAAAATTTTAGTTCAAAAATACGGCGGAACGTCAGTAGGCACGACCGAACGCATAAAAATAGTGGCCAAGCGCATTAAAGAGTATTATGAAAAAAATTTTCATGTGATTGTTGTGGTCTCGGCAATGGGCAAAAGCACCGATGCTCTTGTAGCTTTATCTAAAGAAATATCAGAAAATCCCTCTGATAGAGAAATGGATATGCTTTTGGCTACGGGTGAACAGGTTTCTATTGCTCTTTTAGCGATGGCGCTTCATGAAATAGAAGTTCCTGCAGTCAGCTTTACCGGTTCACAAATTAATTTATTAACAGACGGCAGGTTTTCAAAAGCTAGAATAGAAAAAATAGATACAAATAAGCTGCTAACGGCTCTTGAAAAAAAGATGGTATGCATAGTTGCGGGATTTCAGGGTATTGATCTTGAACAAAATATAACCACATTGGGCAGGGGAGGTTCTGATACATCAGCTGTTGCCCTTGCGGCGGCATTAGAAGCAAAAGAATGCGAAATTTATACTGATGTTGACGGTGTTTACACGGCAGATCCCAATAAAATACCTGCGGCAAAAAAACTTTCAAAAATAAGTTATGATGAGATGCTTGAATTAGCCTCATTGGGCGCGGGTGTTTTACATTCAAGAGCGGTTGAGTTTGCTAAAAAATATAATGTTATTTTACATGTGCGCTCAAGTTTTAATTTTAACGAAGGTACTTTAGTTGTACCGGAGGATACAGATATGGAAAAACTTTTAGTTACGGCGGTAACTCTTAAAAAAGACGAAGCCAGAGTTACAGTAAGCGACATTCCTGACAGGCCGGGTATTGCTGCAGATTTATTCGCAGCTCTGGGAGATGTTTCAATTAACGTAGATATGATTGTACAGTCTACAGGTAAGGATAATTTAAATACTATTTCTTTTACCGTATTAAAAAATGATGTATTAAAAGCCGAAAAGGTCGTAAAAGAGCTTTTAACATCATGGGGCGCGGGTGGGGCCAGTGTCGATAAAAATATAGCGATTATTTCGGCCGTTGGTGTGGGAATGAAGTCTCATGTAGGTATAGCCGCCAGAATGTTTAAAGTTTTAGCTGAAAATGGAATTAATATTGAAATGATTTCAACCAGTGAAATTAAAATATCATGCGTAATTAGAGACGACAAAAGCGAAGAGGCTCTAAAGCTAATTTATTCAATATTCGGCCTTGAAAATGCCTAATAGGGTAAATGCAGAAAAACCGGTAGGCGTATTTGACAGCGGCCTAGGCGGACTAACTGTATTAAGTGCCATACAAGAAAAACTGCCAAATGAGAATCTTATTTATTTTGGCGATACGGCCAGAGTTCCCTATGGCAGTAAATCGAAAGAAACAGTTATAAAGTATTCTCTTGAAATTCTTGATTTTTTATTAGAAAAAAAAGTAAAAATGATTGTCGCTGCCTGTAATACGGTTTCTGCATACGCGATAGAAGAAATGAGAAAAAAATCATCGGTGCCGGTTATAGGTGTTATTGAACCATGCGTAAAAACAGTATCTCAAAAAGCGCCTGAAAACGAAAAAATAGCCGTTATCGCTACAAAATCGACTATTAAAAGCGGGGCGTATGAAAAATTATTAAAAAAAGTAAGGCCGGATGTATATTTATTTTCAAAAGCGGCTCCTCTTTTTGTGCCTCTTGTTGAAGAGGGTTTTTCAGAAAAAGCGGTTACTGAAGAAATAATAAAAGAATATTTAGATGAAATTAGTAAAGAAAAGATAAAGCATATTATTTTAGGATGTACCCATTATCCACTTCTTAAAAAAACAATAAAAAGAATTTATCCTGAATTTATTTTATATGACTCATCAATAGAAACAGCTTTATTTCTTGAATTAAAACTCAAAGAGAACCAATTGCAAAGCCAAAACAAAGCCGCAGGACAAATTGAACTTTTTGTGTCAGATGTAACCGATAGTCTCTATGATCTTGAAAAATTGTTTTTTGGCAAGACTATTGATAGAATAGAAAAAGTATTGTTAGGGTGGTAAATAAAATAGAGATTTACAGCCTGTTTTTTTCTTTTTTATTGACTTTTCTCTAACCACAAAATTATGGCATATAAAAATATACCTTCTGAAAGAATAAGAAATTTTTCAATTATTGCTCATATTGACCACGGTAAAAGTACCCTGGCCGACAGACTGCTTGAAATTGGTATGGTTACCAATGAACGTACGAAAAAAAATCAAATATTAGACAGTATGGATATTGAAAGAGAAAGGGGAATAACCATAAAATCAAATTCTGCTTCTTTTGTATATAAAGCAAAAGATAACCAAAATTATCTTTTGAACTTAATTGATACCCCCGGCCATGTAGATTTTAGTTATGAAGTTTTTAGATCTTTAGCGGCCTGTGAAGGGGTTTTGCTTTTAATTGACGCCGCCCAAGGGGTTCAGGCGCAGACTATCGCGAATTTTTATCAGGCCCTAGAAGCCGATTTAATGATTGTTCCGGTTATAAATAAAATTGATTTACCCTCGGCAGATATTGAAAAAGTTAAATATCAAATACGTGAAACCTTAGGTTTAGATTCTGAAAGCGCGGCCTTGGTATCTGCTAAAACAGGCGTTGGTATTTCTGACCTTATGGAAGAAATTATCAAGCAGATTCCAGCTCCTAAGTGTAATATAAGTTTGCCTTTAAGAGCTCTCGCGTTTGACGCTTATTTTGATGCTTACCGCGGAGTTGTGGCGAAAGTACGTGTTTTTGATGGGATATTAAAAAAAGGTGAAAAAATAAAATTCATGGGAAGAAAAAGTCTTCATATCGTCTCAGAGCTTGGTATTTCTCAGCTTGATCTTCTTCCTCTTAATTCTCTTGAAGCGGGTGAAGTAGGATATCTCGTAACAGGTATAAAAAATGTAGCAGATGTTAGCTTAGGAGACACTATAACTACTGAACAAAACTCAGCGAAAGAGGCACTTATCAAATATAAAGAAGTAAAACCAATGGTTTTTTCGGGACTTTATCCGGTAAATGCCGACGATTACGAAGATTTAAAAGAAGCCATTCAAAAATTATCTTTAAATGACGCGTCTTTGGTTTTTGAGCCCGAAAAAAGTGAGGCTCTTGGTTTTGGTTATAGGGTAGGGTATTTGGGGCTTTTACATATGGAAATTGTGCAAGAAAGACTTGAAAGAGAGTTTAATCTTAATTTAATAAGTACGGCCCCTTCTGTAATTTATAATGTTCACACGAAAGGAAAGACAATAACAATTGATAATCCTAGCATGTTCCCGCCGGCGGGAGATATAGAATATATTGAAGAGCCTTATGTAAAAGTTTTTATTATTACCCCTTCAGATTATATGGGCAATGTTTTAAAACTCTTGCAGGAAAAACGGGGAGAGAATTCTTCATTAAACTATTTAGATCCTAAAACTGTACAGATAGTATATTTTATACCTTTAGCCGAAATGATTTTTGATTTTTTTGACAGACTAAAAAGTTTATCAAAAGGATATGCCAGCCTTGATTACGAGCTATATGATTATAGAAAAAGTGACTTGGTTAAGCTTGATATTTTGGTTCATCAAAACAAGGTAGACGCATTATCCAATATTTGTCATAAAACACAGGCCGAAAGAAGAGGCAGAGAGGTCATAAAGCAGTTAAAAGAACTTATTCAAAAACACCAGTTTCAAATTGCCATTCAGGCCGCCGTAGGAGCTCGGGTACTAGCCAGAGAAAATATATCGGCTTTAAGAAAAAATGTAACCGCTAAATGTTACGGCGGCGATATTACCAGAAAAAGAAAGCTTCTTGAAAAACAAAAAGCGGGCAAGAAAAGAATGAAAATGGTCGGCTCGGTTGAAATACCTCAGGAAGCATTTTTGTCGGTATTAAAAAGCGGACAGAATGATTAAAGATAATTCATTAAATCAATTGACGGTATATAATGGGATATGATAATCAATATATTTAAATGAGAATCTTGATTTTAGAAGATGAAAAACCTGCCGCAAATAGGTTAGAGCTTTTAGTAAAACAATTGCTAAAAGACCAAATAGAATCTATAAAAATATTGTCATCTCTAGAAGAAGCTGATATTTTTTTTCTTGAAAATTATATTGATTTACTGTTTTTAGACATTGACCTGAAAGGAAAAAACGGACTTCATTATTTAGATAACTTTCTTAAGAAATCTTTTCATACTATTGTTGTCTCGGGCAAGATAGAATTTGCTCTTAAGGCTTTTGAGTATGCTGTTATTGATTTTATACCAAAACCGGTAACAGCTAAACGCCTGAAGAATTCTCTAGGCAGACTCAGCGAAGATACGGTTATGCCTCTTACTTCTATACCGGTTAAAGTAAATAAAAATATTCAATATATACCAATGAATAATATTTTATATTTAGAAACAAAAAATAAAGAAACAAAGAATATTGAAATTGAATCTAGCGGAATTTATTACGCGAAAATTTCTAATGGAGAAAGTCTGCCAGTTGGCCGCTCTTATTATCAAAGTTTAAAAAAAAACCGAGAAAAAACTACAGAATAAATAGAGAAAGAATGATCTCTATTTAATTAGCGCTGAATATGGGCGCATTGATTTAAATTTATTGTTAAAAACATCTTTTTGGTGTATTTCACGCCCAAATAATGCAACTTGCGCCTAAAGAATTGACATTTTATTTATTTGTGATATATAAAATCGATTTTAGTAATAGAATTATTTATTTCAACACATTCTTTTCTAAAATCTTAAATAAATTTTATATGAGAATATTAATAATCGGTCAAAAAAAAGAGATAAAGAGACTAAAGCTTTGCGTGAGTCAGGCAATGTGTAGTGAAGTGAACTCATTGAAAACATTATGTTCTATAGAAGAAGCGAATACATTCTTTGTAGATAATAATATTGATTTGCTTTTTTTCGATATTGATTTAGATAAAGAAAACCGGCTGTATTATATAAATAAATTTTCTGAAAAATCTTCTCATATGATTCTTATTTCTAGCCAGTTAGAATTCGCATTAGAGGTTCATATCTATGATGTTATTGACTTTATTATTAAACCGGTAACCGATAAAAAACTAAAAAATTCTTTATTCAAACTAAATGGCGGCAAACGAGTTCCCTTTCGTTTGATACCGGTAAAAGTAGATCAAGAGGTATTTTATTTATCAGTGAATAATATATTATATTTCGAAATAAAAAACAAAGATACTAAAATATTTTGTAAAAATAATAAAATATATGAGACAAAGATGGCTTTAAATCGTTACGAAAAAATATTTTTACCTTTTTTTATTCGCTGCCACAAGTCTTTTGTTGTAAACATAAAAGAAATAGAAAATATTGAAATTGAATCTGGCGGAATTTACTTCGCTAAAATTTCAAATGGCGAAACACTGCCGGTAGGCAGGTCTTTTTACAAGAGATTAAAAAAGATTTTATATAATTTTAATTAAGATTAAGATATTATTTTGGGCCGACAAACTTTTTACGCGCTTACCCTGTTTGTACCAACAATTTTTATAACACTCTTCCATCCGCCTTTTGATTGAGAAGATTCAAACTGCCATTTTCCGGGGTAAGCGGTTTCAAGAACAGTTTTAATGTATTTGCCGCCGATCCCTGTTTTTGACGAGTTGTTTGAATCGGTTTCTAACATATCTCCTTTTGTTTCAAATAAATATTCAACACTATTTTCTGTTTCTTCTTTACTTATAATTACCGTATTTTTCTCGTTTAGATTCTGGTAAAGAAAGGCGTTTTCAAGAAGCGTGTGAAAAATTAGCGGGGGAATTTTCTCATCTTCTGTAATATTGTTGGTTTTAAGTTCAAAATTTTTATCAAAACGTATGCCCATAATTCTAAGATGCGCGCGGCACAGTCTTAATTCTTCTTTTAGTTTAACTTCTTTTTTTTCTGCGAGTTTATAGGTTAAGCGAAATTCGTCTGTGAGATCGGCAATAACGTCTTCAGATTTTTCGGGATTTTTTGATATCCAGCTGAGCATGGTATTTAGAGAGTTTAACAGATAGTGGGGTTGAATAACTTTTTTGAGTTTTTCATAACGCACTTTTTGAGATTCTAATTTTTCCCGCGAATATAAAAGCTCAGACTCTAACGCTTTTCGTTCGGCGTCTTGTTTATTTACGCGTAGTATGTTTATTTGGTCGGCAAGAGCAAATGAGAGAAGCACCATTTCGGCTACCGAGCCAAGAAACAATGAATTCTCTGTAAAAAGATTTGAATTAAGTAATCCTTTTAATTTGAGAATGTAGGGAGGTATACCAAGCATTAATCCGGTAAAGGCAATTAAAAACAATCGGGCGGCTTTGTATCCCCGAACATAAACATAAATAGAAATAAATAAAACTATAACCGGCGAAAATAATGACATATTGACATTAACAGTTATGCCGGCGTCTTTGAACCCTATAAAGAAAAGCGGCATCACTAAAGCCGTAATAAACAATAATATTTTTATGATAATATCTGAAACTGGCGAAGTTATTTTGGTTTGTAAAAAGCTTCTTGAAAAGATTAAGGCCCAAATAAGAGAGCTGTTGTAGAAAAACAACTCGATGGTATTATTAAAATATGGCGCGTTTGGCCAAAAATACTGCAGGGTCATGCCTTTATCGGCAAACATTGCCAGCCCCAAATTAACCGCGTATAAGATATAAAATAAGTAGTTTTTTTCGCGTGTGGCAAAATATAAGAATAAATTATAAATTGCCATTATAAATAAAATGCCAAAAAATATCCCCAGAAACAATTGCTCTTTTTGAACTTTTTCGGCAAACTTGATTGGTTCCCATAAAGTAAGAGGCAAAAACAAACTGCCGCCGGTTTTAATTCGCGCGTAAAATTCATGTGAATTTTTTAATTCAACAGAAAAAACAAAGTTACGGTCGTCAATGGGCCTTTCTGAAAAGGGTTTAAGCGAGCCAACTTCTGTTTTTTGCCATAAGTTATCTTTTGTTCGTTGAAATAATATAAAATTATACGTGGGAGGCGCGGCCATTTCTAACAGCCATTTTTTAATTTGTGTTTCTTTGGCATCGATTTTAAAATGAAACCATATAGCAGAGCCGGTATATCCAAAGCTTGGTGTTTTTTCACCGCTTTTTTGAAACTGATTTATATACTTCGCGGAAGATATATCATCAATAGTCAAATTGCCGCTTTTATCTTCAAAATATTCTAAATCAAGCCCCAATTCATATTTTTTTATATCATCGCTTAATTGAACCGGCGAAATAGCAAAAATAGAATTTGATAGAATTAATAAAAGGGGGATGTAAAAAAGGTTAGCTTTTGTTTTTCTCATGATTTATTCATTTTTTCGCTAGTATAAAAAAGGTTATTATTTAAAACGATTCAAAGTGTCAAAAAATTTTTCGCTCTTTTTCGCCCTAATGGTGTATTTCACGCCCAAATAATGCATTTCACGCCGAAAACCTTGACAAAGTCTTTTTTTTGGGGTAACAAAATTATTATGAATGAACAGGCTGTTTGTTTTTAATGGATTCTTTTCAAAAAAATATTAAAACTTCAGGAGAATTTTATGTTAGAATCAAAACATGTGGGAAGTAATATTGTAATAAACTTAAAAGGAAGGCTTGATGTTTACTCAAGCGCTTCGACTGAAAATGAAATAAATAAACTAATTGAAAAAAACAGTGGAGATAATGTAGTTATCAATATGAATGATGTAGAATATATCTCTTCAACAGGATTAAGAATAATGATAGCTATTCAGACACGTTTACAAGAAAGAGGTCGTACATTTCACTTGTGTTTTTTGAATAGTAACGTGGCAAAGACCTTCGAAGTTGTAGGGCTTATAGATATATTTGATATCTATGGTACCGAAGAAGACGCGGTTCAATTTGACTATACAAATTCTCTGCTGAATGCTCCTGATTGACAAGTTTCCAAATAATTAAAAAGTAATTCTTTTCGCCCTAATGGTGTATTTCACGCCCAAATAATGCATTTCACGCCGAAAACCTTGACAATCTCATTTTTTTATGTTAAAAAATCTTCTTTTGAATTTATGGTCAAAATATGAAAGTATTTAAATGATCTTTTTCAAAACATATATTTGATAAAAAAAAGTAAAGCCAATGAAAGTAAAAAATAAAATCAAAGTAAAAAATAAAGTGAAAGTAAAAAATAAAAACAAAATAAAAAATAAAGTAAAGGTAAAAAATAAAATGAAGGTAGAAAATAAAATGAAAGTAAAAAACAAAATTAGAATTAAAACTCGATTTACTCTTTGTTCATCAATGATGTTTATGGCATTTGGCTATAGGCAAACCTTTCTTCGAATGATATTAATTTTATCATTCATGGGGGTTTTATCTGCCATAACAAGCTGTTCTGAAGAGAAAACGGATGCTGTGGTTCCTGAAGTTCAAATTACTTTAACGGGTAGTTTATCAAACGGGCCGGTTGTTCCCGATAAAAAGGTTACTATTAAATCGGCCGATGGTAAGTTAATTGGCGAGGCAGTTACAGATGCTGACGGTAACTATTCTATTGATATACCAGAAGGCACCGCCAGACCTTTAATTGTTACTGCTGTCATAGACGAAAATACAAATTTAAGCAGTACGGTATTAAAAGGCAGTCTTGATTTTTCTGCGAGTATTGTTGACAGTATTCTAAAATCTTTTTCAGGTGAAGATACTATTACAGTAAACATAAATCCTATGACCGATCATATCAATAACACAATATTTAATGCTGATATTTCTTCGGGTATGGCATCTATTGAAGCTGATGCTTTTAACGCGCAGGCCAACACAATTATAAATGATACAATAGGGTCCAATGTAGCTTATGAAGCCTTTTCGAATAACCCTGCTTTTCAGGCACCGGCAAACGCGGCTGTTAAACCATCAGCGGCGGGTTTGGTATTAGATACGCTCGTATCAAGGGCCAATGACGAAAATCCCGGGCTAAACAATGCTTTTTCAAATTTATTAGAAAATCATGGCACAACTCTTAACTGTAACGGCCAAACTCCGCCGCCTTTTTTAAGTGAAGATAAATTTCAGGTGTCGTTGGCCTCAAATTATATGAAAAGCGGATATGATACTACAGAAACCTCGGCGAGCATATCCGATTTAACCGGAGGCGACGCGGCAGTTTTAGAGGCTTTAGATACATTAACGGCAATTATAAACGATTTTATAGCAATGGCAGTTTCAGCGGGATTATCCCCAGACGAATTAAAAACCGCTCTTGACGGTTTAACTGCGACGGTTCTTAACATTATTGACGATGCGATATGCGCCGATGACACAGCGGGCAGCTTAAGCGATATTTCTCCCGAGGCGCTTGGTAATGTAACTACAAACACAGTTAATATTGTTGACGAAGTCATTATTTTAACCGTTCAAACTACAACGGTAGCCGAAGAGTCACAAGATGAATTGATGAACGTAATTGGCGAGCAGACAGCTTTGACCTTAGAGGGTGAAGATTTAACCACAGGAGTGCTTACAGATGCAGAGACTACGACGTTAGAAACCGAGGTGACATCGACTGTAGATACTGTTGTTACCATTGTTGAAGATTCTGGCGATACCACACTTTCGACAATTACAGATGAGCAAATTGTAGCTCTTGATAGAGACGTTCTTAACATAATGTTTTACGGTACAGATTCTGCAAGCAGTGTAACCCAGAATATTAGTTTGCCCGCGAGCGGATATAACGGCAGTTTAATTACCTGGGTTTCAGGCGATACAGGTATTATCGCTCATGACGGTTCTTATACATTGCCATATGGTTCGGCAGATACAATGGTAACGCTTACGGCAACGATTACGAAAGGCAGCTTTAACGATACTAAATTATTTACATTAACAGTAATTGGTACATCTTGCGGTGACGGTATTATACAGGCAGTAGCCGGTGAGGCATGCGACGACGCCAATGCTGATGAAACAGACGCATGTTTATCTTCTTGTCAGGTGGCTTCATGCGGTGATGGATTTATTCAGGCGGGTGTAGAAACCTGCGATGACAGCAATACTGTAACTGAAACATGCGCGTACGGCGAAACTTCATGTACGGTTTGTGACGCGGCTTGCGGCTCTACAGCGGGAGCGGTATCATTTTGCGGTGACGGTGTTACAGACGGGGCCAATGGCGAAGACTGCGACGACGCTAACGCAATAGATACAGACGCTTGTTTAAACACATGCGTTTCGGCTTCATGCGGTGACGGATTTATTCACGCGGGTGTAGAAGAATGTGATGACGCCGATGTTGATAACACTGATATTTGTTTAGATACCTGCGTTTTGGCGACCTGCGGTGATGGTTTTGTTCAAGCCGGGGTAGATGAGTGCGACGACGCTAATGCCATTGATACCGACGCTTGTTTAAGCACATGCGTTTCGGCTTCATGCGGCGACGGATTTACATACGCGGGCGTTGAAGACTGTGACGATGCTAATGCTGATGATACCGACGCCTGCTTAAGTACCTGCGTTTCGGCTTCATGCGGCGACGGATTTATTTATGCGGGTGTAGAAGAATGTGATGATGCCGATGTTGATAACACAGATATATGTTTAGATACCTGCGTTCTGGCAACTTGCGGCGACGGCTTTGTTCAGGCCACTGTAGATGAGTGCGACGACGCTAATGCCATTGATACCGACGATTGTACAAACGCTTGTACTACTGCAACCTGCGGTGACGGCATAGTCTGGTCGGGCGGTACGGGAACAGAAACCTGTGACGACGCAAATGCTGTTGATACTGACGATTGCACCAATTCATGCCTTGACGCGACTTGCGGCGACGGTATAGTCTGGTCGGGCGGCACGGGTACAGAAACCTGTGACGACGCAAATGCTGTTGATACCGACAATTGCACCAATTCATGCCTCGACGCGACTTGCGGCGACGGTATAACATGGTCGGGCGGTACGGGTACAGAAACCTGTGATGACGCTAATGCCGATAATACCGACGCCTGCTTAAATACCTGCGTAATTGCAACCTGCGGCGACGGCTATATTTTAACCGGTACAGAAGACTGCGACGGCGACGGCGCGGGTACCGGCGGCGAGACAATTTCATGTAATATTAACTGTACAACGGCCTCTTGCGGCGACGGAATTACGAATACTACAGCGGGCGAAGAGTGCGACGACGCTAATGCCGATGAAACCGACAGTTGTTTAAGTACATGCGGCGCGGCTTCATGCGGTGACGGTTATGTTGAAGCAGGCGTCGAAGACTGCGATACAGCCGGCGGCCCTGATACTTATTTTTGTAATGCCGGTACATGTTTGGCTCACACATGCGGCGACGGATATCTTAACACAGAAGCGGGCGAATATTGCGACGACGGCAATACAACACCCGGCGACGGATGCGATTCAACATGCAATCCAGAAGCCGGATTTCAAAAAACAGAGACAGTTAACGCGGTTTCTTTTAACATGCGTTATGTGCCTTCAAAAAGCTTTAAAATTGATAGTGATTCTATCTCTTCTAACGGTATAGATGACTTAGGTACCGCATCGGTAAGCAATAATTATTATATGGCCGAAACCGAAGTAACTTATGAGCTTTGGTATGAAGTTTATACATGGGCCACTGACGGTACCATTGACCATGACGGCGATGGACTAACAAACAGTGCCGACGGCGATGATGATCTATATACTTTCGCCAACGCCGGTGCAGAAGGCAATGACGGCGTAGCCGGTGATGCCCCAACAGCGGCGGCACAAGAGCCGGTAACGTTTGTTAGTTGGCGTGACGTCATGGTTTTTACAAACGCGCTGACAGAATATTATAACGCGCAAAACGGTACATCTTTTGAACCGGTTTATACCAGCGACGCGGCATATACTGTGCCATTGCGAGATTCGACGGATATATCGTGCGCGGGGGCCGTAGACACAATTGATACTACTGCCGGCAAATGTGACAATCCTTATGTAAACAAAAGTTCTAAAGGTTTTCGCTTGCCTTCACGTAACGAATTAGAGCTTGCGACAAGATATATTGATGATATCAATAACGACGGTGATATTATGGATGTAGATGAATATTACCCGGGGGATCATGTAAGCGGCGATATCACTAACCCTTATGATACTTCAACAGTAAAGGGAGATTATGTATGGTATCTTGATAATAGTAGTGGCACAACTCATGATACGGCAACAAAAACAGCTAACGCTCTTGGTTTATATGATATGAATGGTAATGTTTATGATTTTGCCTTTGACTGGTATACAGCCGATACGAACAGAGTAGGATGGGGCGGTGGTTACAGCAGCGCAGGCATTGGAGCAGGTTTTTTGAGTTATCTTGTCCCGTATGGCGAGTACGTCCATGTTGGCTTTCGCATATCACAAAGCGAACCGCCTCGAATTGGCAACAGGGCATCATATAACGCGGGGGCCGCGACTTTTAACATGCGCTATGTGCCGCCAAAAACTTTTTATACCGGCACAGACGACAGCGGCACGGCTTCGGTAAGCAGTTCTTATTATTTGGCCGAAACCGAAGTTACCTATGAGCTTTGGTATGAAGTTAAAACATGGGCAACGGCCAACGGTTATACGTTTGCCAACGTGGGAACAGAGGGCCATGATGGCACAGCGGGTCTTGCGCCTACAACGGCAGCTCAAGAACCGGTAACAACTATCAACTGGCGTGACGCGATGGTATTTTCAAACGCTTTAACCGAATATTATAACGCTCAAAATGGTACGTCATATGAGCCGGTTTATTATTCTGACGGCGACGGTTCGTATACGACACCGCATAAAAATTCAAGCGATGCTGTATGCGGCGCGGCTGTAGTATTAACATCGGGCGCGTGCGACAACCCTGATGTAAACTTATATGCTACAGGTTTTCGTCTGCCCTCAAGTAACGAATGGGAAATTGCGGCGCGTTATATTGACGACGCCAATAATGACGGCGATATCATAGACGCTGGAGAATACTATCCGGGTACTTATGCAAGCGGTGCGACTGCAGATTATAATGACACAATAGCGACCGGCAATGTGGCATGGTATGACGGTAATAGCGGGCTTGTAAGCCAAAATGTTGCGACAAAAACAGCTAATGCATTTGGTCTATATGATATGAGTGGTAATGTTTGGGAGTGGGCTTTTGATTGGGGTATCGTTGGGTCTACCCGTGTGAAGCATGGCGGTAGCTTTTACAGTACGGCGTATGACGTGCGGGTGAGCGGCATGAACAGCGGCAGTGGTCCGTTAGGCGAGGATATCGTCATTGGCTTTCGTCTCGCGAAAAGCAACCGGGCGGGCGTGAGCGGCTTTACTTTTAACGCGGCCGATAATGTAGCTCTCACAGTCGATGCAATAGCAAAAATTGATAATGAAGATATTCTGGTGGATGTACCTATGGGTACCAATGTTTCGGCTCTTGTTCCCACAATTTCAATTACTGCCGGTACAGCAATTCACATCAGCCCGCCAACAGGCATAGCGCAGGACTTTAATAACCCCATTACTTATACGGTTACCTCTTATGACGGCACAACCATTGATTTTACGGTTACCGTAAATCAGGCTTGCCCAACGGGCTATGTTAAAGTACCGGCGAATATATCCGTTGGCCCCGCGGACGATTTTTGTGTGGCAAAATATGAAATGAAAAACGTAGGCGGCGTGGCCACTTCAGAGGCCGCCGGTTTACCGTGGGTGAGCATAAGCCAAACTGACGCTAAGGCCCAGTGCAGCGCACTTGGCGCGGGATATCATCTTATCACTAATCCCGAATGGATGACCGTGGCCCGCAACATTGAAAATGTAGCTGAAAACTGGGATAGCGGCACCGTCGGTTCGGGAATGTTAAACACCGGACATAGTGATGGAACGCCTGCTAACTCTCTTGCGGCCGGCACCGATAACGACCCTTGTTTTGGTACAGGGCAGGTATGTGATGACGTAACATGGAACTCTCAGCGTCGAACCCATAAACTTGATAACGGCGAAGTGATTTGGGATTTATCTCTTAATGTTGCGGAATTGATAGACTGGTTTGTTTCAATCGACAAAGCCAGCCCTCAAGCTGCGGGTATAGAAATTAATACAACAGTGTCAACTGGCAGTATGCCCGCAAATAGTTTTCAAAGTTTTAATAGTTCTTTGACATCAACCAATGGTATTGGTAAATATTATCCCGCGGTAGAGAGAACAGGCGGAGTGGCGATTCGAAGCAACAACGCTAGCGGTGTCAATGCTATAGGCGTATATTCACTTGGTTTGAACCTTAGTCCTTTACAAACGTTTAGCACAGTCGGCTTTAGATGCGCTTATTCAACAAAAGACATCACCAACTTTTTTTTTAACGAGGTCGATAACACGCCCAATGTCGTTGCTGATGTAAATGGCTATATCACAGGCGGCAATATTGAAGTAAACGTACTTTACGGTACCGATGTTACGGCGCTTGTTCCTTCTATTGCCATAACCGGCGCTTCGGTAAGCCCCGACAGTCTCGTCGCGCAAGATTTTACCAATCCTGTGACCTATACGGTTACCAGCAGTCAGGGTTTAACGCAGGACTTTACGGTTACCGTAAATCATGTATGTCCGGCGGGTTATGTAAGAGTGCCGGGCAACGCCGACGTGGGTCAGCCCGATGATTTTTGCGCGGCAAAATATGAAATGAAAGATAACACTTTGGGAACCGCTGTTTCAATGGCAGCTGAATTGCCATGGGTAAGTATTACGCAAACAGCGGCCATAGCCGAATGTTCGGCTCTTGATACGGTGACCAACAAGTACCACCTTATAACCAACCCCGAATGGATGACCATTGCCCGTAACATTGAAAATACGGCCTCAAACTGGGACGGCGGCGTTGTTGGCACAAACGCTTTAAACAGCGGCCATAATGATAACGTACCCGCTAATGCTCTCGCGGCCAGTTATGACGATGCTGAAAACTGTTTTGGCACGGGTCAGGGTACGGCAGATGTTTGCGGCGCATGGGATTCGCAAATAAGAACCCATAATCTTTCAAACGGCGAAGTAATTTGGGATTTAAGTGGTAATGTTTGGAACTGGATAAATTGGAATGTAGCTCCGGCTGATAAAGCTTACGATTCAGCTGATACAGAACCGCTTGCAGTATGGAAAGAATGGACAACTATTGATACCTTTCCTAACAACTTTATGCTGCCTGTAACATGGCAGGCAACTAATGCCTTGTTAGATAGTACGAATGGTATTGGTCAGTATATTGCGGGTGATAATCTTTCAGGAGGTGCGGCGGTACGAGGCAGTGATAAAACCGGCGGTTCGTATGGGGGCATATTTGCCTTGAGTCTAAGCAGTGTTCCGTCCGTTTCAGTTGCGAGCATCGGCTTCCGTTGCGCCCGTAGCGATTGATACCTCGACTTCGCCGCCTTCGGCCACCTTCGGTAGCGGCACAGGTGCCTCGGCTCTATTTGGTGACGACGGTTCCGTTTGCAGGCGACAATCCGGATTGTCGCCTGCAAATAACAATGTCGCCTGCAAATAAGTTCGATTGATATAAATATTAAAGCGGTACACGGGGCGGTATCTGGAGGCAGCCGTTCCGGTGTGCCGTTTTTTTTGTCGTGTCCCGACACGAAATCTACGCACGAAAAAGTTGAAAAAAAAGTTGAGAAATGGCTTGCCAGATAAAATGGTCAGAAAGAGGTTTTGAAAGTTTTCCATTTGTATTATACTTATTTTAATTTCTATAGAATGCAGTAGTAAAATATCTTGACACCAGTAATGGTATCACATATAATACCATCACTGTGAGCTTTTCGGTCGTTATGGATACTTGTATTCTTGTTTCAGCTTTGCGTTCGAATCAGGGAGCTTCTTATAAATTGTTGTCGTTAATTGATAATAAAAAGATAAAACTTAATTTGTCGGTACCACTTGTACTGGAATATGAGTCAGCCGCGAAACGAATGGTTGATGAATTAAAACTTACAAATTTAGATATAGATGATATTATTGATTATTTATGTAAAATCGGTAAACATCATCAGGTTCATTATCTTTGGCGGCCCAATTTAAATGATCCGGGCGATGATTTCATTCTAGAATTAGCCGTTGAGGCTAATTGTGATTATATTATAACACACAATATTCGGGATTTTACCGGCTCTGAAAAGTTTAGTATTAAAGTAATTTCACCAAGGGAATTTCTTAAAGTAATAGGAGAAATATTATGAGTACAATCAGCTTAAGATTGCCCGACTCTTTGCATAAGCGTGTTAGAGAACTGGCAAAACAAGATAATATATCTATAAACCAATTTGTAACAACAGCATTAGCTGAAAAAATGTCTGCCTTGCTTACAGAAGAATATTTGCTTGATCGGGCCAAAAAAGGCAGTAAGAGCAAGTTTAATAAAGCGTTGTCTAAAGTAAAGAATACCACGCCTGATGAAAATGATATCTTGTGAATTCATCTGGATAATTGTAAAGTACTCGTGCGAAAAATTGTTATAACACTCTTCCATCCGTCTTTTGATTTAGAAGATTCAAACTGCCATTTGTTTGGATAAGCGTTTTCAAGAAGGGTTTTAATGTATTTGCCGCCGACTCCTGTTTTTGCCGCATTGTATAAACCGGCTTTTAAGATTTTGCCTTTTGTTTGAAATGAAAATTCAAGGGCAATTGCGGTTTCTTTTTTACTTAAAAGTATCGTATCTTTTTCGCTTAAGTCTTGATAAAGAAACGCATTTTCTAACAATGTGTGAAAAATAAGCGGGGGATTTTTTTCCTTTTCTGTAATGTTGATGGTTTTAAGTTCAAAATTTTTATCAAAACGAATGCCCATGATTCTAAGATGTGCGCGGCATAGTTTTAATTCTTCTTTAAGTTCAACTTCTTTTTGTTCTGCCAGATATTGTTTTCATCTTGAATGTAAAGAAAAATATGATCATAAAGCAGGTCAATTTCAAGTAAGCGAGTCATGTGATTTTCAGTCGGGTTTTCAACAGTAAAGCGAACCCAAAAAGCAGAATCGCTTTTGCCAAAATTTGGCTCTTCAGAATTTGCCTGAGTGAAATTCTTAGAGAATTGCGGCGATGAAACTTCTTGAATAGTTAGTTTTTTTTGATATCTTCATAAATTTCCAATGCAAGGCCAATTTTTTGCTTTTTAATTGAGTCATTCAGGCGAATTGTTTCGGTAGAAAAAGATGCGGTAGTGAAAATGATCAAACAAAGAAGAAAGCGCATATTATTTATAATAAGGTCTTTTGTAGTGAAGTAGATGAAGAGATTCTTCTCATAATGTCTATAAAAATACTGTATAAAATTTACATTAAAAAAATACGTCCTTTTTTGTGGATATCTTCGTTTTATAATCAGAAAAGTATTCAACGTATAAAAAATAAAATAATTTCTCAATACAATTCAGCAGAACCTTCTTTTTCATAAGGAATTTCATAAACGCCAAAAGAAGAATCAAGTTCAAGATTAAACTTAAAATGATAATCAAAATTACCGCTTTCAATAACATCTAGCACAGATCTTTTTAATCCTAAAAGTTTTAGATTAACCGGTATTTCTATCGTCATGGTTTTACCTTTATCTAAATCGTATGTGACATTTTCTTCACCCTCAGAGACAGTATAATCGTTTATTTCTATAAGATAATCAAAATTACGAACCTCAAAGCTTGTTGTATCATTATTTTCTATTTTTACATGAAAAGCAATTGTAGCCGAGGCCAATCCCATTTCTTTCATATTTACTTTTTCTATGGTAAATACCGGCGGGCGGGGCATTGATATTTCACCTTCTGTTTCTAAATCAAACATCATGTCTCCTACAGGTGTATCTAGAGTTAAAAATCCGGCATAGGCGTATTTTAATTCATCTTTATTAAGAATACCGGTAATTCCTTTTTCTAAACCTGAAAATTTTATGGTAATAGGTACAACCTGTGTTGTTTTTGAATTACCTTCTATAATAAGAGGTTCTTCTTTATCCGATTCAACCATTTTTTCATCTTCAATATAAAACTTGTATAAAAACTTTTTTAAGGTTAGCCCTATGCTGTTAGGATTATCTATTGAAAAGGTAATATCTAAAGAAACACCCGATAAAGCCAGATCGGTAATGGTTACATCTTCTATTTGAATGGTGGGTTCTGTGAAAACAGTCTCTGCCAGAGTTTTACATCCGCTTACAAATAAAATAAAAATAAGAATTATTAGTTTTTTCATGTACTCACTTTTAATTTGGGTTCTACATGTTCAAATGTTTTTTATTTCTCAGGGCGTTGCGGAAAAAAGAAGCGTAAGCCATAACACAGAATTAATTCTACTTGGCGCAAATATTTTTTTTTAAAGGCGCTATCTCTCTAAAGAGAGCCTAGGCTGTGACGAATCTCATCTGTATTTGTCAACAATAAAATTAAATTAATTTAAAAAAAGTGGCCGTTTTTTTTGAATTTAGTAGTATTATAATCGAGCCGTAAATACGGCAACAATAAGAGTCATGCTCTAGCGGGCCCTGCGGGGCGGGGTATGACGGCAAGTGAAAAGGAGACCATATAGGTAAGTGAGTAATTAAAAAGGAAACAACAATGAAAGATAGTCAAAATTTGATTACACGAAAGCGAAAATTATTTGTGGCTTTCATAGGGGCGCTAACGGCGCTAATATTCGCGGGATGCTCAAACTTAGAAACCGAAAGTTCAGTTCTTGAACTTGAAAATGTCTACTCTCAAAATCTAGAAGTATCAGAAAATCCGGTAGAAAATACTGATAATACTGATAATGTTGATAATGGTCAGGTAGATCTTTATCTTACAGATTATCCTCTTGATGACTTAGATATATTAAAAGTAAATGTTACTTTTTCATATATTGAAGTAAACAGTGAAAAAGACGGATGGATAACTGTAATTGATTACGGAACAAAGGGAAAGACATTTGATTTATTAACTTTACAAAACGGAAAAACAGCTTTTATGGGCAATTTTTCGTTAAAACCGGGAAAATATGATCAAATACGCATGCATCTTTTTTCAGATAACCAAATACATGTGAGAAAAGATAAAACATACGTTATTGAAGCATTAAAAATTCCCTCGGGTGAAAAAACCGGTATAAAGTTAATAGGTTCGTTTACTGTAGAAAAAGCCGGTAAAGTTCAGATTACGGTTGATTTTGACGCTCAAAAATCGGTAATTGCCTTGGGAAATGAAGGCAATAATAACGGCAAAAACTCTAATAGTAAAAATAAAATAAAAAAGAATTTTATTTTAAAACCCATCATAGAAATCATTGAGGTCAAAACAATTGAAGAAATGAAAAAAGTACCTCCGCCTAAAGAATCTACACCTATAGATACTGACAAGGATGGTATGATTGATGATTTAGACTGGGATGATGATAATGATGGCATTGCCGATTTTTTTGATAACTGTAGACTAGTTTATAATCCTGATCAAAGGGATTCAGATTTCGACAGAATTGGCGATAAATGTGATGCTGAACCATATAAAAGTAACTTATGAAAAAAGAACTGAAGTTTTCTTAACAGATCGATTTCAATTCTTAGAATAAGAATATAAGTTAATTAAACATGAGAAACATAAGTATAATTCTACTTATGTTTCTCATGTACCGATAGTACAGATGTCCTGCCCAATTGGCATAAAAATAATAAAAAGACATAATAACAATAATTGACGAAGCGTTTTTTACATTTAAACTATCCCATAAAACAATATATTTAGATGAGGGCTCCCATAGCTCAGATGGATAGAGCGGCGCTCTCCTAAGGCGTGCGGCCAGGTTCGAGTCCTGGTGGGAGCGAAAAAAACAAATGTCACAAAAATTGAACAGTATATTAAAGCGTTTTGAAGAAATTGAACGGGATCTAAGCAGTTCAGACATCATGTCTGATATGAAAAAGTTAACGGCACTTTCACAAGAAAGAGTAAAGCTTTTTCCTGTTGCGCAGGCAGCTGAACAAAAAACCAAAATAGAAACTCAAATAAAAGAAATAAGTGAGCAGCTTACAAAAGAAAAAGATAATGAGTTAAAAGAAATATTAGAAGATGAACTTGTAATACTTGAAGAAAAATTCGAGAAATTAAACGAGAAGATAGAAGAAATGCTTTTACCTCAGGATCCACAGGCGGGAAAAAACGTATTTTTAGAGATTAGGGCAGGTACGGGAGGTGAAGAGGCCGCTTTATTCGCGAGGGACCTTTTTAGGATGTATTCCCGGTTTTTTGAAAAAAGCGGATTAAAATATGAGTTGGTTTATATGCAAGATACCGGCCTTCATGGAATAAAAGAAGTCGTTATTCTGGTAAAAGGCGATAAAGCCTATGAATTTATGCACCTTGAAGGCGGAGGACACAGGGTTCAGAGAATTCCAGAAACAGAATCAGGAGGACGTATTCATACTTCGGCCTGTACCGTGGCGGTAACGCCCGAAGTTGAAGAAAGCGAATTTGAAATAAATATGGCCGATTTGCGTATTGATGTTTTTAGATCATCCGGCCCGGGTGGACAAAGTGTTAACACAACCGATTCAGCGGTAAGAATCACTCACGTTCCCACGGGTATTGTTGTATCTTGCCAGGATGAGAAGTCACAGCATAAAAATAAAGCAAAGGCTTTAAAAATTTTAAGAGCACGTATCGCTGAAAGTGAAAGGCAGGCACAAAACGCGAAACTTAATGCAGAAAAAAAAGCGCAGGTAGGTTCAGGCGACAGGTCAGAAAAAATACGTACCTATAATTTTCCGCAAAATCGTATTACCGATCACCGTATTAACTATACAATGCATAGTTTAGATCGCGCTCTTGAAGGCGAAATAGATGAATTAATTGAGGCTTTATTAAAAGAAGAGAAAAAAAAGAAACTTGAGGCAATAAATAGCTGAATGGATTTTCAATCTTTTAAGACTTCGTTAAAAAATTCAGAAACTAATTATTTATATTTTACCATAATCTTAATAATTACCATATTTGGTCTTAATATTTTATTAGCTTCTTCATCATTTTTAGCCAGTCAGGCTCATGGTGACGCGTACTATTATTTTAAAAAGCAGGTTATTTATGCTTTAATCGCGGTAATAATTCTAATTATTTTTATTCAAATACCCTATACATTTTGGTATCACGCGGCCTGGCCCATTTATCTTATTTCTATTTTACTTTTAGCGCTTGTCTTTTTACCGTATATAGGTAAAAGCGCCGGGGGAGCATATCGCTGGATTCAAATTGGGCCATTGACTTTACAACCGTCAGATTTAGCTAAATTTTCGGTTATTTTACTTTTATCGAGAATTTTTTCAAACACACAAAAATCAGGAAACACAAAAATAGCGGCTTCTTTAATTATTATTTTTTTGCCGGTTTCTTTAATTGGTTTAGAGCCTGATTATGGTACAGCCATTCATTTGGTAATAGCCGCGTTTTTACTTCTTTTTTTAACTGATTTTCCGCTTTCGGCAATGGGAATTGTTTTTATTACTTCTTTGCCGGCTATTTATTTAAGTATTAGAAAAGTTACGTATATTTGGGAAAGATTAAGCGCGTATCTTGATCCGTACAAGTACCGTTATGAAAGGGCTTACCAGTTAATAGCATCCTATAGATCTTTTTTAGCAGGAGGAACGTGGGGTAAAGGTTTAGGTGAAGGTATTAGACGTCATAACCTTCAGGCGCGTCATACTGACTTTATAGCGGCTATTGTCGCTGAAGATTTAGGGTTTGCGGGTATTTTTCTTTTACTTCTTTTATATTTTAGCTTTGCCGCGTATGGATTATTTAAGTTATCTCAAGTTGAAAATAATTTTGGCCGGCTTTTAGGTACGGGTATTTTAATTCTTTTTATAACACAGACAATGATGAATCTTGCCGTTGTTTTTGGTGTAATGCCCACAACAGGAATTAACCTGCCTCTTTTTAGTTACGGCGGCACGTCTATTTTAACGTATATGTCTATTTTAGGTATTGTGTTGAATATAATGCGGGATTCATAAAACCTACAAATACCTCTTGAAAGGCAAAAGAAAAAAAACCGAAAGTTTAATGGGCATATTTGATTTCATGCCTTTGTAACTGTGTTCTTCTATCCATTTGAATTTGTCTTCTACATCTTTTAAAAAAGGAGGGTTGTTTCTAAATATATGAATATCAAGATTGTGAGAAAAACTGCGGTCATCAACATTGCCTGAACCAGCGCCGCACCAGTTATCAAGAAGAAAAACCTTCGCGTGATTAAATCTAAGAGAAGCGTTTGGTAATTCTTTACCGTGAAATAAAAATACCTTAATTCCTTTTTTTATTAATTTTCTAGCGAAATAAAAAGAAACATTACGAATAAAAGGTAAATCTGAACGTATCGACATATAAAGCCGTACATCTATATTTTTTTTTGCTTTTCTTTTTAATTTTCTAATAATACTTCTTGGCGGTACAAAATATGGAGTCATTATATAAATTCTTTTTTTGCTTTCATTCATTAATTTTTTTACGGCATTAATATAACGCATGCTACAGATATTTTGTTTAGAGAAAAATTTTCTTCGTCTTTTTCTTTTGTGAAGACAGGTATGATAAGGATACAATACAGCTTCGTGAGCTTTTTTTCTTTCAAGTGTTACAATGTCACGTATAGAATATTTTACACGTCTTAAAGAGTCAAGGTGTATCTTTTCAATTTCTTTTACAATTAAAGGAATATTCGTTACGTATACCGCGTCTAACCATCTTTTATCCCCTGAGTATAGTTTTGAAGTTTCATTCATTATATTAAATCCGCCCGCGAAAGCGATTTTGTTATCAATAATTAAAATTTTTCGGTGGTTTCTTCTAAAAAACGATAACAATAGATCAGTAAACCAAAGGGGATAATGAGCATTGTTTTTTACCAACCTTTTCCTGTTTTTTAAGATGCCGCGATAGCCTAATACTTGTATGTTGTTTTGAATCATTTGATTCCAAAATGATGATGCTGTGCTAAAAGAGCCTATTTTATCGTATATAACATTTATTTTTATTTTTTTTTGGGCCGCGTTTATAAGTTGTTTTTGCCATTTAATACCGGCTTTGTCATCTTTAAAAATATACATTTCAAGAACAATAGATTCACGGGCATTTTTTATTTCTTGAAACGCTGTGTTAAAAAATTCATCGCCTTCCCATAGAATTTTCTCAAACATCGTTTATATAATAGATATTTCTTATTGTAAAAAAAAAATTAATTTGTAGTTTCAGAAGCTTTTAAGAAGTCAATAACTTCTTCATGAGACATATGTTTTTCAAATTCAACACCGTATTTTTTCATTTTTGGATAATTGGGAATAACTGCTTCAGATGTTATAAAACCTTCTCTTATAAATTTTATAGGAGGATACGATATACTTACTTTTTCTTTTAAGATTAAGTCTTCAGGCGTTAGAAAAGAAACTCCGCATTTTGAAATGTCATATGAAATACAGTTAAAACTGGTTTTTTGGTTTTTAACCGCGAAATGTAAAATAGCTTTATATCTGGAAAATTTTCTATTTTCTTTCATATAAATTTTAATTAACTTATTTTTTCAACTACTACCCGATGACCTTCAACTGTTATTATCTTAACTCGTTGACCCTGTTCTATAAAATCGCCCGCGCTTACAGCGTCAATCTTTTTACCTTCGACTTTGATTATACCAGAAGGTCTTAAAACTGTTTCAGATACTCCTTCTTTATTAAGAAGTTTTTTTAATTTTCTTTCACCCATTTCTTCGGGATCTTTATTGAGGGTTTCATTAAGAAAAAAACTTGTATTTTTCTTGGCGATTGCGGGTAAATATTTTGCCAATAAAGCGGTTAAAGCGATTGTTCCCGTAAGCGCGAAAGCTGTTACCCAAAGCCCTTCTTCAAAATTATCAATACCATAGGACCAAAGTATTGATCCTAAAATGCATATCGCGCCCGTTAAGCCAGCGATACCAAAGCCCGGTATTACAAATACTTCAAGAAGAAGAAGTAATATGCCAAGAGCAAATAAGGCGGGAGCTTCCCAGCCTGAAACGCCTACCATAATACGTGAAATAAAATAAATAGATAAAAAAAGAATACCAAGAGTGCCGGGTATGCCCCAGCCGGGTACCTTTATTTCATATAATAATCCTAAAAATCCAAGACCTATTAAAATTCCAGATACGGCGGGGTGAAGAAAAAAACCTAAAAGTTTATCTATAAAATCAGGTTTAAACACAACTACTTTGCTATCAGTTAAGTTTTCTTTTTCTAAAATTTCATTTATAGAATTTGCTTCGTAGTCAGCTATTCTTAAAGAAACAGCTTCTTTCGTAGAAAGTGTTAAAAGTGTGCCTTTGGGTTTATCAATACCATGTTTTGATTTTGTTAAAATGAGATTTTCATCAACAAAGGCTTCAGCTATTTCTGCATTTTTTCCCCTTGATTCAGCGGTCGACCTCCATGCCGCTCTGGCCACCGATACTACTTTTTCAGGAGCTTTTTTCATACCTTCTTTGGCATCTGGCAATACTGGTGTCGCCCCGCCTATGACGGCTCCCTGCGCCATAACAAGTTTATCGCATGATAAAGCAATTAATGAACCTGCCGAAATCGCGTTTTTATTTATGAAGCAAAGTGTATTGCGCCCATATTGTTGTATAAGATTTTTAATTTTCAGCGTAGAAATCAGTTCACCTCCCGGTGTATCTATTTCAACTATCACTAATACGGGATTATCTTCATAAGCTTTATTAAAGGTTTTTTCTAAAAATGAAGCATAACGGGCGTCTTCCATTTCTTCAAGAGCGTGTGGAAGTATATGATATACTTTTTTAAAGCTATTTTCTGAGTTTGAATAAATATAACTTATAAAAATGAAAGTGTATAAAATTAAGCTTAATAATAATGTTGATTTTAGTGATATCTTTTTTTTCATATATATTATAGCATTAAAAAATAAAACACATACGGTCAATTTTTTATTTTACTTTATGTAAAAGGGTTTGTTGATGGGTACGCGTAATTATTTAGATGAAAGAGAACATTAAAAAAATTTTTAAGAAATTATATGTTTGGATATTGCTTTTTGCCGTAATTTTGACTGTATGGAACTTATCATTAAATATAAAATATCAAAATAAGATATATGATAACATTGCCCGGGTGCCAAGCGCACAGGTTGCTATAGTACTTGGGGCCAGCGTAAAGGCAGATAAAAAGCCTTCAGAGGTACTAATAGAAAGGCTTGATAAATCCATTGAATTATATAGAAATCATAAAGTACAAAAACTTTTATTCACCGGAGATAACTCGGGAAAGTATTATGATGAAGTAAATGTAATGAGAGAGTACGCGCTTCGTCATAATGTAAAATCAAAAGATATATTTTTAGATCATAATGGTTTAAGAACATTAGATTCAGTTTATAGAAGTAAAAATATTTTTCTAATAAAAAACGCGATTCTGGTAACACAGAGATTTCATTTGCCCAGAGCTTTATTTTTAGCCGATCATTTTGATTTAAACGCTTTCGGCTATAGCGCCGATACAGGAAAAATAAATATAGACACATTTAATTTAGTTAGAGAATTTCTTGCCCGATATCTTGCTATTATTGATGTTTACGTTTTAAGTACCACTTCAAAATATAAAGGCAAGGCTGTTCCTATTATAGGCAGCGGCGAAAGAACATGGGATAAAGAAGTATTTGAAGAAAAGTAAATAAGATAAGTTTTTTTTATATAACTTTACTGCCATAGAAGACGAAAGACTTTTTGTGCCCATGCCTTCCAGCTTAGGTGGGGTTTTTTACCTTCGGGAAGTTTGGTAAAAATAATTTTTTCATAAAGGCCCGATTGAACGTAGCTTTGATATAAATTGGGAAAGTGTCTTGTCTCGAGAATTAAATTTCCTTTAAATAAAGATGAAATAGATTTTAAAACTTTTTTTTCTTCTTTGCTGAAAATGTCAGGAGCAGGCTCTTTTGCTTTATAAACAAAGCCTTTCATTACCGTGGCCATTCCATTTTTTCCCTTTTCTTTTACCAGCTTTGGAATAATTTCTATCTGAGAATCATTTCGCATCAAATAAAAAATTTCATTAAAAAATAAAGGCTGGGGGCTGCCCTCAATATGAAGGTATGGATATTCTGTTATCTGTCTGCCGTATTTTTGATAAAAATGTCCATCAGCATAGAACAAATGCTTGCACAAATTTTTTCTGTCTAATTTCTCGGGTATTTCATTTATAAAATGTAAAATTGCCGCTTTAAGTTTTAAGGCTTTTGAAAATTGTTCTAAAACATCTAAATCGTTTATTTTTTTTTTATTTTCAGATGAAAACTGATTATTATTATGAGACATGAAGTTTTCTTACAATTACCTTGGTATTATTGAGTATAAAAAATCTCTTCAGCTGATGGAAGATAAAATTTTAAAAGCTTTTGAAAATAAAACATGTTATTTTTTTGGATTGCAGCATCCTGATGTATATACCTGCGGTATCAAAACCCAAAAAGACCATATCTTGTCATCAAAAATAAATTTTATTCAAACTCGCAGAGGGGGCTCCATTACTTATCATAATCCCGGACAGCTCGTTTTTTATACAGTTGTGCCTTTAGAATTATTTAAGATAGGCGCCGAAAATTTTATACGGTATCTTGAAGCAGTAATGTTAGAAATACTATTTAAATTAAACATAAGAGCGTTTATACTGCCCGGTAAAACCGGTATTTGGACAGAAAAAGGAAAAATAGGCTTTATTGGCATTGGAATGAAGAAAAAAACAATATACCATGGTCTGGCTTTAAATTTTAACAATGATTTAAGCGGTTATGAAAATATTAAAAGCTGTGGATTAACTGAGCCTATGGCCAATATCGCGAATTTAAAAGATATTTATGGTAATAACATAGTTATCAATGAAGATTTAATTAAAAAGGTATCTGAAAAAATGTCGCGTATCATACAAACTTATTTAATGCCTACCGTAAAAATGACCATGAAACCTCATATTCATTATTACTGGAAAACTTTTAGAGATCCTATGCTATCTTTTATGATAGGTCAAATGTATTTTAACGCGCAAAAATACTGGCATTCTCATGAGGCCTGGGAATATTTTTGGCGGATGTATAAAAATACAGAATTTGGAATGTTTCTTATGGGATTAATACAGCTTTCTTCTGCATTGTATAAACTTACCGAAGTTATTAATTTAAAAGGGTCCTTGAGCCTTTGTATTAAAGCACAAAAAAAGCTGGAAAATAATAGTTACTTAAATAAATTATTATGGCAAAACCCAAATCATTTGAATTTGCTGGATTATATAAATAAACTGATTAAAAATCTGACAAAGTTAATAAAAGAAAATGTAAATAATAAATCGAAAGAAGAAGCAAAAAAAATATTTGCACCCTGTTTGCTTATATTAAATAGAGATTATGAGTCTATCGTATCAGGTAATACCCGTAGGTGAGTTGCAGTGTAACTGTGTTATTTTATTTGATGAAAAATCAAAAGAGTGTTTTATTTTTGATCCCGGGGATGAAAAAGAAAAAATATTAGATATTGTGAAAAAGTTATCATTAAAAATAAATGGCATTATTCATACACACGCACATTTTGATCATGTTATGGCTTCATCTCAAATTGTAAAGGAAGCTAAAAGCGATATTTCTGTTTATCTTCATACCGAAGATAAAAAACTATGGGAGAATCAAGAAATGCAGTCAGCTTCTTTTGGACTAAATTCATCCTTAGATACGCCAAAAGTTACTCATTGGCTTAAAGACAACCAGGAGCTCAAACTCGCAGAAAATAAAATCAAGGTTATTCATACTCCGGGGCATAGTCCTGGTTCATGTTGTTTTTACATTGAAAGAGATGAAAATCCGCTTCTTATTTCAGGCGATACTGTTTTTTTTGGTTCTATAGGACGAACCGACTTATGGGGTGGTGATATGGAACAAATTATGAAATCAATAAAAACAAAAATTTTAATATTACCTAACGAAACTGAAATTATTCCGGGACACGGCCCTTCGACTAGTATTAAAAATGAAAAAGGGCATAATCCATTTTTTATATAGTCTAATAAAGAAAAATTGTACATGAAATCCGCTAAAAAAGCTATTGTTATTTTAGGGGCGGGCATTCTTCAGCTGAATCTGATTAAAGAAGCTAAAAAAAGATATAAAACAATTGTAGTTGATATGAATAAAAACGCTGCGGGCGTATCATTTGCCGATGTATTTTTACCGGTTTCAACAAAAGATAAAGAAAAATTAATAGAAGCTCTTAAGCCTTTTGAGAAAGAATTAGCGCTTTGTTTAGTATCAGGATCTGATATGACACCCACTGTAGCGGCTGTAAATGAGAAGTTCAATCTTAAGGGGGTTAATAAAACGCAAAGTTTAGTGACCTCTCATAAGGGAGAAATGAGGAATTTTTGTAAAAAGCATAATATAAGACAGCCTCTTTTTACCGTTTCAAAAAATAAAGATGATCTCATTAAATTTATTCAACAAAATACATATAAAGAAGGCTATGTAATAAAGCCGGTTCAAAATATGGGAGCGCGCGGAGTGATGCATGTTAAATGTGTCCAGGATTTATCTTTTGCTTTTGAATACTCGTCATGTTTTTCTGAAAATGAAGAAGTAATTCTTGAATACTATCTTCCGGGGCCTGAGTATTCAGCCGATGCTCTTGTTATTGACGGTAAAGTTTTTATTACGGGTTTTGCCGATAGAAATATTAAATTATTTGAAGACAGATATTTTATAGAAACAGGTCACACAATGCCCTCTGCGTCTTCTAATGAGATTCTTAAAAAATCAGAAAAATTATTACAGCAGTTTGCTGATGCTCTTGCTTCTCTTTCTGATAGGCCGTATTTAGGCGCTTTAAAGGCCGATTTAAGACTGTATAATAATGAAATATACGCCGGAGAAATCGCATCGCGCTTATCAGGCGGATTTATGAGTACGCATACGTACCCCTATGCTTCAGGACATAATTTGATGTCTGCTTATCTTGACATTTTTGAAGATAAAGTTCCCCTTTTCATAAAACAAAACAAAAATAATCAATATAAAAATGTATGCATTGAGAGAGCTTTTATTACCGAATGGGGTCGTTTAAAAAAAATAAAAATAAAGAATAAAAGAAAATATAAAAACTTGAAAAATATATTTTTACATTATAAAAGAGAAGATTTAATTCCGCCTTTAAAAAGCAATCTGGGTAAAACAGCTAACTTTATTATTACAGGAAAAAGCTTGAAAGAAGCCGAAGAAACATGGGATAATATTCAAAAAGAAATAGAATATAAAGTAGAGCCGCCTGGCCTTACAGCTAGTGAAGTCTTAAAATATTCGAGAAAAAAAATGAAAGTTAAATATTGCAGGGTTTGTCCTGTTTGTGACGGTAAAAAATGCGCTTCAGCGGTGCCGGGTATGGGCGGCGTGGGTCATATGAAAACTTTTCAAAATAATATAAGCGCTTTTAAGGCTATAAAAATAATGAAGCATAATAGTATTAAAAATAACAAAGTAAATCCCGATATATCTTTTGAATTTTTAGGTAATACGTTAAATATACCTATTTTGACAGCTCCGATTACCGGCTGTAAAACAAATTTAGGTTTAAGTATTAATGAATGGGATCTAGCCATAGAAACAGGAGAGGCAGCCTTAAAAATGGGAACCCTGCCTTTATTTGGCGATGGAGCCTCTGAAGATAAATACCTAATAGGATTAAAAGCGATTGAGCAGTTAAAAAAAGGAATACCCATTTTTAAGCCTATTGATAATAATGATGTTACCCTGGCAAAAATAAAAGAAGCCCAAAGGTCAGGCGCTTTAGCCTGGGGTATGGATATAGATTCGGTAGGATTAAAAACTTTAGAATTAAAAGGCGTTAAAACCAGTAAAAAGAATATAGATGATCTAAAAAAGTTAAGGCTGTCAAGCGGACTTCCTTTTATAGTAAAAGGTGTGATGACAATTGAAGAAGCCAAAATAGCATGTGAAGCTAAAGCTTATGCCGTTATAATAAGCAATCACGGCGGCAGAATTTCTGATGACTTGCCGGCTTCAGTAGATGTTGTAGAAGAAATATCTGCTTTTATAAGAAAGAATTATTTGAATGTAAAAATTCTAGCCGATGGAGGTATTCGATCTGGCGGCGATATTTTTAAAATGCTGGCTCTAGGGGCAAACGCGGTTTTAATAGGTCGTCCATTGGCTATAGCGGCAGTAGGTTTGGGTCGTTTGGGCGTGCACTCTCTTCTTTCTCAATATACTTTTGAATTAAAAGAAATTATGCGCAAATTAGGTATAATGAATTTAGCAAATATTAATAAAGATTACATAGTAAAAGCAATTTAATTAAGGCGCAAATTGAAATAGAATTAAATTGCTTTTTTGCCTTCTGTACCGTCGCTTATTCTAATAACTTTTTCAAGAGGCAGTACAAATATTTTACCGTCACCTAGTGCCCCTTTTTCTTTTTCCCGGGCTCCGGCGATAATAGCTTCTATTGTGGGTTTTACAAAATTATCGTTTACCGCTATTTGAAGTTCTATTTTATCTATTAAATTTGTGTCTAGTTCCTGCCCGCGAAAGTATTGAAGCTGGCCGCGCTGGCGGCCATAACCGCTCGCATCAAGCACAGTGAGTCTAAATATTTCTCTTTTATTTAACTCTTCTCTTATGGCTTCAAGTCTGTGCGGTTGTATTAACGCTATTACTAATTTCATGTTAAACTCCTTATCTTTTAATTAAAGCGGCCTCGCCGTGCTCTGAGATATCAAGTCCCAGTGTTTCTGTTTTTTTGCTTACGCGAAGTCCCATTGTTTTATCAACAACGTAGGCGATAACTATTGTTCCTAAAAACGCGTATATTACTCCCGTAAAGACACCTATAACTTGCAAACCAAACTGGGTAAAGCTGCCGCCTTCTATAAATAAACCCAAATTGTCAGAACCAACAGATACAAAAAGACCGGTAGCGAGTGCCCCGGCGAAACCTCCCATCCCATGCACGCCAAAAACATCAAGCGTATCGTCATATTTAAATTTATGCTTTAAAAGAACCATTAAAAAGCATATAATGCTAGATAAAGCGCCTATTAATAGAGCGGCCAAAGGCGATACATGACCGGCTGCCGGGGTTATGGCAACGAGGCCAGCAACCATACCCGAAGCTAAACCAACGCTACTTGGTTTACCCGACCATATCCATTCAATTATGATCCAAACTAAAGCCGCAGACGAAGCCGCTACTTGAGTTGTTGTAAAAGCCAAACCCGCTCTTAGCATAAAATCATCTGAAGTAGCAATTGCCGAGCCGGCGTTAAAGCCGAACCAGCCTACCCATAGAAGACCTGCTCCTAAAAGAGTTTGAAAAACACTGCCGGGCTTAATGGAATACTGCGGATATCCTATTCTATTTTTAAGAAAAAAAAGCACAAGGGCCAAAGCAGAAAAACCGGCAGATATATGAACTACGGTGCCTCCCGCGAAATCGAGTACTCCCATGTTAAAAAGCCATCCATTTTCGCTCCAGACCATGTGTGCCAAAGGATTGTAGATTAGTATTGACCAGAATAAAATAAAAACAACATAAGAAGAAAATTTAACTCTTTCGACTATGGCTCCAGATATTAGTGCTGGCGTGATAATGGCAAATTTTCCCTGGAACATGACGAACACAAGAACAGGCACGCCGTTAGAAACCATGTCCCATGAAATATGCTGCAATCCAAATCCGCCGGTTGTCCAGCCAACAATGCCTCGTAAGCTGTCGCCAAAGGCCATGTTATAACCAATTAAAACCCATTCTACGCCAATAATACCCATGGTAATTAAAGTCATAAGTATTGTATTTAACATATTTTTTTGCCGTACCATGCCGCCGTAAAAAAGAGCCAGCCCGGGTATCATTAAAAGAACAAAAGCCGTAGAGGTAAGCATCCACGCGGTTCTGCCAGAGTCAATTTTTTGCGCAATGTCTGAAATAATTGTTGTTTTCGCGGCTGCTTCTTTTACATTTTCTTGAGAAAATATAGAAAAAGAGAGTGTAAAATAGAGCCCTAAGATTAGGATAAAATATTTTTTATTCGTTATGGTATATTTCATTGTAGTTTCCTTAAAATTTTGATATTATAATATTTCGTGCAAATTTCGTGCCAGAGCAAAAGTTGTTGAATATGCATAAATATTAAGCAAAAAGCAATAATTGCAAGCAACAATGTTGAGTATTATATATTTTTGATAGTTTATTAAGCGTTAAGCGTAATAAAACAAATATCGTTAGCTATAAATTTGGTGTTTGTGGTAGAAATATTTTCTTTTATTTTTTGAAAAAAATCGTATGGTTCATATGTTTGTATTTCTCTAAAAAGATCGTAAATTTGACTTTGTTTTACAATATCTAAAAAATTACTTTTATCTAAGCTGATAAATGAGGCGATAGTTCTATTGTAAAAAAAGAGTTTATCGCCATGATTTAATTTAATTTCTTTAATATTATGCTTTGATGCGCTAATCTTTTGTTTTATCTGATTTTTACTTTTAGAACTCTTCTCATTGTGAGAAAATGATAAGCTTATCCTATCTTTAAATTTATCTTTAGATAATATCATGGGATTATAATAATTCTTATTTATATACTTAAATACCTTTGATTTTTTATCATAGATACCATATAATATTTTAATTTCACTTTTTTTAATATGAGCTTCTAAGTTTTTATAAATATACGAAATAAGTTTTGAAGGTTCAAAAAGCATCGTGCTAATATTTTTATTTTGATGAGTGCGTAAATTATTTAAGATTGTCTTTATCATAACGCATAAAGTTGCCGCCGGCACACTTCTTTTTGAAAGACTGCTTATGAAAACCGCGGTTTGGTTTGCCGATATGTTAAAAATATCATAAAAATCACCGCCTATTTTTTCGCTTATGGCGAAAAAAGAATAAAAATTATTATGTATTTTACCCTGCGGTATTAAACCTTGTAAAATATTTCTTGTAACCGCAAGATCTCTTTCAACTAATTCATTTTTAATATTAATTTTTTTAAATTCAATTTCTTTTTCTTTTAAAATTTGTTTACTTTTTAATGTCTCTATTGTTTTTTTTTCTTTTTCTTTATCCATCTCTTTAATAGATTGAGCCAGGGCCATCGATAAAAAAATGATAACCCATAAAGAGCCTAATTGCATACCATAAGTAGTAAGAAAAGGAACATATACACCTATTGTTTTAAAACTGTAAATTAGGGCCATAATTAAAAAAAATATCCATCCGCCAAAAAAATACCGGGCTTTATTATTTGTTTTTAACTGTGAAACAGAAGCCAGTATGAATAAAATTATGCCTAAAAACATAAGGAAAAAAGCAAGCCTGTGGCCAATTGAGAAATTAATATTTGCAATGAGAATTTGCACAATACAAAGTCCAGATAAAATTTTTAGTATATTGTATATTTTAATTTGATTTTCTTTAAGATTAAGAAAAGAAATAGTGAAATAAATCGAGAAAAAGATAGCCGCGCCGGCGCTTGAAGAACGCAGTTTATGCGCTATTAAATTGTTTTCTGCGTATAAAAATTGAGATAGGTATCCGTCTAATCCAGTTTGTACTAAAGCATATAGTAAAATATATAAAACATAGTATAAGTAATTCTTATCTTTTAATGAAAGATAGATAATAAAATTATATATAATCATTACAAGAGTTATGCCGTAATAAATACCCATTAATATAGCTTCTAAGCGATTGGTATTTAGAAATTCGTCTTTTGAAATGATACGAAGCGGTACATCCAACGGATTTAGGGCCTGTATGCGAATATATATATTTTTAGGAAGGCTGAAATCTGAGTCTAATGATAAAATATTTTTTCGGTAGAATATATATCTTGAATTTATATCGCGTTGTGTGCCTAAAATATATTCTTTATAGGAACCGTCATTTTTTTCAAGAAACAAATCAATTTTATCTGTTAAAGGAAGATCAAAAAGAAGCAGCCATTCTTTATTTAAATTAAAATTGTCTTGTATAGAAAATTTACCCCAAACAGCGTCATTGGTAAAACCAAATGACGGAGTATAAGAAGTATTTTTTATAAATTTATTATCTTTATAGAGATTAATTATTTCATTTAGTTTTAGTTTTTCAGTGCTGTCTCTGTAAAAATAAAGGTAAGGGCTTAAATTGTAAGTGTTTTTATCTTTGCTTAACTTTAAAATATCTTCTGAATAAATATCTGTAGTTAGATATAATGCAAAAAATATTACAGTTAATTTTTTATATGGGATCATTTCAAAGCAAATTAATAAAATATTTCATTTTTATATTGAGATATGTTTACAATTATTTTTTATTTTTACGTGTAAACAAACAAATAAAAGATGCCATGAAAATATAAAAGAGCACAAAACAGAAAAATGAATTTTATAAAAAAACCTATAAAAATAACAGCCTTTTTATTTTTAATTTTTTTTCATGTTCCCATTTTTGGCTTGAATGTACAATTAAATGAACAAAATAATGTATACGATATAAGTGAAGATATTAGTTTTTATGAAGATAAAAGCGCTTCTTTACCATTTGAACAAATATATAATGATAAAATAAATAAATTTATACCTATGAACAAAAGTTATCCGACTTTTGGATTTACCGAATCAAATATCTGGGGAAAAGTTTCAATACAAAATAAAAATTCAACTGAAGAAAACTGGAACCTTGTTTTTAATTTTACCATGCTGGATGAAATTGATTTGTTTTATTTTAATAACGCAGGCGTAGTTATAAAAAAAGAACAGGGGAACTCCCGTGATTTTGAAAAAAGAGACGTAAATCATAGAAAAAATATTTTTAAGTTAAATATTCCATATAATACCACAAAAGAAATTTTCTTTAGAATAAGTTCAATAGATACCATAGAAATTCCCGTACTTTTAATGACTACAAAAGAAATTTTAATTAAAGACAGGGTAGAAACAAGTCTTCATGGGATTTATTACGGTATAATTCTAGTTATGGTGATTTATAACCTGTATATTTATTTTTTAGTTAAAGAAAAAACTTATATTCATTATATAATATTTACGTTTCTTTTTGCGATTTCATTTTTTGGTATGGATGGATTTCTTGCGCAGATATTTTTTCTTTCAAATGAAAATAATCTTCAGCTTATTAGAATGTTTACCGCAGGTATAAGTGGTTTTTTCAGCGCTTTATTTACTATTTCATTTTTAAATTTAAAAGAAAAAAAACCTCTGTTTTATAAAAGTACTGTTATTTATGCTACTGCCTGTTTGATAAATATCGTTGTATCTATTTTTAGTATAAAGACCGGTATAAAAATGATACTTCTTATTATGGTTATAGGTCCGCTTTTAGCGTTTGCATTGTCTATTGCCTTGTACAAAAAATATATGCCGGTAAGATATTATTTATGGAGCTGGTTTGTTTGGCTATTGGGAAGTTTTGTTTATGGGTTAAAAATTTTTAATATTTATATATACAATGTTACTGAGCACGTGGTGCAGATAGGTTCTGCCGTAGGCGCCACTGTTCTTTCTTTCGGTTTAGCTTATAGAATGAAGTTAATTCAAAAAGAAAATGAAGATATAGAAATAAACTCTATAAAATTAAAACAAAAAATGATAGAAAATAATTTTCAGCTTGAAATGAGCATGCTTAAAAATGAGTTAAATAGAAATCAAATAGATATAGCTTCAGAAATACAAAATAAAATGATAAGCGGAGTAAAACTTAAAGATATTGATGCTTTTTACATACCTATGGAAGAAGTTGGCGGTGATTTTTACAATATAATTTCTCTTGAAAAAAATAAGAAAACAGGTATATTTTTCAGCGATGTATCTGGCCATGGTATTGTTTCATCTTTATACACGGCGATGGTAAAAAGCGTAATATCAAACGCGCTCTCTGTTTACAAAGAAAATGTAAAAAAATCATCACTGATAAATCCTGCCCAGTTTTTAACTGAATTAAATTCATTTCTTTTGCCTTATTTAAATGGTAATTTAATAAGTGCGATGTACTGCATTTTCAATCATGAGAAAAGAGAACTTGTTTTTTCTTCGGCTTCGCATCCGCCGCCTATAATTTTAAGTCAAAATAAAAATCATGAATTAAAGCTGGAGTTTTTAGATATATCGCCGCAGGGACATACGCTGGGAGTTTCAAACGATTTTGTGAAAAAGAAAAAGTATTACACAAATAAAAAAATTATACTGCCTAAAGACAGGCGTCTTATTTTTTACAGTGATGGACTTTTAGATTCTGTAAAATATAAATATGAAAATATGAATTTGGGAATAGAATCTTTCGCTAATACCCCATTGTATTCGTTATTGAAAAATTCATTTTCGTTATCTTTAAAACAATTCTCAAAAAAATTTCAGACTATTGAAAAAAAACTAACCATTGAAGATGATATTTGTGTGTTGATTTTAGAAACCTAGGAAAATGAAACACAGATGAAAAATAAAGATTATAAGGAAGCCAGGAAAGCAGGAAGAGAATAGAACGCAGATTTGAAGGATTGATTGTGGAGTAATTTTATCCAGGGCAATTATGTGCGCAGGCCACAGGTTGGCGCTCTGTCTGTGTCATTATCAAAAAAGAATACATAAATCCTGAAAATCATGTAAATCCTGTCTAATTTATTATATTCTTTATCAGTAAATTTAACTTTGTAGCAAAATATCTCTGGGTTTAGAACCAATCTGCGGACCAATATAGCCCTTCGCTTCAAGAGCTTCTATGATGCGGGCCGCTCTGTTATAGCCTATTCGTAGTCTTCTTTGAAGATAACTTGCAGAAGCTTTTTGGCTTTCAAGAATAATGTTCCATGCCTCGTCAAAAAGCTCCTCATCTTCACTGTCAAGAGTTCCGCTATTGGCTTTTGGGTCTTCAAGAGTTATGTATGAAGGCTTGCCCAGCGGAATAGTGTTTTTTACGATTTCTTCAACTTCTTCGTCGTTTACAAGGGGAGCTTGAATTCGCATAAGCTGAGCGCATGATGGATGCTTAAACAATAAATCACCCGCGCCAACAAGCTGTTCGGCCCCGTTTGAGTCAAGAATAGTTCTAGAGTCGGTTTTTTGCGCCACCTGAAGCGCGATTCGGGCGGGACAGTTTGCTTTTATCAAAGCCGTAATAACATCTACCGAAGGTCTTTGCGTGGCTAAAATTAAGTGAATACCCACGGCACGTGCTTTTTGAGATAATCTAATTACAGAAGATTCTATTTCTTTGCCCGCAGTAAGCATTAAATCGCCTAGCTCGTCAATTAATATAACAATGTAGGGCATAATAGGGCGGCAGTTAGTATGTGATGGATTTTCTTTTTTATGTTCTTTTATTCTTTCATTATAGGTTCGAATATCTCTAACGCGAAGATCGGCAAGGTCTTCATATCTTCTTTCCATTTCTTCTACCGCCCAGTTTAAGGCTTGTATGGCTTTTTGCTGATCAATAATAACCGGATGCAAAAGATGCGGTATATCGTTATAATGAGAAAGTTCAACCAGTTTAGGATCTATTAAAAGAAACCTTACTTCATTGGGGCTTTTATTTAGTATCAAGCTTGAAATAAATGAATTTACTGCAACTGATTTTCCCGATCCTGTGGCGCCTGCTATTAAAAGGTGAGGCATTTTTGTAAGATCATGTACAACCGGGTTGCCGGCAATGTCTTTGCCCAGTGGAAGAGGCAGTGCCCCGTTAAAATCGTTATAAATGTTATCTGAAACTATATCACCTAAATATACAGTTTTTCTTTTTTTATTGGGAATTTCAATACCTACGGTAGATCTGCCGGGAATAGGGGCCTCAATTCTAACTCTAATGGCTTCAAGAGCCATGGCAAGTTCGTCTGTTAAGCCTAAAATTTTACTTACTTTAATGCCGGGCGCCATTTTAACTTCATATCTTGTGATAATAGGACCAGCCTGTATTCCTACCACGCGTCCTTCTATATTAAACTGCTCTAATGTGCTCTCAAGTTTCTTTATTACATATTGAGTCTCTTCGGTATTGTTAATTTCAACCGCTGTTTCTTGTTTTCTTAAAATATGAAAGGGTAAATTATATTGACTTCCTAAAGATAAAATCGGAGTTACCGACGCGGGTTCTTCATGAAGGGGATCAGATTTTTGGGTTTCTTTATTTTTTAATTCTTCTTCAGATTTATTTTTTTCTTCGCGGTACCTTTGATAAGAAAATTCCGGTTTGCACTTTTCTTCTTCTTCTTCTTCAGAAATACTTAAATCTTCAACTTGTTCTTTAGCAACAGAATGCGGATCTAGCTTTTCGTCATCTTTTGTTTCAGGTTCTTCTATTTTATTTAAGTTAAAATATTCATCTATACTAATGTCTTTGTTTGCATCAGGTTTTGAATAAGAATTATTTTCATGTTCTATGCTTGGCTCATTAGAATTATCAGTTATAGTTTCATTTTTAATAGAATCAGATTCTAATTCACATTCAGTTGTATCTTGTAAAGAAGCTTCTTTTAAGGGACCTTCACTTTGTATTGGATTAAAAGAGTCTTTAATGTTTTCTGAAAATTCTATTGTACCGGGTTCGTCTGAAATTGTTTCGAAATTATCTTTTTCTTTGGGATAAATATCAAGCCTGCAGGGAATGCTGTTGATCTTTTCGAATTTAAATTCATTTGTTTTAGTTTCAGTGTTTTCTAGTTCTGGTTTATTTTCAGTTTCATTAATGAAAGGATTTTTAATTTGATAAATTTCATTTGCGGGAATAATATTTTCAGTTTCTGAGTTTTCTTTTTTTAAAAACCAATCTGGTTTTTCATGATTCATAATTTCTTCTTTTTGAATCCATGAATTTTCGTTTAATTTATTTTCTTTTATATGAAAAAGTTCTTCTTTGTCTATAAATTTAATTTTTTGCATCCATAAAGGATTATTATCAAACTTGTCTTCTTTTTTATCAATCCATTTAAGTTTTGGGTTATGTATTTTGTGATGGGATGAAAAGCTTTCAGAATTTGGTTCAGTTTCAGTTTTTTGAACTTTATTAAATAAATCTTTTTGATTTTCCAATGCCTCTTTTTTTTGGTACCATGAGTTTTTTAAGATATCAAGAGAATTAATTTGATTTTTAATGGCGCTGTTTGATTCTTTAATTCTTTTATCAATGTCATCCCAGGGTACTTTAAAATTTTCTTTATTTTCCTGTTTTGGTTCCGGTGAATACGTATCATTTCTTACAAATGTATTATGTTCAAGATTTTGAAGACTTTCTCTAAATGATGTTTCAGGTATGTAATTTTCACTATTTTCAGCTGTATTGGTTTCCCACTGATGAATTTGATTCAGTTCATTTTCATCTTCATTATAATTTTCAAAATTTTCATCATTTTGATTGTTAATATTATTTGTTTGGTGGTTTTCTATTGTTTTTTTTAACCAAGGGAGTTTTTCAGATTCTGATACTTCTTTTTTTAAAAGCCATTTCATAATAATTCCTTATTTTTATGTTGTTAGTAACACTATAATGCCTAAAATTAACGTATAAATTCCAAAAGGATAAAATATTAATTTTCTACCCAGCCATACAAGAAGCTTTAATGATAAAATACCGGCTAAAAAAGATGATATTATACCAATAGCCGCCCAATCGTATCTGAAATTTGTAATTTGTGTGTCTATAAAAGCTTCTTTGCCTTCTAAAAGGGCGGCTCCTGTTAAAACCGGTATAGATATTAAAAAACTAAACCGGACACTTTCTTCCCCTGAAAGTCCCGTAAAAAGACCAGCTGATATTGTACTACCTGATCTTGATATCCCCGGCAAAACTGCGAAACATTGAAAAATTCCCACAATAAATGCGTTTTTATTTTGATATTCCGAAAGATTTTTTAGATGCTCATGGTGTTTCTTCTTCCTAATTACAAAAATATCTGAAATTATTAAAAACAAACCGTTTATAATAAAAAATACAGAAACTAAGATTAAACTTTCAGAAGTAGCGCTAACAAAGTCTTTATAAAAAGGCACTGATAGTACGGGCAGTGTGGCTAAAAAAATTAATATGAGAATTCGAATACCTTCGCCCTTATAATTTTTTTCTTTAAGGTTTTGAAAACTTTTTTTTATAAGTGATAATATATCTTTTCGCCAAAAATATATAACAGCGACAATCGTCCCTATATGTAAAATTACGTTAAAAGCAAGAAGAGAGAAGCTTGTTTGAATTTTATGCGAAAATTCATGAAAAAAGGGGATATTTTCCATTAATGCCAGATGACCACTGCTTGATATAGGTAAAAACTCGGTAAGTCCCTGTAAAAATCCCAAAAAAATAATAAATAATATGACTTCCACAATATACTTTCGACAAAAAGGCATAATTTTCAAAGAAGTTTTTAAATATCTTATATATTTTGTTATAAATAAAAATATATGATTATAAATATTAAATAAATATCTTTATGAAATATTTTTATAAGAGATTTATATTTTTTATAAATAAAAATATTCTACTATAAAAAGCCGATAATATAATATTGTCTATATGGAAAAAAATCCAATTAACTTTAAATTGAAAACATCAATTCTTGTTTCTTTTTTTGTTATTTTAACGGCTGCTTCAATTTATTATATTTCAATACATATTATAAAAAATGAGTTTAAAAATTTAACTAAACTGGCAGCATGGAAAACCTCACAGCATTTATCAGAAAAAATAAGAAATGAAATTCAAAATAAAATGCGGTTTTACAATAATATTGAAAATCGGCGGCAGTTTTCAAGCGCTTCAAACGCAGAAACATTTATAAAATCATCAATAATTAAAAATGATCAGGATATTATTTATTTTTCTGTTTATAAAAACTTAGAAAAAAATAATCATAAACCCGAATTTGAATTTATAAATAACACAGGTATTATAGAAATTAATGAAAATAAGGTAAAAGAAATACAAGCAGAATTAACTGAATATTTAAAAGATGCCTTTGAAGGTAAATTAATTATTAAAAATGTATCAAATAAATTTAATAAGCCCGTTTTAATTTATATTATTCCCATAAAAGATGAATATCAAGTGCAAAGCGTTATTTTGTCAATGACTAATGCCAGTGCCGTAGCTGCTTCTTTGCTTACTGAAAAAATTCCCGAAAAAACCATTGTTCAAAAAGAAATTGTTTCATTCGCGGCAGATTTTTCAGGTGAAATTGTGGTTCATCCAGATTTAAATTTAGTTTTATCACCTCAAAGTATGAAAGAAAATAAAGCCGTACAATTGATGATAAAAGATATCAAAGATTCAAATCTAATAGAATATTCTGAAAATGAAAATAGTTACTGGGGGGCTTTTCAAAGAATTCCTGATCTAAACCTTGGCGTTGTTACAATAAGCCCTGTCGCTAAGTATTCTGAGTTTATTTCACGCGTTCGTATAAGAAGTATAATCGTTTTAGTAATAGTATTATTAATTTCTTTTTTATTTAGTTATTTATACACAAATAGAGTTTCAAAAAAATTTAATACGGTATTACAAAAAGTCAGCACAAATGAATCTGGCATTAACACAAATATATCTTCAGAAAAAAACTTGAAAGGTGAAATTGAAGAAGAAGAAGTTGTTATTAATAAGGATGATTCTAAACAGCATTTAGAAGATAAAGAAAATATAAAAGAAGAAATTATTGAAGAGGCGAAAAAGAAAAAGACGACTGTCTTTTTATCGGCGATTCAAAATTTTTCTGAGTTATCTGAAAAATCAGAGCCAGAAGAGCTTGTACGTCTTCTAAATGATTTTAATAAAATAATAAATGAAATTATCTTAGAAAATAAAGGAATTGTGATTAAATTTATAGGCAGAAGCGCTCTTGCTTTGTGGGGAAAAGAAAAGCATTCGAAAAAAGCTATGACAAACAGTGTTAATGCCGCTTTAAGTATGAGAGAAAAATTGATTGAATATAATAAAAGAAGAGAAAGTGAAAATAAGCCAGCCATTAAATTTGGATGCGGTATTAAAACTGGTGAGATAATTACAGGAACATTAAAAACATCCGACACGACTGAATTTGCGATAATGGGTGAGGCTGTAAAAGCTGCCGCGAGAATTGAAAAGTCAACCTCTGCGATGAATTTAGATATATTAATTTGTGAAGAAACTTATGAAGCAGTTCAAAATAATATTATTTGTGAAGAAGCCGCTATTGCAAAGTTTAAAGAAAGCGGCAAAGAATTTAAATTGTACGCGGTTTTAGGAGAAAAGAATAATAAAAATACCGTGCATAATATTCAAGAACTAAAAGAAAAGCTGTATAATAGAATATAAAGAATATAATTAAAATGAAAATTAATAAATTATTGCTTGTTATTTTAATTGCTGTTTTAATAGCAATGTTATCGTTTTTTCTCTATAAAAATATTTTAAACAGGCAAGAAGAGGTTAAAAAAAGTGAACCAATAGGAATTATTGTTTTTAAGTTAAATAATGTTTTAAAAAAATATTCGGACAATTTCGCATGGGAAAAAACTCATTCAAATATGAATGTTTTTTTAAATGACTCTATTCTCACAGAAGAAAATTCAAGCGCGGTTATTAAACTAGATAATACGCTTAACTTAGAATTGGGCAGTAATACACAAATTCATACCGATTTCATAAAAAATTCATGGGGTATCAATTTTGAAAGAGGAACCCTGACTGCTGAAACACAAAAAGGAAATGCTGCTTATATTCAAATTGCTCCAGAAGAGTATATTAAAATAGACGGGGCTAAAGTTACATTATACAAAATAGGTGATCAGATAAAATTATCAACAGTAAAAGGCAGTGTGGGCTATTTAAGAAAAGACAATGAAAATATAGTTTCAGAGAATTCTGAAACTATATTAGATGAAAACTCGCAGATGAACTCTAAGATTTTTGAAATATATATTATAGAACCTAAAGATGGTTCTTACTTTTTTACTGATAAAGATGAAGAGACAATTAATTTTTCTTGGCGCTCTGATAAAAATATTAGTAATTACCAGCTTGTTCTTTCGGCCGCTGTTGATTTTAAAAATGAAATAAAAATAAGCGTAGCAGATCAAAAAGAGTATGCGTTAAATTTAAAACAAGGAAACTGGTATTTTAAAATAATTGATTCTGATAATTCAGAAAAAATATTTTCAGCGGTTACAAGTTTTTACATTCAAAAAGAAAATCCAATAAAAGCTTATTATCCACCAGATAAAAAAGTTTTTAAAACTGATGAAAAAGATATAAAATTCAAGTGGCAGAAGAAAGAAGAAAAAGAACCTGTTGAACTTACTATCGCGAAAGACCCCGCGTTTTACGATGTAATTTCAAAAAAAGAAACAACAGCTGAATCTCATACCGAAAGTGAAATGAAACCGGGTGATTATTACTGGCGGGTGATAAAAAAAACATTAAAAGAAAAAACCGCGAAAGAACCGCCAGCCGATACGAATTATTTTTTTCTTTCAGAAAAAGAAAGTGAAGATGTATCAGAAGAAAAAAAAGAATATGAAGAAAACCTAATAGTTCCTATTGAAAAAGAATTAAAAGAGGCGGCTCCTCAGATAGAAGTTCATAAAAAGAAAGAGATTACAGAACCTAAGGTAAAAAAAGAAAAACAAAAAATTTATAGAAAACAGAATTCTTCGAAAACAATAAAACAAATACCGGTAATGACTAAAAAAATAACAGATGAAAAACCAAAAGTACCGAATAATAAGAACGGCGATATTCAAAAAGATGAGATCAAAGATAAAGATGATGAAGAATTAAAAATTGAAGAAGGCATAGAAGATGAAGTTTTAAAAGTGGAACAAGTTCCTGAAAAAGAGAAAGTGTACGAAGAATTACCAAAAGAAACTACAAAAGAAAAAAAATCAGAAAAAGAAAAAACAAGCGAGATAATAAAACCAGATAAAGAACAAGAAAATCAAGAAAATAAGATAAAAGATGAAACGAAAGAAGAGATAGTTTTTAAAAATGATTCCATTGAACCTGTAAAAGATGATAAAGTTAAGAGAAAAGAAATAATAAGTGAACGGCTGCCCGTAAAAAAAGAAAATACTCAAAGTAATGAGATAAAATATAAAAGACCAGCTTCATCTGAAGATGTTGGTAAAAATATTGTAGAAAGTAAAAATCAAAAAGAAACTATTGAAAAAAAAGAAGCTGAAAAAGCGACTAAAGAAAAAATAGAAAAAGAGCCAGAATTAATAAAAACTGATGAAACCACATTAGTTTTAAAAACTAATGATAAACCTTCCTCTTCTGCATTAAAAGAAGAAAAAGAAAAATCAGCAATCCTGCCTAAAAATTTAGAAAGCCCGAAGCGTAAAAGAGAAATAGAAGAAAAACCTGAAATTTATGAAAAAGAAATTGAAGATAATATAGAAAACAAAATAGATGCGCGTGAAGTAAGCTTAGAGAAAAAACCGGACCAAGAAGTAAAAAATGAAACTGTCACACCCCAAAAAACAGATTCTAAAACATCTCAGGCAGTTGAGAGTAAAGAAGAAAAGGTTAAAATAAAACAAAAAAATGTAAAGAAAAGATTAGAAAAAAAAGAACCTGAGATAAAAAAAACAGTAGAAGAAAAAGATATTGAAAAAAAAGAGGATAGAAGCGAGGCTGATGACTCAAAAGAAAAAACAGCTTTTTTAAGTCTTCCTTCGGCTGATAATCTTATGCCCGCGGACGGTAAAATTGAACTTATTGGAAAAGATAAAAAAATTATTTTAAGCTGGCAGCATGTAAAAGAAGCAAATAGTTACAAGGTGCGCGTTTTTCAAAAAATAAAAAATCAAACAATTAAACTTAAAGAAGAAATAACAAAGGATACTAAAATTGAAATAACAAACATGCAAACGGCAAAAGATTCTAAAATTATATGGGAAGTTCTTTCTATTCTTATATCAGAAAATGGCTCAATTATAAGAAGAGGTCTGCCAAAAGAAGCCAGATTTACATTAACTTACAGGCCTATGTTAAATCCGCCTAAGGTTAAAGATGTTTCTGTTTATGAGTAAATTGTTATGGTATTCTTTCAAAGAACAGATTTTTATTGCCCGTTTGATCGATAAGTTCAATTTTAATATCGCCTTTTAAGGGTATATCTATTGTTTTTTTCATGATGGTTGATTCAAAAATATAATTTTTATAGTAAAGTTTATTTTCATAAAATATTTTACAAAAGACAGGCATATTTGAATCTTTAATTTTTAGTAATATTGTATCTTCAGAAGCCGGGAAGAAACTAAGAAGTCTAGGCGGTTTTATGTCTATAAAAAAATATGCAATGCCTATATCTTCTTTATTGTTCATAAAGTCAATGGAGTAATACTCAAGAATAAAGTCAGTTTCAATTTCTTCGGTTGTATTTCGTATTACAATTTTTTCTCTTGCTTCTTCGAAAGAGGGCGGATGAGAGCCTACAGGATATATTCTATAAAAAATATTTTGAATTCCCGAATAAGGATCAGCTGCCTTTAATTCAATGTATGATTTTTTCCCCAGATACAGTATATTGTTTGCCGAGTAAAAAGGCGGATATATTCCTAAAAAAGTCTGCGGTGGTTTCTTATCAATCCAAAATTCAAAACTTGAAATCAAGTTCTTATTTAGATCATAGATATCTAATTTGTATCTTCCTGATGATTGAAGATTTAAGGGTTTTTCATAGCGAGAAAGGCTCGATTTGTTTAATGAAAAATAAAATTCTTTTAGTTTAGTAATTTTTTCTAATGGTAGAGTATCTGTTTTAAGAAACATTTTTTTTTGACCTCGAACATTTAGAACTTGAAAGAAGTCTGCTGTTTCAGAGGAAAACTGAGAAGAATCTTTTGGTGTTTTACTTAGTGCCTCTTCTTTTAAGATAGATAAATTTATACTGTAAGTTTTGCTCCATGCTCCATATATATCGCTGGAATATACGGAACGTATTTTAAAATATTTTATGTTTTCATCAATTACTGCGATGAAAGGAGAATGGCGGATTGTTTCAATATAACTTTTCGCTGGTATTTTTTCATAATTATTTATATCAATGTCTTTGGTCAACCAGAGTATTTCATAATATTTTGCTTCGTCATTTAACTCAAAATTAATTTTTACTTTGTATGCTTTATTTTTATTTTCTTGAGCGTAAATGTTTGTTTTACATAAAAAAATAAAAAATATAGCAGTAAAAAAAAATATTATAAAAAATAAATTTTTTAAATAAGTTTTTTGATGCGAGAATATTCGCATTACTTTTTAGTTAAAACGCTCTCTCCATTAATTTAGTAAGTAATGCTGTGAATTTAACCGGATTGGTAACGGGAGCTCCTTCGGCTAAAAGACTATAGTTGTATAATAATTCAGCGCTTTCTAAAACGAGAGGATCGTTTTTATCTTTAGTATAGCGATCATGTATATTTTGAAAAATTTTATGATCAGAATTTATTTCTAGTATTTTTTTTGTTTTTGGCAGTTTGTCGCCATGTTGTTTTAAAATTTTTTCAAGATGCGGGCTAAAACCGTGTTCATCGGCTACAAGGCACGCGGGGGCGCTTACTAATCTTGAGCTAAGTTTTACTTCTTTGACATCATCTGAAAGTTTTTCCTGAAAAAATTTTAATAGGTCATCATATTTTTTGCCTTCTTCTTTTAGTTTTTTTTCAGCTTTTTCTTTTTCTTCTTTTGTGCTTATATCAGCCCCTTTGCCGGCATTTTTAATTTTTTTCTTATCAAATTCGCCTAATGATTCAAGAACGAATTCGTCAACGGGATCAAGTAGATAAAGTACTTCATAACCTTTATTTTTAAATGACTCTAAGTGAGGGGAGTTTTCAATTATATCTCTGTTCTCGCCGGTAATAAAAAAAATATCTGTTTGATCACTTTTCATGCGGCTAACATAATCTTTCAAAGTTGTAAGCTTATCAGAATTTGAAGAATAAAAAAGAAGAAGTGAAGCAATTTTTTCACGATTTTCAAAATCAGCATTAATGCCTTCTTTTAAAGCAGGAGAAAATTCTGCCCAGAATTTTTCATAGTTATCTCTTTCTTTAGTAAGCATTTCATTTAAACTATCTAGTATTTTTTTCGTAAGCCCTTTTTGTATCTGCATTACAACAGCGTTTTTTTGAAGATTTTCTCGTGAGATATTTAAGGGTAAATCGGTAGATTCAACTACTCCTTTAATAAAACGCAAATAACGGGGAATAAGTTCTTCTAAATTTTCAAGAATCATTACTTTCTTAACATAAAGTCTTAAACCGCCTTTTGTATTTTGAAAAAACATATCAAAAGCCGATTTCGCGGGAATGTATAATAAGGCTTTATATTCTATGCGTCCTTCTGCGCTGAATGTTATAGTTTTTAAAGGTTCGTTCCAGTCATGGGAAATATGTTTGTAGAATTCAGCATAATCCTTTTCTGTTACATCTGATTTTGAACGTGTCCATATGGGTTTCATTGAGTTAATGGTAACATCTTCTATTACTTTTCTCTTTTTACCGTCTTTTTTGGGTTCACCTTTTTCATCTTTTTCTTCTTCTTCACGTTCTTCTTTAATTAATATGGGATAGCTTATAAAATCTGAATATTGTTTAACAATTCTTTTAAGAATATATTCATCCGTATAGTCTTCAAGGGATTCATCTTCTTTATCCGTTTTTAAATGCAGTGTAATAGAAGTTCCATGTAATTCTTTTTCAGATTCAGAAATTTCATAGGAACCTTCACCTGAAGATAACCATAGAACGGCTTTATCTTCACCCGCTCTTTTTGTTAAAATAGATACTTTATCGGCGGCCATAAAGCTTGAATAAAAACCAACTCCAAATTGACCTATTAATCCTTCCAATTCTCCTTTTTGCTTCGAACTTTTCATTTTTTCAAGAAGTTCTCTGGTTCCCGATTTTGCTATTGTTCCAATATTTTCTATAACTTCATTGCGGTTCATTCCTATACCGTTGTCATGAATCGTTAATAATTTATTTTTTTTATCAACTTCAAGTCTTATGTGAAGTTCTTCGCCTTCTTTAAGTAAATCTTTTTTAGTGACAGCTTCAAATCTGAGTTTGTCAAGAGCGTCAGAAGCGTTTGAGATAAGTTCTCTTAAGAATATATCTTTGCTCGAATAAATAGAGTGGATCATTAAATCAAGCAATTGTTTGGTTTCTGCCTGAAAATTTAAGGTTTCGGATTTCGCGTTCATTTTTTCTCCATATTTGATTTTTTTAATTAAAATATATACTTACATTATAGTAAATATAATGAATTGTTAATTCAATTCGAAAAAATAAATCAGAGTGTCAAGATCAAATGAAAAAATTAAAGCCTTCTTTTACAGCTAGAGTATTTTTGAAACGCTGTTGGGCTCTTTTTTCAAGTTTCTTAATGAATTGGTCATCATGCATGGGATCGTGATGAATCATATGCAAGTTTTCAATTCCGCCTTTTTCACATATTTCTGCGGCAGCCTCAAATGTTGAATGTCCCCATCCTATTTTACCGTCAACATATTCTTCAGGTGTATATTGACAGTCATAAGCTAATACTTTACATCCTTTTGCGAATTTAGAAAGCTCAGTTATCATTTCGTCGTTATGTTCAACGTCTGTGCAAAAACAGAATTTTTCTCCTGCGAAGTTAAAAAGAAAACCCATGCTGTTATTCGGATGGCGCAGACGTATCGTTTTTACGGAAAAATTGTTTATTTTTTTTTCGCTGTTAAAATTTAATTCATTAAATATAAGTTTAGAACCCATATTTTGAGTTGAAGCGGGAAAAAACATAAATGTTTGTTGTGTTCTTATTGTTCTTTCAATTGTCCAAGTTTCAAGAACTTCTTTGTCTTTCGCATCCAGACCTTTTATTTCTTTAGTTTCACCATAAACATGAAAAGTGTTTTGTGGTAAATAAGCCGGTATAAAAAAAGGAAAACCCTGAATATGATCCCAGTGAGTATGAGAAAAAAAGATATGAGCTGTACCGCCTTCTTTTGTACCAAATTCTCTCTTTAACAAGTCAAGCCCCAGAACACGAATGCCCGTACCTGCATCTATTATAATTATATCGTCTTCAAGTTCAATAAAAAGACAGGTCGTGTTACCGCCATACTCTTTAAATTTCTCTCCTGGGGTGGGTATTGAACCTCTTACTCCGTAGTATTTTATTTCAGCGTTTTTAATTTTACTCATCGAATTTCCCATTAATTGATTTCAATTGATACATTTGATATATTATCGGCTTTTAATACGCGGGTTATAAAGCATAAATTCTGCTTGACAAGTTGTCTAAAATTGATACTTAGGATATGTCATTTTTAATGACAGATGGTAATATCGGCGGGTTAAAAGTGATTTCGAAAGTTACAATATATTATAATCCAAAATGCAGAAAAAGCCGAGAGGCTCTTCAAATAATCCGTGAAAAAGGTATAGAACCTGAAATAAATTATTATTTAGATAACCCGCCGTCAACTGCTGAACTAGCAGAAATATTGAGAAAAATGGGTAAAAGGCCCAGAGATATTTTTAGAAAATCAGAACCATTGTATAAAAATCTGGGTTTGAAAAATAAAGATTTAAGTGATGATATTTTACTGGAATATTTAAATAAAAATCCTATTTTAATTGAAAGGCCCATTGTTATAAAAGGCCAGCGGGCAGTTTTAGGCAGACCGCCTGAAGATGTTAGAAAAATAATATAACTATAACGGATAAATGGTTTGTTATTTTACGGGTTGTCTGCGCGTTTAATAATAAATCATTTTTTAATATGTTACACAAAATTTCCTCTATAATTTAGAATAGTTGAATATGAAAATTAATTATCTAAAAATAGATTTTAAAAAATTGGCCCAGGCGCGTTCGCCAAAAAAAATCTATTTTTATTCTATTATAGTAGGTGTTGTAAGCGGTCTTTCGGCTCTGGGATTCTCTTATTTATTATCAATTGCAGAAGATTTTACATTTATTCAATTAGCAGGAATTGACTTAGGTACAGCTGGCGGTGAGTTAAATTCGCATACATCAAAAACAGCTTTAGTATTTAAACCGGTTATTTTCTTTTTGCTGCCTGTTGTGGGCGCACTTATATCAGGTTTGTTAGTTCAGTATTTCGCGCCCGAAGCCAGTGGAGCGGGAACTGATGCCATGATAAAAAATTTTCATGAAAAAGAAGGAAAAGTTAGAGGGCGAACTCCAATTATCAAAACTTTGGCTACAATTTCTATTTTAGCAGGCGGCGGTAGCGCTGGTAAAGAAGGCCCTATCTCTCAAGTAGGTTCTGCTATTGGTTCGCTTATTAGTCAATTTTTGGGTTTAGGGCCAAGGGCAAGAAGAACGCTTTTTCTTGCGGGAATGGCCGGCGCGCTGGGGGCAATTTTTAGAGCGCCGCTTGGTGCAGCTTTAACTTCTGTTGAAGTGTTGTATAAAGAAGATTTCGAATCAGACAGCCTTATACCGTGTATTTTATCTTCGATAACAGGATATTTTATATTTACTTCATTTAGGGGAATGGATCACATATTTCATTTGCCAGCATATTCATTTTTGAATTGGTATTCACTTGTTTTTTATGGTATTTTGGGTTTTTGCTGTATGATATTTGGGGCTTTTTTTGTTAAATTCTATCGCTTTGTAAATAATGTAACTTCTAAAATAAATCTTCCTATATTTCTAAAAGTAACTATTGGTGGAGTTCTAGTCGGATGTATCGGTTTAGTTTCTTCTGATAGCATAGGCAGCGGGTTTGGATTTTTACAAAAACTAATGGAAGGAAATAATTCTTTAGCGGCAAAAAGTATAATAGGGAATTTATTTTTTACCGATGGTTTTGAAAATTCTTTTATATTTTTAGTTTTATTTTTATTAATAGTTATGCTACTAAAAATTCTGGCCACTTCATTTACAATTGGTACAGGAGGATCCGGTGGAGTTTTTGGCCCTTCATTAGTTATAGGCGGCACACTGGGCGCAATTGTAGGCATATTAGGAAATCATTATTTTCCTAATATTGTGCCTTCATATGTTCCGTTTGTTATAGTGGGTATGGGAGGGTTTTTTGCAGGGGTTGCGAATGCGCCTATTGCGGCTATGATTATGGTTTCTGAACTTACGGGAAGTTATGAATTGTTAGCTCCCCTTGCCGTTGTTTCAATAATTGCTATTATCTTTTCTCATAAGTTTAATATATATCAGGGGCAAAAAATTAATAAATTTGAATCGCCTGCTCATCACTGGGATATGACTAAAGATTTATTAATTCATATGAATGTAAAGGAATCTTTTGACAAAAATAGAAATTTAGCCATTATTACCGAAGATACAAAAGTAAAAAATATATTTAAAATTGCCAATAAAACGCATCAAACAGATTTTATTGTTAATGATCAAAATAATAAATATAAGGGTATTTTTTCTATACGTCTTTTAACTTCAAAGCAAAAGCAAGAGTTTTCTAAAAGCAATCTTTTTATTACAGATTATATGAATACCTTGGTACCACCGCTAAAATTGAATAATAACCTGTCAGAGGCTTTAGAGTCATTGCTTGAACATGATACCGATAAAGTAGCAGTGATAGATGATAAAGAAAATATGGCAGGTTATTTAACTTTTAAAGATATATTAAGAGCATATCATAAGAAAGTTAATAAAATTAATGTTTAACAATGGTTTAAGCATAGTAAGTTAATTATCTCTTTCGTCATGAGAGCGGATAAGACGCATATATACACCGGGATTTTTTTGAATAAAAATAGATAGATCTTCAAGGCTGACAGAAAATACTTCAGAGTCTTTTATAACTTTAACGCTATAGGGTGAAGGAGCATTTTTACGAAGCGCAAAAATATCACCTATAAAATCGCCGGTAACATATTCTTTTAATATATTGCCGTTTTCATCCACGGCTTTTATGGTGCCTTTTATCATAATATATGCTTTATCTGAAGTTTTACCTTGAGTAAATAAAGAGGCTTGAGTTTCTTTTTTTTCATGCTTCATGAATGTTTCAAGCTGGGTTTTTTGATGCGATGTCATGCTTCCAAAAACAGCAGACTCGGTTAATACGTCCCATGAATTTGTTTTTCTTGTTTCAGCAAGATGTTTTAGATAATGATCTAAAGAGGTCCCCTGAATAAAATTAAGAAACGCGTCTTTTTTTATGGTTAGTAAAATAACATCTGTTTCTGCGAATACATCGGCTGATCTTAATTCACCTGTGACTAACGAGGCTTCGCCAAAATATTCATATTTTCCGTAGGTTTTTTTATAATCGGTATCAATCCCCTGTATTAATATATTACCTGAGGCGATCATATAAAATTTATCTCCCACAGCTCCTTTTTTTATAATTAATGCGCCGCGTTTATATCTTTCTTCTTCTACAATGCCTAAAAACTCTCTTGCTTTCGCGACAGGAAAATCTTGAAACAAATCAATATTATTCATTGTATCTAGAATATGAATTGCTTCTGCGTGTTTGGGCGGTATAATTTCTGGATATAATGTATTTTCTATTCCAAATTTTGCCAGCCTAAGGTGGCCATCGTCGAGAAAATCTTTTTTAGCGATGTGGTATACTGTTATTCTTTTTTTTGTTTCTTCTGGCAAAGATGCTAAAAATTTAATAGGAGTATGCAGGGGAGGTATGCCCGCTTCATGATAAATTATATCGTAATGCCAGGGAAATTCTTTTAAAAACTCAAACCGACCTTTAGGAAAAACACCTTTCTTATTTATTTCTTCAAGTGTATCAGGATGGTTTAAGTGGTCTGAAGTGTAAAAAAATGACTTGTTTTGATAATGAGCTCTTAAGCCAATTGTAGGTATCGCGTGAAGCGCGTAATGGAAAATAAACTCTGCCCCTTCAATATAAATTGGACTGTCAATCATTATAGGATTAAAATTAAAAAATTCATAAAGCTGTTTTTTTCTTAGTTTTGTTAGTCCCGTGTATTTTCTAATGAAGCTATCCATAATTGTTTCAGTGGTATGAATCGTAATCATAGATTCTTCCAGTATTTTTTGAAATGTACCCGCATCGTGGTCGGCATGACAGTGAGTTAATATTACATGATTAATAAGTTTCGGATTTACATTTGATTCTCTTAACCATTCAGTTGAGTTTACAGGCGGATCTATCATAATACCGCGATGGTTTATCCATAAAATAAAACCCGAAGTATTATCTTTTGGATCAAAACCATGGCTTGGTCCAAGGCAGGTAATACCAAATTCAGGCGCTTCAAAAGGTTCGTTTAATCGTGCTCCTATGTCAAATTTTACTTTATAGTCAATAAGGCCTGGAATCAAAGCGATTTCTCGATCATTGTCGCTTATAGAAAATCCATCATTTCCTTTTCTATAAATAGCAACATTTTTAATTTGATATTTATTATTTTCAAAGATACCAAACTCAACTAGATCGCTTAATTGTCTGTTGCCCCGAAAAAAGTTCATCTCTGCTTTTATATCAGGAAAACCCGGAGAGTTCTCTTTTTTTATATATTCATTTGTAATATCCACTTTGTCAGGGCCAAAAACAGATTCCTGAAGAACAATTTCCATTTGTTCTTTTTGTTCTTTAGTGCATATTATCAGAGTTTTTTTTTGGCATATAAAGTGGTTAAAATAAAGAGGGAACTCAAGTTCGGCCACGGCTATTCCTTTTTCAACATGAAAAAGTTCAAATGGCAGAACAAAGATTTCAGGCACGCTCTCTGGCATTACCATAGTGTCTTTAATAGTCTCAGGCGGCGCCCCAAATTGTATTTGGCCAACAGATGTTTTTACAAGGTATCCTCCGCGGGGTAGTGTTTGAGCGCCGTTTAATTTAGTGTTTGACATATTATTTCCTTGAAATTATTTATCTTCTTCAGTGAATAATAATTTATTTTTATCTATTTTTCTGTAGTAACAGCTTTTTCTGGGAATCCCGTTTTTGTTTTTCGTATGACATGCCCCTGCTGATCGTATTTTAACTTTGTATAATAAAGAATTCTGTTCACAGTTTACATAGATTCCTTTTAAATCTAAATATTCTCCCGATGTTTTGCCTTTTACCCAAAGTTCATTTCTAGAGGTACTCCAAAACACGGCAATGTTGTTTTTTATACTGTAGTCCAAAGCCTCTTTATTGACATATGCCAGCATTAATACTCTGCCGGTTTTAACGTCTTGAATTATTGCTGGTATTACTCCCTTTATAGTATTGTTTATTTTTTCTAACTTTGAAAAATCTAATTTTAATATATTACTTTCTTCTAACGGATTCATCTTTTTTTTTAATTAGCATCTCTACCGCAGTTTCATCACAAGTTTCTTGTTTTAAACAAAACTTACAGTCCTCATATATTTTATCGGGAAATTTACTCTTAGAAACAACTGTAAATCCAATTTTTTTAAAAAATTCTACAGCATATGTTAGGGCAAAAATTTGAAGTGGAGTCGGATAATTTTCTGTTAAAAAAGAAATTATTTGAGTTATTAGGTTTTTGCCCACGTTTTTTGACTGATATTTTTTATCAACAACCAGAGCTCTTATTTCACAAAGATTATTACTAAAAAAAATGATACTAGCAGTTGCTACTATTTTATTTTCGCGGCTTTTTGCTATCCATGTATTTTTTATTCCTTTTTCAATTTGTTCTATGCTTCTGGGAATAAGTATTTTTTGATTAATATAAGGAGTTAGAAGTTCTAATATTTCATTACCATCTTTGAGTGCTGCCTGCATATAAAGAAAATCATTCTCAGGCTTTATTTTTTTTTTCATTAATTATTTTTTGTAAAGAATGGCGCCATTAAACTCTGGCATTGCTTTTATTTTTGCGAAAAGGGTATACGCATCATCTTTTCCCGTTATAGGTCCGGCGTAAATTTTCATTTTGCTTCCGGTTTCTACTAAAAAAATCGGTATGCCAGTTTTTTTAAGCATGAATCCCTGCCTATGAGCTTCTTTTTTGTCTGAGTATTTTCTGCATAAAATTAAATAAGCGTCTTCTTCAAATTTTAAGGGGCTTTTTGTGCTGTTACCTGGATTTAATGTAATTTTTTCTTCTTTACTTCGATTGTTATTTTCTTTATTAATTTCTGGATTAATATTAGCCGTGCTTAGCGATAAATCTTCATTTTTCTCTAAGTCTATTTTATTATAATCAAATTTATGCATTTGCCAGCGTATACCGCCTAAAATTCCTAAAAAAAAGATTATTACGACAGCGCCTAATCCAATAATTAATTTATTATAGTTATAGCCGCTATTCGTTCGTTTTATTTTTTTAGAATAAACAGGTTTTTTGGGAATTTTATTTTTTGTTTTAAGTATTTTAACAAAATCTATATCTTGCATTCTAATTGATCTTCGAGCGATTTTTCAATCTTAATGAGTAAATTCTTTGAGAAAAAGTGTTTTTTTATAATTTTTTAATTAAAAAAGGCCGGTAGAACCGGCCTTTTTTATGATATAAACGGTATAAGTTTATTTTAATAATCCATACCGCCCATACCTCCCATACCGCCCATGCCTCCTGGAGGCATGCCGGGCATGCTTTCTTTTGGTTCTGGTTTATCGGCAACAATACATTCGGTTGTTAATACCAGTGATGCAATAGAGGCCGCATTTTGAAGAGCAGAACGTGTTACTTTAGCAGGATCAATAATACCCGCCTCTAAAAGGTCTTCCCATTTCAATGTAGACGCGTTAAAACCTATGTTTCCTTTTTCTTCTTTAGCATGTTGAACAATTAATGATCCTTCAAGACCTGAATTGTTTGCAATTTGTCTCATTGGTTCTTCAAGTGCTCTTTCTACAATGCTTTTTCCTGTTTCTTCATCACCCTTTAGTTTTAATGATTTTACACTTTCTATTGCCTTAATAAGCGCAAGTCCGCCGCCGGGGATAATGCCTTCTTCAACTGCCGATCTTGTGGCAGATAAAGCGTCTTCAACACGGGCTTTTTTCTCTTTCATTTCTACTTCTGTAGCAGCACCTACATTAATTACGGCAACGCCGCCTGAAAGTTTCGCTAAACGTTCCTGAAGTTTTTCTCTGTCATAATCTGAAGTAGTGTCATCAATTTGTTTTTTAATTTGATTTACTCTTGCCTGAACATCTGAATCTTTGCCAGCGCCTTTGATTATAGTAGTATTTTCTTTTTCTATTGTTATTTTTTCAGCTTTACCAAGCATTTCCATTGTAGTGTTTTCAAGCTTCATACCAAGATCTTCAGAAATAACCTGACCGCCGGTTAAAATTGCTATATCTTCAAGCATAGCTTTTCTGCGGTCACCAAAACCGGGAGCTTTTACGGCAACAGCTGAAATAGCTTTTCTTAAAGTGTTATAAACAACAGTAGCTAAAGCTTCGCCTTCTAGGTCTTCAGCAATAATTAACAGCTGTTTACCTGCCTGTGCAATTTGGTTTAATAATGGTGCCAAATCTTTTACCGCACTTATTTTTTTCTCATGTATTAAAATAAGCGGATTTTCAAGTGTTGCTGTCATGTTCTCTGCATCTGTTACCATGTAAGAAGAAATATAACCTCTATCAAACTGCATACCTTCAACCACTTCCATAGTAGTATCTATAGATTTCGCTTCTTCAACGGTAATAACCCCGTCTTTACCAACTTTTTCCATTGCTTCTGCAATAAGTTCACCAATTTCTGTATCACTATTTGCTGAAATTGTGGCTACTTGGGCGATTTCTTTTTTAGAATTGATAGGTCTTGATAAATCTTTAATAAACTGAACAGCTTTAGTTACGGCTTTATCAATTCCTCTTTTTAAATCCATTGGATTCGCACCGGCTGTAACATTTTTAATGCCTTCCTGTGCGATACGCTGTGCTAAAATAGTCGCGGTTGTAGTTCCATCACCAGCTATATCATTGGTTTTTGTCGCTACTTCTTTTAGAAGCTGTGCTCCCATGTTTTCAAAAGCATCTTCAAGCTCAATTTCTTTAGCGACCGTTACGCCGTCTTTTGTAATGGTAGGGGCGCCGAATTTTTTATCTATTACCACATTTCTGCCGCGCGGGCCCAATGTTACTTTAACCGCGTTGGACATTTTGTTAATACCAGCCATCATTTTTTTACGGGCTGATTCGTCATAATCTAATATTTTTGCCATTTTTTTCTCCTTTAAAATCTTTTATTTATTTTGTATTACTCAATAATAGCGAGTACATCTGACTCACGTACTATTAAATATTCCTTACCGCCTTCTTTTATTTCAGTACCTGAATATTTACCGTAAAGTACTTTGTCTCCCTTTTTGACCTGCATTGGTACTATTTTACCGTCGTCAGTTGCTTTTCCCGGGCCAACTGCAACTATTGTACCTTCGTTTGGTTTTTCTTTTGCTGTGTCAGGAATGTAAATATTCCCAATTTTTTCTTCTTTTTCGTCTAGAGGCTGAATTAACACTCTATCTGCTAATGGTTTTATGGCCATATTTTTCTCCTTTTATAAACTTTAATATTTTTTATTTTAATATTTTTTCATCTGTTTATATGAAATCCACCGCTTGTCAGTCTTGGTGTTTGTTTGTTAGCGCTCTCGCTATGAGATCGCCAATATGTATAATGTTTTCAACCTGACAAGTTTTTTTTAATAGCAAAGAGTATAAAAATATATATAAAAACTATTTTACGGTGTTTTTCAATTCAATGTTTTGACATTATGATAAACAGAGAACTATTGAATAACGATGAAGGCATTGCCGCTATTTTGAAGAATCTAAAAAAAAGAAATCAGCCGCAGGAACTTTTTAAGAATATACAAAATACGGCCGGCAAGTATAAAGAAAAGCAGCAGAAACTAGAGTTACTTCAGGCAGAAAGAAATAAAATCTCTAAAGACGTAGGTATACTTAAGGCAAAAGGTGAAGAACCAGAGAAAGTAGAGTCATTGTTAACCGAGGTAAAAACAATTTCAGATAAGTTAAAAATATTAAAAGAAGAAAAAGAAAAATCAGAAGAAGAATACGTAGCATTATTAATAAATATTCCCAATATTTTAGATGATGATATTCCCGCGGGTGCAGATGAAAACGATAATATTGAAATTAGAACTTTTGGCAAAAAGCCTGAATTTAATTTTAAGGTACTGCCTCATTATGAAATAGGTGAGTTAGAAAATCTCATTGATTTTGAAAGGGGAGTAAAACTTGCGGGTTCAAGATTTTATGTGTATAACGAAAATATAGCAAGGCTTGAGAGAGATTTAATTTCTTTTATGTTAAAAACGCATGAAAAAAATGGATATAAAGAAAGAATGGTTCCATTTCTTGTAAAAGATGATTGTATGAAAAATACGGGTCAGTTTCCAAAATTTAAAGAAGAGTATTACAGAATGGATAAAGATGAGTTAAATTTAATTCCTACCGCAGAGGTACCGCTAACAAATTTATACTACGATGAAATATTAAAAGAAGAGGATCTGCCCGTTAACTTAACCGCCGCGACGGCCTGTTTTCGAAGAGAAGCCGGAAGTGCCGGCAAAGATACAAGAGGTCTTATAAGAGTTCACCAATTTAATAAAGTAGAATTGGTAAAATTCTGTCTGCCTGCAGAATCTACTAATGAGCTTGAAAAACTTACCGCTAATGCTGAAGCTATTCTTAAGAAATTAGAACTTCATTATCGAGTGGTACTTTTATGTTCCGCAGATACTTCATTTTCTTCGGCGAAAACTTATGATATTGAAGTATGGATGCCGGGATTAGAGCGTTGGCTTGAAATATCATCCTGCTCTAACTTTCGTGACTTTCAAGCGAGAAGAGCTATGATTCGATATAAAGAAAAAGAATCAGGAAAAAATAAATTAGTGCATACTTTAAATGGTTCTGGTGTTGCGGCCGGCAGATTGGTTGCCGCTCTTATGGAGTATCATCAAACTGCGGATAAAAAAATTGATTTTGAAAAAATTTATGAAAAAATTTCAATTTAAGAGGTTAAGTCGTCAATATATTTAATCAGCCGTTCTTTTTCTATATCAGATATCTTATTTTGATTATAAAGTTTTGACACAAGCTCAGCTAAAAATGCCGATTGATTTTCAGATTTTTTAAACAATCTTTTCCATCGCTGGCGCGGGTCTTGTTCAGACCGAAGATATATATATTCTCGAAGCATTCTTTCTCTAAGCTTTGGAATATTCAAAGCAAGCTCGCTAAGCTTTTCAAGTAATTCTTTATAATCATTTGTTTTAAATTGTAAGATATTACTTGTTTCTGTCTTATATTTAACTTTTGAATAGCATGAAAAAAGTTTATCTTTAATATGGTAAAATATAGAAAAAAATATAGGCTGTTCAGAAAGAACATCAACTTCATAGGTCCATATTACCTTATCATCTTCATGAGTGCCCCATTTTTTAGCTTTTCGGATGTTTCCGTATTCTATGTCTGGATTGTTTTCTTTTTTAAGGAGTTCTTCTATACGTATGTGAATTGCATTAACCTTTCGCTTTATTTGAGAGATTTTCCATTTTTGTATTAAGGCAATCACATATTGATTATATAAAATAAATTTCTTTTGTCAAGCTCAATTCTTTAAATAAGATATCGAAAAAACATTATTTTATAAGTTGTTATGCTATTTTAAAAACAAGCCGAAAATAGGCATAAATGAAATTAAAGGCTGGTATTATAATATTTGCTTCATGGCTTTCTATTGTAGTTATTGGAACATTAGTTTTTATAAAACAAAATAATCCATACGATATAGATGCTTTAAAAAATAGAGTTTCTGAAATAGTTAAAGAAGAAGAAAACTCAGATAAGATTCTAGATAAACTATCTACAGTTTTTGATTTAGAGCCTGCATTGTTGGCTCTGATTTTAACAAATAATAATGATTATGTTATAGGCAGTATGTATGAATCGAGTAGGCTTTCGAAAGGTGATTACAAAGACTTTGTAAATAATTTAAAAAATATTAATCAAAAATCTGAATGGAAAAATTATAAGTGCGTAAAATTTAAACTGGTAAGTGAAAAAAATAAGATATATTTATTAGTTAAAAAAGAAGGTACATTTAAAAATAATTTTTGGGATTTTATAAAAAAATATTCTATATTAAAATGGGGGATGGCAAGTGTTGTACTTACCGGGGCTTTTTTAATTCTTATGATAATTTATAACATATTGAACTCAAGCAAATTAAAAGAAGAAAAGCTAGAAGAATACTTTATACAAGATAAGAAAAAAAGGGAGTATCAAAATTTTACGAAAAATGATAGAGAAGTTGCAGCAACAGTTGAATTTGATAATTCTTTTAAACGTTTTCATCAAAACCAATTAATTAACTTTATTGAATTAGTACAAAAAAAGTATTCTTTTCAGAAAATTTCTTTTTATTCAAGAGAAAATGATACATGGCGTTCAGTTATTCAAAAACGGGGTGAGATATTCGTAAAAGGCGAAAGTATTACCATACCAGCTTTCTTAGAAGAATATGGTGAACCAGAAAATTGGAATGCTCCCATTGTGCTTGAAAATGGTAAAGAAGTTTATATTCCCGTGATATATAAAGATATTCTTACAGGTGTATTTTGTTTCGTATTTTTTGACACTAATTTTTCCCTTTCTGATACAATAGATGAAATTGAAAAAAAAGTTTCTGGGTTCGCGAAAACAATTTTTATTCAGAAAATATATGAAAAAGCAGTTTCTGATGAAGAAACCGGTTTTTATACTTATCCTTATTTTTATTTTTTATTAAAAGAAAGAATAAAAGCAGATGGATTTCTTTCTGCCATAGCTTTTCATCTTGAAGACATAAATGATTTAAAAGAATTGCTCGCTTTAAAAAAATGGGGAAGAGATATACTTTCTTTATTAATGAGAAATCAGTTAGAATCTGCCGCAGTGGGCAGGATAAATAATAATAGATTTATAGCTCTATTTGACTCAAAGTCTCATATAGATAAACAGACTTTTATATATAAACTGGAGAATATTGTAAAGGATATGAGAAAAATAACGGAAAAATCTTTGACAACTGACATCAGCTTATATGGATGTGTTATATCTGAAGAGGTAAAGATAAAAAATCCTGAACATTTTTTATCTAAAATTAATGATGCGTTAAATTACGCAGTTGAAAAAAAGGTTACGGGCTATATTATCAATAAAATAGGATTTAGTAAAATATGAAGAAAACATATCTTTTTATTGTTATAATTAGTATAATTGTAAATTATTTAAATTGTATTTCGTTTGGAATAAGCATACCTGATGAAGCGGGGCAGTATAAATCTTTTGAATCAGTACCTGAAATTTTAGAGGAATGGAAAGCGTATGAAAACTCTGAAGAAGAAGTCTTGGTAAAAAAACAGTCTTCTGTATTTACAAATTCAAAAAATAATAATGAAATTAAAGTTACATGGGGAAAATTTTCAAAACCCGTTTATGCGATAGGCGCTTTTCTTGAACTTAGAAAAAAAGAAAAAAATAATATTTTATCTTTAAACCTTGCGCGGGCAAGATGGTCTTTTTTTACAAAAGCAGGTACAGAGGCTGCTTTTTGGCAGGGAAAAATAACAGTTTTTGCGCAAAGTAAAAACAAGCTTGAAAGAGACGAGTGGCAGAGTTTTCTTGAAGCTCTATCAAGTGAACTGCCAGAAGGAACTCCCCGGCCTATGCCTTTTACTCTTCTCTTAAGAGAAGAATCAAATATTAAAGAAGTATATTTTGCTTTTGATTTATCTGCTCCCAATACGAAAGGTTTAACTGAGTTTTTTTATGCCCCATGGAAATCTACAAAGGGCGAGGTTGTTTTCGGCTTTAGAATATTTGATAATGATGAAATATTCGCGGTAAATTATTTTAACTCACTGGTAACAGAATCTCAATTACATTCTGCGGGAATATTAACAGAGTGGGATTTTTCAGGAAAATCATTTCCTGTTATTATACGAGAAGGTGAAACCAAAGAGTATTTTTGTATTCAGGGAATTACAATTTATTTTATAGCGGGAAATATCGATGAAAAAACAGCGCGCGAAGAAATGAATAAAATATTTGAATCATGGATATTTTAAGGTTGGTTTTTATTTATGGACCCTTTTCAAGATGAAAAATTTATTTTGACCGTTTCTTCTTCTTTTATTGATGTATCAGCCGAATGGCTTGAGATTTCAATGATGAGAGAGGCATATGGACAAACCTATAATGAAGGTATTTGTTATGAATTTTGCGCGGGTATTGATTTCTCAGGAGATATTTCGGGTAAAATGTTTATTTGTATGGATGGTTATACTAAGCTTTTACTTTTGCCTTATGTTGCCGCTAAATTTAATTTATCGCAATTTCATTGGGAGGCTGCAGAAAGTTCTCTTCTTTCGTATGTAAATCAAATAGGAGGCAAAATTTTTTCAGAGTTAGAGGACTATTTTAGTACTTTTGAAATAAAACCGCCAAGTCTTTACAGTAATAAACTTGTTCCCCTGCCAGCAGATGAGTTTAGAAAATATGCTGTTATATTTTTTTTGCGTGATGAAAAAAAGAAAAAATATCTGGGTAGATTACATACTACCATCGCAATGAAAAAATAAGATTATTAATCAAGAAAATCTTTTAGTTTTCTCATGCGGGTAGGGGCTCTTAGTCTTCGCAATGCTTTTGCTTCAATTTGCCGTATTCTCTCTCTGGTAACTTTGAAAACATATCCTACCTCTTCTAAAGTATGAGTATATCCATCATCAAGGCCAAAACGCATTCTAATTACTTTTTGTTCTCTCGCGGGTAATGTTGCTAATACCTGTTGAAGCTGTTCTGCCAAGATAGACTGGGCAGTTGCCGCCATCGGACTTTCTGCTTTTTTATCTTCAATAAAATCGCCTAATTCAGAATCTTCATCTTCTCCCACCGGAGTTTCAAGACTTACAGGGTCTTTAGCAACGGTTTTTACCTGCTTAACTTTTGCAGCCGGCCAGCCTAATCTTTCTGCAATTTCATCATCATTTGGCTCTCTGCCTATTTCTTGCATAAACATTCTTATTTCACGGTTTACTTTATTTATTTGTTCAATCATATGACCGGGAATTCTAATAGTTCTTGCCTGTTCAGAGATACTTCTCGTGATTGACTGGCGTATCCACCATGTAGCGTATGTCGAAAACTTATATCCTTTACGGTATTCGAATTTTTCAACAGCTTTCATTAAACCTATATTACCTTCTTGAATTAAGTCATAAAAATGCATGCCTCTGTTAGCAAAGCGTTTCGCGATAGATACAACAAGTCTTAAATTAGCGTTTACAAGTTCTTTTTTTGCGCTTTCAATTTCTCTTTGCCCACGAGCGATTTTTTCTCCCCATGATAAAATAATAAGAGTAGGTGACCCCGCCTCCTGCTCCATGCGTCTAAGTTTTCTTTCATTATTTCTAATATCTTTTATAATGTCTTTAACATCTTCAATAGAGCAGTCCATTTCTTTTTCAACTAAATCTAATTCTTCATTTTTTTCTATATAGCGGTTATAGGCTTTAATGGCTTTTACGTCTCTCCCGTATTTTTCTTTTAATCTTAAAAAATGTCGTTTGATTTCTTTTATACGAAATACCATGCTTTTTATTTTATTGACATGTTTAATTAGTTCTTTTATTGAAATACCCACAAGTATTGTATGTTCAGAAGCGTTATTTTCAAGTTTTAATATTTCTGCCCAAATTTCCTGATGTTTTTTACTCTTATGCGTGTATCGTTTTAGTTTTGATTTTAATTCCTGTATTTTTTTATCAATTTGAATAACAGGCTCTATTTCTTTTAAAAATATTTCTCTTAATTCTTCCTGTTCGGTAAATGGAATATAATATGTTTTAGAGGCCCTGCAGATATCTGTTATTCGCATACTTCTCTTTTCTATTTTTGAAAAATATCTTAAAAATGAATGTCTAAGAAGGGAAGATCTTAACACTGCTTCTTCAATGATATTTTCTCCTTTTTCTATTCGTGTAGCCAGCTCAACTTCTTTATCAGCCGAGATAAGAGAAATTTTTCCAATTTCTTTTAGATATAACCTCATAGGGTCATCGGCCTCACTTACAGTACCAAATGATTTCTTTTTGAGTATTTGAGGCCTTAATTTAGGATTGCTTAAAAGTTGAGTTAGAATATCTAAGCTATAGCCAGCATTCATTAATTGAATCGCTAAATCTTGTATGGTAATAGCTTTCTTTTCATTTGTTTTAATTTCATATCCTAATTTTTCAAGCTCAGTTATTAAAGCTTTAGGAACTTTTTGCTCACCTAAAATGGAAATATTAACAGAATAATTTGATTTTGCTTTATCATTAGATTTTGATACAGATTTTTTATCATATTCTTCAACTATTTCAATGCCATATTGGTTAAGAAGGATAAATACATCATCAATTTTATCTGAATTTAATAATTTTTCAGGAAGAATATCATTTATTTCATCATAAGTGATTTCACCATTTGCTTTTCCTATATTAATAATTTTTTGAATTTCTGGTAACTGTTCTAACTCCACGAATTTTCTCCGGTTTAATTTTTTTATTTAAATAATACAATACTTTATCATATTTCTTTATATTATTATTGTTTTTTATTGAAAGCGAAATAGCTGTTCAAAGTTATATATCGGCTATTATATGCTTAAGATCCTTACTCTATTATTGAAAATATACTTTTTCATATGAAATAATATGATTTTTTTAAATAAATGGCAAATTTTATTTGATATTTATTTAAAAAATAAAACGTTTACCAATATATTATATTAATTTGCGAATTGACCTGTTTTTTTAGGAGCCGTCGTTTCAAGGGAAGATATTAAATCTTTTGGATTTATATTGTATCCAAGGTCGTAGGCTGTTTCAGCATAAAATAAAATTACTTTTTTAATGCGCTTTTGGGCTTGTTCATAGTTTAATCCATAGCAAAAGATATCTAACTCTGGGCAATTTGCCACGTATTCACCATTTTTTTGCCAAATTTTTATTGAGAGGTCCACGAAAATATTGTCGGTGTTTTTTAAAAAATTTTAAGAGATTTTCGAATATTTATGTTTTAATTATAAAAAATAGATATATTAAAATAAACTTATTTTTATTGCTGGAATAAAGCTAGATATTTTTAATTAATTGAAATAAAAAGATACTGCTTAACTTTAAAGAAAAATTATTATGTAAAAGCGATATTTGCCGATAATAAGGATATTATATTATGGTAAACGGAAAAGAACAAACTGCAGTGAAATATAGTGATGCAGAAAGAAATTTAAAAAATACAGAATCTTCAGAAGAAGAATTTGAAGAAGAAAGAGAGCAGCTATTTAACCAGAAAAATTCCTTAAAGGGGCGTTTAATAAAATGGTTTGTGTTTGTAGCTCTTATTATTCCGATAGTCGCGGGAACCCTTACAATCTCATTGTATTATAAAGGGCATACCGAAATTTCAAACCAGAATCTTTCAAACACTGCTAGTTTTTTCAATAGTTTCATTAGTTATAATATAATAGAAAGATCCAATGATATTAAAGCCTTAGCTAAAGAAAATTACATTGCAAAAGCCGCGAAATTAACAAATACTCGTGATATAGTTTCTGAATTAAATAAATATGTAGCTTACAATGATATATATGATATGATAATGGTTTTTGATAGAGCCGGTAGATTAAGAAATATAAATGACATATCTGGGCAGGGTAAGAAAATAAATTCACAAGCGCTTGTTGGTTTAAACCAAAGTACATGGCAATGGTCAACGCTTCCCGGAGATAATGAAGCAACAATAGAATGGTTTAATAGCTGCATTAAACCTGATAGAGAGAAGGCTTATATCACAAAAGAAATTCGACAAAATAAAACCTTTCAAAACCTTAAATTGCCTGAATATAATATATTTTTTGCCATGCCCATAAAACAAAGAGGTCAAGTTATTGGTTGCGTTGTTTCTGCTTTTTCAATGGAAAAAATGGCTATGCATTATAAAAACGTAATAGCTTCAGTAAAAAAAGGAATAAAATCTTTTGATATCAGTATAATGGATAAAAATGGAATAATTATTTGGGAAAGCTTTGAAAATAATCAGCGGGCATTTCTAGATAATCTTAAACTTACTAATGATCCTCTTTATGAAAACTGGAAATCGAAGGGTTTTAAATCTTATGAATCAGAGATGTTGGATAAAAGAACTGGAAAAAAAATATTTGCTTCTATTCAAACTATAGAAGAATTTAATTGGGCCGTTATCTCAAAAGCAGACAAAAGCGAGGTTCAAAAATCTTCTATTAATATATTCTTGATATCAATAATAACAACATTATTACTTATGATTCTTACCGCATTCTTAATATATAAATATACGAAAAAAATTACTATGCCCATTCAATCTTCAGCGGTTGCTATTGAAAAAATAGGCTATGGAGATTTGAGGGTGCAGGTAGAAGTAGAAAGTCAAGATGAACTGGGTAAGCTTCAATTTTTTATTAATGAAATGGCAAATCATTTAAGAACTCTGGTTAGGGCATTGACAGGCTCTAGAAGTGTTTCAACAACATATTCTCATCAGGCTGCTAAAAGAGTTAAAGATATTTTGCGCTCAAATCAAGAACAGGCGGCTCTTCTTGAAGAAGCCTCTGCGGCCGTAGAAGAATTGTCTGCTTCTACTCAGAGTATTTTAGAAGCATCGCAAAAACAGTTAAAAGGGGCAGAAACAAACAGTAAAGCAATGGATGATTTACAGGATTCATTTATAAAATCTGCGGATATTCAAAGGCAAATTACGAAAGAAGCATCTCAGACAATGGAGCAAGCCAGATCGGGAGGCGATGCTGTTCAAATACTGGTTGTTAGTATGGAGGAGATTTTTGAAACATCACAGAAAATTTTAGGCATTATTGATGTTATTAATGATATTGCTGATCAAACAGATTTATTGGCCTTAAACGCATCTATAGAAGCGGCTCGAGCAGGGGAACACGGCAAGGGGTTTGCCGTTGTGGCGCATGAAATAAGTGAATTAGCAGAAAGAAGTTCAACTTCAGCTAAAGAAATTTCGCGCCTTTTAAGAACGGCAAACCAAAAGGTTGAAGATGGTACAGAAAAAGTGCGTGGTACCAGAGAAATTTTTAGTAAAATTATTAATTCAATGGAATCTTTAACAAAAGATATTAAAATTGTAAGAGAGTTTGACACAGTTCAAAGCGGCGCCGTAAATGAGACAGCGCAAAGAGCAAGAAACGTGGCTCTTTTAGCGAAAGAAATTGCTGATGCCACAAGGCTTCAAAATCAATCTGCGGAAGAAATTACCGATGATATGAGCCGCGCGAATGAAATTACTTCTGATAACGTAGAGCAAATTGAAAAACTTGACAGTCTGTTAAAAGAACTGGAATCATTAATGGAAGAAGGATTAAAATTAGTACATCAGTTTAAGCTCCCATCAAAATCAGAAGAAGATGAGAATAATTTGTTACAATAAAGACAAATAGAGACGAATCCAGTCTTGTAAAAACTCGTCTTTAAGAGATGGTAAATTAGATTCGTTCATATTTTTAATCTTATATTCAGCTTTTTCTATTTCTTTTTTTTGAAATCCTAAAGCCATAAGCGCTTCTTCAATTTGGGTTTTTACCGGATTTTTATCTGTTTTTACCTCTATTTGTGTTTCAAGAGATAAAGGTCCTTTTGATAATAAGTTTTCTAGTCTCATTAGTTTATTTCTCTTTTGTCCTGCCTCAAATAATATTTTTTCAGCTTTCGTGCCGCCTATCCCCGGTATGCGCAAAAGTTTTTCTTTTTCACCGCTTTGTAAAACTGAAAGAAGTATTTCACTGCTTATACCCGAAATAAGATTCAATGCCATTTTTGGCCCTATTCCCTGAAGACTTCTTAAGAAATCAAAAAGATGAGCTTCGGCTTCATTTAAAAATCCATATAGAGACTGCTCAGTTTCAGTAACAATAAAACGTGTATAGAGCTGAATGTCTTTACTCTTATTTTTGTTGATCTCTTCAAAAGCGCCCAAAGGAATATTTACTCCGTAGCCGATACCATTTACCTCAAGCGTTACAAAAAAAGCCGATAAGTTCTGAACTTTTCCTTTTAATGAATATATCATATTTTTCTACCCCTAAAACCCAGCCACGCGCAAAGAGCCAGCCCAAGTCCGTCAGCAGCGTCATCTGGCTTTGGTATTTCAGATAAATTAAGTATTTGAGCCGTCATTTTTTGAAGCTGTATTTTTTCAGCTTTACCATAACCGGTTATCATCTTTTTCATACTTGTAGGTGTTATTTCTATGATCGGTATTTTATTTTTATGTAGAGTTAAAAGTATAATTCCTCTTGCTTGTATAAGTTTAATTCCTGTGGTCAAATTTTTTCTAAAGAAAACCTGTTCAATGGCGCACATAGAAATGTTTTTTTTATGTATTAAATTTTTAAGCGATTTTTCTATTATTTCAAGCCTTTCACCGTCAGATTTCTCCGATGAAGTTTCTATTATGCCTGCCTTTACATAAACCGGTTTGCCTTGTGTATTTGAATTTTTAATTAACCCGAAACCAAGTCTGGCATAGCCGGGATCAATTCCTAAAAAAAACATTAACCCGCTAAAACTTCTTCAGTAAGTTCTAAGTTTGTAAATACATTTTGAACATCATCATGATTTTCAAGATTTTCAATCAGCTTTAATACTGAAGATACTTTTTCTTTATCAAGAGGTATTTCGGCTTTAGGTAAATATTGAAGTCCCGATTCAATTATTTCTATGTTTTTATTTTCAATTTGTTTATATAGTTTCTCAAGCGCACTGTGAAAGTTTTCTTTAGAGGTTTTTAAGGCATAAATATTTTCATCGTCTTTTTCAAAATCGTCCGCGCCGCATTCAATGGATATCTCAAAAAGCTCTTCTTCACTTGTATTTTCACTTTTTACTAAAATTAATCCTTTATGTTCAAAAAGATAACTTACGGCTCCCGCTTCTGCCATTGAACCGCCTGCTTTTGTGAAGATATTTTTTATTTCGGGTACCGTGCGGCTTTTTTTATCTGTGAGAACTTCAATTATAACAGCAATACCGCCTGGACCGTATCCCTCATAGATCATTTCGTCATAATTTTCACCTTCAAGTTCTCCGGTGCCTTTTTTAATAGCTCTTTCAATATTATCTTTAGGCATATTATTTTCTCTTGCTTTAATAACGGCCGATTTTAATCTTGAATTGCTTGACTCGTCACTGCCGCCTAGTTTCGCGGAGATTGTAATTTCTTTGGCAAGTTTAGTAAATATTTTGCCTCTTTTAGCATCCACTGCCTGCTTTCGGTGCTTGATATTTGCCCATTTTGAATGTCCAGCCATACTTCCATTTATTGGCTTTTAGCGGCGCTGACAATTATTTTTTATCTGATTGTTCTTTAAGTTTATTTAAAATATCTTCTAACTGTTTTTGAGAATTTCCATAGTCTGTCCAGTTGCCTTCTTTTAAGTTTTTTTGGCTTTCGGCATAAGTATCAATGGCAGATTGAATTAAATTTTTAAAATCTCCTGAAAGTACTTTTTGAATTTCTTCTTTGGTATATGTCGTATCAAGAGAAATACCTTCAAATACGGCTTCAAGCGCTTTTTGAAGGGTTTCTTCCATCACAATATTATTTTTATATGAAGCGATTACTCTTTTTAGGGCCGGCATTTCTGCCTGGTCTGCCTTTAAGTACAACGGTTCAACATATAATAAAGAATCCGCGATAGGTATTACCATCAAATTGCCCCTTATCACATTAGAACCTTTTTGGCTCCACAAGGTTAATAGTTCAGATATAGCCGGGTCTTGATCGATTCTGGCCTCTATTTGCATTGGACCGTAAATGAGTTCTTGTTTGGGGAATTCATAAAGCAAAAGTTTACCGTAATTATCGCCGTCAGAGTTGGCTGTCATCCAGCCCACCATATTGTTCTTATTTGACGGCGTGAAGGGAAGAATTAAAAGAAACTCTTCTTTTTGACTTTCAGGAAGTTTCATAATTAGATAATACGGATCTACATTTTGCTCCTTTGATTCATATATTTCTGTGGGAATGCGCCATAAATCTTCTTTGTTATAAAAAACACCCGGATCACTCATGTGGTATTTTGAAAAGATTCCGCTTTGAATTAAAAATAAATCAACAGGATATCTAAAATGTTCTTTTATACCGGGGGGTACTTTTGATTTGTTTTTAAATAAAGTAGGAAAAATACTCTGATATGTTTTAAGTACAGGATCATTTTCATCTATGGCGTAAAAATCAACCGTGCCATTATAAGCGTCTATTACAACCTTTACGGAATTTCTAATATAATTAGTATCATAACCGCGTATAGGTTCAGCGTAAGGATATCTATTGCCGTATGTATAAGCGTCTAATATCCAAAAGAGCCTGCCGTCAACAATTGTCAGATACGGGTCGCGGTCATAGCGTAAAAACGGAGCAATTGTTTGTACTCTGTCGTAAATATTTCGCCGGTATAAAATTTTACTTTTATCGGTGAAGTATTCAGAAATTAAAATTTTAATGGTTTTATAATGAAAAGAGTATACTAGTTTTTTAAACAAAGAAGAAAGTTCAACTCCCGCTTTCCCTTCGTATTTCGTAAATTTATTACTGCCGCCAATAGGATAATCAAATTCTTCTGTTGTTGTATTTGTGAAAATATAATGATTGGTTTTTTCTCCAAAATAAATTTCAGGTCTTGTTACATTTATATTTATAGAAGATACCGGAGGAATATCTTTGATGAAAAGTTTTGGCATCCCTTCGGGTGTAACTTCATTAACGGGACTCATAACAACACCGTAACCATGTGTGTATTTAAGCCTTTGATTAACCCATGTTTTTGCCTGTTCAGGAACCTGATCATAAGAAAGTTCCCGGGCCGCCATCATAACTTGTCTATATTCACCATTGATATTGTATCTGTCGATATCAACATCGTTAAATTTATAATAAAGACGAATCTCTTGAATTTGACGATAAGTGCTTAGTAGAGGACGCCAGTCCCAAAGTCTTATGTTGTTTATAGTTAGTTTGTTATCATTAAGATCTTGTTTTGTAAGTTCGGCAGTACCAGAATACTTTTGTGTTTTTACCTTATCTAAACCGTAGGCCATGCGGGTAAAATTAATATTATGTTTAATATAGGGTGTTTCTTTTTCAAGCTCATTTGGTTCTACCATGAATTTTTGCTGAAAAGCAGGATATATCCAGTGAACAAGGGCGAGGCCTGCTAATATAATCACTGGCGCCGTAAGAAGCAGTACTAGTTCTCTTCGAAAAAGAGATATAATAATTATGGCCGCGGCTGCCAAAGAGGCTATGCTCATAAACCAGTAAGAAAAAACTCTGGCATGGGCATCGGTATATCCTGCACCATAAACTACCCCTGATGATGAATACAGCAGATCAAACTTTTCAAGCCAGTAACCAAATGCCAAAATAAAGGTTAGCCCTGCTAATAAAACGCTTATATGAGCTTTTGAGGCATTCGTAAAAAGATTTTTCCATCCGCCGTGCATCCACTGTAAAGCACCCGTGATAATATAAACTATTACCCCCATAATTAAAGCCAAAATAAAGAAAGCAAATATCCAGTTTTTTATGCTTTCATAAAAAGGCAGCGTAAAAAAATAAAAACTTAAATCATTATTAAAAATAGGATCCGTAATATTAAATTTTTGACCATGCAAAAATTCAAGAACAGTTTGCCATTTTGGTAAAGCTGCCGAGGCGGCTAAAAAAGAAAATACAGCGATAAGAGCAATAGCTAGAAAGTGAATAAATTTTTCACCGGGTATCATAATATTACCCACTCTTTCGAGAGTTTTTTTGCCGCTAAACTGCCAGGCAATTTTATAATTAATAGAAAGTAAAATGCCAAATATAAAAAAGAAAAATAACCAAATAAGTATTTTTGAATTTAAAATTTTCCAAAATACATCTTGATAGCCTACCGCTTCAAACCAGTAAGTATCAGCTAAAAAGCCGACAAATCCGGAAGAAAGAGGCAGTATAATAATAAAAAGAGCGGCTATTGCCCAAACTATTCTTTGCAGATTTTTTTCCATAAATGTTCCTCTTGGTTATCCATGTTTTATATTCGGACAAAATAAGTTAATGAAACAAATTGTATGCTTTTTAATTACAAGCGTCCAGTTTTTTTGATGCCGCGTTTGCTTTTGGCTTATTCATTTTTATAGAAACAAAACAAACTGCCAAAATCAGTTGACAAATTGCCTTAAAAATCAGATAAGTTAAAAAAAAATAAAATGTCATTGTGTTTTAAAAACCTGTGCCGCAAGCGAAGCTGCCCAAAGGCGTATCGAGGGATGTATCGAAGTACAGGTTAAGGGGCAGGGAATATGAAAAATCAATTAAATAAAATTAATTTGACCCGCGGCTATGCTTCGGCATCGCAAGGCTTCGCCAAATGGTGTAACACCACATGCAGCCGTGGGCTATTTATATTAATTCTAAGTTTATTAATATCATGCGGCGATGATGTTATTCAAAAAGCGCAGAATTTTATTCCCAATAAACCGCCTAAGATAATCAGCTTTACATCAGATTCTCCGGGCGGCGCCACCCTTTTGCCCAACCAGTCTTTTAACGTGACGGTAACGGCAGAGGACCCCAATGAAAACGAAATGACTTTTACTTATACTTCAGATTTAGGGGCTTTTACCCAGCAAAAAGATGAAGGCGGTACATCTACGGTAAAATATGTACTGCCGGGTGAACTTTATTCCGGCTTTGAAGCGATTGTTACCGTCACGGTAACCGATTCAAAAGGGGCTTCAACAACACAAAGTTTAAATCTTGGCAGCGGCAAAACAGGCCCGCAGATAACATTGCCCGATGGTATTGTTTTAGGCGAATATTTAAATAATGACTCTTATACATCGGTTTCTTTTGAAGCCGATAGCAACGGATTTTATCAGTATTACCATAATCTGGTAACAGGTTTAGATCCTGCGCAGTATCCTGAATGTAACGTAAATTCTGCTTTAGGTACTCCTTTTTATTTTTACGAAAGCGAAACAACGGTAGTCATAGATATTTTTGGCGCTTCTTATGGGGGTATGGGCTCAAATGCCGAATCGCCTCCTATTGTTATCCCGCCAGATGACGGTGTATACCAAATTTGCATAGGCGTAAGAGATGCCTTAAATCAAGATAGTTTTCTTGGCGGTACCGTGGGGCTTGTCGTTACCGTTGATAACATACAGCCGGTTACGGCAGTTTCTTCGCCGGGAGGTACATACAGTACAACACAAAGTATTACCCTTTCGTGTTCAGATGATGTTTCGGGTTGTGAAAAAACAATTTATACTTTAGACGGTA
>Ga0224501_10000116_pt1 | contig 81539 bp, 70 predicted proteins | sample SF_Oct11_sed_USG_4_FD_169105 | JGI IMG/M metagenome (GOLD analysis project Ga0224501, IMG submission 169105) | Sediment microbial communities from San Francisco Bay, California, United States - SF_Oct11_sed_USGS_8_1 | ecosystem: Environmental > Aquatic > Marine > Sediment | place: USA...
TTAATTCTTCAATAACCTCCAATAAGTTTTTTAAGTCTATAGGTAAAAATATTCCTAAATTGCCAAACTGTTTGTGACGTTTCAATCGCTTCAGGGGGGTACCATCATCCCTATCTTTTCCATAATTTAATAATTTAATTCTTGACATTTTCTATTAGCTAAAATATATTTATTTTAAATAAATGAATCAGGTACAAAATAAAAAAAAATTTTTTATTGAAACTTACGGCTGTCAAATGAATGAATATGATTCTTTGATCGCTCAAAATATACTAGAAAAAGAGAATACCGAAAAAGCCCCTTCTATAGAAAGCGCCGATATCATATTATTAAATACCTGCGCCGTTCGTGAAAACGCGCAGCAAAAAGTCTATAACCGCCTTCGCTCTATTATTCATTTAAAAAAGAAAGGGGCTAAAATTGGCATATTAGGATGTATGGCGCAAAATGTAAAAGATGAACTTTTTAATGAAAAAATATCAGTTGATTTTGTCATAGGTCCTGACTCTTTAAATGCTCTTCCTGATATTTTACAAGAATCTAATGAAAAAATAAAACTTGTGAAATTGTCTAAAACGGAATTATATGAAAATCACATACCCGATATTACGCATCATTTGAAAGATGAGAAAAGCCTCTCAACGGCATATGTAGCCATTCAAAGAGGATGTGATAATTTTTGTTCTTTTTGTATTGTACCTTATACAAGAGGCAGAGAGCGGTCAAGAAATCCTGATTTAATTATCAAAGAAATAAATAATTTAACTGAGGGAGGTATCAAATCTGTTATTTTATTGGGACAAAACGTTAATTCATATAATTATAAAGAAATAAATTTTCATCATTTAATAGAAAATATTTTAATGAATACCAATTTAGAAAGAATTTATTTTACCTCTCCGCATCCTAAAGATTTTCCTCTTGAGCTTATTGACTTAATGGCCAAAGAAAAAAGATTTATAAGCATGATACATCTGCCCCTTCAATCGGGCAGTAATAAAATACTAAAACTAATGAAAAGAAATTATACTTCTGAAGATTTCTTACGACTAACTGATATTATTAGAAATAAAGTAGATGATGTTTTTATAAGCACCGATGTAATAGTCGGATACCCCTCAGAAGATGAAACAGATTTCTTAGATACCCTTGATACCATGCAAAAGGCCAATTTTGATGCGGCGTTTATGTTTGCTTATTCAGAGAGAATGGGCACCCACGCTTCTCAAAATCATAAAGATAATGTATCCCTTGAAGAAAAACAAAAACGCCTTGAAGAAATAATTAAACAACAGTTAGAAAGATCATCTAAAAAAAATAATTTATATATTAATAAAACAGTTGAAGTTATGATTGAAGATTTTTCTCGCAAAAACAAAAATGAACTTTCAGGAAGAATGTTAAACGGAAGAAAAGTTGTTTTTTCTATGCCTGAAAAATTAAAAAATAAACCAATTGAATTAATTATTGGATCATCAGTTAATGTTTTAATTGAAAAAACAACAAGCTCTACCCTTTTAGGCAAATCTTTTGATTGAAAAATTATATTTCTTGAAAATTATCACGATAATCTGAACAAATAATAGGTTGAAATTCTGTCATTTCTTTAAGCCTAGACACAATTCTACCACCGAATAAATTCATCTCGCTTATCTCTTCAGGACTTAAATTTGATGTAATAATAGTCGGTTTATCATATTCATAACGAGCATCTATTAAATCGTATAATGTTCTTTGTTCCCATGAGGTATCGGCCTGAACACCAAAATCATCTATAACTAATACATCTTTATCAAGTAATTCTTTAAAAATATCATCGCCTCTTCGTTTTAAAGCGGCCTCTAAGTTAAAAGTTGATTTTATCTCGTTAAAAAAATCTCTTGTTATTTTTACATATTTTACAGAAATACCATATTGCAGTATTAATTCATTCAATATAAGACAGGCTAAAAATGTTTTACCTGTTCCCGGCGGTCCAAAAATATATAATCCGCGAATATTTTCACTTTGTTCAGTACTAAAACGCTCAATAAAGTGGTGAGCATTATCAAGAGCCATAATTAAATTATTTTGTGTTTCTTTATCATTATTTTTGATTTCAAATTCACTTATTCTTCTGTATCTAAATCTTACGGGAATATTAGAAGTTTTAAAATTATCAATTGTTTTTTCTATTTTTCGCCGTACAGGAAGGCACGCACATTCTTCAAGTATTCTTTCTTTTTCGTTAAATACCATATACGGTGTTTTTTTTTCGCATTGACATTTTTTTTCAATGCATTCGCATATCTCTAAAAAAGAAAACTGTTTTTTTCTTGCTGAGGGTTTGTATAAATATCCCCTGCCTGAACAAATAGAGCAATATGATTTTTTTTCAGAATATATTACTTTTACATTTGACACTATTGAATAGTGATTTTTTTATGAATAAGCCGTCAATTTTAATTGAATAAAACAATAAAAATAATATTGAATTTTGAAACACTTGTTTTGGTTTATATTCATTCAATGATATATGTTATATTTATGCACTAATTTTTCTATAATATTTTATCTTAAGGGTCATTTGCAACAGGCCAATTTGGCGACATTGTTTTAATCAGTTCTTCTTTTTCATTTATTTCAACAATTAAAAAATCAACTTTTAATTCGTTAAATAGATTTTTACTTTTTTCGCCCAGTATTAAACCAGCTGTTGCTAAAGCATCAGCAAAGTCGCATGAGTCTGCTATAATTGAAACTGAAACCACTTTATGAATCACGGGAAATCCTGTTTTGGCGTTTAAAATATGGCTGTATTTTTGATTTTCCATTTTAAAATAATTTCTATAAGTGCCACTGGTTGCTAATGATTTATCTGACAGTTCTAAAACTTGAAAAACATCGTTTATTTTTGCGTCGTCTTTTGGTAAATTTATGCCTATTTTCCAGGGTTTTTGTGAATTTGATACACCTTTTGTTTTAATCTCTCCTCCTATTTCTACTAAATAATTAAACCATCCGGCGTTTTCTATTAATTCAGCGATTTTATCGACTGCGTATCCTTTGGCAATTGAAGATAAATCTACTTCAATGTTCTTATTTTCTTTTCGTATATAATATTTATTATTTTTTTTTGTTAATTTTATTTTGTCATACCCCATATTTTCTTTCGCTTCTGATATTTCAATTTTAGAAGGTATTGAAATTATTTTTTTTTCTTTGCCGCCAAAACCCCATAAATTAATCAGCGGATTTATAGTTACATCGTATACACCGTTAGAAATTTTTGATACATATATTGATTTATCAATTACCACATATAATTCTTTTGAAATTTCTACATCTTCAGTTGTTAAATTTTTATTTAACAATGATAGTTCAGAATTTAAATCATATGTTGAAAATATTTTATTTATTTTTTTTAATTTATTTTCTATTTCTGCAATTAAACTTTTTTTATCTTTACCTGATTTTTTTTGTGGAACATTGTGCCATTTTACGTGATAATAGGTTCCCATTGTTTGGCCCTTAAACTCACCTTCTATTGAGTTAAAAAAAGAACAAGAAAAATTAAATAGAAAAAAAAGTATAAAATATATATTTCTACCGTAACAATACATTTTTGTATTCAATTCAATTTAATTTGATGTGATATCTTTTTTCTATAAGCCTAGGCTTATGGCTTAAATTATTTTACTTAATAATTTATGAAAATGTATACTTTCTTTAATTATATTTCTCTGCCCGTTTAATCCACTTTTCTACATCTTTTTCATTTAAATCAAGAGGAAGACCTGGATGTATAATCTTTGCCGGACATTTTTCTGCGGCTTTAACAATATCTCGGTAAGGACCGCCTTTCATATCTTTTATTATAACTTGTTTATTTTCATTATAAACAAAAATATTTTTATTTATAATAATACATTCATCACAAGCAGTACATAATTCCGTTTCAATCCAAGGTTCTTCACCGCCGCCAGATGTATCTGCCGATTCTTGCGCTGCTGCAACCGCCGGCGCTGAAGATGCAGAAGGTACAGAGGTAGCCGAAACTGACACAGACGCTGTAGGCATATTACTTATTCCAGTAAGTTTCATGGCAAGATTTCTCATTGCCAAAGTTACCGCTTCTTTCGTTTTATTTTCTATCTCGGCTGTCATTTTAGCTTTAATATCACTCACGGCCCTATCTTTTTCATTTGCCAATGCTTCTTTTGTTTTTTGTTCAATTTCAGCTACAAATGGATTTTTAACTCCGGCTAATTGTTGAAATGTTCTCCAAAGATGAAATTTATCTGTTGTTAAAGCAACTATATTTTTAGGAACTAAATATTGCTGCATTTTATTCTGTCCGTTAAGCGCATAAATTACGGGTTTTTTTTGTTGTCTTTGTTCGTAATCTAATGTTAAATATTTATATAAAGTAACATAACTTGATCCGGGATTTATATCTTTTACCTCTTCATATTCTTTTTCAAAACCAGATATTTGTTTTACATAATCAGCAAAAGTAAAATTATAGGCTTCTGCTTTTGTTTCGCCAGATTCAGATACATACTGAAATCTAACGCTTGGCGAAGGATTTTCAATATCAGGATTCATTTCTATATCAAGGCATTTTACAAAATCAGCATGTTTATCAGGATCATAAACAAGATGTGTAAAGGCTCTGGAACGTAACAGCAACATTGACTTTTCTTTAATTTCATCTTCACTTTTCCCTTCGGGAGAGTAAATTGAAAAGAGTGCCGGCCTTGTCGAATTAATACCAGAAGAAATGCCATTTTTTAATCCGTCTGGATGAGCCAATGAACCTTGTAACACGAAAATTTTTCTAAGTGAAACTCCCATAAAACCCAAATCAGGATTAAGCTTTAATACAGCCGCTCTGCCTGTTTCATTAGATTCTGCGTCAATAATTGTTTTTTGAAGAATTGCAGTTTTTATGGGTCTACCTGCAGATACAAGTTTTATTATATCACCTAAATCATTTTCACCGGCAGTTCCTTCTGCAGTAACAATAAATGGAGTCAAAAATGATAGTTCTTCATTATTCATCTTCTTCCAGTTAAAATCTTTAAAAAATTTATCATGTATACTTTCATCATAGGCGGCTTTAACTTCTAAACTGCCTATTCTATACTGTTTTATAAAATCTATATTTTCTGCCGCGTGTTTATCATAACCGTTTATTATTTCTTGAACATTATTTTTTAGTTCAGAAAAAACAGGCACCGGAGGTGAATCTGAATACATTTTGGCAAATTTACTTAATGAATTATATGCCACTTTAATTCTTTTAAGTCTGTTTTCTGGTATTGATCTTTTATCATCACCCTTAGATAAAACTGAAGCCAGCAATTTTTCATCAATTGTATTTTTAGTAAAATCTCCCAGCGCTTTTTTTAATTTTTTTTCATCTTTATGCTCTTCGCGATAATAATTTTCGGTATCTATAATATTTTTAAGTTTTAAAGATGTTTCATTCAGCTTTTCGGCTATACTGGCACAATGTTCTTTCCAGCTTTCGCCAGCTGTTTTTTTTACATAATCTTTTATTGACATAATAATCTCCGGGGTTTAGATTTTAAAATTCAATTATATGGTATACTTATCCAGTTCCTCATTTAACCTTGCTACTTTTTCTTCAGGTGTTATCTTATCAGCAGTAGCATGTAATTCTTCATTGTAAACAGGAATACTAGGGTTATAATACAAAAGACCCAGCGGACTGCTAGTTTCTTCCATCATTGCTATTTTTTTGGCTGCTTCTAAATCTTTGCAGTTATGATCGATAATAGGAGCCATTTTTTCAAATACTTTATCAACAGGAATACCATTTTCATCTCGCAAGAATGTAAAAGGAGCTTTTACTTTACCATCCTGCCCAAAAGCCTGAGGAGAAAATATGGGACACTTTTGCAGAATTCTTACAAATGCAGTTCCCTTATGATGCCAGGCCGCTCTTATGGTTTTATCAAGGTGACCAGGGGTCCAGCTTGCTGTTTGTGCCAAAAAAGAAACATTGGTAATACCGAGCATTACGCTTAAAACATTCATTTCTTTTAATACCGATCCATGAGGAGTTGTATTTGTCGAGGTCCCACAATGAGTTGTTGGCGAAACCTGATTTTTCGTTAGCGCATAAATTTCATTATCAAAAACCAATACTGTCATATCGGTATTATATCTCATGCCGTGAAGCCAATGACCGCCGCCAATACTAAAACAGTCGCCGTCACCCATAGTGACCAGTACTTTTAAATCGGGCCGGCCAAGTTTAACACCTGTTGCAATGGTCATCGCGCGTCCGTGAATTCCGTGAAAACCGTAAGTGTTTAGATAATGAGGAAAACGGCTTGAACAACCAATACCTGACACGGCTACTACCGATTCAGGAGCCACTTGCTCGTCTCTAAACATTTTTTGAACCGACGATAAAATTCCAAAATCGCCGCAGCCTTTACACCATCTAGGTACATCACCCTCATAGTCTTCTAGAGTATAATTTTTTATTTCACACTGCTCTTCAATATATTCTTCTAATTGTAATGTTTCCATAATATGTACTCCTTTAATTATTTTGATTTTTGCGCTAACTTTTTACTCAACGCGTCGTAAATTTCCATTGGCATTAACGGTCTGCCATAAACTCTTGAAAAACAATCAACATCAACAAGAGTATGCGATCGCAACAGCATAGATAATTGGCTGTAGCGTCTTGTATCTTCGTTTACCATTGGATCATCCCAATCGTCACTGTAATTTAATTCGACAACCATTACTTTTTTATATTTTGAAAAAATTTCTTTAAGCCCGGGAGGAAAAGGCGATAAAAACTGTAGACTAACCGAACCTACTTTTTTACCTTCTTTTCTTAAATTATCAACGGCTTCGTCAATGGGACCTTTTATACTTCCCCAACTTACAACCAGCAAGTCGCCTTCTTTATCGCCGTAAACATCAGGTTTTTTCAATGATTTCTGTAAAGTCATAAGCTTGCGACTTCTCATTCTGTGAGCTTTCTGGTTCATATCGGGATCGTGATTTACCTTGCCCTCAGGAGAATGATTTAATGAAGTTGTTCTGCACATACCCCCCGGCTGGCCAGGTATAATTCTTCTTGAAAGACCGGTTTCTTCATCCCAATCATATGGCTTAGTTCCCGGAGGTATAGGACTCGTATCTATAGGCAGAGGGAACGATTCTGTGCTTAGCTTTGGTCTTGGATAAAGCTGTGTACCTGTCGCAAGGTTTGCATCTGTTAAAACAATAACAAGCATTCTAAATTCTTCGGCAATTTTTCTGGCCGTAATCATAACATGGTAGCATTCTTCAATGTCTGTAGGGGCCATAATAACTTTGGGCGCGTCTCCCGGAGTTGAAAATAAAGAGGACAATAAATCACCCTGCTCAATTTTTGTAGGTAAACCGGTGCTAGGCCCGCCTCTTTGAACATCTACAACCACCAGTGGAGTTTCTGTCATTACAGTTAATCCTAAAAATTCTGTTTTTAGCGCCATGCCAGGACCCGATGTAATGGTAAGTGTTGGCCGCCCTGCATAATAACTGCCAAGAGCAACGCCAATGGCAGCTATTTCATCTTCTGCCTGGTGAACAATACCGCCCATTCTACCAAAATATTCTGACAAAGCATGCGTTGCCGAAGTCGCCGGAGTAATAGGATACATTGAACAATGTTCAAACCCAGCCGCTACCGCACCAAGAGCCACGGCTTCGTTACCGTTCATAGCAACCATAGGCACCTTAAAAGGCGTTGATTCTATAACATATTGAAAATCAATTGTTTCTTTTGCGAGTTCATAACCTAGGGTTAAAAGGGCAACGTTGTTGTCTTGTATTTCTTTTGATTTTTTCTTGAAAATCGATCGAATTTCATCGGCTAAGATATCCATATCTCTTGTATACAAATAACCAAGCATACCAAGAGCCACCATATTCTTACCTCTTTGAGGATTATCAATTAAGGTCATGGTTTTTTCTTCAATAGGAACCTCATATATATTGGCTCCTTTTGTTTTTAAGTCATCTAAAATTTCACGGTACTGTTTTCTTATCGTCTCATCGCTATCATTCGCCCATTTATTATCTATGATAACTACAACATCATTGGCAAGCATCTTTCCCTTGATTCTTGATAAAAGATTCATTTCATTAAAAGCAACCACGACATTGGTAAGATTTCCTCCGTTTGTAACCGGTTTTGAAGATAATCTAATTCTGTTGCCGCTTGTACTGCCCATCGTATGCGGCGGAGGCTGTATTTCAGAAGGTATAATTTCTACTGTCCATAAACTGTTACCCATTTTGGCCGATACTTTCGCGAATGATACAGCTGCTTTCTGGGCACCCTCACCCGCGTCGCACACAAATTCTACAATGTGTTCTTCTAGTTTAATTTTCTTAGGTTCTTTCATAATTTTCCCCCTGTTTTTAGGTATGAGTATTATTGAACCGGCACAATATTTATTATATACAGAGTGTCAAATCATATACGCCATTATTTTAGAATATTTAAATTTTAATGACTATATTCCCAAATTTTTTAACAAAAAATTGAAGACTCCAGTATAATTTTATATCATTCAATTGTCTTTAATAAAATATGAATATAACAGAACTTACACTTCTTGAGCAGCTGAGAATAACGGAACGTGATATTAAACGTCGTCAGGAACTTTTAGAATTTAACGGAGATGATGCAAATAACCTGCTTCAATATAGAAAAAAAGTATCCGAAGTAATTGATAGTATTGTAAATGATTTCTATACAACTCAGGTAAATGAAGAAGAAATTACCCAGTTAATAGGCGACGCTGATACTTTGGCCCGTTTAAAAAAACATATGCGAAAATATATTTTAGATTTATTTGATGGTGATTATTTTGAAGATTATGTTCAATCAAGACTTCGTATAGGGATGGTTCATAAAAGAATTGGCGTAACCCCTAAGTTATATATTTCTGCTGTAAGAAAATTACAAAAATTACTTTTTCAATATATTATCCTTCCTGAAAATGATCAGAAAAAAGAGAAAAACTGTAAAGATTGTATTTCAAAAACAGAATCTTTGGAAAAAATTCTTTTTTTTGATTTAAAACTGGTTTTTGACACTTACATTCACAGCTTAATGGCAGAAATTCAAAGAAGCAAAGACGAACTTGAAAAATATGCCCAGAGTCTTGAAGAGAAAATCAATGAAAGAACAAAAGAATTAAAAAATATGGCCCGCAAAGACTCTTTAACAAATCTATTAAACCAAAAAAGTTTTTATGAAGAACTAAAAAAAGAATTATCACGTAACCAGAGAAATCAAGAAAGCTTAACCTTAGCCTATATAGATCTTGATAATTTTAAAATACTAAATGACTCAAGAGGGCATTTAGCGGGCGACATTATTTTAGCCAGCATTGCTGATTGCGCCAGACATATTTTAAGACCTACTGATATAATTGCCCGCTACGGGGGGGATGAATTTTGCGTTATACTACCGCAAACTGATATAAAACAAGGTAAAGAAATTATGACCCGATTAATAGAAATATTCTCAAAAAAAAATTTGAAAACAAATGTTACCTTGAGTATTGGCCTCGCAGAAAGTAACCCTAAAAATATTTTAGATGCCAATACCCTTGTCAAAAAAGCTGATGAAGCCATGTATCTATCAAAAAAAGAAAAAGGACACTTCATTTCGGTTCTAAAATATTAAATTTATTCTTTATTTAATAATCTCACCTATCTTAAAAAAAGATACTGTTTTTTGAAGATGCTCAGACTGCCCACTTAATTCTTCAGCTGTCGCGGCCAACTCTTCTGCTGATGAGGCGTTTTGCTGTGTAGCTTTATCAAGCTGACCCATGGCACTATTTATTTGACTAACGCCGCTATTTTGCTGTTCAGAAGCCGCTGTTATTTCTTGAATTAAATCTGCTGTTTTTTGTATATTTGGAACCAGTAACTCTAAAAGTTTTCCCGCTTTGTCTGCGACTTCTACGCTATCACCTGCCAATGTTCCAATTTCTTGAGCAGCTATCTGACTTCTTTCGGCGAGTTTTCTTACTTCTGATGCTACTACCGCGAATCCTTTTCCATGCTCGCCTGCTCTGGCCGCCTCAATGGCTGCATTCAATGCCAGTAAATTAGTCTGGTAGGCAATTTCTTCTATAATTGTAATTTTTTCAGCAATCTGCCTCATAGCCTGAACAGTTTCATCTACCGCCTGACCACCCTCAAAAGCATCTTTAGAGGCTTTTTGTGCAATTCCATCGGTTAATTTAGCGTTTTCTGCATTTTGTGAAATACTGGCCGACATCTCTTCAAGAGATGATGTTGTCTCTTCAACACTCGCGGCCTGCTCATTTGCCCCCTGACTCATACTCTGCGCCGTTGAACTAAGTTCAGTTGAAGCAGAAGATACTGACTCAGCGTTATTTAATACATCTGCAATTATCTTCTTTAACTTTTCTTGCATATCACTTAAAGACTGAAGAACCTCCCCTATTTCATCTTTGCGGTTTATAATAATATTGTTTTTAAGATTACCATCTGCCATAGACTTAAAATAATTTTGAGCATTTGAAAGCGCATTAGTTATGTTTTTATTGATTATTACTGAAAAAAATAAAGCGGCCAAAATTCCCGCTATTACCGCTAGTATCGTATACCAAACTGTTTTTTCTAAATTATTAATTCGTTTATTAGTTAAATCTTCAAAAGCGGGAATAGTTTTATCGTATAAAGAAATTAAAAAGGACAAAGCCTCTGTTGCCGCATTAAAATATACAGTCGCGCTTTTAGCTTCTTTACTAAAATCTGCATTAATAACATCATTTTCAACCATTTTAATAAAATTATTTACAGATTCTTTTGCTTTATCATGGTCTAATTTAATTTTTTTTTCTGTCACTGACGATATCTCATATATTTTTGAAAAATTTTCATTAATAGTATTATTTAGATCTTTTATTAACACCAAATAAGAAATAACTGTATCTCTCTGCATAACATTAATCGTGTTTTTTGCCAAAATACCTGAACCTACGGCTCTGGCTCTACCCATATATTCCATAATCCATGGTATTTTTACAGTAAATAAATCCATTAAGTAAAAGGTTGCCACTTCGGGATCCAGCGTTAAATTAGAATTATCTCCTGCTTTACCCATTAATGAATATACTTCTTCTATTAGAACACTAAATTCTTTAATCGCTATAGCCGGATCATCACCGTCTTTTACTTCGATTTTTTCAAGAATATTTTTTCTTAGCGCGTCCCATTTTACATACACATCTAGCTCTTTGCCTAATTTTTTATTGATTTTATCAACACCTTCAACAGCCTCTTGTATAAGCTTTTTCTTATCACGCATTTTTTCTTTGAAACTATTATCTCCGTTTAAATAAGCGCTGGTCATACCCCTATACTGAGGTATATGCTCAAAAAGTTTTCTAATAGGTTTAATATATTCAACACCAAGAAGCTCTTTTTTCGCGAAATCAATACCAAGCTCTTTTTTTGAAGAGATCATTTCATAAGTAACCACAGCCAGAGGTATTAAAAGAATAATTGTATTTAATAAAGATTTTTGTGAAATTTTCAATCTATTCAATAAACTTATTTTTTCATTTACTGATTCTTTGATCAATTCATTCATTAGAATTCTCCTGCATTTATTATTTTCGGACATTATAATTGAAACAAACTAGTTTTTATACGTTTTTTTTTGATTTTTTTCTATGTTATACAATTTCATTTATTAGTTTTTTCATGGCCCTAGTTATACTCAACTTTATAAACAAAGTTTAGTAGAAAATCTTGACCTCTTGACCTATGTTAAGATAATGGATTGAGAAAATACAGGGGGTTCAGCATGTCGTTAATAAAATGGAGCAATGATTTAAGCATAAATGTACAAGAAATAGACGATCAGCATCAAAAGCTAGTAGATATGATTAATAGTCTGCATAAGGCAATGAATGACGGTCAGTCTCAGCAGATAATCGGCAAGATTATTAAAAATATGGTTGAATACACAGAATCACATTTTCAGCTTGAAGAGAACTATTTTGAACAGTTTAACTATGATCTTAGAGATGAACATAAAAAAGAACATGACCAATTTATTGAAAAAGCTCAAAAACTGCAAAACGATTATTTTGAGGGCAGTATAAGAATTGGTATTGAAACTATGCAATTTTTAAAAGAATGGCTTGTTGATCATATTATGGTCTCAGATAAAAAATTTGTTCAATGTTTTCATGAAAATGATATTGTATAGAAATAAAAAGGGTATTTGAACAACCCGTCTGCCTCATACGAAAATTTGATAATATGCTGTGTTTGATGTAACCCAGTTGTATTAATAAGTGGTCATTTTTTTTTTGACCAATTTAATATTCTTTATTACAATTTAGACAATAAATATATATTATAATGTATAATACCAAAATAGCAAAATGTCAAATAAGATAAAATCTGCTCATTTTAAGGTAACAACGACAATATGAATTATCCTGTTTGGGTTACTGAGGTTGGCGGTAATTTTTATATCGCTCTTATTTCTATATTTCATGTATATATTGCTCATTTTGCCATTGGCGGCGGAATTTTTCTCGTATTAACCGAGCATTACGCTTACCGCAAAAATGACACACGGCTTTTAGATTATTTAAAATTACACAGTAAATTTTTTGCGCTTGTAACGCTTGTTGCCGGCGCTTTAAGCGGGGTCGGTATCTGGTTTGTCGTAAGTCTGGTAAGCCCTACGGGTATAAGCGCTTTAATTCGGGTTTATGTATGGGCATGGGCCATTGAATGGGTTCTTTTTTTCGTTGAAATTATCGCTTCTATCGCGTATTATTCTTCATGGAACACTATAAGCCGCAAGCGTCATTTAACAATCGGATGGATTTATGTTGTAACCGGAATTTTATCTTTAGCTGTCATAAACGGTATTATTACTTTTATGCTGACTCCCGGCGAGTGGATTGAAACGAAAAATATTACCGATGGTTTTTTTAACCCCACGTACAAGCCATCTTTATTTCTTAGATTTTTTATCTGCATCTCACTTGCCGGTATTTACGCCCTTTTTACGACCGTAACTTTAAAAGATAAAGAGACTCGGGCAAAGCTTCTAAGATATGCCTCAATTTGGGCAATTGTTGGCGCTTTAATGACCATACCCGGCTTTAGATGGTATTTTAGTCTGCTTCCCGAGGGCAGCGAAGAAATGTTATTATTAGGAGGTATGCCCATCGCGCAAAACGCTTATGATATACTTACTTTCGCGGGTGTTCTACTCATAATATTTTTGCTTGTGCCTCTTTTTATACCTAGAAAATTTCACTGGAGTCTGACAATATTAATTGCGGCTTTTGCTCTTTCTGTATTTGGGGCAGCAGAATGGATTCGTGAAACAATCCGTAGACCCTATGTTATCTATGATTATTTATACGGTAATAATTTAAGGATAGATGAATATGAAAACGTACAAAGAAAAGGCGGCATATTAAAAAACGCGCTCTGGGTAAAAGAAAAAGATGTATTGAATATAAACGCGGGCAAAGACATCTTTAGAATTGCTTGTCGAAGCTGTCATACGCTTAACGGATATAATGCCCTTGCGCCGCCTTTTGGTAAAATTGAAGAAGAATATATTTATGCTATAATTGGCAAACTAAAACACCTTCGCGGTAAAATGCCTCCTCTGGCGGCTACTGAAGAAGAAAAACTGATCTTAGCAAAATATCTTTATGAATCGGGCAAAAAGATTAGCCAAACAGAAAAAACAGGGCATGAAGTCTTTGAGAAAAGATGTACTTTTTGCCATACTAAAGATAAATATAACGGTTTATATGATTCTTTTGAAGGCGAAGAGCTTGAAAGCATACGCGATTCAATACCAATATTAGACGAAATGGCCGAAGAAATGGTACCCTGGTTTGGCAATGACGATGAAGCCGATTTACTCGCAAAATATATTCATTCATGGTACTTAGAAAAAAAACCTTCTTCAAAGAAAATGGACAAAGAGAAGAAAATTGAAGAAGATGAAAATAATGATGATGACACCACAGAAGAAGAGGAGAGCGAAGAAACAGATGATTCGGAGGATGAAGAAGAATGAATGCGATAATTCCCGCTCCGGACCAACTTGCTATACCGGGCCCCTTTTGGCTGTTTCAGGTTTTACTTGTATTTACTTTTTTACTGCATGTATTAACCATGAATGCCTTATTAGGCGGTTCAATCATTGCCGTAGTAAGTTATTTTCGCGGCAAGGTTGACAAAAATCATCAAAAACTGGCTAAAACCATTTATTCTTATTTACCCACCGTAATTGCGACTGCCGTATCTTTTGGCGTAGCTCCATTACTTTTTGTACAATTAATATACGGTCAATTTTTTTACACCTCTTCAATCATCTTAGGGGGAATTTGGCTTTCTGTAGTGCTATTCATCATCTTCGCTTATTACAGTTCCTATTTTATGAAATTTAATCATGAAAAAAAAATAAACATCGCTAAATATGTATCGTTTAGCGCGCCCATTCTTTTTCTTATTGTCGCTTCTATTTTTGCCAATAATTTATCTATTTTAGAAAAACCTTTAAAATGGTACGATTTATATTTTAAATCGATTGAGTCTGGTGAAAACCCAATGTTTCATGATACCATAATTTATCTGCGACTAACACACGTTCTTCTAGGAGCCATCGCTTTAACCGGCATTTGGATATTTTTAATAGGATACTTTAATCGAAATAAAGATGAAAACTGGTCGGTTTGGGCAAAATCTTACGGATTAAAAATTTTTCTTTTCTCAACATTATTAAACATTGTCGCGGGAACTTTATATCTTATGGCACAGCCGCGCGAAATTATGCTTTTATTTATGGGTAAAAATATTACTTTATCAATTCTATTTATTCTTTCATTAATTATAACAGGTTTTCTATTATATATAACATATCGCAGAAAAAATGAAAAATTTCAAAAAAAAGAAATGATTATTATAACAAGTGTATTTAGTCTTTTACTTCTTTTTATGCTTATCATTCGTCACCAGGTTCGCGCGGCTTATTTGAAAGATTATTTTAAACTGGAAGCCTTAAAATTTGAATCTCAAGACGGCATGATGGCTTTATTTTTTATTTTTTTCTTAATAGGAACCGCCGTAGTTGCTTATATTATTAAAACAGCGGTTTTTTATAAACAAAAAACTGAAAATAAAAAGAAAAATTAGGCATTGGTTTCTTTATCTTACAACCTTTTTTATGAACTATTTTCTTATTTCTTTTCTAATTAACAGTTACTTTTCATAATTATTATATTAAAAAAGAAATTTTTTTGTTATTTTTAAGTATTTTTTGTATAATACATGAAAGAATGACATATTATCAAAAAAATCATATCTAATATATGAGTAGATAAATTCTAAGATAAAAGGAGATTCAATTTATGAGAACAAAGTTCTTAACAAAAACTACTATAATTATTTTTAGCTTCAGTATTTTTATATTTTGCAGCAAAGAAAATAAAAAAGCAAACGAATTAATGAACAAAGCAAAAGAAACAATCGGTGTTTTACCCGATAAAATGCCGGGCGCAGAAAACGATACCCCAAAAAAAATTGAACTTGGCAAGAAACTTTATTTTGAAACTAAACTTTCAATAACGGATACTCAGTCTTGCAATAGCTGTCATCTGGTTGACAATAAAAAAGGTGGTGTTGACAACACCCAGTTCTCACCGGGAGCCAAAGGCAGTCTAGGCGGCAGAAACGCGCCTACCGTGTTAAACGCAGGATTTCACATTGCGCAATTTTGGGATGGACGCGCCCCCGATTTAAAAGAGCAGGCTAAGGGCCCTATATTAAATCCCGTTGAAATGGCCATGCCAAATGAACAAGCTGTTATCGATAAAATATCGTCGCTAGAAGATTACCAAAGCTTATTTAAAGAGGCATATCCTGATTCTAATAATCCAATCACATATGATAATCTTGCCGATGCCATAGCGGCATTTGAGCGCACTTTAATTACAAAAGACAGATTTGACGATTTTCAAAAAGGAGATTTAAACGCATTGAGCGAAGATGAACTTGAAGGACTAAGTTTGTTTATGAACAAATTAGATTGTACGCAATGCCACGACGGGCCTCTTCTTGGCGGTAACAGCTATGAAAAAATGGGCGTTGAAAAACCTTATAAAAATACCAAAGACCTAGGTAGATTTGATGTTACAAAGGAAGAAGATGACAAATATTATTTTAAAGTACCCTCTCTTAGAAACATCGCTATAACCTTTCCTTATTTTCATGATGGCGGCGCGATGAGTCTTGAAGACGCTGTTAAAACAATGGCCGATATACAGCTTAATGTAAATTTAACAAAAGAACAAATTGATAAAATTGTTAAATTTTTAAAAACTCTTACGGATAAAGAAAGATTATAAAACTTGTTTAATTGTATAACCGAGAAGTGGATAAAATTACTTAACTTCTCGGTTTTCTATTATTTTTAACTTAAAAATTTAACAAATCCATTTCTGTTTAATTTGCTAGTTCTTTACTGGTTTCTTTCTCGACTTCTTCTTTAGGTTTCTTGCGTTAAACCATTTCGGCTGCTTTTTTCAACATCTCTTCTTTTACCTGAAAGGTCTCGGTTTGTCTTCTTATGTTTTCATCAATTGTAAAAAATGATACAGTTAATTGAAGATGTTCTGCCTGACCGCTTAACTCTTCTGAGGTCGCGGCCAACTCTTCTGCTGCCGAGGCGCTCTGCTGTGTTACTTTATCAAGCTGACCCATCGCTGCATTTATTTGACTTACCCCGCTGTTTTGCTGTTCTGAGGCGGCTGTTATTTCTTGAATTAAATCGGCTGTTTTTTGTATACTAGGAACAATAACTTCAAGAAGTTTACCCGCTTTATCGGCTATTTCTACACTGTCGGCCGCGAGTGTTCCTATTTCTTGAGCTGCTGTTTGACTTCGTTCTGCCAGCTTTCGCACCTCAGACGCGACCACCGCAAAGCCCTTGCCATGCTCTCCCGCGCGTGCGGCCTCTATAGCCGCGTTTAAAGCAAGAAGATTTGTCTGATAGGCAATTTCTTCTATAATAGTAATCTTTTCAGCAATTTGTCTCATCGCGTTTACCGTTTCATCTACCGCTTTACCACCCTCACCCGCGTCTTTAGAAGCTTTTTGGGCAATGCCGTCAGTTATTTTCGCGTTTTCTGTATTCTGTGAAATACTGGCCGACATCTCTTCAAGAGACGAAGTAGTTTCTTCAACACTGGCTGCCTGCTCATTTGATCCCTGGCTCATACTCTGAGCGGTAGAACTTAACTCTGTGGCGGCGGCAGAAACTGACTCGGCATTATTTAATACATCTGAGATAATTTTTGAAAGATTGCTTTGCATATCGCTTAAAGCCTTAAGAAGCTGTCCTATTTCATCATTACTATGAACTATAATTTTGTTTTTAAGGTTCCCGTCAGATATCAAATTAAAATAATCAATAGCTCTTTTTAAAGGTTTATTTATGCTACTTATAATATAAGTTAAAATAAGACCAAGCACTACAAGAGCAATAACGAACATTGCCCAGGTTAATGTTCTCGCCTCTGAAACAGCAGCGTCGCCTTTTTCTTGTATGGATTCATTATATTTTTCAAGTAAATCGCCTAAATTTTCCATTTTTACTTCTAATTTCTCAAACAATTCTTCAAATTTTTGCAATTTTTCTTCAATAAGCTCTTTATCTTCAGCATTCTTTAGAAAAACAATATCATTAGCGCCATCTATATACGCTTTTAACTGGGGTTTAACTTCACTAAGAGCGTTTCTTATATTAGAAGGAAGTTCAGCTTTTTCAAGTTCATTAATAGATTTATTAAAAGTCTCATCGTTTTCTTTTAGTGATTTTCTAACTTCGGCCAGCATATCCATATCGCCATGCTCCATTTCAAGAAGTCCGGCGAAAACATTACCGTAAATTGCCTCATGCATCATATCTGCATTCATTAGTGCTCGTATTAATCCTGAGTTTACAATGATTTTGTCCATCGCGTCATCAATCTTGTTAAGACCTATATTGCCAACAGTTGTTGATATAAAAAAAATGATTCCGGTAAGCGCGCCCGTAAGCCACAACTTGGTTTTTATTTTTAAATTTTTCATTATCTCTCCCTTTTTTTATATTAAAAAACCATTATTATTATCGTATTATAAAAGTTCTTTCTATAGTTCTTTTCTTTAAAGGTAGGTATTCTATTTTTATTAAAGGTAGGTAAACAGTATCAACGAAAATTTAATTTATATTTAATACATCTTCTTATTTTTTTATAAGAGATACTATTTCATGAATAGTTTTTTTTATTTTGACTTTTATTTAAATATACTATCACCAAGAATATTGCCTATTTTTTTGTCAAATTTTATTATTAAGTATATAATTATAAGTTAATACACTTACTTAAAATAAAAGGAGAAAATTTAATGAAAAAATTATTTATTACAGCCTTTATGCTGCTGTTTACTATAACAATATCAGCGCAGGAAAAAGCAGCTGTTGAACCGCAGACGAAAACAGAAGCTGCGTCAGAAACTCAAAAAAAAGAAGAATCTGAAAAAATTGCTGATTCATATCTTACGGGAGACTGGGGCGGCTCACGACAGTCTATGGTAGATAACGGCGTTACTTTTGAAGTGGTATACCTTAGCGAAATACTGTATAACGCTGCCGGCGGTATAGAACAAGATTACGCGTGGCTGGGTAATCTTGACGTTACGCTTGATATTGACATGGGCGCTTTAGCAGGCATTAGTGGAATGCAGGTATTTTTATACGGGCTTGGCGGCCATGGTGACGCGCCTACCGAGCTTCTAGGCGACGCGCAGGCAACCAGTAACATTGAAACAGGAATGGATTATTTTAAACTTTACGAGGCCTATATTCAACAAAGTCTATTTGATGACAAAGTCGCGATTTTAGCAGGTATGCATGATTTAAATTCAGAATTTTATGCTAACGATCCCGCGGGTGTTTTTACAAACAGCTCAATGGGTATAGGTACCGAAATTGCCCAGGCAGGCCCTTCAATTTTTCCCGCTGTATCGCCCGCTTTAAGATTATTAATTAAACCTACTGAAAGCTATTATTTTTCAGCCGCAGGTTATAACGCCATTACAACCGATCCTGACGACCCTGAAGACGCTGGAAAAACATATGCCGATTTCTCTTTTGACAGCGGCTTTTTAACAATTGCCGAAACAGGGCTTTATGTAGAAGGCGATTACAAATTTGCTCTTGGCGGATGGATGTTTACCGATAAGGTTATTGTTGGATTCGACGAGGCAACGACAGAACCTATAGAAGAAACCGGATACGGTGCATATTTATTGGCCGATAAAACTTTTGGCGACATATCGGTATTTGTTCGTTTTGGTATGACCAATGCTGATATTTATCCTTTTGCTTATAATATAATGGAAGGCATTGTGTTATCGGGCGCGATGTGGGGCAGAGGCGATGACTCTTTGGGTATTGGCGCGACTACTATTATCACATCGGCTCCATTCAAAAAGAGCATTGAAGATTTAGGTGGTGAAATTGACAGCCATGAAACATCTATTGAACTTACTTATATACTTCAGTTAACGCCTTGGATGGCTATACAGCCTGATGTTCAGTATGTATTAAATCCGGGAGCTGACCCGTCAATTGATGATGCACTCGCCATGTCACTGAGAGTTGAATTGGTTTTTTAATTCCATTGTCTTTTAGTCATTCCCGTACCGCATCATAGTGCGGCATAAATTCCAACGGGAATCGACTAGAATAAAAAACTCTATAGATTCCGTGTAATAGCACGTCCCGTGACGGGGCACGGAATGACAAATTCCTGTATACTTTTAATAATAAAAACCATATTAATAAAATGGATGTCCTTCCCTACTGCCGGTTTTTAAATATAAATAAAAAATTTATATCCTTATTGTTTAAAAAAGATTTTCTTACTCATTTATTAATATAAATTATAGTATAAAATTATGGCATTTATTTTAGCAATTATTTTAACAACATCAGCGAATTTAGGTGAAATTCATTTAACCGACAATACTGTAATAAAAGCAGAAATTGTACGGGTAGGAAGAAGCCACATTGAATACAGGTTCTCTGAAGATTCTGAAATATTAGAAGTTTATCGTGATAGCGTAAAAAAAATAGTTTATCCTTCAGGTGAAATTCTTGAATTTAGTAGCAATGAAAACAAATTAACAAATGACAACTCCTTTTCTTTTAATGATTTATCTTTAAAAATAGGAATAAAAAGCGAATATCTTTTAGGTGATACAACCTACCAGTTAGGCGGATACTACACCACTAGCACCGGTAAAAGTGGCAATGCCCGCTTTCCCTTAAGCGAACTTAGTTTTCCTGTAAACACCTATAATCTTAGCGGAATGATCAGCTTTATATTTCTTAAAAACTTCACTCTTTCAACTATAATGACTTTTAATTTAAACAAAGATCCAGGCAAACTAAAAGATTATGATTGGGGAATTTATTACGGCGATCCTGAAATTCCCAACGCAACTCAAAATTCTCTTGATATATACTCTGAAAGCAAATTAAAAATAAAATACCAATTTATTGAAACTCTTTTAAGGTACAACTCTAAGCTTTTTTCAAATTTCTTTTTTATTTCTCAGCTTGGTTATACAAGACAGAATTTTTCTTTTGAAGGAAAAGACGCGGTTCAAAGCTACCCTTCTTCTGAAGAATATTTCGCGATAAAAAAAGCAAACCGATTTTTAGAAGGTACGGTAATTACCTATGATGCAAACTACAATATTTTATCATTTTCAGGCGGTTTAGGATATTCATTTTTTGATAATTTCAACACGAGTCTGCAATTCGGATTTATGCCTTATGTTTTTATAAAAGATCGAGACGACCACGTTATAAGGTATAAACTTTTTGAAAGTAAAACTTATGGGCAGGGCTTTTTAGCAATATTTGAAACAAATTATGAAATCTTAAGTGTGGTTACAATTTCTCTTGCTGCCGCGTATAAAAAAATAAGTTCCACGGGAAGACAAACACAAACATTCTACAAAACAACTGAAGATGCAAACGCGGGCGATACTGCTGAAGTTGACAGCAAGGTATTTTCTGTGCAAAATACAATTTCAATAATGGTTGAATACACCTTATTTTAATTTTTCAACAAACGGGCCTTCATTTGAATATATGAACTTCCCTTTGCATCTTTTTTAAATTCTCCCATAGATGATTTTTTAAATTTAGAATTCTTGGTTTTAACCGCAAAAGATTTAACTATTGAAAATAGTTTATTATTTAACACGTAAGAAATATGAATATTTATATAGCCTGCCTTTTGAGAAGGCAATATAAACATCCCTTCTTGTTCATGCAATGTATTTGCTTTTATACTATTTACTTCTTTATAAAATCTGTCTTTAATAACAACATCATCAATACCGGTTACGTTTATTTTAATGTTCGACAAATCTATTAAAGATTTAATTTTTATCACGAATTTATTTTTCCTGCCGGGCAAAGCGTATTCAGGCACATCCGCTGATATAAAAAAAGGTAAACCCGGTTTTTGAGGGTTTGTATAAATATTATATCCTGAAACCTCTGTGTTTAATCCATGAACGGTTATTATATAGGTTTCATCAGCCGCCGCGGGAAAAGTAATAAAAGGGCAAGACGCGGTTAATCCGCTGGCTTCTTCATCAAAGGCAATCATTTCTCCTTTATGATAAACATACATATCCAGAAAATCTCCTCCCCCGCAGGTGTATCCGGTTAAGTCTGTTACCGAAATATTCGCGTCTATTCCCTTGCCTGTATAACGATACCAGCGCGACATCCCAAATTTGTTTTCATAATAAGTATAATTTGAAAATACCGTTTTATCATGCTCGTTTGCATTCCATGCAATATTTAAATTTTTATATAAACGCCAAAACTCAGCGCCTTTTAATAAACCGTCATTTTTATAGTAATTACGATTTACCGCGTAATGTACTCCTATATCATTATCTACATCAAATATATCGGGTGTATCTGAATTACCGTTGCAAGTTCCCGCGCATAAAGCGTCAAAGGGAGTATCTAAATCTGAAACCCATAGAGTTTCTAAATTTTCAGAGGTCTTACCGTATATTGAATTATAATACGCTGCAAAAACCGGCAGACTTTCAAAAGCATAAGTAGAGCGTATGAAAAAACGCATGACATTATAAATTTTAGTGAAAGACCCGCTATAAAGTGCTGCATCAGTGTTTTCAAACAAGGACCATAAAAAATACAAAGCGCTTCTTTCACTGTAAACACCTTTATCATTGCCTAAAGGCGCCCTGTTTGACTCTAAACTAAAACCAGAATTTTGGCCGCTTCCGTTTGTGTCTACATAAACCGGATCACGAAACGCCATTGCTGCCACGGCGGTAGCGTATCCCTCTGAAAAAGCGATTCTTAAATCGAGAACATCTTCTAAGCTGTGCGGGCCGCCGTATGAATCTGTACGAAATAGATTATCTTCAAAATAATGAGCCATTTCATGCGCTATAACATGATCATCATATTCATCAGTGTCAGAATTTTCTTTTCCCAATATATATATATATGAATTACCCTGAGTATCTTTTGTGTAATGCGTAGTACCAATTTGACCCAAAGCAAACAAACCCGAAGCGGCAATATTCTCAGGACTCCAGTTTATTGAAAGTTCGGGAAAAATAATAGATGACTCTCCCTGACACATAAGTTCTATTAACGAAACCGATGTATCAAGAATAGCAAAAGGAGCCGCTGTTCTGTTTACATAGCCCCCAGAATATTCTAAAGGGGCATGAAAATTTATATCTGAAGCTGTTGAATTATATATCGTCGAATCACTTAAAATATACAGGGCTCCTTCTGAAGTATTATCAAACACACTCATGTTCCATACTGAATCTATACAGTAATTTGGCTCATAAGCGTCTGCCTGACTGCCGCCTGAAAAAATATTAGCCAATACCTGAATTGTAACAGATTTTTCTGAGGGAACACTTAGTGTAAAATTCCCATTATCATCTGCTGATACTTCGCTAATTATTATACCATCTCCGCTGGCAGGCACAGGATATTCAACTGCCTGAACACGTACCCTTCTGGCTGGTTTCATAATAATATTTGAATAATCAATTTTTATACCACTTTCAGTAATATCGTCTAAAACAGCCGCGTAATCATAAGTTATCCTTCCCGAAAGATAGTATAAAACATCTGCCGTAATTATAATTTCATCATAAGCGCTCTGAGTTTCTATAAAATTTCCATTTTCATCTTTTCCATTATCTGAAACTGTAAGCCGTAAAGTATAAATTCCAACTACATCGGGTATAAAAACCGCGAGTCTAGTGTCTGCGTATAATAAACAGTTCGAAAGCCCGCTTATGCATCCTGAGTTTACTGGTTCATTAATTATTTCCCATTTGTATTCAGTAATTCCTCCGAATGTTATGTTTTGATCTTTTACATTGGGTTTAAGTTGGTAAGAGCTGCCAATTGGAATATTTAAATCATCACCAGCATAAACATACGGTTTAGGATTTATGGGATCAGTCGGTTTATTGGGTATAATTTCTATTTTAGAATCAGGCAATATGTCTAATCCATCACCCCCGCAATGATAGAAATTACTGATTAATATAGACAAAAAATAAAAATATTGAATTAAATTTTTCAATTATACCCTAATTAATAAAATATATCTGCTACTGTCAATACAAATTAGCAGAATCTTGTCGGAGTTTATGCGACACTAAGATGCGGTATGGAAATGCCGCCAGCGTCATCTCTTTCGTGTATATGACCTTCCCCTGCCGCTATTAATAACCACACTTAAAAGTCTTTACGCGAAGTTTAAATGATTTTTTTCATCCGTTATGGGAAAAACTCTTTTTGAAAAAGTATGGGAAAAACACTTGGTAAATCTTGATAATTACCCAAAAGAAAAAGAATATCTTGAAGATAAGAAATTATTATACATTGATCTTCACCTTCTTCATGAAGTCACTTCGCCGCAGGCATTTGAAGGGCTAAGGCTAACAGGTCGAAAAGTAAGAAAACCCGAAAAAACATTTGCCACGATGGATCATAATGTTCCCACAAAAGATAGAGACAAACCTGTCTCTGATGAAATAAGCAGAAAACAAATGGAGTTCTTAAAGAAAAACTGTTTAGAATTTGGTGTAACATTATTTGATATAAATTCATATGACAACGGTATTGTTCACGTAATAGGGCCAGAATTAGGCCTCACATTACCGGGAAAAACCATCGTATGCGGCGATTCTCACACATCAACGCACGGAGCTTTTGGAGCTTTGGCATTTGGTATAGGCACAAGCGAGGTTGAACATGTTCTTGCCACACAATGCTTAATACAGTCTAAACCTAAAACGATGCGTATTAATTTTACGGGAAAACTTCCTAAAGGTCTTTACGCTAAAGATATGATACTGGCGCTTATAAGAAAATTAGGAACAGCCGGAGCAACCGGTTACGTTATTGAATACGCGGGTGATGCCATTAAAGAACTTTCTATGGAAGGCCGTATGACCATTTGCAACATGAGCATAGAAGCCGGGGCCAAGGCAGGTATGATAGCGCCTGATCAAAAAACATTTGATTATATTTTAAGCAGGCCATACTCACCAACAGGCGATAAATTAAAAAAAGCCATGGCATGGTGGCAAACCTTAAAATCAGACAATGACGCAATTTTTGATAAAGAAATTGAATTAAATATATCAGATTTAAAACCGCAAATAACATGGGGAACATCACCCGATATGGTAATTGATATCACTGAAACTGTTCCCTCGCCGGATGAAGGTTTAAATGAGAATGAGAAAAATAATATAAGCAGGGCCTTAAAATACACTGAACTAAATGAAAAAACAGACGCTGATAAAATTTATCTTGATAAAGTATTCATTGGTTCATGCACAAACTCAAGAATAGAAGACCTAAGAGAAGCCGCGTCAATTATAAAAGGCAGGAAAAAGGCTGAATCTGTAAAGCTTGTACTGGTTGTTCCCGGTAGTTATAGAGTAAAAGAACAGGCAGAAAAAGAAGGTCTTGATAAAATATTCAAAGAGGCGGGGTTTGAATGGAGAGAACCCGGATGCTCTATGTGTCTTGCTATGAACGATGATATTTTAGAACCGGGTGAAAGATGTGCCTCTACTTCAAACCGAAACTTTGAAGGAAGACAGGGAAAAGACAGTAAAACACATTTAGTATCACCCGCGATGGCAGCTGCAGCTGCTATTCATGGACATTTTGTAGATATAAGAAAAGAGATTTAAATTATGAAACCATTTGAAAAAATTACATCAAACATATGCCCTTTAGACATATCAAATATAGATACCGACCAGATAATTCCCAAACAATTTTTAAAAAGAGTTGAAAGAACCGGGTTCGGAAAGTATTTATTTTACGACTGGCGGTACAATAAAGATAAAACAGAAAATACTGATTTTAACTTAAATAAACCATATTTTAAGAACGCGAAAATACTTTTAGCAAGAGAAAACTTTGGATGCGGTTCTTCGCGCGAACATGCTCCCTGGGCCTTGAAAGACTATGGATTTGAAGTCATTATCGCGTCTTCATATGCTGATATATTTTATAACAATTGTTTTCAAAATGGAATTTTACCCATTATCTTACAAAAAGATGAAATTAATAAACTATTTAAACTTATTGAGAATTCAAGTGAAAATGAATATGAAGTTGATTTAGAAAATCAAAGCATTCTAAGTTTAAAAGATAATACCAAATTTATATTTAATTTAGATAAAAACAGAAAAGAAAAACTACTAAAGGGTATTGATGATATTGGTTACACGCTACAGTTTGAAAAGTCAATTGTAGAATATGAAAACTCAATAGAGTTTTTCTAACGCACTAATCAACAAACTCCTCTTTTTCTTTGTGAAGCATTAGCATACCTTCTCTCTCAAGTTTTTCAACAGATTCCATAACAACTCTGCGGTTTTTTTCAATTTCTGCCGTAGAAATGGCTCCTATAATTTTCATCTCTTCTAAAATATCAGAAGACCTATTTACAGATATATTACTGAATATATGCCTGCGCAATTCTTCTCCGGCTCCTTTTAACGCTTTCGCCCATACTTGATTTTCAGCTGTTTTTTCAAAAATTCTGCGTATCTCTTTACCGTTTAATTTAATTAGATCTTCAAACATAAAAAGACTTTCTTTTATTCTTCTTGCCATTTCTGGATCATTTTCATCTAATGCCCGCAAAATATTTTCTTCACTTTTAACGTCCAGAAAACTTAAAATCGCAGATAATTTTTCTTCACCGCTTATTTGTTCAAATTCTTCTTTTTCTATTTTTTCAAGTTTTGAAGAAAGTGTTTTATATATTGCATTTAAAGTATCTGGATGAACTTTTTGCATGAAAGCTACTTTTCTGGCTACCTGCGCCCGAAACGAGGCTTCAAAATTTTTTAACACTTTGGCGGCAAACTTTGATGTTAAATTTGTTAGAACGACAGCCGCTGTCTGAGCCATTTCTTGAGAAAGCACTTGGGCTATAACTTCTTCTGAATAAGACTCAAATTCATGAAAATGTTTTGCAGTTTGTCTTTTATTTAATTTTTCAATATACTTTTCTGCTTTTTCATGACCAAGAGCTTTTTGAAGCAGTAAAATAGCTTCATCTTTACCTCCTGTTAGAGTTCCCTCATTTTTTTTAATCTCCTGCTGAAATTCTTTAAGAAGAGAATTTTTCTCATCTTTTTCTAATTTCTTAATACTTACTATTTCACGAATTAATTTTTCTATTGAATCAGAGTCAAGATATTCCATTATTTTTGCGGCGTTATCTTCGCCTAATGCTACTAATATTTTCGCGGCTTTTTTTATTTTTTCTCTGCTATTTATATCAACAGGCTTTTTTGAATTCATTATCAAGAGGTAAATTATGAAGCTTGAACAGCTTCTTCTTCAGTGTCATATACTTCAAACATATCAATTAATTCAACTACTTCAAAAACTTTTCTTACGGCGCTATTTAAAGCGCATAAGCGAAGCGATCTATCTTTCTCTTTTAAAATACGCATAGCCGCAACTAATATTCTTAATCCGCTGGAAGACATATATTCTACTTCACGCATATTAATAATTAAATCGGCCTTAGTATTTTCATCAATTAATTTATTTAACTCTTTTTCAATTTCTGCGCTTAAATGAACATCTAATCGCCCCTTCAAATATACTATAATACTATTTCCCGCTTGTTTTGTCTTTATCATAAAATCTCCTTTTTTTTTAAATTGTTTTTTTTATTAGCTTAACTATATTTTTTTCTTCTTCATATTTATACTTTATACGATCCATCATATTCTTCATTAAGAAAACCCCAAAACCTCCTTCTCTTTTTCCTTTTAAGTTTTGTTTTATATCAGGCGGCGGAGAGTTTAGTATATTAAATTCTTTGCCATTATCTGTTATTATAATTTTAACAATCTTTCCTCTTTTCTTTAATTCTATACTAAAATTTTTTTTGCTGTTATTCTTGTCGTCTTTATACGCATACATCACTATATTAGCACAAGCTTCATCACATGCCAGCACAATATCTTTGATATCATCTTCATGAAGATCCCATAATAGCAACTGTCCCTCTACAAATTTTTTAACTGTGGGAACCGATTCTTTTTCTGCCTTAAATATTTTTTTTGTCTTTAATACCATTTCTTTTAAAACACTATTTTATTTTTAGTAACAATATAGTAAAATCATCAAACTGCGGCTCGGTTTCAGCAAAATCTTTTACCTCAGCAAATATTTTTTTAATAAGTTCATCAGCAGATAAAGATTCTTCTTTTTTTATTAATTCTTTAAATCTATCGATGCCATATTCTTCTTTTTGGGGATTTATAGCTTCAACCACGCCGTCTGTATATAAAATAAGAATATCGCCGCTTTCTAAAGTAGCTTCGCCTTGAGTAAATTCACCATGTAAATCTGATGAAATAACTCCCAAGGGGCTACCCTTTGCGTATAAATATTCAATTTCTTTTGTTTTTTTCCGATAAACCATCTGCTCGTTATGACCGGCTGAAGCGAACCTTAATAATCCTGTATCTGAATTATAAATGCTGTAGAAAAGAGTTACAAACATACCCGCTTGACTATCTTCATAAATTAAATCGTTAGCTTCTGTTAAAAGTTCCGATGGCTCTTTTCTTTCTTTCGCAACTGTTCTTATAATAGAACTTGTTACCGCCATAAAAAGGGCCGCAGGCAGACTTTTGCCTGATACATCGGCCACAGAAAATGAAAACTCATTTTTAGATAAAGCAAAGAAGTCATAGAAATCTCCTCCCATCATTTTCGCGGGAAGAGAGAAAACACCCATATCAAACTTATCATTAATAATTTTTTTGCCGGGTAAAATTGATTTTTGAATTGAAGAAGTAATTTCAAGCTCTTTTTCATAGGCTTTCTTTTGCATCATCTCATCAAGTAATCGAAAGTTTTGAATTCCCTTTGTTATTTGGCTGGCAATAGTAGAAACCAATCTAAAATCATCTTCTTGAAATTTTTTGTTCTCTTTTTTTTCAGCAATATTTAACACGCCATAAACCGTATCGCCCTGCCCTAAAGGTAATATAATACAAGAATTAATTTTATCTTCTGTATTATAATACTTTTCATACTCGCTATTTTTTAAATCGTTAGAAAAAATTATCTCATTTTTATGAAACGCCAAGCCGCTTAAAGAATCATCAATAGGGATTTTCTTATTTTCGTTTATATCGTCAGAAGGACCATGATGAGAAACGATTTGAAGCGTATTTTCTTCTTTATTGTGAAGCATTATAGAAACTTTTTCTGCTTCAACTTCATCAGATATTATTTTTACAACCGAATCATATAAATCCACTTCATTTAATGTAGAAATCATAGATTTACTTATTTCATGCAAGCTGGATAATTCATGCACCTTTTTTTCGAGTTCTTTATTAATTGTTGTTAATGAATCAATTAATTCGCGGTTATGAATCGCGAGCGCGGCCTGTTCAGAAAAAGAATTAAATAATTCTAAATCTTTTTCATCAAATTCATCACGGCCCAAAGAATTAATTACTTCAATTACGCCTATAATTTTTCTCTGTACCATCAAAGGTACGGCAATAAGGTTTCGTGTAACAAAATTACTTTTCTGATCGGCTTCTTTAAAAACCCGGTCATCTTCCTGGGCATTATTTACAATTAATGGTTCTTCGTCTTTTGCCACTATACCGGCGATGCCCACGCCAATGGGAATTCGAATTTCTTTTAATGCTTTTTCTTTTTCTCCTGAAATTATATTAAAATACAGCTCATTTGTTTTTTTATCTATTAACATTAAACTAGAAGCTTCTGCCTTTAAAACCATCTTGGCTGACTGCATTATAGATTCCAATAAACTCTGTAAGTCTAAAGTAGAGTTAATCATCTTTGAAACTTTAATTATTTCAGAAAGAAGTATGTTATTTTCTAGATTGTTTTTATATAAATACAGATTTTCAACAATTGTAACTAAATTAGAAGCAAAGTGAATCATTAATCCGCTGCCATTTTGATTTGAAATAGAGCTATAAATTAAACGCGCGAATGTTTTAGCGAAAGCTGTGGCAACACTTACATCTTCATAATCAAATTTATTTAACGGGATTTTCTCTTCAAAAATAATCGCACCAAGAACAATACGCTGGTCTACTTCTAACGGAGAAAATATGTAAGAAGTTTCGGCCCTTCCTATATCATTACCTTCTTCATCATATACATTCTGATTTTTTTCAATAAAAAAAGAATCTTTTATTCTTATACATTTTTTTGCCAGATTTTTTTCAATTAATTTTACTTTTGCTTCTTTTTTTCTTATAATCTTTAGTTTTTGATCTTCTCCTATAAGCAATATCTTACAATACTTTGCCCTTAAAAGCTGTGCCGCCGATTTAAGAATAAATTGAGAAGCTCTTAAAAATTCCGATTGAATATCAACAAAAAACCCATTTTCACCATGTTTCACTATTGAATTCTCAGTGTTTTGATATTTTTCAGCGGACGATATTATACTTACATTTCTTATGGCATTTTGCATATTTTGTGCTATAAAATTAACCATGCTTAACCCTGCAATAAAAAAAATCATCAATTAGCTATTTTTAGATATAGTTAATTTTTTTGACACTTTATATTTTATTTATTAATATTTAAATTTAAAGAACATGAGAGAAATTCTTGTCCCAAATTTAGGGGAATCAATTACCGAAGGAACAATTGCTTCTTGGTTTAAGAAAGAAGGTGAACCAGTATCAGCTGACGAGCCTTTAGTAGAACTTGAAACAGATAAAGTTACGGTTGAAATAAACTCTCCCGCAGAGGGAATTTTAGAAAAAATAAACAAAACCGCGGGCGAAAACGTATCAGTTAATGAGGTAATAGGCATTGTAAAAACAGGCGTTTCGGCTCAAAGTAAACCAAAAGACGACTTATCCACATCTCCTAAATCTAAAAAAGAAGAAATTAAATCAGAAGAGACTTTAATATCACCAGCTGCCAGAAGATTAGCCGAAGAAAACTCTATTGATATATCGAAAATTACCGGAACGGGTAAACACGATCAAATAAGCAAAGAAGACGTAATTTTATTTTTAGATAAAATAAAAAAACCACCCAATGAAAATAAACCTGATATGAATAAATCTTCTGATTTTACTGCTACATCAGAAAATACCAATAAAAATGAAGAAATTATTCCCATGAGCCGGTTAAGGCAGGCTATTGCTCAAAGGCTGGTACAGGTTCAACAAACATCGGCTATTTTAACTACATTTAATGAAATTGATATGTCTGCGGTAATGAATCTTCGCGCGAAATACAAAGATGCATTTGAAAAAAAATACGGCATTAAACTTGGTTTTATGAGTTTTTTTGTAAAAGCAGTTATATACGCCTTAAAAGAATTTCCTGCGATTAACGCAGAGATAAGAAATAATAATATTGTTTATAAAAAATACTATAATATAGGAGTAGCCGTGGGCGGCCCAAAAGGATTGGTTGTTCCCGTGCTAAAAAACGCAGAAAAACTCTCTTTTGCAGATATTGAAAAAGAAATCAGCCGCTTAGCTTTAAAAGTAAAAGATTCTGCTATATCACTTTCAGAGCTGGAAGGCGGTACTTTTTCAATTACAAACGGCGGAATTTACGGCTCAATGCTTTCTACGCCCATATTAAATCCTCCCCAAAGCGCTATTTTGGGCATGCATAATATTGTGCAAAGACCTGTTGTGATTCATAATGAAATAGTCATAAGGCCCGTTATGTACGTGGCTTTATCATATGATCACCGCATTGTAGACGGTAAAGAAGCGGTAACATTTCTTTTGCGAATAAAAGAAGCAGTTGAAGAGCCTGCAAGATTAATGCTTGAGGCATAAAAAATGAGTTTAGAATTCGACTTAGCAGTAATAGGAGCGGGACCAGGCGGATATACCGCCGCAATAAGAGCTTCTCAACTGGGTCTAAAAACAGCAATTATAGATAAGCGTGAAACTCTTGGGGGAACCTGTTTAAATGTGGGATGTATACCCACTAAAGCCCTTTTAGATTCATCTGAAAAATTTTATAAAGTCAATGAGAAATTATCAGTACACGGAATTGAAGTTCCATCTGTTAAACTTGATTTTAAAAAATTAATGGATAGAAAAAATAAAATAGTTTCAGAAGTATGTCAAGGCGTTGATTTTTTAATGAAAAAAAATAAAATCACCCGCTATCACGCCGCCGCTTCATTGAAAAATTCTCAAGAAGTTGAACTTGAAATTTTAAGTGGCGAAAATAAAAATAAAAAAATAACCTTAAACGCTAAAAATATACTTCTAGCGACAGGATCGGTGCCTGTTGATATACCTTCTTTATCTGTTGATGGTAAACACATTATTACCTCTGATCATGCCGTTAACTTATCAAAAATACCAAAGAATATGATTATCGTAGGCGCCGGAGTAATAGGTCTTGAACTTGGTTCGGTATACAGCCGCTTGGGCACTAAAATAACCGTAATAGAACTTATGCCAAGACTTTTGCCCTTTGTTGATAAACAAATCGCGGCTTTTATGCAGCGTTCATTAGAATCTCAAGGTTTTAAATTTTTCTTTGAAGAGAAAGTCACTTCGTCAGAAATAAAGCAAAATGCAGTGGTATTAAAGACAACAGATAATAGCGGTAAAGTAAAAGAATTTGAAACTGAAGTTGTTCTTACTGCCATAGGCCGAAAACCCTATACCGAAAACTTAGGTTTAGAAAATGCGGGTATTAAACTTACTCCCGCTGGAAAAATTTCAATTGATAAAAAAACATACCAGACAAACATTAAGGGAATATACGCCGTAGGCGATGCAGTTGAAGGCCCTATGCTGGCGCATAAAGCAGAAGAAGAAGGCATTGCCGCTGCAGAAATTATCGCCCAAAAACCAGGTCATGTGAATTATGAAGCAATACCATCCGTTGTTTATACATCCCCTGAACTAGCGTGGGTAGGTTTGTCAGAAGAAAACTGCAAAGAAAATAACATAGAAGTAAACACAGGAACATTTTTCTTTAGAGCAAATGCGCGCGCCAAAGCCATGAATGAAGCAGACGGATTAGTAAAGGTAATTGCTCATAAAAAAACAGACAGACTTTTGGGTGTTTTTATCGCCGGACCTCACGCCTCTGAATTAATAGCCGAGGCAGTTGTGGCTTTTGAATTCGCGGCTTCTTCTGAAGATATTGCACGTTCGGTTCACGCACACCCGACTCTTTCTGAAGCTTTGCGCGAAGCCGCCATGGCCGTCTCTAAATGGTCCATTCATAGTTAGGTTATTTTCCGCCGCCGAATTTATTCTTTATAAATTCACTGGTAGCTTTTTGCTGTTTTATTGAACCTTCCATACGTCCAAATTTTTCACGAAGTTTTTGTTCATATTTTTTAACATGTTCTTCTGTTCGTTCAATATCTTTTTGAAGTCTTGATATTTTATCTTGATTATTTTGTATTTGAGTAGAAATAACACCTTTCGTAAGGCGGGTATAAGGCTTTAAAAAGTTTTCTGTCATATAAGCCATGCCATTATCTACTCTTAAATCTCCATCAGAATCAACACCAAAAAAATCTTTTACCGCGCCCGGGTATTTTAAAAGGGTCTCTTCTAACTTCGCTTCATCAACCATAAGATAGCCTTCTGAAATGTCCTGCCATCTGCTTCCTATTTCACCTGTTGAAACGCCAATTACCGGTAAAATTTTAATTTGCGGTTCTTTTGTGGCAGGATATGGATTTAAAATTCTGCTTCTTAATCCGTTAACCAAACCTCTTACCGTGGCATTTGTTATTAATGCGCCGGTTTCTTTTTTAGCTTCTTTAAATTTGCCTTCTTCTTTAATTTCAGGTGATTTTGTTACTTCTTTTGTAAACTGAATTAAGGTATTATAACTATTAACAAATTCCATTACCTGTTCTTTTGCTTTTGCCATATTTGGTTTTATTTCGGCCTTGATTGTTTCATTTCCCGCTTTTAACAAATTTAGTGTTGCTCCATTTACTATATCTTGTATATCTTCATTTTTTTCTCTTTCTATTTCAACTCCGTCAAAGTTAATAACTGCGTTTTGGGCAGGTTGAATTAAATTCGGGAAGTTTTCATTACCATCGGCGGGCTTTTTTTTATTATCCTCTTTTTTATCTTTTTCACTGTCTTTCTTTTCGCTTCCTTTTACTTCATAAATCCATTCGGGATTTATAAAATCTACCTGCGCGTTTTCAACATAAAAGTCAATACTTTTAACATCTTCTTTTAATGGAACGTCTACAAGCTCGCCTTTTTCTTTTAATGATATTAATTCTGTTTCAAAAGATTTATAATTTACTTTAACCCCATAATCAAAAGTTTGCACTTCAAAGTGAGGCTTTTCTCTTTCTCTTGCAATATTGTAACTATCAAGAAGTATACCTTTAATATTTAATGATTCCACGGGCCCTTCTATAATACTAAAGGGTCCTAAATCTTCGTCTTCACTGGTCTTTGCGTGGTATTTTACGCGTATTTTTAATTTTTTAAGTTTACCATCAGCAATAACTTCAGGACTTTTATCAAAACGTCTCGCTGCGTTTTGATTCAAAGAAAGCTGTGTATAATCACTATTTATTTCTGAAGGACCTTCTTTAACTAATGAAATATTTTCCGGTTTAAAATAAATTTGCCTTCTTTCTTCACGCGTTTTATCTTCTGATTTTTCAGGCTGCGCGTTTGTCGGTAAAATTTCAATGGGACGATAAATTCCTAATGAATCTAAAATCTTATCTTGATCTTTTACCTGCCAAACACCTTTTTTGCCTGTCTCTTTACCCTCAAGAATCAAAACAAAATTTTCAGAATCTATATTTACTGTTTTTGCCGTTAGAATTTCATTGAAGTTTGAATTAAAAAATTCTTTTAAAGCGTGAATAGAACCGCCTGAAAATTTTTTTTCTGTGCCATTTATATTTATTAAAGCAGGTGAGAGCTTCTCTTTTGATTTTATAGGATTGCTTTTTACTTTTAAAACAGTCGCGAGATTATTTATTTTTATGTCATGCGTACCATCTTCAGCGTTTTTATTGGCTACACCTTCAATAAATCCCGGAGGATTTGACTCTATGACTTTTTTTTCAAAAGCCGCGTCAAAGTTATATAGTACCCTTAAACTTTCTTCTAATTTTTGGGTTTGTTCGCGAAGAGCTTTTAATGATTCTATTTCAAATTTTAATTCATCCTGCTCATTTTTCATTCGATGGATAGGACGTTCTTCAAACTGTTTTAGTTTTTCTATCATGGGTTTAGTATCAACCCCTGACAAACCTTCCATCGTTAACGTAGGCATTTAAATTCCTTTTCTTATACTACCCCGTAAAAATATCGGAATATTTTTTAATTTACAACAGAAAATTATTTTTGGCGATTAATTGACATACATTTAAATAATTGACTTTAAAAGCCGACATTGAATAAATAGTATAGAAGAAATTCATAAAATATACATTTAATTTCAGATATGTTAATATGCTAAAACAAATATTTTCAGATATATGGAGAAACAAAATCGCGCGAACAGGTTTCTTTGTCGCTATATTTTTAATTTCTTTTTCTAATATTATACAATACCGTTTTCAAATAAATAATTTTATTAACAGCTTTTTTAAGCCTCATTCTTTTGATAATCCTGATTCTTTTGGCAACACACCGTATGGATTCGAAGAAGATATTGAAGAAGCCTTAGAAACCTATAAAACAGGTCTTGAAAAACTTATTGAAGAAAGTTATGATCTTTATAACTATGATATTCCCGAAGAAATTTTTGAAAAAAAAATAGATTTAAATATTAATTGGCAAAAAGGACTTAACCGAGATTCTCTAGAAAAAGTTTATTACTTATTTTCTGATCTGTCCCTTTTTTGCAAACCTGTAACCGAGACAGACTCTGTATCTACTGAATGGCAAAGAAAAGAAAAGCTTAAAAAAAGAAAATTACGTTTAAATAAAACTGAAAAAACCTCACCTTTTGATTTCGCCCTAAAAGAAGATGATTATGAGAACATTAGAAATTATTTATTTGATCTTGATAGAAAATATTTTTCAATCGCTATAGGCATGAAACCCGATAGTTTGGCAATAATTACATTTAGAGAAACTCTTCTTAACGCTTTATGTAAATCATCAATAAAACCAAAATTATGGATAAAAGCAATTGAATATAAAGAATACTATCATGAAAAAAAAATATTTAATGAAATAAAAAATCAGGGCAAAAATACCCGTGATTTTATGGATGAAGTTTACACGAAGGGCCTAGTAAACGCAAAAAATGATCCTTATTATATTTCATTTTTAAAATCATATTTTATGGCTTCTACCGCGAGAAGTGAAAATATCCAATGGAAATATGATTTTAGTAAAAACTACTATCTATTACATAAAGATAAAAACTATTTATATACGTATATCGAGTCTATGCTTTCAAAATCAAGAGTTTCAAATATAGAAGAAAACAAATTAATTTTTGATGAATTATTCAAATTAGAGTATCCAAACATTGAATCGGATTTTTCATATGTATACGCACTTGCTGAAACTGCTTTTAGAGCGGCAAATTATAAAAAATCAAGGGCCATAACAAATAATATAATTAAACATCGTTTATACAATAATAAAACTGAATATTCTCATATAAAAAGAATTGACTTTATGCTAGAACTATCAGGTTATTAAACAAATGAAAAAAAAAAACATTTATCTCGATTATAACTCAACTCATCCGCCTAATAAGGCGTTAATAACCAAAGCCCAAAATATTTATTTTGAAAACTTTGGCAACACTTCTGGACTATCATCATTTTCCCAAAAAGCAGAATACCTTCTTGAAACATCCAGAGAATCTATCGCTAATAACCTAAATTTTAAAACTGACCAAATCATTTTTACCGCTTCAGCGTCTGAAGCAAACGCGATAGCTGTTTATACATCCATTAAGCCGATGTTAAATAAAAAAAAAAATATAAATATTTATATTTCTCCGTTTGAACACCCTTCTGTTTCAGAAACAGTTCTTAGAATACCAAATGCAAAAGTAAATTTTCTAAAAATATGCCCTAAAGGAATTATAGATTTAGAATTTTTAGAAAAGCTCCTTAAAAATAAAAAAATAGATTTTTTAGCAATAACTCAAACACATAATGAAACAGGAATACTTCAACCAATAAATGAAATTATAAAGATTATCAAACGCTTTCCTGTACCTTTTCTTGTAGATTCAGTTCAAACGCTTTCTCGTCTGAATAAAAAATCTAAAAATGAATACTTTTATTTTGATCATACTATCGATCTTCCTATTTTCTTTACTTTATCAGGGCATAAAATAGGCGCCGGTTTTGGCACAGGTATACTAATAAGACCCGATGGAAAATATTCTGACATATTAAAAGACAATATTATTTACGCGGGAGGCACTCAGGAACATGAAATAAGACCGGGTTCTCACAATCTAGCTTCAATATTAGCTTTTGATTTTGTATTAAAAGCTCAATTAAACAATAAGACGCTTACTGAAAATATAAAAAAAAATACGCGTGAGTGGGAATGTCTTTTATTAAAAGAATTTGAAAACTTTCTACCTGTAAAAATTATAGGTCAACACACTGAAAGAATTCCTGGAATAAGTCTTGTTTTATTTTTAAATGTACCGGTTGACTTTTTATTAATGGGACTAGATCAGCGCAACATATTTGTCTCTACAGGCAGCTCTTGCAAGTCAAAGGCGAGAAGCGCCTCACCAGCTCTCTTGAAACTGGGGTTAAATGAAAATGAAGCATTAAGTGTCATAAGATTCTCTTTTACAAATTTATTTCAAGATAAAGTTTTTGTAATTAATGAACTTAAAAAAATAATAAAAAAACTTTCATGAAAATATTTTTTCTATTGAAATTATGTTACAAGTTTTTTTATTAGCCTTAAACTTATTTCAAATAAGAAAAAAAGGAGATATCATGCCAAGAACACCAGCACAAGTAGAAAGAGCAATTAAACTAAATTTAGACAAACAGGCTAAATTAAAAAAAGAAGCTGATAGCGCAAAAAATGATCTTAAAAAATTAAGAGATGAACTTACAAAAGCTAAAGCTGATGCTAAAGCGAAAGCAGTTGCAAAACCAAAGGCTAAAAAAAAACCAGCACCCAAAAAAAAATAAACAATTCAATTATATAAAAAATCGGGATTTGATATATTTGCCAATTCTCGATTTTTTATACTATTGTGCATTATTAAATAAATTTTTTTCAAGAGAAGAACGGTTCAACTTAAAATCCTGAAGTTCTTCTAATAAGCTATCTAAATCATTTTTTACATCTGTGTATTTATACGACATATTAGAAAGTGACGATTTCAATTCTGAAAAATCTTTGCTAAATCTAGAGAGTAATTCTGGTTTATTGGTTTGATGTAGAAAATTTTCACTTTTGTTTTCTTCATTATTATGTTTAACTAAATGCATATTTTCAGTATGTATCGCCTGTTTGCCCTGTAATTCTCTGCCATTTAATTCTCTTTCAATTTTCTCATCTTCAGCCGCAAATGCTTCTAAAAAATTAGATATTCTTTCCCATTGTTCTTCAAATGTTTTTTCATTTTCTTTTTTCATATAAATATATTCGGATGTATTTTATTTTTTTAATAGATTTTTTTTATGTCGTATTTTCTTTTTATTTAATAATATATTGACATACTATTTTATAAAAATATCACATATAACATGACAGCTTTATTAATAACCTTTTTATTTTTTAGTATAATTTTAATTTTCGCGGCTTTAATATATCCTTTTTCAATTATAGCTGTATTATTGCAGACAATTTTTTTAACTCTCTCGATCTATGTCTATAGAAAAAAAAAAGAAAATCCGGGTATGACTGTTATAGCAATGCTCCTTCATTCGGTATTTTTTATAATTATTTTTTCAGCTTTTATTTTTATATCATATCCCTCAAAAGAAGATAGCGATATTCAATCTATTATTACAGGCTTAAAAAAAATAACAGCTAAATATTTTAACATACAAATTAATAATACAAATAAATATTTTAAAGAATTAAATATAACACCGCCTGATAAAAGTTCAAATAAGAAAAAGATCGATAATAATCTATACGAAAATCCTATTGAAAAGAATATTGATGAAAAAAAAGTTGAGGACCCTTTTTAATATTATTTAATTAACTAATTAAAGGAAAAATGGTGATATTTGCAATCAATAATTATATTATTGGCACAGAATTTATATGGGACTTTACATTATTCTATCACTAACTTCTCTTATTTCGGCGGAATCTAAAATTTCACAGCCATTAGAAACTATTGTAGCGGGCAGCTCTGAATATAATGATATAGCCCCCGCACTTTCGGCTGATAAAAAAATTTGTATTTTTCAATCAAATAGAAAACCAAATTCAGGTTCTATAGATTTATATGAAACAAAATATATAAATAACGAATGGCAAGAGCCTGTTAATATAACTTCTATTAATACTGAGTTTTTTGAGGGTTTTCCTGCCTTATCTGCCGATGGTAATTCGCTTTATTTCGCGACTAATCGCGGCACAAAAGATAAAAACAATGAAAACTTAGATATATGGATTTCTAAAAGAGATAAAAACGATAAATGGCTTCATCCTGTTCCCATTGAAAATATAAACTCAGAAGCTTATGACGCTATGCCCTCTATTTCTGCCGATGGCAATACTATATATTTTGTTTCAAAACGAGAAGGCGGCCCAGGCGGATTAGATATATGGTATTCAAACAAAAAAAAAGAAAATTCGTGGGAATCACCTAAAGTACTTGAGGCAAATATTAATTCAGTGTATCATGAAGTTTCGCCTGTTATTTCGGCTTCGGGTAAAGAACTATTTTTTGCTTCAAATAAAAATGAAGGTTTTGGCGGTTTCGATTTGTATATGTCTATTTTAGATACAACTACGAATAAATATACTACCGCCTTAAATTTAGGAGCCGACATTAACTCGAAAGATCATGAATATCTTTTTAGCTTATCGTATCAAGAAAACTCATTTTATATTTCAAAAGGAGAACAGGGAGTTAAAAATATTATAAGCGCTCCCATTCTTCAAAATATAAATATAACACCTGTATTAATCTTTAACGCTATCATCGAAAACAATGACATTAAAGATATAGAAAAAATAAATATACAACTTATCGAAAAAGAAAAATCTGTAATAAGAGAAATAATGCCGCGAAAAAATAATAATTTTTCAACTGTTCTTTCAGCAGGTTCCATTTACAGCCTTATAATTAAACATCCTGACTTTGAAGAATTCAATGCCAATATAAATTTGACAAAATTAAATTTCTCACGCGAAAAATATTTTTCTTTATCGCTAAATAAAAAAGGAGACTTATCAGAAAACTTAGGATTAAAAGAGATCTCTACAGAAAACATAGAAACAAAAGAAAAACCTGCGAAAGAAGAAAACACAGATACAGAAAATGAATCTACTAATTATATTAAATCTGAGGTTGTACCTTTGTCTTTTTCCGGCGTTGAATTTTTGGGCAATACATTAAATCTTGATGATGAATCAAAACTTGCTCTTAGAATATTTTACAGAAAAATACAAGATAAAAAAATAAATAAGATGAAAATAACAGCTTTAATAAATGAAAATAAATCAAAAAAAACAAATGAAAATATAGCTTACAAAAGAGCTGAAGCTGTTCTTGCATATTTTTTAACTTTAGGATTAAACAAAGCACAAGCAGAAACAAATATAAAAAAAGTGACAAAATTAGAAAGTCTTAAAACAATTGAAATTAGTATTGAAGAACAAAATGAAAATGAAAAGGAAAGTAAAGAAAAATGATAAACTACAAAAGTGAAACATTAAAGTTTTCTGTATCAGGACTTAGAGGACTTTATCCTGAAGATATAAATCCGTCGAACATACCGGCCATTGTGCTATCATGGCATAAAACTTTGCCAAAAGGTCCCATCGCCATAGCGCGTGACAGCCGACCCACCGGACCCGCAATAAGCCGTCTTGCTGAGGGTGTTTTACTTTCTGCAGGCAGAGAAATATACGATCTTGGCGTTGTGCCAACGCCTACAATAAAAGCTTTTATCAACAAAAAAAACCTCGCGGGCGGACTTATGATATCGGCCAGCCATAATCCCATGACCTATAACGCGTTTAAATTCATCGGCAAAAACGGATTTTTTTTCAATCAGGCTCAAAATGAAATTTTTAAAAAAAATATAGATTCCAAACAAAAATTAAACTGGGGTGATATGAAAACAGCCCGTCAAAATATAATATCAGCCGAAAAAGAAGCTATTGAAAAACATATTGAATCGGTTTTAGAAACAACAAAATTATATCAGTATTTCAACTCGCTAAAAAATATTAGAGTAGCGATAGATCCTGTAGGCGGCTGCGCCTGCAATATTGTACCCATACTCTTAAAAACCGCCGGCGTTCAATACTTTTCGGTTCATGGCAAAATTGTGCCTAATTTTCCCAGAAATCCTGAACCTGTGCCTAACGCGTTAAAAGCACTGGGAAGTCTTGTAGTTGAAAAAAACTGTCATATTGGGTTTGCTTTTGATCCTGACGCCGACAGATTGGCCCTAGTGGGCCCTGACGGCAAACCTCTGGGTGAAGAAATGACCCTGCCACTTTCACTGCTTAAAGCATTACCCGAAAGAAACGGCGATATTGTTATAAACCTTTCTACTTCATGGTATAATAATTTTGTTGCAGCGAACTATAACAAGAAAACTATACGCTCGGCTGTCGGCGAGGCCAATGTCGTAAAAAAAATGGTTCAAAAAAAAGCGGCTTTTGGCGGCGAAGGCAACGGCGGAGTTATAGATCCTAAAGTTCCTTCTTTTGGCAGAGATTCTCTAACCGGCGTGGCATATATTTTATCACTTCTGGCCGAAGAAAATAATATTTATCAAATAACGAAAACATTTCCCGCATTGAAAATGAAAAAACTTACGCTAAAGGCAGATAAAAAAACATTAACCAATCTTTCTAATAAGTTAATAAAGAATTTTAAGAATTTTAAAATTAACAAAGAAGACGGACTGCATCTTTCGGGTAAAAACGGTCTGCCGTGGATTCACTTAAGACCTTCAAATACAGAACCTATCGCGCGATTAATAGTAGAAGCAGAAACAGAAAAAGAATTGAACAGTATTTTATCAGATATATAAAATAGTATTTTTTTATCATACAGACTGCAATTCTATGTTTTCAAGAATTACTTTAGGAAGCATACCATCACCCACATTTTTTTTTGCATCTAATATTTCTATACCCACAAGAATTTCGTCAGGGCCAATATTAAGCGCTATCTCATCTGAAAGCCGAATAGTTCTGCATTCAAAATTACTAGACTTTAATTCAATGTACATTGTATCATATTTATCATCATATTTTATTTTCATAATTTACCCCTTAATAATAAAAAGTATAAACGGTTATGACCACAATTTCTTTCTCTTCTTCAACTATTACAGGCGCAACCTGTTTAATAGCATAATAGACTCCTTGCCATTTTGAATTAAACTGAAAATTTGATCGATAAAGTTTACGATTTTTTTTTACAGTTTCAACTTCTCCATTTATAATTGCATACTCTATTTCGCTGACTTTTGCCCCGCGCATTACAGCTTACTCTTGAGCATGTACTGTCAAACGAATCGGTTTCATTTTACATGACTTTTAATTTATTATTCTTCTATATTGCAAATATTTTTTCTTCTCTTTCTTAAAATTTTTAGTTTTTATTATCTATTCTAAGTGAAAAATGTAACCTATAATAACAAACCCAATACTTCAAAATGAGAGGTCCACGGGAAAAAATCAAATAATGTTATTTCTTTTAATTGATATCCTAATTCTTTAAGTTTATTTACATCTCTGGCAAATGTCGCGGCATTGCATGAAGAATAAATGATTGGTTTTTTAAACTCGGGCCATATTTCTTTAAAAAATATTTCTATTTGAGAAGGCATAAACCCCCCTCTTGGAGGATTTATTAAAATAATATCGGCGTTATAATTTTGAATTTGTTTTTTATTTTCTTTTGATAATTTTTCAAGCTCATTTATATTTGCCTCTATATAATTTTGTTCAAACTCTTTTCTGTTATTATTAAATACACCGCCGGCGAGCGCTACGTTATTATCTTTCGTTTTTTGCTCATGGTTTTTCGGCAAGTCAAAGAGATTATTTTCAATTTTTATTTTTTTCAAATCTTCTTTTTTTAATATATCAATACCCATTGATTTTAAAGGCAATGAATAATTTATTAAAGACGTAATAAATCCGAAACCTGAAAATATTTCTAATACTTTTATTTCTTTTGACTGTATATTTTTTTCGCCGCGAGTCTGCTTAATATACCCTTCTATTTTTTTGAGCCATAAAGGTAAAATTTTACTATTCACCTGAAAAAAAGAAGTATTCGGAATGGTAATTGTTGAAACTGTTTTTTCGGGAAATTCAATATTATATTGAAACATTAAATTTTTATCTTCAGGCGAATTTAATGAAGCATAATTTACCGTTTTTGAAAAATCATCAATTCTTGATCTTATGCATCGTTCAAGTTTTAACTTTTCAGGAAAACTTTTATCAAAAATATTCTGATCAAACAAAAGACATCCTTTTTCAGGAAAGGGCATAGTTCTGTAACTCATGGGAGCATAAAATCCGCGCTTTGCGTATTTATTAATATGTACCTGAATATTGTTGCGGTAATGATAAGGGTCAGATAAAGAAATAACTTCGACATTCGGCAGTTCAATTTTTTCTCTTTGAAAATGAATATTCAACCAGTTTTTTTTATATTCCAAAGTTTTTTCATAAGGCAGATGAAGCAGTTTACATCCGCCGCAAAATGTAAAGCTTTCACAGGTTTCGTCTACTCTCTCTTTTGATACATTCAAAAGAGCCCATTTTTTATGCTCAAATAACGGCTTGGATGGTTTTTCTTTATGTAACCTATATACTTCTTCGTTTGTAATTTCTTTAATCTCTTTTTGAGAAAGCAAAACTCCAAAAAAATGTTTAGACCTAACGCGCGTTACTTTTATGTATCCCGTTTCAGATGGAAGAATGCCAAGAATAAAACCTGTAAGAGGTTTTACCGGATATTTTAAATTTTCAGCTTTTAGATGAACTAATCCATAGCCTTCAGATACAAGCGCGGAACATGAAACTTCGTAAATTTCATACTTTCGCAGTTTTCGTGTCTGCATTAAAAAAACAAATTATCCATGCCTAAAGTGTCTAATGCCGGTAAAAGCCATAATAATGCCGGCCTCATCGGCCGCCTTAATGCTCTCTTCGTCATTCATGGAACCTCCCGGCTGAATAATCGCTTTTGCTCCTGCTTTAATAGCAAGATCAACCGCGTCTCTAAACGGGAAAAACGCTTCAGAAGCCATACAGCTGCCGGTTAAATCGAGTTTAGCGTCTTTTGCTTTTTTAACGGCAATATCCATAGAGTCAAGGCGGCTCATTTGCCCGGCGCCAATTCCTAATGTATGATTATCTTTGGTAAAAACCACAGCGTTAGATTTAATATATTTTACCACTTGAAACGCGAACAATAACTCTTCAATCTCATTTTTTTCGGGTTTTTTCTTAGTTACTATATTTAAATCTTTTTCTGTTACTATGCGGCTGTCGCTCTCCTGCAGTAAAAATCCGAAAGAAGAATTTTTAATTTCAATTTGAGACATAGAAAGTTCATGTAAATTGGGTATCTTTATAAGCCTTAAATTTTTCTTCTTTTTTAATATTTCAAGAGCCTTATCGTCATATTCGGGAGCCACTACTATTTCAAAAAAATGTTTGTTAATAAGTTCCGCCGTTTCAGGCTCTATTTTATCATTAAAAGAAATAATTCCCCCGAAAAAACTTACCGGATCTGTTTGTATGGCCCGCTCCAGGTTTTCAAGCTGGGTTTTACCAAGCGATATTCCACAGGGATTGGTATGCTTAAATATGGCGCAAACCGGTTCAGAAAAATCTCTGGCTACCGAAATAGCGGCGTCAAGATCAAGAAAGTTATTGTAAGAAAGCTCTTTACCGTGAAGCTGATCCCACGGCAGTTTTTCGCTTAAAGCAGGCATGAAAAACGCGCCTTCCTGATGCGGATTTTCGCCGTATCGTAAATTTTGAAATCTTTTCATTGCCAAACTAAAACCCGCGGGAAACTTCTCTCCCTGAAGACCATACAGATACTGAGAAATTATAGAATCATAAGATGCCGTGCGCGAGAACGCCTCTACCGCGAGCTGGAATCTGTATTCTTCTGAAAACTCTCCCGAATTTTCGCTGAATCTTCGTAAAAATTCTTTGTACTGCGAAGGGTCTACAATTACGGCGACATCTTTATAATTTTTCGCGGCGGCACGAATCATCGAGGGCCCGCCAATATCTATATTTTCAATGGCTTCTTCAAACGTAAAATTATCTTTTCTTACCACCTCTTCAAAAGGATATAAATTAATACAAACCAGATCAAAAGTAAGTACATCGTAAGACGACAAACTTTCCATATGAGAATCGTTATCTCTTTTCGCTAAAATTCCGCCATGCACCTTAGGATGAAGGGTTTTAACCCTACCGTCTAAAATTTCGGGGAAGCCCGTATATTTACCAATGGATATTGCGTCAATACCCGCTTCATTTAGCGTTCGCAGCGTACCCCCCGTAGAATAAATTTCAATCCCGTGTTTATCAAGTTCTTTAGCAAGCTCAATAAGCCCTGTCTTATCAGATACCGAAATAATTGCTCTTTCTATTTTTTTCATGGCGCCTCTTTATAATTCATATAGTCCTGAAAATATATTTTTTTCACGGCGTCAAGTGAATGGGGCTCTAAAGTCGATTTTATCGCAAGTTCAATTACTTGGGCCACAGAGGCCCCAGAGTTCACAGAGAAATTCTTCCAATAATCCCACTTCTAAAACCTTATGCACTTCTATCGCTTCACCAATTATTTGCTCTGTTATTATACCCCTAAACTCTATGTTCTCTGGGTGCGCCACCTGCAGTGAGCAAGGTCGAACCTGTGACTTCAACTAAAAGACTAATGTTTGTTTAATCTATGAATTTTAAAATATTTAACATTAAACAACAACACTTTCTAATTTTTTATAATGATCATTCAGTTCTTCTATGGCATATAAAAATCTTGTTTTTTCATCCATATGAGCGTGCTCATCATTATCATTATGATCACATGGCAGGCCCGTATCCAGATTATAATTTTTATCAAGATAAGGTACATCCGCATGATTTTTATGAAAGTAATCTTTAGCCGAATTACTCTTTACGTCATTTAAATAAGCTTCTGAAGCCAGAATAATTTTTTCGGTAACCGATACGGCAATATTAAACAACTGCTCGGCAGAATATAAAAGCTGGTGTTCTTCTGATACACTCCAGTTACTGTTTTTTTCATTTAAATATTTTTCGGTCTCCATACTAACTATTGATTTAATGGGCTTTAGGGCCAATATTTTTTTTGACGTTGTTAAATTAAACAAGGGCGAAGAATAAACGCTGCTTATAGTATCTACAAAATCGTCGTATGCTTCATGAATAGGATGTTCTTCATCGTCAAGAGAAAACTTTTCAAAATATTCGGCATATTTTCTATTATTATTATAACTGCCTGAATCTATATGTGCCGCGTAAACTTCTTTAATACTGTCGTTTATTAATTTGAAAATATCTTCATCAAGCGTTTTATCGTTATTTTGATGATAGCATTTTATTTTTTCATAGTATTTATATTTATACGGATTTACATCTTTCCCTTCGATTTTTTTCAAAAGATGCGTATCAATAACCGCCTCTACCAGTTTATGTTTATTGTAATTTTCTGCCGGATCATGTTTTAACCAGTGATCCTCTGATTTTCTATACACAAACGGATGAAATACAAAATCAGAAACCGCATGGCAGTAATATCCATACGCGAAAGCCAATAACTTGTTTATAACTTTTTCACTTGCGCCTTCATTTTTTTTCTTTTTAATATTATCAAGCATAGAACTAAAAAAATCGAGCGAACCTTCCCAGTGAAATAAATCGGATATAAATTCGTAATTATATTTTTCAATAGTTTCACTAATACCGCCTAAAACTCCCCAGAAAATATCTTTCATATAAAACAAATCGGGACCAAACGATCCAAAACCGGCGTACTTGTTATTTTCTTCCCATTTATTACTTTGCGTATTTTTCATCGCGTTTTTTATTACTAGATAATGTGTTATTGGCTGCGGCATTGTTGTCTCCTTTAACATTTTTTCATATCAGTAAAATAACGACAAGCGCTCCCAAAACTAAACCTGCACCACCCGTTATCCACTTCCATTTTTTTTCTGATTGATAATTATCCTCTGCTTTTTTACCCATTTCATTCATTAATGTTGCTCTATCCCTGAGTTTTTTAATCTCGTCACTCTTTACATCTGTCACATCTTCATATTTTTTAACCAGTTTTTTTTGTTCTTCTATTTCTGTTTGTTGTAGCTCAATTTGTTTTTCTGATGCCTCTAATTCTTTTTTTAACGGCTCAACCGTTTCACTTTTCTTTTTATAATCTAACGCTTTTTCTACAAACTCTCTTTCAACAACAAATACACTTTCGTGGGGTCGTCGCCTATTTCATGGCCTAGTCCCTTAAAATTTCCATGATGAGCTATTGATACGCCATATCTATTTTCAGATTTCGTGTGCCAAACTACATGCTCCAAGTCATTTGCCTGAATGACCTCGCCGTCTTCGCGTATACCAAAATGATAGCATATATGCGGGCATCCTCTTTGAGAAATATGATTATTAACACCCGGGCTTATATGATATCTATTTATGGTTTCAAAAGTTGAATTGGCCTGCGTTTGATGAACAACAATTTTATTAATTTCATGTATTTTGCGCTCACCCCAAACACCATCAGGGTGCCAGGGTAACTGGCGAATTAAATTTTTGACTTGCATACAATATCCCCATTTGTTTTTTTATATTTATTTTATTGTATTTTTGATAGCTTTATATTTGTCCTTTCATTTTGGCAATAATTATTTTGTTGTTTTATTGTTTTTTTATTGTTTTTTTCGGCAATGTTGAACATCCAGCCTTTGGGAATAAGGCCGTCAAAAAAAGAAAAAGTAACCTCTAAACCTTAAATTAATGGTCAAATCTGCTAAATTTATCTAAATATATTCTAGAATGTCAGTATATTCTGCTGCGGTTATTTTATTTTTGGTGATGGACCCTTTTGGGAACATACCGGCTTTTTTATCGGTTCTAAATTCGGTAGACAGAAAAAGAAGAAAACGCGTAATACTCAGAGAAATGCTTATCGCTCTTTTTGTATTGACAGTGTTTTTATTCGCGGGCAAATATATTTTAACGGGCCTTCAGATTTCAGAACCCGCATTAAGTATTTCGGGCGGTATTATTTTGTTTATTATTGCTCTTAAAATGATATTTTCTATTCAATTTCACTGGCATAACGGCGGTGAAGATGAAGAACCTCTGGTTGTCCCTTTGGCTATGCCGTTAATTGCCGGGCCTTCTGCTATGGCGATGGTCATTCTTTTCTCAACACGATATCCCGAAAAAATATGGCTTTGGTTTGCGGCCCTTATTGCCGCGTGGTCTATGAGTTGTATTATTTTATTAATGTCTGATATAATTTTTAAGTTTTTTGGCAGTAAATTTATGAAAGCCATTGAAAAATTTATGGGAATGATATTAACAACGTTCTCGGTACAAATGCTTTTAAATGGAATTAAAAACTTTATACAAACATTAAACTAACTTTTTAATAAACTTCTTTTAAAATTCTTCCCTGAAATTTATTTATTAAGTAATTTTCGCTTTCGCCAAGTTCTTTAGATATAACCTGCATTGCTTCTTCAATGCCTTCTTCCATACCTTTTAGGCCGCATAAATAAATAATTGTTTTATCGTTTTGCAAAATACCTGCTAATTCTTCACTCATTTCAATCATACGGTGATGAACATACATACGGCCGCCCTCTTTGTTTTTTTGCTCGCGGCTTATGGCTTGTATATAATGAAAATTTGGATTTTCAATTTTTGAAAATTCATCTTCATACATCATTTCACTTTTATAACGCGCGCCAAAAAACAGGTATATGGGGCTGTTGAATTCAGGAGTATGATTTAACAAACGGTCTATCATGCCTCTAAAAGGAGCAATACCTGTGCCTGTTGCTAAAAATACGTAGGGCCTGTTTATTTCAGATGTATCGGGCAATAAATATTTTCTGCCAGATGGACCTGTCATTAAAACCTCATCGCCTTCTTTTAAATCACATAGATAATTTGAGCAAACGCCTTTAACTTCTTTACCTGTGCTTTCATCGTTATACACGACTCGCCTTACACATAGTGTTAATTTTTCATTATGATTAATATCATTACCCATTGAGGCTATTGAATACAATCTGGGATTATGCGCCTTGCCCTGTTCATTTTCACCCGGAGGTATAACCGGCGCGCTTTGGCCTTCTTTATATTTATAATCTTTAGTATCAAAAACAATATGGCATACATCACTGCCCGATTCGCCCTCTACTAAGATTTTTTTTTCAACACACACGGCTTTTAAAGGCTCCGCTTTTCTATACTGGTTAACAATAACTTCTGGTAATTTAAAAGATACTTCTGACATAATAAATCCAATTTTTTATTTTGAAACACCCTATCAACTTAAATAAATCTTCTTCCCATTTGTCATTCACGCACCGCATCTAAGCCTGTGCCCGCGAAAGCGGGTACGGCAAAAATTCCAACGGGAATCTATAACTAACCCTTCTTTGAGATTTCCACTTTCGTGGGAATTACGGTTTGCATCAAGGCCTAATCCTGTAAATCCTGTTAAAAAAAATATATAAGATATTTTTTATTTGACATAACAAATAGAATTCAAATGAATCTTAAATAAATTATGACATTTAATAAAAGCGAAGATATTTTTCCTGTTAAAAAAGAATTTATTTATTTAAGTAACTGCGGCGTCGCGCCTTTATATTCAGGCGCAGCGAAAGCGGCGGCAAAATTTCAAGAAATAAGGGTTAATAAAGGTGCCGCTGTATTTCGAGAGTATGAAAACATGGATAATGAGTTTAAGAAAGAAGCCGCCGACTTTGTTAATACTCCCCCTTTGAATATTTCTTTTATGAAAAACACGGCCGAAGCCATGTCAATTCTCGCCAACGGATATCCTTTTGAAAAAGACGATGAAATTATTTCTTATATTCATGAGTACCCTTCTAATCATTACCCATGGTTTATACAACAAAATAGGGGCGTTAAATTAAAATTATTAAAAAATATACATCCGCCTGATAAAATTTATGAAAATAAACCCTACGCTTTTTCTTTTGAAGAGCTTGAAAACATGACAACAAACAAAACACGTATTATTGCCATAAGCCATGTTCAATTTACCAGCGGATATAAAGCAGATATTGAAAAACTGGGAACTTTCTGCAAAGAGAGAAATATAGATCTTATTATAGATACCGCTCAAAGTCTGGGTTCCGTAGCACTTTATCCTGAAAAATGGAACGTATCGGCATTTGCCTCATCAGGATGGAAGTGGCTTTTAGGTCCTATTGGCTGCGGAGTTTTATATACTTCGCCAGAATTTCGCGATAAAATAAAAATAACTATGGCGGGTGCCGACGTGGTAACACAGGGCAGTGATTATTTAAATCATACATGGCAGCCTTTTTCAGACAGCAGAAAATTTGAATACAGTTCTGTTGAAGCAGCCAACATGATAGCTCTTACAGCCTGTTTTCGCGATTTATTTAATAAATATAAGTCTGAAAATATACAAAGTGAAATTTTTCGCCTTCAAAATATTTTTCTTGAATTTATTGATAAAGGCAAATACAAACCTGTTATTTTTAAGAACGAAAACCGATCAGGAATTTTATCGCTTATTGTTAATGAACCTGAAAAAATTGTAAAACAGGCCTTTTCGAAAGGCCTGTTTCTGGGAACGCGGGGAGGCTACTTAAGAATTGCACCCCACTTGTATAACGATGAAGAAGAAATGAAGCAATCAGCTAAGATATTAAATGAACTGGTGTAATATCTAGCAAGGCAACAAATCAATTACAAGACTATATTTTATTGTTTATTTAGCTTACTATAAAAAATTAAAATTCCCAAACCTAAGAAAAACATAAATCCATATAAAAACGCATAAGCTGTTTCAAAATTAGGATTATTTTTCATATTAGAAAAAAACTGCATACCGCCTTCAAAAATAAGAAACCAGCCCGCGAATAAAACAAAAAACTTATATTTTTTTATAAATTCTATCATTTATTCATCATGCTCACATTTATGCTTTTTTTTATGTTCATGCTTTTCAAGATATTCAATAAGTTTGCCTTTTTGATCGGGTGTAAGTATTGAATATATTTCTACCAGTTTAGAAATAAAAAATTCTCTGTGTTCTTTTCTCTTATCTTCTTTATCTTCAAAAAATTTATTAATTTCAGCTTCATTAATTTTATCTTTTTTTAGGGCCTCAAGTAATTTTTCTTTAAAATTTTCTTTTAGCGGCTTAAAACTTTTATTTTTTTCAATAACCTCATCTCTTATCTTAAACAGTTTTTGTTTTTGTGTTTCATCTAAATTAAGATGTTCACTTAAATTTTCAGCTATTTTCGTTACCTGTTCGGCCGAAAGCATGGGTCTGTGCAAGTCGCACTTATGATGTCCGCCGCATTGGCCTATAAAAAACACGGCGCCCGTAATAAACAATACTGCTGTTAATATCCAGTGGTATTTCATTAGTTTCATTTTTTTCTCCTTTGTTTCATATAATAATTTAAATATTTCTTTAATTAGATTAGTTCTATTTTATAGATATTTAATTTACTTTTAATATATATTTACTTATGGTTTTTGCCATTTTTATTTGGTTTATTTACTTATCGCAACAATAGACATCGGTTTATTGCCTGTATCAAAGTTTTGAGTGCCCAGTAAAGATTCATCTGCGTCAACCGGTATTAATATGCCGCTATCTGGATGAATAACAAAAGCAGAAATATCATTCGAGCCAGAGTTAGAAACAAAAGCAAATAACCCGCTGTTATCTATAGACATTGAAACAGGATTATCACCCGCCCTAAAGTGCTGAATGCCTTCTGAAATTGCATCGGCATCTATTGATGAAATTATTCCGGTCACATCATCTAACAAAAAAGCTGAAATATTATCAGATAAAGCATTAATAGCATAAACATACTTACCGTCTTTAGCTACAGACACTAATACGGGTCCAGAAGATGCGGTAAAATTCTGAATACCCGTAGTCGTAGTATCTTCAGCAACGTCAGCAATTGCATCTATTTGGGTTAAAGAGCCGGTTGATGAATCAATTAAAAAAGCAGATATTGCATTCGCGCTTTTATTGGTAGCGTATAAAAATTTACCATTTGGAGCGATAGAAACCGAACGATATATAAATCCGGCCGCGAAGTTTTGTATATCAGCAGCTTCTGCATCAGCATCAATTTGTGTTAGAACACCTGTTGCTAAATCAAACGAGAAAGCCGATATATCATTAGAATTAAAATTGGCCGCGTATAAATATTGACCCGAAGAATTAATAGTTATTGAAACAGGATTAGTTCCGGCTGGAAAATTTTGAATACCATCTAAAACGCTGTCGGCGTCTACAGGTGTTAAAGCTCCACTCGCTGAATCAATAACAAATACTGAAATATCATTAGAACCGCCATTCGCGACGAATAAATATTTACCGGTTGAATCTATAACCACAGAACGCGGATTTGTGCCTGCCGCGAAATTTTGAATGCCTTCTAAAGCGCTGTCGGCATCTACCGCGGTTAAAACACCTGTATCGCTGCCTATCGTATAAACTGAAATATCATTAGAATTAAAATTGGCCGCATATAAAAATTTCAAACCAGAATCTACGGCTAAAGAGGCAGGATTTATACCTGCCGCATAATTTTGAATACCATCTAAAGCACTGTCGGCATCTATTTGAGCAAGGCTGCCCGAAGAGGTATCTATAATAAAAGCTGAAATATCATTTGAGTTATAATTAGCGGTATAAACAAAGCCATATGACGGTGCATCTTGAAAAATTCCTGTTTTGTCTGTTATATCATCAGCATTATTGTGGTCATCATCAAAATCATCACCCGATTTATTACAACTAAAATTGAAAAACATCAAAACCATTGACGCAAAAACAATTGTTTTTCTTAATTTATTTGCAACTTTTTTCATCTAGATTCCATTAAATAATCATTAATGAGGTTTTCAATTATTTTTTGCTTTTTGTTTTAATATATAAAATATTTTCAACATTATTTTTTGGGCCAATTATATTTTTAAAAAATCCTTTCATCCGCGATTTTCTAAAAAAACTTGACTTTTATTATATGAAGGCTTACGTTTCTCAAAATCGGCTGAGTAGGGTTGATAAGAAAAAGGCTTTTTAATATATTACAATTAAAAAAGATTGACATGCAATGAGTAAAAATATAATATTTAATTATGCTATTAAATTATATACAATCTGCTATGAAAAAAGCGCATTATGAAATACTAAAAGACGAAGGATACTATGGCGAAATACCTGAAATTGACGGTGTCTACGCGCAAGCAGAAACTTTAGAAAAATGCCGCGATGAATTAGCTACTGTTCTTGAAGAATGGATTTTTTTCCGATTAACCCGTAATCTTTCTATTCCTGCTATTGACGGCATTGAATTAAAAATAAAAAGCATTGCCTAATGCCGCCCCTCAAACCAATAAAACGTAAAGAACTAATTCGGTATTTACGAAAAATTGGATTTAAAGGCCCATATTCAGGAGGCAGACATCAGTTTATGCAAAAAGAAAAATTGACTTTAACTCTGCCAAATCCACATAAATCAGATATTGGGCCTGAATTTCTAAGTAAAATTTTAAAACAGGCTAATATCACAAGAGATGAATGGGAAAAACTATAATAATAAATTACGTTAATACCCCACCGTTAAAACATCAGTAAATACCCAGTCTTTTAAACCGGCTGATTGTCTGACAATACCTTTTCCCGCAGAATTTGCCAGAGATATATCCACCGCTTCTTTTTGTATTTTTTCATCATTATATTCATCAAGGGGTTTTTCGCTAAAGGGCCAAACATGTTGAAGATTTTCATGCGTGTATAACAGAGCGCCTTTCATCATGCCAGATGAGATTGTGCCGTCATAATCGCTGTAATAAACCATATCTGCAACTTCTTCTTTGTATTCCAGTAATATTACACTGTCGGTGCCGCTTAAATTGCCCGCTGTACTATAAACATAACAAGCAGGTATTCCATCGGCATTGCAATCTCCCGATTTATCTTCACTTAATAAATGCTGAGAATAGCTGTTCTTAAGCAGAATAACAATAAAATCGCCTTCACTTATATATTTTTCATTAAATTCATAAAGCAGTTCTTTTGAACTTTCATTATATTCAAAAATACGATATCCCTTTAGTAAACCCGATTTTACTGCTTTTAGCTCTATCCAGTCATTTGATTCTTTCATGGCTACTTCGTTTAATATAAGTTCAGCCTCTTTATTTGAGGCAGATGGATTTATGCCGTTTATAAAAAAAGTTCCACCGGCAGATAATAGGTTTGTATCTTTACAGTTAACCGAAGGTGAAATTTCATAGATAGCTGATGGCAAGCTAAAACAATCATTTTCAAATGAAAGTAAAATTTCAGAGGGTGCTTCGGTTAAAGAAGCATTTTGTAACGAGGTATTATCACAAGTATTTATTATAAATTTATCGGCTCCTTCGCAGTTTATCATATTAGCGTTTAAGTGCAATAAAATATTTTTCGCGTCAATAAGTTCAGCGTCAATAATTGATATTTCTTGAATTGGTTCGTTTGAATATCCGGCTGACGCGTATGTATATGCTGAAAATTCTTCACACTTATTATCAGGATTTACCATAAAAGAACAGTTCATGTTTAATGAAGAATGATACCATGCTGATTTTAGAGCGCCGTTTAAAATAAATTCATTATCATAACCGTATCGATTCATTGAAAATGTATTGGTTGTATTAAAATATCCGGCGGGGGTTTCTAATGAATTTCCCGCTTGATCAATTAAATTCATGGCTTTATCATAAAGTTTTATATTAAAATCGCTTCGTTGAAGAGAAAATTCTTTCACTCCTGAAAGTAAAATATGCGGATATGTTTTTTTCTCATACGTATTTTTCGTAAAAGCTGAATCATTTTTAGTGTAAATAATTTTATATTCACCTGGATGTATTAAATTTTCTGTTTCATAATACCAGTTATACTCAGAAGGAATAGATACAATTTTTTTTTGAGTACCGCCTATTTCTAAACTAAAATAAGAAAGATCAATAATTTTTGCCGAACGATTATAAAGTTCAATAAAATCATCCGAATTATCAATTTCAAAATTAGATGATCCCGCCCAGCCTATTTCGCTTATAACAATATCTTGATTATTTAAAACATTGCCATAGATATTGGGCATTAAAGAACTCATACTTCGGGCATATTTTAGTGCTTCATTAAACTGATTATAAATTCTATTGGCGGTCTTTGGGTCATGAATAATAATTAAATTTTCATCATTATTTTCTACCGCGTTTTTTGACCAGTTAAAAGATCCGGTGGCTAATATCGCGTTATCGGTACCGGCATCAATAATAATTGTTTTGCAGTGCATCTTCCCGCCCATATCTTCAGGGTATATACTGCCGTCTAAAAAAATATGCGGTCCTTTTTGGTGCATTGTCATATCATTATTATATTTAGCGGCAAATAAACGCGGGGCTTCTTCTGAATTTTTTGTTATAAAATTAAAATCATGAATTCCGTAAACATCCATATCTTTCTGTCTGGCCGCTCGAATTAAAGCAGAAGACAATTCATTATCCGTGAATGAAAAAATCATATAATGAACCGAATGTTTCGCGTTATCAACAAGTTCTGTAAGTTTTTTTATGGCTTCATTACCCATATACGGTGAAAAATATACTTCTACTTTGTTTTCATTTATATCAAAAATATTATTTAACCCGTGTGGTTTTTTATCTTTGCCAAAAAGGCCTTTATACATTTGATTAAATTCAGCTAAATAATATTCAACAACTTCTTTATTTTTAATAAGTATAAAATTATTATTGTTACGCAAAAAACCGTTATCAGTAAAATTTCCCGTACCTGTAAAAAGATACTGATTATCAATTATTATAAACTTATTATGCTGAATACCGCTGGAATTCCCTACGGTCATATCAATATTATTTTTATATAATTCCTGATACCCCGCCGATTCAAATTCATCTATATCTCCCACAAATTTTACATCCACGCCTCGATTTCTTGCTTTAATTAAAGAGTCTATTATATTTTCACGGTTTAACTGGTATGCCGCTATATAAATACTTTTTTCAGCTTTATTGATAAGTTCAATTAATTTTATGTCTATCTTTTTATCGATGGTATTTAATTCATTTTTACCGGGATCGTTATAAAAAACCTGTATTAAATCTTTTTTTACGGCATCACCCGGATCGCCAAACGGCGGATAAGCACAATTAATGATAAAAATAAACAAATAAATACTTCTTTGCATCTTCATAAAGTATAATAATTATTAATTTTATAGTTATATAAAGATGATTTAATATTTTGACATCTGTTTGCAATTAATTTTTATTAGAATTTTCTTTGTATTAAAATTCCATGCGGCTGAAGTTTAATGCCATAGTACATAAGCCCTGCTCCCGCAGCCGCTAAAGCTGCCCCTATAATTTTATAGTTTGCCCTGTTATTTTCCCATGTTTCTATTTCTTCATTGTATTTGGTACGGGCGATAAATATTTCGGCGTAAGTATATTTTTTAGAATTCTGTAGTTCAGCTGGTGCTTCTGGCCTAAAAGCTTCTGAAATAAAACCCCATAATAAAGAACCCAAACCAATACCCGTTACAACAATACCAGACAAATATATGGAATAACCATAATCTACCCCTTGGTTAATTTTCCATATTTGTATTGTGTTATCGGCTTTTGCTTTAAACATACCCAGCTCATTATTAATCCCTGAAAAATAAAAAGGCATATAATTATTTTTAGAACCGCCAGAAAACATAATAAAACCCTTTTCTGGGGCAAGAAACTCTGTTTTTTTTCCCGACCCGTCAAGATACCAAATGGGAACACTTTTTTCATCTGTTTCAAATAATAAAATTGTTGTGGCCCGTGAAAGAAGAATATCTTTTAATTCTAAATTTGATTTTACTTTATAAACTCCATCTTCTTTTTCAGCAAAATCTGAAATATAAGGTGAATACGCGAAATCTAAGAAGACAGTGCTTTCGAATCCGGTAATTTTCTTTTCAATTTCATAAATATATTGTATTTTATTTACTGGTTTTTCTATTGAAAAAACACTTGAAACTAAAAAAATAAAAAATGCAAACTCAAACAGTAATAACTTTTTATTTTGTAGCATAATTATAAATATAACGAATATATTAAGCTTAAAAAGAAAATATTTTTAAAATTTATCTTATACTTATAAGACTTTCTGCTTAGGGTAAAAAGAATAAAATTTTTAATGTTTCAAGCTTTATTTATTATTTTAGTTGTCAAATAAAATAATGATATAACTGTTGGTTACTAATATTAAATTTTTTATTAATGTAAATATTATTTATCTAAATGAAAATATTTCATAAAACCAAAAAATAAACATTTATTAATGAAATCTTCTAAAAATTTTTCTAAAAAAATTATTTTATTCTACGGCCAAAGTTTAAAACTAATTCTACTATACTCTTTTAGTATTATTCTATTTTCTTTATTTAGACTTATTTTTTTATTCCGTTTCGCCAATAGAGAAGTCTATTCAAATCATATGCTTGATATATTTTTAGCCTTCATTGTTGGCTTTCGCTTTGATACAGTTGTTATTTTGTTTGGTATTTTACTTATAGGAATATTAAATATTTTTTTACTATTTATTAACAATAAAAAACTTTTTCATGCGGTAAATTTAATATCAATTTATTTTTGCAGTTTTGTAATTATTATTTTTTTTATTTTATTAACCATAGATCAACAATATTATTTATTTTTTCAAAATCACTTAAATATTTTAGTCTTTGGCTTAATTGAAGACGACACATTAGCTGTATTAAAATCGATGAATACAGATAACCCATTAATTTTAATCTCTATTTTGTGGGCAATAATTTCGTATCTAATAATAAAACTAGTTAAAAGGCTATATCTATTTGAATTTAAAACACCTGCTATTATAAAGAAAATATCCTTAAAAACCTCTGCTAGCATTGTGGTTATTACTATTTATCTGCTTATCAATTTTATTGGCCTAAGAAATTCGTTTGGAGTATTTCCTTTAAAACTTGATAACGCGTATATTTCTTCAAATAATTTTGTAAACCAGCTGGTACCTAATGGGATTTTTACGTTAAGAACAGCTTTTTCTGAAAAAAAATTCGATTACAAAAAGAAACAGCCGGGACAAATATTAAAATCTTACGGATTTTCCAGCGTAAATCAGGCTCTTTCGGTTTATTTTGATGAGCCTCCCGATAATTTTACAGCTTCTGATTATAAAAAATATCTATACCAAACAACAAATAATAATTTGAAAATAAAAGAAAAACTCAATGTTGTATTTCTTTTGCTGGAAAGCTGGAGTAACTATTTTATTGATATTCATAACGAAGAGTTAAATTTATTAGGCGGGCTTGAAAGTCATTTTCATGATGACTATGTCTTTAGAAACTTTTTATCTGCCACAAGAGGAACAATTTACAGCTTAGAAGATATTCTTATTAATACGCCCATTCAACCAATAACCTCAACAAAACATAGATTAAAAACATATAATTCTTCTGTGGCGCGTCTTTATAAAGAAAATGGCTATGAAACTTATTTTATAACAAGTGGAGATAGCAACTGGAGAAAATTAAACGAATTTCTGAAAAATCAATTTTTTGATCATATTCACGGTAGAGTTGATATACTAAAAGCCTTACCTGAAGCAAAAGATAATACGTGGGGCGTATATGACGAATTTTTATTTGAGTATATTCAGCAAATATTAAAAAAAGATAATAAGCCAAAATTTATTTTCGCTTTAACAACTACAAACCATACACCCTACGAAATTCCAAGTAACTACAAGCCTAAGCCTATAAAATTATCAGAAAAATTAAAAAATGAAATTCTATGCTCAGAAGATATCGCTGAAAAAAGCTTTTTGTCTTATCAATATATGAACGAATCTTTTGGTAATTTTTTAAGCGAAATCAAGAATTCTTCTTTATCTAAAAATACAATTGTTGGCGCCAGCGGAGATCATAATAATTTTACGGTTTTTCCTTTTGACAATAATATAGATATGCGTCAAAAACATAGTGTTCCATTTTATGTTTATATGCCCCAACATTTAAGAGGCTCTATCTTTTATAATCCAAACAGATATGGTTCGCATAAAGATATTTTTCCTACTTTATTTAATCTTTCATTTAGTAATCAAAAATATTTTGGCTTAGGAAACAATTTATTTGAAAATACAAAGGAAGAAGATAAGTTTATTTCTATACATCAACAATTTCAAATGGGCACAATGAACAAAGAAAAAATAATTTTAAAAGCAAAAGCGAGAAAAGCGCTCTTATCACTTTATATTAATGAAAATTTTTAAATAGGATACGCTGAGTCAAGTTTTTCCTGTATTGGTTTTATTATAATATCAATTTCTTTTTTTAAATCATCAGGTAGCTGATTCCATTTACCCAGTTTATTTTCAAGTTTATCGGGTACTTTTTTTTCAATAGGTTCAAATTTAATATTTATAAAATCGCATATTTGTCTTACTAGTTTATGAGGGTTTTCACATACACTTTCATACCGCAAAACAAGTGTATCTGGTTTATTGTGCCAGTTCTCAAAAAAATATTCCATAGCTCTAACCCAAAATTTGGCTCTGGCAAATAATTTTAATTCAGGCTTATCGGTATTTCTTAACCAATAATCTTTTGAAACAACCTGCGAATGTCCGTGTCTTAAGATAATAATTTTTTTCATTTCAAAATCAGAAAACTGATTTTTAATAAAATTAGGCATAAAAAAAAGCCATGGATTTTTTAAAAGTAGATATTTATTTTCTTTAACTTTAAATTTTTTTAAAAACTCTTTATTAAATTTTTCTTTCTTTTCACCAGCAAATATCGGTTCATTATAATTTTTAAAGCCATTCTCAATAACTTCTGAATAATCGCCTAATTCAATAAAATTAGAATCTAGTTTTTTTAATATCTTTACAATATCTCTTTCTTCAAGATTGGGCTTGTATCTGGCTCTTTTTAGTTTAACTTCTGGATGTTTTCTAAGTAAATCGACCAATAAGGTAGTCCCAGAGTTCCAATATCCAACAATAAAAATAGACTTCATTCTAAAACTTTTAATTTATTATTTATAAATTCAAGAAAAATTGATAAATTTAATATTAACTGCCCGTCAATTCTTTTTATTTAATAAAAACGCTCGACAATTCATCTTATACGCCAAAAATCGGCCAGTGCGAAACGGCATACTGATATTAGATTTTGGTTCACAATATACCCAGTTAATAGCGCGAAAAATCAGAGAGCTTCGATTTTATGCCGAAATACATCCCTACAATTTTCCTGTTAAAGAAATTAAAAATCAACAACCGGCAGGAATTATTTTATCCGGAGGGCCCCATTCGGTTTATGAAAAAAACGCGCCTTCTGTAAATAAAGAAATATTTTCATTAAATATTCCTATTTTAGGTATTTGCTACGGATTACAGCTTATTACTCATTTATTAGGAGGCAAGGTCAATTCATCAAAAAACAGAGAATACGGAGCGGCCCTTCTAAAAATTCAAACAGAATCAGTTTTTTTTAACAATATTAACGAAAAAACACGTGTTTGGATGAGTCATGGCGATAAAGTAATTAAGCTGCCAGCGGGATTTAAGGCAATCGCCCAAACCGATTCATCACCTTATGCTGCCGTAATTAATATTGAAAAGAAAATAACGGGCGTTCAATTTCATCCTGAGGTACAACATACCAATAATGGTAAAACTTTTTTAAAAAACTTTTGTATTAGTTTTTGTCATTTAAAACCAAACTGGACAATGAAAAATTTCGCCAAAGAAAAAATTAAAGAAATACAAAACCAAACCGGTAATGAAAGAGTGCTTTTAGGACTATCAGGAGGCGTCGATTCTACGGTTACCGCTAAAATACTTCACGATGCCATAGGTAAAAGATTAAGCTGTGTATATGTAGATAACGGATTAATGAGAAAAGATGAAACCGAAGCTGTTATAAAAAGATTTAAAAATAATTTTCACATACCTCTTCATGTTGTAAAAGCAGAAAAATCTTTCTTAAGTAGCTTAAAAGGCGTTACTGATCCTGAGAAAAAAAGAAAAATAATAGGAAGAGTATTCTTAGAAGAATTTAAAAAAAAGGCCGAAGAAATAGGTCATCATGAATATTTGGGACAGGGAACGTTGTATACAGACGTAATTGAATCTGTATCGGTAAAAGGGCCTTCTGATACAATAAAATCTCATCATAACCGCGTGGCAGAAGTTCAAAAACTAATAAAGGCCGGCAAAGTAATTGAACCTTTAAAAGAATTATTTAAAGATGAAGTAAGACGGCTAGGTTTAACTTTAAAAATACCAAGAGAACTTTTATTTAGACATCCTTTTCCGGGCCCTGGACTGGCTATACGTATATTAGGTGAAATTACAAAAGAAAGGCTAAACCTTTTAAGAGAAGCTGACGCCATCTTATTAGATGAACTAAAAAAAACAGGTTATTATAAAAAAATCTGGCAGGCCTTTGTGGTTTTACTGCCGGTAAAATCTGTAGGCGTTATGGGAGATAACCGAACTTATGAAAATGCCGTAGCCGTTAGAATGGTTGAAAGCAAAGATGGTATGACTGCAGACTTTGCTAAAGTTCCTCACGCCATTTTAGGTAAAATATCTAATAGAATTATAAACGAAGTATCGGGAATAAACCGTGTTGTGTATGATATTTCATCAAAACCGCCGGCAACAATTGAATGGGAATAGCATGCCTTATTATTTACAGAGAATAATTGATAAAAAAATACTGCTATTCACATTTTTTTTAATACTTCTTCAGCATCTATTATTAAATCCTCTATTTAGTGAAGATATACTTTTTACAAATAAAGCTGTTATATATATTACAAACGCAAAAAAAAATATTGTTTCTTTAAACTGTGATATGGCCGTTTCAGATACCGAAAAAAACAGGGGATTAATGTTTCGAAAAAAACTGGAAAAAAACGATGGAATGATATTTATTTATAATGAACCTGAAATATTAACTTTTTGGATGAAAAACACGCAAATACCACTTTCTATCGCTTTTGTCAATAAAGACAATAGAATAACTGAAATATACGATATGAAACCAAATGATGAGAGAATTATTTCTTCTACAACCAAAGCAAAATATGCCATTGAAGCAAACAAAGGCTGGTTTCATAAAAATTACATTACTACGGGCGCTAAAATATCAATTGTTCCTAATTAAAAAAAAGGAGGTAAATAAAAAATAGATTTAATTCATGGACGCCTCTTCACTAATTCAACACAAACTTACCATTTCATCGTCAGGTGAATATAGGGCTTTACTCATAGGTCAATACGGTTCTAAATATTACCCTAACAAAGAAATACAGGAAGAATCATTAAGAGAATTATACCTGCTTTCAGATACGGCAGGAATTTCTCAAATGAATGATTTATTCTTTCATGTTTCAACTCCCGATTCGGGAACTTTTTTCTCAAAAGGAATATTAGAAAAAATTCAAGAAATGATAAAAGAAAATAATTATAATATTCTAATTGCCGATGTAAACTTAAAACCAGCACAGCTAAAAAATTTAGAAGAACTATTAAAAATAAGAGTTCTAGGACGAATTGAACTTATTCTCGATATTTTCGCGATGAGAGCGGTTACTCATGAATCGGCACTTCAGGTTGAACTGGCTCAGCTTACATATATTCTTCCCCGTTTAAAAGGCTTAGGAGGTGTTTTATCGAGACTGGGCGGCGGTATTGGAACAAGAGGCCCGGGTGAAAGTATGTTAGAAACAGACAGGCGTCATATAAATAAAAGAATTCAAAAAATAAAAGAAGAATTAAAAAGTGTTTCAAAGCATCGTGACAATACGCGAAAAAACAGGAACATAATGACATATGCTCTTGTAGGTTACACCAACGCAGGTAAAACCAGTCTTTTAAATCAACTGTGTTCCTCAGCTAAAAAACTTTTCGCTGAAGACAGACTTTTCGCGACCTTAGATTCTTTCTCAAGAAAAGTTTATCTTGGTGAAATTAATAATAAGCCGTTTTATTCAGTTATAACTGACACCGTTGGTTTTATAAGAAATCTACCACCCTCTTTATCTGCGGCGTTTCAATCTACTCTTGAAGAAATTTCATATACTGATGCCATAATTCTGGTAATTGACGCCTCTAGTTTAAGACTAGACGAAGAAATTGAAATTGTACATAATGAACTTGAAAAATTAAAAGTAAATGAAAAACAAAAAATTATTTTTTTTAATAAAAGCGATTTAATTTTTCCTTCTTTAAAAAGAAAACTTTCAAAAAAATATCCCAACGCTGTATGGGGCAACGCGCTTTCAAAAGATGGAACTAAAGATTTAAGAAAAAAACTTTTTGAACTTACAAAAAAATCATTTTTTCTTCATGAGACGCGGTAATTTATAAAGATTTCCTCTTATTTCATATTTTTTTTTCATTTCTACAGCATTCATTGTTAAAACAGCATTATTGACCGGTTTTTGATTGTGGTAATCAATAAATTCTTGAAGATAACTTTTGTATTCTTTATCAAAATCATTTTTATTTTTACCGTGATAGAGTTTACCAAACTTTCTAAAACTACCGTCAAACTCCTCTGAAATATGGTACAGTTCATGGAATATAACATCTGCTTTTTGATTAAAATTATATTCAAAAAACCGGGGCCAGTAAAAATAAATTAAATATAGCTTACCTGCAGGAAAATGAGATATACTGTATCCGGCTGGAATTTCTTTTCGTCCTATAATTTTTGCCAATATACCCGACTTATGAGTTTTTCTATTTCTCGAAATTAATATTTGAAGTTTAGTAACATCTATGTGAGAGAATATTTTATATTCTTGAACGATGTGCACTATAATTTCAAACAGCTTATCTGAAAGATTTATTTTTGTCATTTCACAAAGGAACGGAATAGTGCACCGGCTCTCCCGGATCTTCTCGTTTATCTGTTTCACTAAAAAAACTTTTATCTTTATCAAAGGCGAGTTTTATTAAATCGGTAGGGCCGGCGCGGTGTTTAGCAATAATTAACTCTGCCTGATCTCTTTCTGATTCATTTATATCTGGATTATTTAAATCTTCACGATGAATAAACATAACAATATCAGCGTCTTGCTCTATTGCCCCAGATTCTCTTAAATCTGACAATTGAGGTCTTGAGTCTCTGCCGCGCTGTTCAATGGAGCGGTTCATTTGCGACAGGGCCAATACCGGCACATTAAGCTCTTTAGCAATCAGCTTTAATGATCTTGATATATGAGCTACTTCTATCTGGCGGCTTTCTCTCATTCTGCCGCCTTCTGTCATTAACTGAAGATAATCTACAACAATAAAACCTAATTTTTTATTTTGTTTTTTTAACTGCAGTGCCAATCTTCTTGTTTTTTGCTTAAATTCCCATGATGATAAGCCAGAGCTGTCATCCATATAAATATCGGCGGCATATAAATTTTCAAGTGACTTCATAATCTTATCCATATCTCTGCCGCTAATAAAACCCTTTTGTATTTTTTCAGATGATAAATACGCTTCGGTACATACCATTCGAAGCATTAACTGAAGCCTTGTCATCTCTAGAGAAAATATTAATACGGGTTCTTTAGAGCGAATAGCAATATTTTGAGCGAAATTTAAAGCCAGTGTCGTTTTACCTACCCCGGGACGCGCCGCTAATATAATTAACTGACCGCCTTTTAAGCCTGTTGTAATTTGATCGAATCTTTTAAAATGAGTTTGCGCGCCGCTTATGCCGTCTTTTGAAGATTTTACTTTTTCAAGAAATTCTATAAACTCATCATTAACCTTTTTTATATGCGTAACACTGTCGGTTATAAACCTGTCAGATATTGAAAATATGGCTTTTTCATAATCAGATAATAAATCTTGAAAATCTGTAGAAGTGTCAGTTGTCTTTTTTTCGAATTCTTTTATCTTAGCATGCAAGTTTCTTCTAAGTGAGAATTCTTTTACTCTTTCTGCGTAATTTCTGGCCCCAATTACGCTGCCCATATCGGCAAGATGCATTAAGTATGTTTTATTCCCAGCCTTCTCAAGAAGACCATTTTTTTTCAAAGATGAAATTATAAATACTGCGTCAGGATTGCTTTGATTATCAATTTCAGCAGAAATGCATTCATAAATTATTCTATGCTTTTCTACAAAAAAATCTTCAGGTTTTAATATTTGGCTGATATCATTAAATATATTTGGTGACTGCAGAATCGAACCAATGATAATTTGTTCTGATTCTTCATCAAATAAATTCATCAGTTTTTAATTGTCTTTATTCTTCTGGTTTTTCTTCTATTTTATTTTCAGGTTGTTCGTCAGATTTTTTTTCTTCAGATATAGCTTCTGTGATATTTTCTTCTGCCGCTTTATTTGTTTCTTTTTCTTCTTCTTTTATTTCTTTTTTAACTTCTATATTACCGTCTTCATCTTGAACGGTTAAATTTATTTGAGATGAAATACCTTCATAAAGCTTTATATTTATTTTATATTTACCGAGATTTTTTATAGGAGAGTCAAGCACAATTGATTTTTTATCTATTTCAAAGCCAATTTTTTCAAGCTCTTTTTGTATATGCAAACTTGTAACGCTACCAAATAATTTGCCTTCTTCTCCTGTTTTCATCGTAATTACAATTTCTTTATTTTTAACTGCCGTGGCAGATTCTTCTGCTGTTTTTTTTCTTTTTTTAACTTTTAATTTTTGAACTTTTTCAAGATAAATTCTTTCTTTTTCAGATCTCGATGTTGCTGGCATTACAAAACCATTTGGTAAAAGAAAATTTCGGGCATATCCATTTTTAACTTCTTTAATATCTCCCGCTCTTCCTAAATTTGCTACATCTTTTTTTAATATCACTTTCATTTTTTACTCCCAATCTTTAAAAATTACTGCTTAAGTCTAATCGCGGCTGTAAAGCTCTTTTTCTAAACAAGAACCAAAAATCACCCAGCCCTAATATCGTTAACAAGAAAACAAAAAACATAAAAAAGCCCGGCCAAATTAATCCAGACATAAAAACAGCTAAAAATATCCAATTAAATGGAAGAAATCTAATCTGCAAAAAAATTCGAAAAGTACCGAGCCCCTGCAACAAATAAAATATCAATAGAATAGCTGTTACATTTTCTATTATTACATTCAATTGCGTTTCTATTTTTAACAAATTAAAAACAGTTAATGAACCCGCAGATAAAATAAAAAACCAAATAACATTTTCTGGCATTTTAAAATATGAAATTTTACCCAAAAGAATCTCTTTTTTCTTTGTATGAGCAAAAATTTTTCGCATTAGAAAAAAAAGAAAAAACAATGTAATTAAATTTTGAAAAAATACAATTGTTGGTGAAAACCGATAGACAGTACTTATCATTTCGTCAACTGTAATGCCAACTGATGAGTATAACTTATCAAGCGGCTGAAAAGATGATGAAATATAATTATCAATAACATTACTTTGCATTGCCATAACAGAAAGAATAATAAAGTTTATTACAAAAGCGCTCAATAAAACGGTATAAATAAAGCTACTATTTATTTTTACCGTTTTCTTATGAAGTTTATTATAAAAATCTTTATGCTTTTTTATCATATTTATGTATAAATCTTTTTTTTCATCTAAATCTTCCATACTATCCAGTGTTTTTTTTATCTCTTCTTTATTTTCCCGGGGAATAGCAGAAATTTTTATTATAGCTCCCTTCTTTCTAATAAATTGCATTAAAACAATAGAACCTATTAGAACGGTTGCTGTACCTCCGGGAAGCCAAAAAAATAAATTAAAGGGATCGGGTAGAAAAAAACCAATAGTTAAAGCTATAGAGAGAAAAATCCAAAGTATATTTTTTATTTTTTTTTCAGGCATGGTATAAGCAGCAATCACTCCCCAAAAGAGGTCAGCGGGAAAACTCAATATTAACTCAAACATTTTTTATTTTACACTAAAAGGTAAAAGACCGCTCATTCTTGATTGTTTTATGCTTCTCGCAACGTGCCTTTGATGTTTGGCGCAGTTTCCCGTTAATCTTCTTGGCAAAATTTTACCTTTATTTGAAACAAACCGTACTAAAACATCGGTTCTTTTATAATCAATGGGAATTGCTTTATCATGACAAAATCTACAAATTCTTTTTTTAAATTTGCTACTTTTGCCGCCCCTATCAAATTCAGCGTCTTTATCTACAAAGTCTTTTTTATCTCTTCTGTTTTCATATTTTGAGCCTTCAGGGCTTTCTTTTCTATATCTACTATCTTTTTCTTCTGGCCTGTTTGCTCTATCTGTAATAATTTCTGTTTCTTGCATATATTTCTCCTAGATATAATATAATTAAATAAACGATTTAAAAAGGAATATCATCCAGTTCTTCTTCGTTTGAAGATTGAAAAGGATTTTCTTCTTCTAATTCTTTAATATTTGATGCGGGCTCTGAAGATGGTTCGCTTCCTTTAGATTCTGATGATTTTGCGTCTAAAAATTGAAAATTTTCAATTAGAACTTCAACCCTGCTTTGTTTCTTGCCTTCAGAATTTTCCCATGTATTCTGCCTTAAAGAACCGTCAACTGCTATTCTTTTGCCTTTTTGAGTATATTTGCTTATAATTTCTGCTAATTTACCCCATGCCACACAGTCAAAAAATCCGACTTCTTCTTTTAAGTCGCCTTCTTTTTTATAATATGCTCGATTAGAAGCAAGGGTAAGTCTACAAAAATAATTGCCCGTACTTGCTGAACGCAATTCAGGATCTCGGGTAAGCCGGCCTACCAATACTACCCTATTTAAATCATTTGCCATATTTAATTTAATCTTTTTATCATTGATTTAAGAACCGACTGGTCTACTCTTAAATCAGAATTTATTTGTTCTATCGTTTCTGGTAAAGCTTTAAATTTTAGATAGTGAAAATTGCCTTCTACCTCTTTTTGGGTTAGATGAAACAATTTTTTCTTACCCCAGTCTTTTTCTTCTGTAACTTCTGCTTTTCTTTTGGTTAAGTTGTTTTTGATTTCAGTAGTACTTTTTAACAATGTCTCGGCTGTGCCTGTTTTTATTGTTAATACAAGTTCATACTCGTTATAGTTTGTCTTCTGCATTTTTACTCCTATGGTTATTAAGAGCAGATATTTTCACTCTGCCCAGAAGTATGGAAACATTATATAAATTAAACAATACGGCAAGTCTTTTACTGTTTAATCTCAACTTTTAAGAAATAAAATATAATATTATTACTTTTCACCATAAATACCCATTAATAAAAAATGGGCAGTACTCGGGTTTGTTGCTAGCGGTGTGTTACTAACATCGCAAACACGCATTAACGTTTGAACATCCGGTTCATGAGGATGCTTGCCGAGAGGATCTCTAAAAAAAATTACCGCTTTTATTTTTTTTTCAGCAACCATTCCCGCTATTTGAGCATCACCGCCCAAAGGACCAGAGAGCTTTCTTTTTACGGTTAAACCGCTTTCTAAAGCGTATTTACCTGTTGTTCCGGTAGCTATAATTTCAACATTTGTTAAATAATTCATATGATCTTTTAAAAACCCTATCATTTCGGGCTTTTTGCCGTCATGAGCAATAATCGCTATTTTATCTTTCATAAAGAATTCTTAATTATTTAGTTTTGATTCATTGTAAAGATAAATTTTGAATTTAACATGTTATAATAGAACCTCACGGTAACAATTAAAATGGTGTTATAAAATATAGAAATTATTTTTTCTTATCTTTTTTCTTTAACTTATCTTTAATTTTACCCCTGCGTATAAAATCTTCTTTTCTAATATCAGGCGTGGTTTCATGCGCTATATACTGTCTGTCATTCACAGAAGCGTTTGAGGTCCACGCTGTCCATGATTCATGAAAAATAAGATCAATAGCCGACCAGTCGTCATGATCGGTATGTATACCATTTGCATTATTATCATCCTGCGGATTTATGTTATACATTAAAGAAGTTTGAACCATACCATCGCAGTTAAAATCAACCCAAATACCGCTACCGGTTAACCCGTTAAGTTCATTTAAACTATTTTCATTTAAAGACGGATTCAATCCGTCTGAAAAATCTAAAATGTAAGTATTTGAATAAATACTATTGGTTAAATCAAACGATGTGATATATCCGCAGTTATAATTTCCATAATAATAATTTCGTTCTAAATAATACCTATCGGCCTCGACAGCGGTGCCTGAGTTTGGCAGACCATACAAGTATAAATAATTCATTCGGCTTATATAATTGGGTTTATAATTGGTATCAACATTACCCCCATGACGAAGTCCCAGATTATGGCCCAGTTCATGAAATAAAACTCCAGCCTGCCCATTTATCTGCCAGTTTAGTTCTTCTGTTGTCGCATAATTTACGTTATAACTTTCATATGTTATAATTAAATCGTTGCCTAATAATTCTCCCAAACCGCCAAAAGGATAACCCGGGGGCGATTTATCACCAAAAATTACATAGTGAAAAATATTCATCCTGGCAAGATTCATATTATTAAATTTATAATCATAGCTGTTTGCTGTAGAGGCGTCGTAGTATCCCATATATAAAAATTCAGAATATGAAAGTTCATTACCGCCGCCCAAATCATACATATTAGCATTTATGCCAGGGTTATTATCATATAAATCGCCAATATCAAAATGGACGGCAATACCCCTGCCCGCGAAAACATTTTTTATATTATCCAGTGATTCTTTTCTGGGCCAATACATTAAATTTGTATCTGATGAACCCATATAATCAATTTCAATAAAAATATCTTTTTGGTTTTGTCTGGCCCCCCAGTCATAAAGCGGCAGGCCGGCATAGGTTGTACCAGGCAACTCACTGCAGTCGGGAATTCCATCTTGATCGGCATCTACCGTACAAGTAACATCATTAGGCCCATTGGGAGTAGAAAAATTGGTAAGGTTCCAATCGGCACTTGTGTTTGTATCGGTAAAATCGGCGGCTCTTGCCAGAGCTCCCTGATACACATAAGCATTCATATTGGGCGCTGTTGCCCCTGACCATTCACCCGTGGTAACCGGATTTTGAGTAGAAGACCCCCATTTAACAAAATCTGCCGTAGCGCCATCTTTTAAAAGTTCTATAAAATCCATTTCGTTCCACCAGTTGGGAACAATATTATTTTCATAAAGAAAAATTACCTGATTTGAATTTGAAAAATCATTGTATATCACATGATATGGGTCAGCTAAAATTCTAATATAAGATCCCGGGGCCACTGTCACATTGGGCAGCGCATATACTTTATTAAAAAAAACACTGGTACTTAAGTTAACCGAAGGCGCGTTTAAACTATACAAACCTAAATTAGCGTAATCACTGCCTTTGTTGTATAGTTCTACCCAGCATTCTACATCAATATAAGGACAGCTTGAAACTTCTGTAATAATTAATTCTCCCGAAGTGGATGGGTAATCTACAGTTAGGGATATCGGATCGCTAATTAAAACTTCTGAGCTTACTGTATAGCTTGCCCAAACAGAAACTATTCCCGAATTTTTACCAAAAAACAATCCATTATTTGAAAAGAATTCTCCAATCAATGTATCACTTACGTACCAAGTGACATTTTCTGAAACATCCGTTACCATACCGCTCGCGTCTGTATAAAAGGCAGTAAACTGTTCGGTTAAATTAACAATTACTGCAGAACTGTTTGAAGCAATATCTAAAGACGCGGCTATACCACAATCAGAAGAACATAGATCCGCATTAGCATTGTCGCATACTTCACCATTTTCTGAGTCTACAATGCCGTCGCCACAGGTTTCACTTTGACAGTCTGATGAACAGCCATCCCCTGATGTTATATTATCGTCGTCACAAACTTCACCATTTTCTATATCAATAATACCATTACCGCAGGTTTCACTTTGGCAGTCAGCCGAACAGCCGTCATTAGATATAAGATTGCCGTCATCGCATTCTTCACCTTCATTAAAATCAATAACATTGTTACCGCATTTTTCTATTATTAATAAAGGTTCTATTTTTTCTTCTTTGCAATAAAAATTCAATAACAATAGGAAAAAAAATATTGGTAATAATAAAATATTTTTTATCATTTTCACTTTGTGACAGTCCAAGAGAATTTTATCCCAGAATATAATACAAACTAATACTGTAAAGAATATAAAACGATTTTTTATAGAAAAATAAATATTCTCATAAAATTTTTACTTCTTCGCATGAATCAGATTTAAAAATTCCATTCGGGTTGACTGCGATTTTTGAAAAACTCCCCTTACACTGCTTGTTGTTAAAGAAGAAGACTGCTTTTCTACGCCGCGCATCATCATACACATATGTTCGGCTTCAATAACAACGGCAACACCAAGAGGGTTAAGGGTTTGCTGCAGCGCATGAGCAATTTCTTCTGTTAATCTTTCCTGCACTTGCAGGCGTCTCGCGAACATATCTACAATACGCGGTATTTTGCTTATACCTATAATTTTACCGTCAGGAATATAACCCACATGGGCATGTCCGTAAAAAGGAAGCATATGGTGTTCACAAAGACTAAATAATTCAATATTATTAACTATAATCATGCCGCGGTTGCTTTCATGATATACGGCGCCGTTTATAATTTCTTCAACATTTTGTCGGTATCCAGAAGTAATAAATTCAAACGCTTTTGCCACTCTTTCGGGAGTTTTAATAAGTCCTTCGCGGTTTACATCTTCACCAATAGCATCTATTAATTTCATGGCAGCTTTTTGGGCTTTGTTTTTATTAAATTTTTTAGAATTCATTAAATAAGTATATACGATTTTTTTATTATTGACCTTTAATTTATTTTGCAGATTCTAAAATGAGTGTTTTTTTATACTGTTCAATTATGTTTTTTTCAAGATAGGGCATAGAATGGTTTTTACCTGACAAGAAATAATCTATCATATCATCATAATTTTCACTCATAAAATTACCCGACTGTCCGGTATAGGTGACAAGAGACGCCGGATCTTCTTTATTAAAATCTACAATAAACCTCATGGCCGGTATATGAAAAACCGAGAAATCTTCACCTGAAAAAAAACCGGCAACATTCAAGGTATGAAAATCTCCCGGTGCAGGATAAGGCCCTCTATTAAAAAAATATCCTAATGCAGGAACCTCTTCTGTAAAAGCATGTTTTAAGGTATACTGGTGTAAATTTCCCCACTGCCATTTTTCAACATTTTTGCCTAAATTATCTTCACAGTATTCATACGCTTTATAAAGAGAAAGGGCTAAAACATGAGATTTTGTTTCAATTTCAGATGTATTTATATTATCAAAAAATACACTTTCGGTTTGATTAATAATATGATCTTGCACCGTTGAATATGATCTTGAATTAGAATTTAAAAAAGCCTTCCATAAATTTTTATCATTTAATTCATCAAAGAAGGTCTCGCGCGTAAAAGTATGATAGAAACATCCCATAAAAGCTGCTCCGCTTGAATTAGCTTTCATTTGATTATCAAAATTTTTTAATATCTCTACAGATTTATTAAATTTTTCATTTTGCAGCGGGCCAAACTTTGCCGCTTTATTTTTTATTTCTTCTGTTAATGAAGAATTTAATATCACCTCTTTTGTTTCCCGCGCGTAAATTGAATAGACATCCATCTGCATTTCTGTAATTTTCTTAGAGTCAAAACTATTTTCGTTTTCAATTAAATATTCTAATCTTTCGGCTCTGTCTTTTGAGTACCATGAATTTGTAAGAATAAAATCTTCTGTATTTTGGATTTTTTTATGATTGGCTGAAGCGATATAATTTTCATTGGGATTGATACTATATGGATTTTTTTCATAGGAATGGTATCCCTGCCATTCATATTCGCCATTATAACCAGCTGACGGCAAAAGCCCCTTTCCTTTTTTTCTTTTAGGATATTTACCGGTAACCTGCCATGCAATATTCTGCTTATCTGCTAAGAGCATGTTAAAATACATCCCATCAATATATGAAATCGCTTTTCGGGCTTCTTCTATAGATTTTGATTTCGCTAAAAGATAAATACCCACTGCGCTATTATCGCCGTCTGCTGACGCCCACCTATGGCTTAATCCTGTTTCATAATTTAAATTAAAAGGCTGCAAGGGATTAGTTTTCTTAGGCGAAAATATTTTATTTATTAACGGACCATGACGCGTAAATTCAACAGTAAAAACCATCGGCTTTTCATTTTTAATATGAATGGTTTCTTTCATTTCAAAAACAGGGAACCAGCTATCTTTATATAAATAGTTTTTTTTACCGTTTTCATATTTAAGTTTCTCAACAAATACATCCTGCGTATCTGCCATAACCATTGTGGCGCCCCATGCAATATGGCCGTTGTATCCTAAACCTATAAAAGGAATTCCGGGGAACATTACACCCGCCGCGCCATATGTGGGAGATTTCAAATTCATTATTATCCATATAGAAGGCATTGCCATAAATAAATGAGTATCGTTCGCTAAAATTGGCGCCCCGCCATAAGTTTTTTTACCGTTTAAAATCCATCCGTTTGACGCGGGCATACCGGCAATTTTTAAGACATCAAAATGCGAACCCATTTTCTCAAATTCATAAAAATTAAAAGAAATTAAATCTGAATTTGATATTTTACGAGCTTCATCATATGGTATAGCTTCATCATGATAAATAGGGAAAAGAAGCGCCGACTTTTCTAATCCCAGTTTTTGCGCTATGTTTATAAAACTTAGCTCTTCTATCATATTAAAAGATAAAGTATAACTTAAAAAAGTTGATATATAAATAGAATCAACGGCGCGCCAGCTTTCAGGCTTGTGTCTGGTTAAAATAAACTCTACCGGAAGCTCTTTATTTTCATTTAAATAGGCATTTACGCCTCTGGCATAATCTTCTAAAATTTTCTTAATATTTTCTGGTAAGTTTGCGAACGATTTTTCTGCATATCTTTTTATGCCAATAGTACGCGTAAAAAGATCAATGGTAAGAGCTTCTTTGCCTACAATTTCTGACATTCTACCCTGTGCCAACATGGTTAATGAAACCATCTGCCATAACCTTTCTGAGGCCATTGTATAACCGGCCGCGAAAAACAAATCAGATTCTGATTGAGCGTTTATAACCGGAATGCCGAGTTCATCTCTTCTTACGATCACCTTTTCTTTTAAACCTTTAAGTTTTATTACACCTTCTGTTTTAGGAAGGCTGTTAGATAAAACATAAAAAAAATAAGAATATATTGAAACAAATAAAAATAGTATACTTATTGCTGCGGCTATTTTTTTATTTCTTAAAAACCCTTTAAGAAACCGTAATTCTCCTTTTTTAGACTGGCTGTCTATCTCTTGAAAAGCTTTAAACAATGCTTCTGTTTCTTCAATACTTATAGGAACTATATTTTTATCTTTACCGCTTGATTTTGTAATTCCTTTCTTTTTAGATAAAGATTTCGATTTCTTCTCTTTCTTTTTATCTGCCAATGACATCCCCCTCTTTTATTCGATAACCGTTTACAAAATCATCTGCCTTCATCTTTTTTTTACCTTCTGGCTGTATAAAACCAACAGGTAGCGAAACTTTATCGCCGCATACTATCCAGAATTTGTCTTTTTCAATACTTATTATTTGACCGTTTGGCGCTTTTTCATTTATTTTATAATTTTGTACAGGAATTGACAAATCAAAATCAATTTTTATTTTTTTAAAATTAAAAAAACTAAAAACTCCCGGGTTTTCAAAAAACGCGCGGTATAAATTTCTAATTTTTATATGGTCATCATCCCAATTGATTTTAGCGTCTTCGGTTTTTATTTTTCCGCAAAATGTGGCTTTATTTTCATCCTGCTTAAAAGATAAAAGCTCTTTGCAGGCGTACTTTTCAATTACATCAGGGCCAAAATTTAATAATTCAGAAATCATTTTTTCAGCCAGACTCTTTTTTGTGTCATCTTCATATATAGATATTTCTTTTTGAAAAAAAACATCTCCCGCGTCCATTTTTTCAACAATGGCTTGAATGGACCAGCCGGTTTTTTTATGCCCCTCTAGTAAAGCATACTCAATAGGCGCAGCCCCCCTTAATAAAGGCAAAAGAGACGCGTGAAAATTAATTGTTTTTAAAATAGGCGCGTTAAAAATATCAGCGGGAATTAACCTGCCATAAGCAAACACAACATGAAACAAAATATTATACCGGCTAAATTCGTCACAAAGTGTTTTTAATTCTTTCTTTAATGAGGCGGGTTCAAAAACAGGAATATTATTTTCAAGCGCGATTTTTTTAACAGGAGAAGGCAAAACTTCTCTACCTCTTTTTGAACGAGGCTTATCGGGCTGGGTAACAACAAAAGAAATATCAAAACGATTGTCTAAAATTAGTTTTTCAAGAAGAAAAGCCGAAATCGCCGGGCTGCCCCAGTATGAAATACGAATTTTATCAGGATTCATCTACCTGAATAAGGGCTTCTTCAAGCTCATCGGCTTTAGCGGCAACATAAAGCAAAGATTTTATAAAACGCTTTGGATCCATATCTTCAAGAAACATGGTCTGGTGAATTACCATCGAATCATCTAATAAAGCTATTGCCCCATAGTCTAAATTTACATTTATTTTTAAAGCATCTTTATATAAAGATAAATCATCTTCTTTTATTTTACAAATAACTGAATAATAATGTACCAGTGGATCATTAGCGTCGTCTTTACCTAAAGATACTAAAACACGCTGTTTTCTGCCACCCTCAAATTCAATATTAGCGTAATACTTGCCGTCTTCTTCTTTAATAAAAGGTATTTTTGTTTCAGTAGTTATAGCTGCAATAAATCCGTCAAAAATTTCGAGCATATAATTTATTATCTCTTAGCATATAAGCGGTCAACTCTTTTTTTAACTATACCGTTGTAAGCAAAAGACATTTTAAATATTCTGTTTCTGGCATTGAAAGAAGAGAAGGATGGTCTTTTGCCTGCGATCTTAACTCGACAATTTTAAAATTCATATTGGTATCTTTCGCGGCCGCGCGTATAATTTCAATAAACACCTCTTTCTTTATATGATGAGAACATGAACAAACAGCCATAAATCCCCCCGGTTTAAGAAGACGCATTGCCCGGCTGTTTAAATTTCTATAGGCCCAAATTGCCTGTTTTAAATTAGATTTGTTTTTCGCAAAAGCCGGAGGATCTACAACTATAATTTCATATGAAAATTCAGAGGCATTTTTAATAAAGTCAAACACATCTGATTTTACAAATTCACACTTTTCAAGGACCCCATTTAATTTAGCGTTTACTTTTGCTTTTTCCAGAGCAGGTTCAGAAGAATCGACAAGCGTAACATTGTTTACTTTTTTAGCCAATGAAACAGCCCACGCGCCGGTATATGAAAAAAGATCTAACGCTTTACCGCCATTGGCTAAAGCGGTAAAAGCTTTTCTATTTTCACGCTGATCAAAAAAATAACCTGTTTTTTGTCCTTCAAGCGGATTAACTTCAAATTTCAAGCCATTTTCGTCTATTACGGGCAATTTATCAAGAGTACCTTTAATTACTTTTTTTTCAAGAGATAGCCCTTCTAATTCTCTAACTGATGCGTCATTTTTAAGAATAATAACCAGAGGTGAAAATATTTCTTCAAGAACATCTAAAATTATATTTTTAAACGTTTCCATTCCCAGCGTTAAAAACTGAATACTTAATACATTTTCAAATTTATCAATTATAAGTCCGGGAAGACTATCGGCCTCAGAATATACCACCCTAAAAGAATTAGCATCAGGCATTACGCGTCGTCGGTAAAAAAAGGCATTTTCAATTCGGGTTTTAAAAAAATTCCTGTCAATAGTCTCACGATTTTTACTTAAAAGACGAATACTGATAAGAGAATTTGGATTTATATATCCGGTTCCACAATAATTATCTTTTTTATCAAAGACTTCAACAATAGAACCCGGCGTAAAATTTTTAGGACTTACCGCCAATTCGTTTGAAAATATCCAAAGATGACCTTCTTGTATTCTTTTTGCGCGGTTTAATATAACCTTATTCATAACAAATTATAAAATAATTTTATTCATCATAAGGACAATCTTTTTATTTAACAAATACCGGTATATAAAATAGCAGATTCCTGAATTTTAAATTCTCCTTTCGTCTTAGGTCCGTTTTTGTAAAACTTTTTACGAAAAAGTTTTACGCTCCACTCTCTATCGCTTGCCGCCCTGTGTAAATTTAGCAAAAAGGAGTAGTGAAAGACGAAAATTCTATAAATCTGTTTTTGCAAAGCTTTCTAAAACATCCTGAAATTAATAAAATTTATCAATCGCAGGAAAAAGTTCTTACGGGTATGTCTTTTTCTTCTTTGGCTTCTGTTTTATATGCCTATTCAAAAAAATTAACTTTCAATAAAAACTATTTAATTATTTTGCCCCGACAAAGACAGGCCAAAGAACTTTTTGAAACTCTGCGATTTATAGAAGATAAAATTAATATTTCAGATAAAAAATCGAAAAGCGAGCTTGTTTTATACTTTCCCGACTGGGGTATGCTGCCTTTTTTACACGCAAAGCCCGACTCTGAAAATGAAGGTGTAAGAACAAAGGCTTTAAGCCGCCTTATTCAAAAAGAAAAACCGGTAATACTAGTAACATCTATAGATGTTTTAGCGAGAAAAATTCCCGCTAAAGAATACTTTCATGAAAGTGAATTTCTTTTAAAGAAAAATCAAAGAATTAATATAAATGACTTATTAAACTATCTGCAGACAAACGGATATGAAAGAGTCGACATGGCAGAAAAAACCGGACACTTTAGCGTTAAGGGCGGTATTGTAGATATTTTCTGCCCCGCTTATTTTAATCCGGTGCGTGTTGATTTTTTTGGGGATGAAATTGACAGTATACGTTTTTTTGATCCATTAAGCCAAAAATCATATGAAACTATTTCAGCTATTTCTATTTTTGCCAGACGCGATTTAATTTATTCAAATGAAGATATAGAAAAAACTTCTGAAGAAATTCAAAAAAAATCGAGAGATAAAATACATCCACCCTTTACGCATACAAGAGAACCCCTAGATTTAAGCGGCTTATGGGATTTTTATCCTTTATTTTGTGAAACGAGTTCATTAATTCAATTTTTTAATGAAGAGCCCGAAATAATTTTGTGGGATATGCCGGCCGCTTTTGAAAGGTTGTCTAACTTTTTAGAAGAGCTTAAATTTTTAAGAGATAAGAACAATGAAAAATATCACCTCAATATAAATGAACTGTTTTTTTCAGAAAGTGAAATTAAAGAATTAATTAAAAATGCAACCATCTTTTCATCGGTTCCGCAGTCTCTTCATGATTTTTCTTTGCATCTTCAAAATCCGCCCGTTTTTAAAGGAAAAATATCTTCTATGGTTGAAACTTTAAATCAGGAAGAATACGCGGCAAAACAAATTTTTATATCAAGCCGTTTTGAGGGGCAAAAAGAAAGGCTGGAACATGTTTTAAGCGGGTATAAAGATAAAAAGTTTTCGTGTACCTTTTTAATATCGCCCTTTCAGGAGGGCTTTTTATGGAGCGACGGTCTTCTATTAACCGACAAAGAAATTTTTGGCAAATCGGTTAGAGCGTTTAGAGCTTCAAAAAGCGCCACGCAAATTATTGAAAGTTTTGTTGATCTAAAAGAAGGAGATTATGTTGTTCACGTAAACTACGGCATTGGGCGGTTTGTAAGATTAAAAAGAATGACCGCCGCCGGCAATGAGCGTGACTTTTTAGAATTAGAATACGCTTCAAACGATAAACTCTATGTGCCGCTGGAGCATTTAAACCAAATACACCGTTACATCGGTTCTACTGAAAACCCGTCTTTAGATTATTTAGGTAAAAAATCTTCATGGGAAAAGACCAAAACAAGAGTTCAAGAATCCATTGAAAAATTAGCGGTCGAGCTTCTTGAAATTTACGCGAAAAGAGAAAAAGCAAGGGGAATTGTTTTTCCCAAAGACAGCCGTTTTCAAGAAGAATTTGAAGCGGGATTTCCCTATGAAGAAACAGACGATCAAATCAGCTCTATTAACGAAGTTAAAAAAGATATGGAATCTGAAAAACCCATGGATAGACTTATCTGCGGTGATGTAGGTTTCGGTAAAACAGAAGTAGCCATAAGGGCGGCATTTAAAGCGGTAATAGCGGGCAAGCAGGCTGCTGTTTTATGCCCTACCACGATACTAGCGTTTCAACATTATAATACATTTAAAGACCGTTTTCTTGGCTATCCCGTTGAAATTGATTTTTTAAGCCGTTTTAAAACAGCCGGCCAGGTTAAAGATATAAAAGAAAAATTAAAAACAGGAAAGCTCGATATAGTAATAGGTACCCACGCGCTTTTAAGTAAAACCATATCTTTTAAAAATTTGGGACTTCTTGTTATAGATGAAGAACAAAGATTTGGAGTAAAACACAAAGAAAATATAAAAAAAATAAAATCAAATATTGACTGCATTACTCTTACTGCTACGCCTATACCACGAACACTTCAAATGTCTTTAATGGGAATACGAGACTTAAGTCTTATTGAAACGCCTCCTCGAAACAGACAAAAAATTGAAACGTACGTTCTTGAAGAAAATGAAGAAATACTAAAACACGCAGTTTTTGAAGAGTTAAAAAGAAACGGTCAGGTTTTTGTTCTTCATAACAAAGTGAAAACAATAGACGCTCAGGTTCATCGCTTAAAAAATCTCTTTCCTAAGGTTAAGGCTGCCGCTCTTCACGGTCAAATGCCCGAAGATCAAATAGAAAATGTCATGCTTGATTTTTACAAGGGATATTATGATATTTTAGTAAGTACCACAATTATAGAATCGGGGATTGATATTCCTAATGTTAACACGCTCATTGTCTTAAATTCACAAAATTTTGGGCTTAGCCAAATGTACCAGCTAAAGGGACGTATAGGAAGATCAGACAGGCAGGCCTACGCTTATTTTTTTTATCCCGCTAAAAGTTCTATTTCTGAAACCGCGCAAAAAAGATTAAATACAATTCAAGAATATGATGAATTAGGGGCCGGGTTTAAAATAGCCATGAAAGACCTTGAGATAAGAGGCGCGGGCAATATTTTAGGCAAGGAGCAAAGCGGAGATATAATGGAAGTGGGTTTTGAGCTTTACTTAAGCATGCTTCAAGACAAAATAGCAGAAATGAAGCATGAAGAAAAAGAACACTTTCAATCTATGGTATCTATACCGCAGGATTTTTTCTTTCCCGATTCTTATATTTCAGATACCGCTCAAAAAATGGAATTTTATAAAAAATTCTTTTCTTCTCAAACTATTGAAGAACTTGAAAAAGTACAAGAAGAAATGACAGACCGCTTTGGAATATCTCCTGAAAACGTACAGGCAATGCTATCGCAAGCCGCGGTTCAAATTTTAAGCTCACAGCTTCGGCTTGATAAGATAGAGTGGAACAAAGAAAAATTTATATTAACCGCTTCGCCGGTTACGGCTGTTTCTATGGATAAACTAATTAAATTAATGAAAAATGATACTCGTTTTAAGGCCCACCCTGCCGATCCTAGAAAAATTGAATTTATACCCTCTCAAAAAGAAACCGGCAAAGCGCTTTTAGAGTGCAGAAGAATTTTAGAATATCTGGTGTAGTTTTGCCAGGGAAGTGTAAAAAGATTCTTAGACAGGATTTATTAAATCACGGCTCACAATTTAACAGTTTAATATTTTTTCTTAATCCTTCTTCGTCTTCTTCCTGAAGGGCTTTTTCACATTCTACTTCCCTTCTGTTTTCCGCTTCCTGATATCTTTCAAATTCTTCGGAATAGTCAATTTCTTCTTTTTTATCTGTTAGGCATGTTACTCTTAAAAAAGAGACTGTTAAAATCATGATAAAAAATAACTTTAATTTCATTTATTGAATCAAGGTATTTTTGATTTTACTTTATCAATTAAAAAAGGGGCACAGAGTGCACAGAGATTATGACTTAAGCAACAGAACAAATAATTTGCATTATTATAGAAGTAAATAAGATCTTAAAGAATCGATTATTAGAAAATATCTCTATTGAGATATGTAGATTAATTACAATTATAGTGAAAAAATAATCGATAGAATCAATATAGCTTCAGCGATTCGTACACTTTTACTCTAAGTTCTAATTTATTATAGTCCACTTTTTTTTCATATTTTCCAAAAAAGTTTCTTTTACCGCATTCTAATTTTCAAGATCGCTTTAATGCGTCTTTATCGTACTTTATCGCAGTTAAA
>Ga0224501_10000117_pt1 | contig 81429 bp, 69 predicted proteins | sample SF_Oct11_sed_USG_4_FD_169105 | JGI IMG/M metagenome (GOLD analysis project Ga0224501, IMG submission 169105) | Sediment microbial communities from San Francisco Bay, California, United States - SF_Oct11_sed_USGS_8_1 | ecosystem: Environmental > Aquatic > Marine > Sediment | place: USA...
GTGCTCGGCGGGAGTCATGATCCGCTCTCGGGACCGCTACGGCGCCAGCTGCGGCGTCCGGCCCCCTTGAAATACACGGAGTATTCCGGCGGAGGCCGTCCTTGCATCTGCCATCGTATCGACCCCGATCATCGGCTCAGCACTCCCGCCGAGCACATCTAGATGTGCTCGGAAAGCTCGATCGAGAACCGATTTTCTTCGTCCGTCAGCCATTCGTCCAGGTAGGGGGAATAGGTCGACACGTCGAAGCGCTCCGCCGCTGCGTCATATTGCATGAGCCGTAGGTAGCCAGCTCCCCCTTGCACTTCGGGGCAGGGGCAGACCTTGCAGTACTGATAGTTTGCCAGGATCTCATGCACGATCGAGCCATCCGACCGCCGCGACACCGCCCGCGCCGTGCCATCGGGCCGCATATGTTCCGAGAGCACGATCTTCACATTTGTGTGAGGCTCTACCAGCTTGTTCCAGATGTCCTGGCCGTCGCTGACGCCCGCATCGGTCGCTAATCCGGAGTTGTCGGGATGGTGCATCTGCTGCGGCTCGATTGAACGATCGTAGCGCGAACCATCACTGTAGAGGTAGGCGTGCGTAAAGACGATGGCGGGCAAGTCCGAGTGCTGCTGTAGCACGTCGCCCGCCCACGCGAGCACGACGTCCCGGGGCGCGTATTCCAGCCCGATCACAAGCCACTGGGCTTGGTCGAACTCCGCGATCATGAAAGAGTTTTGCGGCTGGTCCGGATCGAAACCGATCGACGGCCCACGGACGCAGCGATCTGGGGGAAAATATTCGGCCGCCAGCGAGCTGCGGTCTCTACTGATGTCGTGATTGCCGGTCGTGAGCAGGTAGGGAACCGTGTAGTCGAGCTGATGAAGGCTATCGGATGCAACCTCCCACTGCTCTCGGGACCCTGCCGAATCGACAATGTCCCCCGTGTGCACGACCAGGGCGACACGGCGCGGGATGACTGCACCGGCGATCCACTCGATCTGAGAGCGAAAGATGTCCGGATATCCGCAGGCGTAGTACTGGGTGTCCGGCAGCACGACCAGTGTGGTGCCCTTGGGCTCAAGCTCCTCGACACAGGCCTCCATCAACCCGGTCGCCGCCGGACCACCATCCGGATGCTCCTCGGCGGGGCCATTCGCTTCGACGGCGCACGAAACCCAGAACAAAGCCACTGCCACCGAAACCGGCATTCGCGGCGGCCGCCGATGTCGATCAGTCACCGTCAACGTCAATCCCATGGCCCGCCCGAACGTCGCAGTCGATACGATCCGGCCACACGACCGTATCCAGTGTTCACTAAATGGTGCACGAGTTTTCGGCAAGCGCAACTTCGAGCGGAGTCTGTCCACCCACGCGCTAGTCACCTGTGTCGGTAGTTTTGGGTAAAACTCGGCGAGCAATCGGCGGCCCTCGGCGTGGCGAATCGACGAAGGACATACAGTGTATATTCGAGGAGATAGCCCGAAGGGCGGTCGACGCGGCGAGGGCCGGCGAGGGCCGGCGAGTTTTGCCCAAGACTACCGACACAGGTGACTAGGTTACGCTGACAACCGGCCCGCTGTCGGCGGTCCCTCGCCACCTATCATTTCAGCATCGCGGTTTGCCGAGCGCGCGCCTGCGCACCATTGCGACCGAAGGGCATTCTGTGTAGTCTGCCGCCCGGCTCTGCGCACAAAACCGATGCGGCGTGGTTGGAATCCGCAAGTGCCACCGAGCACCGCCGCCAGCTTCTTGGGAAATCGCTGGATAGGGTGGTTCTGGTCGACAAACTACCGGCGTTGATGCTGCTCGCTCGCTGGGGCCTGGCAGCGTCGCTGGTGACCGCGACTTGTCTGTGGGGCGCCGACCGCTGTGGCGAGCGCTTGCTATCGGATCAGCCGGTGCATCTCACCTGGGGCACCAGCTTCGCCCTCTGGGGTGGGCACGCCTCGACCGCGATTTTCCTCGCGACAGTGACGGCCGTGATGGCGTCTGCACGGCAGCTCGCGCAGCGATCGAGCCTTCGGAGTTGGGCTGGCGCGGCGGCCGCGAGTGTCGTGGGAGGCTCACTGTCGGCCTATCCGGCGTGGCTGGCAGCGAGCGACCTGACCTCGGGCGATTGGATCGCGCAGCAGGGCTGGAGCGCAGCCGCCAGCTTCGGCGGCGCGGCGCTGCTGATACTCGCGGTGATGGCCTGCGCTTGGCTGTCGTTCACCCTGTGGCGAAGCGCTGCCTCAAGGACGAGAACCCTGTTGGTGGCGCTATCGATGGGCCTTGGAGGTCTAGCGGCAGCCGGCGACGCTCTGCTGCTGCCCGGTCTCTATCCATCCTTGCATGGCATACTTTACCTGACGGCCGGAGCCGCATTTTTTGTGGCAGCGAGCTATGCCCTCACATTCGCACGCGACCCGCGTCTCGGTGACTTTGGGTTTGTCCTGGTGGCTTCGGTCATGCTCATCGCCGGTGTCATAGGCTGGGTCCATATTCCAACGCAGTCACGTGCCACCCTTTCGTTGGCTTCCAGCTACGCGCGCCTGGCGCTTCCCCTGTTCACGGGCGTGACGGAGCGTCCCGACCTGCGTCGAATTCTGGGTGCCATTGCCTCCAGAGAGGGAGCGTCGACGACGGGCAGGCGCGACGCCAGCGCGACACAGCAGCTGACATCCGGCCGCGAAGACTGGAACATCGTGTTCTTCATCGTGGACACCTTGCGCTTCGATACCGTGAAGACCGCCCGCGAAAAGGATGCGATCGCGCGTGACGGCGACACGCCATTTCTCGACGAGTGGCTCGAAGATTCCTACCGCTTTCGATTCGCATACTCGCAAGCGAGCCGCACCAAGGCATCAATGCCTCCCCTCTTTCGCTCCTGCGAGCCCTATGAGGACGCGATCAAAATCGGAGAACCGCTAGCCAGCCGTTTTGCGAGCCATGGACTCGATCCGACCGCAGTCGTCCCACAGTACTTCTTGATGCCGGTCGAGAAAGAAGCTCAGGCATTACTAGATGGATTCTCGAACATCTCTCTTTTCGAAAAGGACCGACAGCACGAACTCCCTGAAAGGGCGCGGCGGGCGTTTCAGACCGTCAAGGACCGCCGCTTCTTCGCATGGGTGCACTTCTACGGCATGCACGCGCCCTACTATGCGGGCAAGCTGAGTACCGAGGAGGATGGTGACGTCCGCTCGCGCTATCGCAGTGCCCTGACCTACCTCGACGGTCAGATCAAGGAGGTCGTGCAAGCGCTACGCGACCTGGACCTGGCCAACAACACCATCATCTTCCTGATCTCGGATCACGGCGAGAACCTGGGCGAAAACCGGCGCACGGGCCACGGCGGTTCGGTGGTCGAGGAAGAAGTCCACGTGCCTCTCGCGATCGTCATCCCGGGAGCGCCGGGAGCGGTCATCGACAAGACCGTCGGAAACATCGACATCGTGCCCACGGCGATGGATCTGATCGGCGCACCACCGAACCGACTCGACCGGGGAAACTCCCTGGTGCCGCTGATGGCAAATCCCGAGCTGCCCTGGCAGCACACCTATTTGGTCGCCAATGGCAACCTGTCGATGCAAGGGATCGTCTGGGGGAGACAGAAGCTCCACTACCATGTGAAGTCAGCGATGGGCTTGCGCTTCGATCTCGAGCGCGACGCCAGGGAAACCCAAAATATCTTCGGCATGTCGCCGGCCATCGATACGGTGTTGCTGGGAAGCCTGTACCGCCACAACCCCCGGCTTTTCGCGACGACGCTCGAGGAAGCGGATCGAGAGCGTCTACCGGGGCTTCTGGAGCGCCTCGACCCCGACTCGCAGCGGGACGCACTCGAATTTTTGCTGCGCCTGGCCGCCACCTCTCGCAACCAGGCCAATGCCGAGGCGGTGGCTTCCCTATTCGAGCGCGCCAGGACGCTCGACTCCAGGGCATTGATCGCCGCGCACCTGGCCAAGTTGGCCCCCCAGCGTGCCGCCAAGCTTCTCGCGAGCCATCTCGAAAAACTCCCAGCGGAAGCGGCGGCGCGTCTGGCGACCGAACTCAGCCAGCAGCGACAGGCCGCTTTCGGCTTAAGCGAAGTTCACGCGCGCCTGGAAGCCGCCATCGCGAGCGGGAAGACCGAGACCTGGGTGCCCTGGTTGATGCTTTCGGCCCAGTGGCCGAAGCGCGGGCCCGAGTGGGCCAAAACCTATAGGCGAGTCTTGGAAGGGCAACCGCCGGACGAAGTAACCCTGCCCGCCATGGAGGGGATCGCAAGGCTGGTTGGCCGAGCACGACAGCAAGCCCTGGCTGGGACCCTGGTGCAGCGGCTCGTCACGTTCACGGGCCATCGCTCGCCCGAGGTTGCGAGACGTGCGGTCGACGCGATCTCCGCGCTCAGAGCACGGACCGCATTCGAGACGCTCGCCATACGCCTCGAAGACACACGCCTGCCGATCCGTGTCAGGCAATCCATACTGCACGCCCTCGTCCGCATCGACGCAGCGCGAGCCGTGCCCATCATCGTGCGACTCGGCGACAACCCCTTGCTCACGGTCGATGCCTGCGAGGCCCTATCACGGGGCGGAGATCGAAGAGCGCTCCCGTGGCTACAAAAAGTCATCGAGCAACACTACAACGCCTACACGCGGGCCCGTGCCAAGCGCGCGCTGGCAGCGATCGAGAGACGTCATCCCGAGGCACGGAAGAAGTGATCGCGCCGGGCCCGAGCTATGGAGGTCCCTGCAAGCGCCCAGTCGATTCTGGTACGCCCTCGACAGGCCCAGAGACGACCGGCATTTCGCCTTCGGCGGCAGCTACGCTGGCGCAGGGGGGTCTCAGCACGGCCCTCCTTGTCCATGCCTGCGGACATCGAAACTCGCATCGCCCGTAAAAAGCGCGCTTGATTGAACTTTGAGTTCGTGCGTATGCTTCGCGCGCGTCTAACGAAGGGGTCGAGATCGCGAGTAAGGTTGGCCTCGCAGCGCTCGACCAAGCTACAAACTTGGAGCGGATCACCATGGTTCGAACGCGTCGAATCTCGCTCGGGGCCATCGCGCTGTGGCTCGCCATCGGCACGACTTCATCACTTCGAGCGCAAACGGCCGCCGAAGCTGAGGTGCCCCCAGAGCAGTCACCGGAAGCGGAACCATCCGAAGGCGAGGACACGCCCCCGGACGACTCGAGCCCCCCGTCATCCGAGGGCGAACCTGGCTCCGAGCCCGAAGCCGAGCCCGAAGCCCCCGAAGCTTCGGCGCAGGCCCCGGACTCTTCGCCGCCCGCCGATGCTCCGGCCGAGCCGGATATTGCGCCGCAGGGCCCATCCGAGGCCGGTGACGCCAGCACCGAGTTCGAAGCAGACGGCGCGGCCGGAGTGAGTCTCGAAGCGGAGACGTCCGAGGGCGCAGCCTCGGACGCGGAAATCGAAGAGATCGTGGTCACCGGCTCGCGCCTGAAACGAAGCAGCTTCGCCGCCTCGGCACCCGTGCAGATCATCGACCGCACCCAGCTCGAATTCAGCGGCGCGCAAAACCTCGAAGACCTGCTGCAGAACCTGACAGCCGCCGTCGGAAGCGGCTACCGCGGCGGCGGCGGCGGCGCGGGCACCGTGCAGGTCAACCTGCGCGGCCTCGGCTCCGGCGCGACGCTCGTGCTCATCAACGGCCGGCGCGCCGTGCAATCCGGAGCCGGCGTGACCGAGCCCTTCGTCGACATCTCCACCATCCCGCTGACCGCCGTCGAGCGCATCGAAATTCTCAAGGGCGGCGCCAGCGCCATCTACGGCTCCGACGCCATCGCCGGCGTCGTCAACATCATCACCCGCACCGACTGGCACGGGGCGCGCGCGCAGGTCGACGGCCGCACCACCGATAATCTCGACCAGCGTGAAGGCACGGCCAGCGTCGCCTTTGGCGCCAACACCGACTCGGTTCGCGTGACCGGCGCTCTCAACTACTACCGGCGCAACCAGCTACTCGCCAATAAACGAGGCTTCACCAACGAGGAAGGTCCACCGGGAGGTCTCGGTGGCGACTGGAGCACCCGGGGTCAGCCGGGCACCTTTCTGGCCCCCGGACTGATGCCCGACCCGGCCTGCCTCGATGACGAGACACGCCCGGAAGGCTCGGAGGTCCGCTCGCTCGAGCCCTACGGCGACCTCTGCTACTTCCAGTTCCGCAACTTCCGCGGCCTGACCGACAACCTCGAGCGAACCGCCGGCTACATGCACGGCGAGGTCGACGTCACCCTGCACACTCAGCTTTTCGCCGAGTTCAACGCCGCCAAGACGCGTACCGACTCCATCGGTTCGCCGAGCTACTCCTTCAACGTGCGCCCCACCGTGCCCGCCGACCACGTCGACAACCCCTGGGGCGTGCCCGCCGCCTTCGCCGGCCGTCCTCTGGGCGCCGAGGCCGGCGGCGCCATTTCCGAGACCGACGACGACACGCTGCGGACCGCATTCGGCCTGCGCGGCGATCTGGAGGGTGCAGGTGCAAACACACTGCTGGAAGACTGGAAGTGGGAGCTGTACGCGACCTTCGGCGTCAGCCGCTACCACCGCTTCTTGCCCGATACGGTGCTTCCGGACTTCGAGGCGGCCCTCGATTCCTGCTCTGATCGCAGCGATCTCAGCGGCTGTTACAACCCCTTTTACTCAGCGGTCCTGGGCACCGGGACGCCGCGATCGCAGAGTGTGATCGAGAGCTTCCAGGGCGGCCTGATGGGCATCACCGATCAGCACCTGCAGACCTACAACGCGGGGCTTTCGGGTTCGGTTCTCGAGCTGCCCGGAGGCGACCTCGGCTTCGCGGTCGGCGGCGAGTACCGCCACGAGCTGCGGACCTCCCAGCTCGATCACAACACCAATAACTTCGAGTTGCTTTTTTTCCACGGCGACGAAGATGGCTACGCCGAGCGCGATGTCCTGGGCGGCTACCTCGAGATGCTGTGGCCAATGCTCGACGGCCTCGAGGTCCAAACCGCCGGGCGCCTGGAGCACTACGACGACGCCGGCAGCACCGGCAATCCCACCATCGGCCTGGTACTCACCCCGGCGCAGCTACTCAACAACAACGAGCCCACCCTTCGACGACTGCAACTACGCGGCCACCTGTCGCGCGCATTCCGGGCTCCGCACCTCTTCCAGACCTTCAACGGTTCGACCACCGTCCCGGGCGCGTTCTTGCCACCCGGCCAGGCGGTTCCGATCTTCGCCCCCGTGCGGCGCGTGGGCAATCCCGATCTGGAACCCGAGATCGCGCTGGCGGCCAGCGCCGGCGCCAGCTGGACGCCCAACAAGACCGTCCATCTCGAGCTCGACTTCTGGCACTACGACTACCAGAAGCGCATCTCCTCCCAGAGCGCCACACGCCTGTACAACGACACGGTGGACGAGCTGATGAACGACCCCACATATGACGATCCGCGGGTCGAGGTCGACGACATGTTCGCCCCCCAGCGCATCACCGTGACCTACATCAATCTACCGGGCAGCGTCATCACCCAGGGCCTGGACTTTTTGGCCATGTTCAACTTCGAGCTCGATGGCGCAGGAGCCCTGCGCGGCGGCGTCAACGGCACCTATACCTTCACCTACCAGCTCGATCGGGAGCACGTGCCGAACTTCACCCTCGACGGCGGCACACCGACCGACCCCAACGACGACACCAACTTCGAGCCTCCCTTTTGCGACGGAGACACCTGCAACGTCGTGGGTCAGCTCAACGGCGACACCGTCGCCGCTGCGGTTCCCGAGCTGCGCTTCAACATCCCCGTGACCTGGGTGATCGACGAGCACGCCCTGGGCCTGGTGGCCCACTTCATGAGCAGCCTCGAGGACTGGTCGCCCTCGCGCTTCAACCAGGAGACCATGCGCCCCTACACCACGGTGGGAAGCTACTTCACCCTCGACCTCAGCTACGCCTACACCCTGCGCGACGTGGTCGGCTCCTCGACCAACTTTCGCCTCGGCGTCTACAACCTGCTCGAACAGGAGCCGCCCTTCGCCGACCTGCTCGACAGCTACGCACCCCTGCACGACCCCCGAGGGCGTGTGATCTACGGCAGCATCATCCAGGACTTCTGAGAGGCAAGCCATGACCCGATTGCACCTTTCAATCCCGTTTTTGATGGCACTGGCACTGGGCCTCGGCTGCAAGCGCAACGCATCGGTCGACACCAACGTCACCCCCACCGCCAATGCCGGTGAAGATCAAGAACTCGAATACGATGGCTCACCCGTCCAGGTCACGCTCGACGCAAGCGGCTCCGAAGACCCCGACGGAAAGATCGAAGCCTACATCTGGATGAGCGATGACCCCGACGCCGTCGAGCATCCGGAAAACGTCGAAAAACCCAGCGTCAAGCTGGAGATGGGCTGGTATAGCTTCACGCTCTGGGTCCGCGACGACCGTGGCCACACCAGCGACCCCGACTCGGTGGTGATCGCCGTGGGTGTACCCATCGACCAAGGTCCGGCCTCCGTGGATGCCGGCGACAGCGCAGACGACGACGGCGGTGCGGCAGCTGCTGGTGGCGACGTGGTCTGCAATGGCGAGACCTGCGCACCGGTGGTCGGCGCCACCGGGGAGCTGCCCGCCTGCTGCGACATGGACAGCGGCGGTGGTTGCGGCGCGCAGGTCAGCATGACCGACCCCAGCGACTGTGAGGCCATCAACCAGCCGGGCGATCTCGATCCGAGCTGCCCGCCGGCCATGAGCGTGATCGGCACCGAAGTGCCCGGTTGCTGTAAGCCCGACGGCAAATGCGGCGTGATGTCCGGCACCCTGAGTGGCTGCATCGAGCGCACGGACTACCCGCCGGCATTCCTGATGGACATGATGCAGCTGGACGCCGTCGACTGCGGGCAGTGAGAGATCCCGATCGGAGCGACGTGGACCGGATCGGGAACGGCAACAGCACCACCCGTCTCCGGTTCGTCTGCGATCTAGACGGGCCTCAGTGGCAGTAGTTCTGGCCGTAGGGAATCAGCACGCTCCAGGGATAGCTGCCCACGTTGTCGAAGGTCTTTTCGATCTCCATGCGCTCCACGTCGACGACCACGATGGAGTTGTCGCCGCTGACGGCCGCGACGATGTAGCGTCCATCGGGCGTCGTCGAGGCGGTCTCGATGTTGCCGCCGACGGAGATGCGCTTGACCAGCTCGCCCCGCTTGATGTCAACCACATGAATCGCCGAGCCGTTGCGCAGCATCGCGAACGCGTAGTTAGGGGCCAGTGGCGAAAGATTCACGCCGTACACTTCCTCGTCGCCTTCGAGCGTGGCGTCGAGCAGCTGCCGGGTGGCACCGTCGATGACCGAGAGTCGCCGATCGACCCCACTGTTGACCACATGGGCGAGTTCGACAGCGTCCGCGAAGGGATGTTCGGCGAAGACCACCGAGGGCTCACCCCCGACCTCGAGCGCGGGCAACATGCGGCGTCCGACCGTGTCATAAACCATGATCTTGCCACTGCCCCGATGGGCCGCGTAGAGATTTCCGGTCCAGTCGATCTGGGCGTCGGCGAAACCCGTCTCGCCCTGGGCGAGCCCGTCACTCGCTTGTGCGCCGTCGAAGCGCAGGTGATCGACCGCCTCCTGGGTCTGCATGTCCACGACAGTGATGTCATCTCCACCCAAATTAGCCACATAACCCCTGGATCGGTCCTGGGAAAAGCGCATGAAGTGCGGCAGATTCACCTCGTCGATGCGAGCGCTGAGTTCCAGGGTCTGGATATCCAAAAGCGCGACCGCGCCGGTCGCGCCCTGCTGCTCTTCCATCACGGCCAGGTACTTGCCATCGGGCGTCACGGCCATGTGGCTCGGGTGGGCGCCGACCTCGGTCCGGCTGAGAATTTCGAATGATTTCGCGTCGATCTCGATGACCTGGTCGGTGTGCGACGAGGTCACGAAGACGCGCTCGAGGTCGGGCGAAACCGCGATCATGTGGTTGGAATCACCCACCGTGGAGACGCTCGCGATCAACTCCATGTTACGCAGGTCGATGACGTTCAGCTCGTCGGAGCCGAGGTTGATGACGTAGGCACGCTCGCTCAGGGCGGCCTCGATGCCATCCGTCGTGGCGGCACCGCCTCCCCCGAAGAGTGCTCCTCCTCCATCGATGGCACAGGCGCCCAGCAGCAGCGCCAGGGCGGTCAGGGTAGTCACTGGAAGCGCTTTCATGGATCCTCTTCTTGCAGCAAGGCAAGAACGAAAATTGGAGGCTCCAAGCGCCATGCCAGCTTCGTCCTCGCGAAGTTAATCAGCACGTTCGCTGCGGGAGGTGCTCTGACTTACGCCGTGCAGCCTTGCTGCCGACGCTCACAGTGGCGGGACCGTGCCGGAATCTCACCGGCTTCCCCTCAGGGCTCCGAACGGAGCACCCGCGGCGAGCGGACTCTCTAGCGTCCACGCTACCGCGGTGTCAAGCGCCACCCCTGACCGGCCACGCGCTTGCGGGCTACCCGGTGCGCCTCGACCCACGGCAGACCCACCGCAGACCCATGGCAACTCCGAAGTTCGCAACCGTTATCCGACGCGCCGAGGTAGGCGAGCACGCCGTCGTGCTCGAATTCACCATGCAAGAACCCAGCTACCTCGACTTCCAGGGCGGCAAATACATCATTGTCCACACCGGCATCGAGGTCGGCGAAGGCAAAACCCATAAGCGGCCCTATTCGATCTTCTCGAACGATTCGGAACAGAAACGCTTTGAACTCGCGGTCAAACGCATCGACGGATGCCTCGGATCGCCGCACATGCACGGCCTCAAACCAGGAGACAAGCTTCAGTTCAGCGGCCCCTGGGGCACGCTATGGCCCGACGACGATCGCCCGGCCGACAGCCTCGTCGTGGCCACCGACAACGGCATCACGGCAGCCGTGAGCCTTGTCAATAGCCAACTTTTTCGCCCGCGTCTATCGCGCAGCCGGCTGTGCTGGTTCGTGGAGTCCGATGGCTATTTCCTCGACCGCGATTTCGTCTCAAAGCGCTTGCCCGCCACTCTCGGGAGCTTCGAAGTCGTGACCTGCGCGCCCGTGGGAGACCATGCTCGCGTCGGACGCGCCCGCCAATGGCTCGCCCAGTCACTGACAGCGGGCGCTCCGGAGCAGGCCTTCCTGGTGGGCGACGGCGATGTGGTGGGAGCCCTGCGGGGCGAGCTTGTGGCCGCTGGCTTGCCCGAAGACGCAGTGCGAATCGAAAACTTCTTCAACCGACCCCCGAAGGCATGAAGCGCGACCGCCACAGCGGATCCATGCACTGACCACTTCCAACTATCTTTTTCAATGGCACCTGCAGGCAAAAAAGCGCTGAACGATCGGCGCGGGATGCGCACCGGCTTCACCACCGGTGCCTGCGCTGCAGCCGCTGCCAAGGCCGCCGCTCGCTGTCTGCTCCGGGGCGAATCGGCGACGGAAATCGAGACCACTCTGCCCAACGGAAGCAACGTGCGCTTCGCCCTCGAGCGCTGCGAAGCGCTCAATGGTGGGCAGCTTTGCAGCGTCTTCAAGGACGCAGGCGACGATCCCGACGTCACCCACGGCGCCGAGCTGGTGGCCCATGTGGTACTGACCGACGCCCCCGGGGTGGAGCTCTCGGGCGGCGATGGGGTCGCCACGGTCACACAGCCTGGCCTGGGGCTCGAAGTCGGCTCGGCCGCCATCAACCCCGTGCCCCGTAAGAACATCGTCGAGATGGTGCAGCAGGAACTCGCTGGCAGCGGACGCGGCGCGGTCGTCACGATTTCCGTACCCGGCGGCCAGGAAATGGCCAAGGGGACTCTGAACTCGAGGTTAGGACTTCTCGGAGGCATCTCCATCCTTGGCACCTCGGGCATCGTGCGGCCCTACTCCACGGCGGCCTACAAGGCGAGCGTCGTGCAGGCCATCGACGTGGCCCGCTCGCGCGGCCATGACACCCTGGTACTCACCACCGGCGGACGCTCGGAGCAATATGCCATGGCCCTGCACCCCAGGCTCGGCGAGGAGTGCTTTATCCAGGTGGGTGATTTCATCGGCACCGGCCTCAAGCACTGCAAGCGGCGGGGCGCCGGCCGCGTGGTGGTGGTAGGCATGATCGGCAAGCTCTCCAAAATGGCCGAGGGTGTGATGCAGACCCATCAGGCCGGATCCTCTGTCAACCTGCAGTCTCTCTCCGAACTGGCGGGCGAGGCTGGCGGCGCGCGGAGCCTGGTGAAGGCGGTCGCGACGGCCAACACCGGGCGCCACGCGCTGGAGCTGTGCAAGGAGGCCCAGGTGGACATCGCCACACCCGTGTGTGCACGGGTGGCCGCCGTCTCCGAGACCCACGTGGGCGGGGGGCTTCCCGTGCACGTCTACATGGTGGACTTTGGCGGCGAGTTATTGGGCGGCCACGGACCTACCCTCGGATGAGAGACATGAACGACCCCAAAGACAACGACATGCGTCAATTGACCGGACTCGGTCGCAAAATCGAGGCCGACAGCTTCGCCGTCGTCGATGCCGAGGCTGGCGATCACGGCTTTTCCGATGACCAGTGGCAGGTCGTGCGCCGCGTGGTGCACTCCACGGCCGACTTTGAATACATCTCGCTGATGAAGCTGCACCCGCGGGCCATCGAAGCTGGCATCGCCGCCCTGCGCGGCGGGTGTCCGGTGCTCGTCGACGTCAAGATGATCGCTGCCGGTCTCAACCGCGATCGCCTCGATGCCTATGGCTGCAGTGTCGAGAGCTACATCTCGGACGCGGACGTGATCGCCGCCGCCAAGCAGCACAACTCCACACGCGCCATCGAGGCCATGCGCAAGGCTCACCGCGAGGGAAAGCTCGACGGGGCCGTGGTGGCCATCGGCAACGCGCCCACGGCACTGCTCGAGTTGGTGCGCCTGATCGAGCAAGAGGACGCTCGGCCGGCGTTGATCATCGGGGTGCCGGTCGGCTTCGTGTCGGCGGCGGAGTCGAAGCAAGCGCTGATCGATGCCGACTACCCCTCTATTGTCTCCCGTGGTCGCAAGGGCGGTAGCCCCATCGCGGTGGCCGTGATCCACGCCCTGCTCTTGCTGTCCAAGGACGACGCGTGACGCCGCGGGAATACACGGCCCCGACCGCACTGCCGGCGGTGCGGGTGGTAGGCATCGGTGACGACGGCTGCGCGAGCTTGACGAGCAAGGCGATGGAGGCCGTGCTGACGGCCTCGGTCTTGGCGGGAGGCGAGCGCCAGCTGGCGTTTTTTCCGCAGTTCGAGGGCCGGCGCATCGCATTCAAGGGCGGCCTCAAGGACACGCTCGAGGAGCTGCGCGAGCTGAGCGAGGACAATAACGTCTGCGTACTGGCCTCCGGCGATCCGCTCTTCTTCGGAGTCGGCTCACTGATCGTCAAGACCATCGGCGCCGAGCACGTGCGCGTTTTGCCCCAGCCGAGCTCGGTGCAGTGGGCGTTCGCACGGCTGGGGCTGAAGTGGGACGACGCTGAGGTCCTGAGCCTGCACGGACGGCCCCTGCACGGCCTCGCCGCACGCCTTCGCACACGCGCCAAGGTCGCCCTGCTCACCGACGCCGGAAATAGCTCTGCTCGCGCCATCGCCCGCCATCTGCTGCAATACAACCAGCGCGGCTGGCGCGCCCACCTATGCGAAAACCTGCTGGGCCCAGGCGAACGCGTGCGCTCGATGTCGCTGGAGCAGCTGGCGGGCGCTGGCGACATCGCGCCGCTGCACGTGCTGGTCCTCACGCGCGAGGATGCCGACTGGCGAGCGCCGCCGACGCCGGCCTACCTGCCCTAGGAGAGCTTCGCCAAGCGCACGCCCAAGCTCGGTCTGATCACCAAGCGCGAGGTCCGAATGCTGTCGCTCGCTGCGATGCAGCTGCGCAACGATAGCGTGGTCTGGGATGTGGGTGCCGCCAGCGGCTCGGTGGCTATCGAAGCGGCCCTGATCGCCGCCGGAGGCACGGTCTGGGCCATCGAGTGCGACGCCGAGGGCGTGGCCCACGCCGAGGAAAATGCCCGCAACCACGGCGCCGATAACGTGCGCGTCATCCACGGTATGGCGCCCGACGCCCTTGCGGAGCTGCCGGCGCCGGACGCGGTTTTCGTGGGCGGCAGCAAGGGCAGCCTGGCGGCGATCATCGAGCGGGCTGTTTTGGCCCTGCGCCCCGGCGGTCGACTGGTGGTCAATGCCATCACGATGGAAAGCGTGCAGCAAGCCCATGACGCCTTCAAGGCACACGCGATTACGCCGGAGGTCACCCTGGTCAATATTTCCAGGGCCGTCCCCCTCGCCCGCTACCTGCGCTACGAAGCGCTCAATCCGATTCACATCTTCGCGGCCGACAAGCCCAGAAATGCGAAAGGCTCGTCATGAAACTCGGCACCATCTATGGCGTGGGCGTCGGACCGGGAGCGCCCGACCTGATCACCCTGCGCGCCATCCATGTCTTGCGCTCAGTGGACGTGATCGCGATTCCGCGCAAGGACCGCTTTAGCAAGTCCACCGCCTGGCGCATCGCCCGGCCGAATGTGGGCGATGTCGAAGGCCAGGAGCGCATCTTCCTGCACTTTCCCATGACCAAGGATCCGGCGATCACCAAACCGGCGTGGCGACAGGCAATGGACCAGGTCGGCCAGCGCCTGGAGGCGGGCAAGTGAGCGAAGATGAACGAAAACATGGGAACTCTGTCGATCGTCGGCATCGGCCCGGGGCACTCCGAGCATACGACGCCGGCCGCGTTGGCCGCGATCGTGGGCGCCGAGCTGATCGTGGGCTACAGCACCTACATCAAGCTGGTGCGCCACCTGATCGACGGCAGGGAGATAGTGCGCACGGGCATGACCGAGGAGATCGGACGCGCCCGCACCGCCGTCGAGCGCGCCCGCGACGGCGCCAGGGTCGCCATCATCTCCTCCGGCGACGCCGGCGTCTACGGCATGTGCTCCCTGGTCTTCCAGGTGCTGCAGGAGATGGGCTGGCAGCGCGGTCACTCGCCGATGCTGCAGGTGATCCCGGGCATCACCGCCCTCAACTCCTGCGCATCCCTGGTGGGTGCTCCCTTCGGCCACGACTTCTGCGCCATCAGCCTTTCGGATTTACTGACGCCCTGGCCCGTGATCGAAAGGCGCATCGAAGCGGCCGCCGCGGCGGATTTCGTCATCGGCCTCTACACCCCAAAAGCGGCCGCCGCCAACGCCAAATCGTCGAGGCCCAACGCATCATCGGCCAGCACCGCAGCGGCGACACACCCGTGGCCCTGATCAAAAGCGCCTACCGCAAGCGTCAGAGCGTCATTCAGTCGGATCTGGACAACTTCCTGGACTACGAGATCGGGATGCTCACAACAGTCATCGTGGGCTCAACCCATAGCTACATGTTCGAGGGCCACATGGTCACGCCACGGGGCTACAGCAACAAATACACGCCCGAGGGCGAGGTCCTCGAAGGCCAGCAGCCGGCCCGCTCGCTCAACATCGAGGGCGCGCTGCACCTGCGCGACGAGCAGGGAGGGCAGTGATGTCACGCGTGGGCAGACTCGGAGGCGCCATCCTGGCCGAGACCGAAGGTCGCTACTTTCTCGTGGGCAACTTGAAGCAGCCCTGTGACTTCGAGGCCGCGGGTTTCGAGGCGCCGACCCAGGAGATCACGGGGCTCGAGCCCGGCTACATCGAACTCCAGGCCGAGAGTGAAATTCGCCTCAGCGAGCCCCATTTAGCGCTAGAGCTGGAAGGCGAAGCGCTGGCACAGGTCCTGGCCGATCGCTTCATCATCGCGCGTAATGGTTCGGTCAGCGAGCGCCTGTGGGATCTGGTGATGCAGCCCGACGATCTCCTGCCGCCCCCCGAAGGACCGGCCGTGCCCGCGCGTTGGCTGGGTGAGATCCCCAAGGAAATCTTCGGCATCGTGCGCGACCAGGTCTTGCGCTGCAGGTGAGAGCATGACCGTCTACATCATCGGCGCAGGTCCCGGCGACCCCGACCTCATCACCATCCGCGGAGCCGAGCTTATCGCGCGCTGCCCCGTGGTGCTCTACACCGGCTCGCTGGTGCCAAAGGCCGTCATCGAGCGCGCCCCGGATCACGCCCAGGTACTCGACTCCTCGGGCATGACGCTGGACGCGATCGTGCAGGTCATGGAGGACGCCCACCAACGGGGTCAGGACGTGGCCCGCGTGCACACGGGCGACCCCAGCCTCTTCGGCTCCACTGCCGAGCAGATGCGACGGCTGCGCAGGCTCGGCATTGCCTACGAGATCGTGCCCGGCGTGTCGTCCTTTGCGGCCTCGGCCGCGGCGCTCGGCAAGGAGCTGACGCTTCCCGAGTTGTCCCAGACCGTGATCATCTCGCGCGTCGAAGGACGCACGCCGATGCCCGAGGGTGAAAGGCTCGCCGACCTGGCCGGCCACGGCACGCTGGTGCTCTTCCTGTCGGTCACGCTGATGAAGAAGATCGTGCGCGAGCTCCTGCCGCTGCTGGGCAAAGACTGCCCGGTCGCGGTGGTCGAACGCGCGAGTTGGCCCGATCAGCAAGTCGTGCAAGGCACCCTGGCCGACATCGAACCCAAGGTGCGCAAGGCCAAGATCAAAGCCACCGCCATCATCATCATCGGCCAGGTGCTGACCTCGGAGGACTTCGCCGAGTCGCGCTTCTACGCCGCCGATTTTTCCCATCGCTTTCGCCGTGCGAGCAAGGACTAGCGCGTGTCGCTCGATACCGCGATCACGATTCCAAGGCTCGTCATCGCCGCCACCGGCAGCGGCACGGGCAAGACCTCCATCACCCTGGGCCTCACCCGCGCCCTGCGCGCGCGCGGCCTCGAGGTCGCCGTCTTCAAGGTCGGTCCCGACTACCTGGATCCCACCTATCACAGCCTGGCCAGCGGCCGCAGCTGCCCCAACCTGGACGGTTGGATGATGGGTCGCGAGGGCGTTCTGCGTTGCTTCGAGGGCGGCACCGTGGGCGCCGACATCGCCCTCATCGAGGGAGTGATGGGCCTCTTCGACGGCGCCAAGGCCAGCAACGACGAGGGCTCCACGGCCGAGATCGCACGATGGCTCGACGCGCCTGTCATCGCATGCGTGGATGCTTCGGGCATGGCGCGCACGGTGGCCGCCGTCGCCCAGGGGCTGCGAAGCTTCGACCCGCAGCTGTGCCTGGCCGCCGTCGTCGCCAACCGCGTGGGCAGTCGTCGCCATCTGGAACTGCTCGACGAGGCGCTGGCGACGCTGGCTCCACCGCTGGCGCTCGCCGGCGGCCTACCCAGGCAGGCGGCGCCGAGCTTTCCACAGCGGCATCTGGGTCTGCAAACCGCCAGCCGAGGGGTGCTTCCCGAGGGGCTTGTCGACGCCTGGGGCCAGGCCGTCGCCGAGTGGTTCGACCTCGACGCGTTGCTCACCATCGCAGCCAGCGCCGGACGTTTGGCCACAGCGCCGAGCCCCACGACGGCCACCGAAACCCTTAGGCGGCCGTTCGAAATAGACGCGTCATTTGAACTTCGAGGCGCCCGTCCTGCAAGGCGCGACGCCGCGCGAATACTCCATGTATTTGAAGGCGGCGCCACGCAGCTGGGCGGGCTGGTTCGGAGTTCAGGTGACGCGCTTATTTCGAACGGCCGCCTTACCCCGATTTGCCGCATCGGCGTGGCTCAGGATGCCGCTTTTCACTTCTACTACCGTGACAACTTGGAGTTACTACGGACAGCAGGCGCCGAGTTGGTCGACTTCTCCCCCATCGACGACGCAGCCCTGCCCGAAGTCGACGGTCTGCTCCTCGGCGGCGGCTACCCCGAGGTCCACGCGCAAGCCCTGGCCGACAACAGCTCCATGCGCCGCGCCATCACCGAGTTCCACCGCGCGGGCGGACCGATCTACGCCGAATGCGGAGGCTTGATGTACCTGTGTCAGGCCATCGTGGACACCGGCGGCCGGGAGCACCCCATGGTGGGCCTGGTCCCAGCCCGCGCCAAGATGCACGAGCGCCTGCAGGCGCTGGGCTACGTCGAAGTCACGACCATCACCGACAGTTGTCTCGGCGCGGCCGGATTGACCATGCGCGGCCATCAATTCCGCTACTCGGAGCTCGACGGCCAGGCCCCGGCCACGCGCTACGACATGGTGCGCAAACGGGACGGAAAGCACTTTTCCGAGGGCTACGGCGACGGTCAACTGCTGGCTTCCTACGCCCATCTCCACTGGGCCCAATGCCCCGAAGCGGCCACCGGACTCGTCCACAGCTGCCTTGCCTATCGGCGGCGCAAGGCCGCTGACACCCACCACCCACAGGTACTTTCGTAGGCGCTCCGCGCCCGAACCCTTCCCCATGGCGTCGACAGCAAGACAACCCTCCCGTCCGGCGATTCTACTGGCCCACTTCGGCACCACCGTGCCCTCTGCGCTCGACGCGCTGCAAAACGTAAAGCGCGTGGTCGCCGCCGCCTTCCCCGACGTGGAAGTGCGCATCGCCTTCACCTCCAACATCATTCGCAACATCTGGCGCCGTCGCCGGGCCGAACGCGACAGCTGGCTCGCGCGGGGCGTGCCGCCCGAGGTCATCGACGCCATGAGCGTGCTCGGCGCTATCGGCAAGCTCCAGGACGAGGGCTTCCGCGAACTCACCGTGCAACCGACCCACATCTTTCACGGCGAGCAATATGAAGACCTCAAAAGCTACATCCAGGGCCTGCAGTCGATCCGAACCATCAAGCCGCGCTGGATGCCCTTTGAGTCGATCAAACTCGGCCGCCCTATCCTGGGCACCCATGGACCGCGGCACGACTATCGCCTCGACGTCGCCGAAGCCGTCGCGGCGCTCGAGCCCGACGCGGCGCTGGCGCGCGAGCGTGGGGCCTCCCTGGTCTACGCCGGACACGGCAACGAGTACTTCTCCACCGGTGTCTTCGCCCAGTTCGAGCGCGCCATGAACGAAGCCTACCCCGACGTCGCCACCCACGTGGGCATGGTCGAGGGCCGCCCCGATCGCGATGACGTGATGCGCGCTCTGTCGCGTGACAGGCCCGAACGCGTGCTGCTCAAGCCGCTGATGGTCACCGCGGGGGACCACGCCCACAACGACCTCAGCGGCGACCATTCGGAGAGCTGGCGCGCCCAGCTACAGCTCGCAGGCTACCGCGTCGACTCGATCATGGAGGGCCTGGGAAGCAATGACGCCTTCGCCGCGCTGTACCAGAAGCGGATCGAGCAGGCCATTCACAAAACATAACTCTACGTTATGTGCAAGATCTCATTCGGCGCCCGGCCCGCTCGGGGTCCAGCCAGCCCCGGCCTGTACATCGGCGCCCTGCTCGGCCGAGCGCACCAGGGCATCGAGCTTGTCGGCGACATCACCGCGCTCACCGAGTCGGATACCGAGCAGCAGCGTGCTGGCGAGCCAGCCCGGGTTGTAGACCAGGGGCGCCACCTTGGTCGCCATCAGGGCGTCGCGCCGCGCGATGGGCTCCTGCCAGCGCTGCTCGGGCAGCGGCGCCAACTGCTCGGCAAACTCCCAGGCCCCATCGCGGGCCAGGCCCATGCTAAAGTTGACGATGGCATCCTCGACGGGCCCGCTCAACCAGTCGATCAGCTTGAGCGGCGGCCAGATGCGGGCGAGCTGATCCTTGGTGGAATCCACCAGCGCTGCGAGGACCTGATTGATCTTCAGAAAATCGTCGTGCAGCGCAGGCAGTTGATCGCCGGGAGCCACGCTGGCGGCGGCGATGCCCAGGTCCAGGTTGATGTGCGCGTTCATGCCGCCGAGCAGATGCTGCAAGACGATGGGCCGGTAGCGCCCGGCCATGTCGAAGGCCACCTCCCAACTTTGAGTCGTAGCCCGCCCGGCCTGGCGCGCGTCGAAGGCGTCGAGATAGCGCCGTGCGAAAACCACGTCGAGCCGCTCCATGCGCGGGCCGTCGTCAAAGAAGCCACTGCGGATGCCGTCGCGCACGCGCGCGGTGACGCGCCGGTAGAGCGCGGCGAAGTAGCCCTCGGCTCGCTGATTTTCGCGCGCCCAATCGACGATTTCATCGAGGCGCTGGATCACGTGATCGATGTCTTGCATGGGTCCCCTGGTTTTCCCGAGCAATGATAGCAGCTGCGCCAGAGCTTGGGGGCGTCGGTATTCGGCCTATCAGCTCGACCTCGACTTGGTGCCGCCGAAGGCCGCCGAATTGTGCTTCTCGGTGCGCATTTCTCGCTTTCCGCACTGAATCGGACGCGTCTACAGTCCGCGACGGCCGAGCCACGATATGCCCCCAACACTTTCCACTCTAATCACCAACGCCACCTGTGTCTTCATGGACTGCGACGGCGTCATCTTCGACGCCAACGCCTTCAAACTGCGCGCCCTGGAAGCGACCTTGGCCGACTTCCCCGGGAGCACCCACGCCGCAATGGTCGACTACTGGAAGCGCAGCGGCGGAGTCAGCCGCTACGTGAAGTTCGACCACTACGTTCGAGAAATCGTCGGCCTCGATGGAGCGGAAGCCGAAGCGCGCATCAAAGCAACCATCGCCACCTTCGCCGCCCACTCCCGCGCCGGCTACGCCGCCGTGGCCCCGCTGCCCGAGGCGCTCGCCTTCGCGCGCGCGGTGGGTCCACAACGCCTGGTGGTGGTGTCGGGCACCGACGGCGAAGAGCTGCGCCAGGTCTTCGAGCAGCAGGGCCTGACCGAAGTCTTTCCACGCGTGCTCGGCTCGCCGACGCTCAAGCGCGAGCACATCGCCGCCGAGCTCGCCGCCCGCGGCTGCCAGGCGAGCGAGTGCCTCTTCATCGGCGACGGCGCCGGTGATCTGGAGGCCGCAACCCTGACCGGCGTACCCTTCTTCTTTCTGGCGCAGATGTCGCCCTGGCCAGGTGCACGCGAAGCCATCGCCGCCACAGCCAATGCCAGCTACCTGGAATCCTGGAGTGAGTTGCTGTCTTTGGCGTCCATCGCGTGAGGCCTCACGCACGGACCCGGGCACGGCAGCTTGCCGATGGCTCAGGCCAGATAGCGCTCGCGCACGTGCTCCAAAAAAGCACCCGCTCCCAGCGGCTGGCCGGTCGCCTCGCGCAGCAAGCCGTCGGTGGTGAGCGAACTGGCCCGAGACCACACCTGTTCGCGCAGGAAGCCGTCGAGACCGCTGAGGTCGCCGCGCTCGATCGACGCGGGAATCGACGGCTCGGCCCGCAGCGCCGCGCGGTAGAGCTGGGCCGCCGTGAGCGCGCCCAGGGTGTAGGTCGGGAAGTAGCCAAAAGCGGCTCCGGCCCAGTGCACGTCCTGCATGCAGCCGTTTCTGTAATCACCCGCGGTCGATAGACCGAGCAGCCGCTGCATCTCGGCGTCCCAGGCCTCAGGGATGTCGCGAACGGCCATGGTGCCGGCGATCAGCTGGCGCTCGATGCCATAACGCAAGATCACGTGACAGGGGTAGGTGAGTTCATCGGCGTCCACCCGGATGTAGCTGCGCTCCACGCGCGCGTACAGCCGGCGCAGGTTGTCGAGGGTGAAAGCCTCGGGCTGGGCGCGGGCGGCGTCGGCCAGCTCCTCGCAGATGATGGGCGCCGCATGGGCGAGGAACTCCGGCCCGCGACAGACCTGCATTTCGAGCAATAAGCTCTGGGACTCGTGCACCGCCATGCCGCGCGCACCGCCGACCGGCTGCCGATGCCAGCGCTCGGGCAGGCCCTGCTCGTATTTGGCGTGACCGCTCTCGTGCAGCACCCCCATCAGCGCGCTGACGAAGTCCGACTCGTCATAACGGGTGGTGATGCGCACGTCGCTGGGCACGCCACCGCAGAAGGGATGGTGGCTGACGTCGAGCCGTGCCCGCGTGGCGTCGAGACCCACGCCGCCCATCAGGCGCTCGGCCAGGCGTTTCTGGGCCGCCACCGGGAACGGGCCGCGCGGCACGATGGCCGGTTGTCGCGACTGGCGCTCGAGCACGGCGTCGGTCAAGGCCGGCAGCACGGTGGCCAGCTCCTCGAAAATCGGATCGATGGCAGCGGCACGAGCCCCCGGCTCGTAGGCGTCCATGAGTGCGTCGTAGGGGGTAAGCCCCAGCGCCTCTCCGAGCGCCGCAGCCTTCTGCCGCGAGAGCTGAACCAGCTCCTCGAGCAGCGGTGCGAAGCGCTGCCAGTCGTTTTCGGGGCGCAGCGTACGCCATGCCTGTTCGGCCTCGATCGACGCCCGCGACAGCGCCTCGACCAGCTCGCGCGGCAGCGCGGTGGCGCGCTTGAAGGAGCGCACCATCTCGGCCAGGTTCGCGCGCTGCCAGGGATCCAGCTCGGGCGCTTCGTCCGCTGTCGCCGCCTCCAAGAGCGCCTCCAGATCCGGGGCGCTGCGCAGCTCGTGAATCAGCCCCGACAGCGTCCCCATCGCCTGGGCCCGCGCCTTGCCACCGGCGGGCGGCATGATCACCGCCTCGTCCCACTCCATGATGCCGGCCACATGCATCAGATCCGAAATGCGGCCAAATCGCGCTTCGAGTTCCGCGTATGCCATGACCGGCAGTGTGTGGCGCCATGGCCACGCCTGTCCAGCGGGCGCGGAAAGCTCGACGTCCCCCTCGCGCACCGCGAGTGGCACGCCCGCGCCATGCGGCCTCGCCAGCGCAACCCGCCCCCGCCATCCATCGAGGTCCCACCACAACCCATGACAGCCCGCGCAGACATGCTATGACCGGGCCGTGATGGGGCCGCCCGCAATGGAAGAGCAGCAAGGCAGCTCGCTAAGGATCGCGCAGGATGCCGCCAGCTTCGAAGCGCGCCTGCGCCAGGAGCACCCCATGCGCTTTTGGCTCACGCTGGTCGGCCCGCCAGCGGCGGGAGTCCTGGCGCTTGCCCTACTCGGCCTGCTCTACGGCGCCGCCTTCGCGCACGGGCTTTTCCTGCGGGCGCTGGCCGCGTTCTTTCTCTTCGGCAAGTTCGCCATCCTCGAGCCCACCGACGCGCTCAGCGCCGAGGCGCTGGTGGGGCTGATCATCTACATGGATCTCACCGCGGCCATCATGATCAGCTTCCACCCGAGCTTTCTCTTTCGCCTGCCGGCCCTCGGGCCCCGCCTTCTATCCCTGGCCCGCGACGGCGAGTTCGTGATGCGCTCGCAACCCTGGATGCGGCGCATGACCTTCGTCGGACTGGTGGCCTTCGTGATGTTCCCGGTGGCTGCGACCGGCAGCATCGGCGGCGCCATCTTCGGCCGCCTGCTGGGCCTGTCGCGACGCATGACCTTCCTCGGCGTCTCGTGCGGGAGCCTGCTCGGCTGCGGCCTGATGTACTTCGGCGCAAACCTGGTGCGCACTCACCTGGACCCCGACGACCCCTGGCTCAAGGCCGTCGGCATCACCACCGTGGCCGCCATCGTGCTGTGGCTCAACAGCCGCTACAAAAAAGCCAAAGCCCGCGCCGGCTATTGAGCCGCCCTGCGTCGCGTGCTGTTCACCCCAAACGCGCATCGGCCCCCAACCGGAGATGCCGGTCGGAGGCCGATGGGTGTACAGCCGCGAACGGGGCTCAGTCGAGGCGCTCGACGATGGTCGAGATACCCATGCCAGCGCCGATGCACTGGGTGGCCAGGCCGTAGCGCTTGCCGCTGCGACGCAGCTCCTTGGCCACGGTCAGCACCAGACGGGCACCGGTGGCACCGAGGGGGTGACCCAGGGCGATGGAGCCGCCGTTGACGTTGACCTTGTCCTCGCTGATGTTCAGCTCCTTCAGCGACGGCAACACCTGGGCGGCGAAGGCCTCGTTGAACTCGACGCGGTCGATCTGGTCGGCGGTGATGCCGGCGTGGGCCAGCGCCTTCTTGGTGGAGACGACCGGGCCCAGGCCCATCACCTGCGGCTTGACGCCGCCGACACCGACGCCCGCGATGCGCGCCAGGGGCTCGAGGCCCAGCTCGAGCGCCTTCTTCTCGCTCATCAAGAGCGCCGCCGAGACGCCGTCGTTGGTGGGGCAGGAGTTACCGGCCGTGATCAGCAGCTCCTTGCCGCCGAAGCTCTGGATGCCCTTGACCGCCTTGAGTCCGGCCAGGCCCTCCATGGTGGTCCCGGGGCGGATGCACTCGTCGGTGTCGAAGGTGACCTTGGGGCCGCGCTCTTCCTCGACCCATTCCTTGTTTTCGTTGAAGACCGGATCCTCGACCTCGAGCGGCACGATCTCGTCCCGATAGATGCCGGCTTCAACCGCCCTGGCGGCCTTGGCGTGGCTCTCGCAGGCGAAGCGGTCCAGCTCTTCGCGGCTGAGGCCATACATCTCGACCACGTTCTGCGCCGTCTGAGTCATGCCCATCAGCGGCGGCGCGTTGAGCACGTAGTCGGGGATCGGCACCGAGAAGTACTCGGCGTGATCCTTGGCCTGGTTCTTCTGCACGTCGTTCATCTCGAACCAACGCTTGTTGAAGCCCGAGACGCGGGTTTGCTTGCCACCACCGCCCATGCCGCCGCCCAGCGAACGACCCATGCGCTCGATGCCCAGGGCGATGCCGCACTGGCTGGCGCCCACCATGATCGAGGTGGCCACCCGATGCAGCGTCTCCATGCTCGAACCGCACTGGCGGTTGCTGTTGAACGCGCAGACCTCCAGCGGCAGGCCGGCCAGCCGCGACACCACGCCGAGCATCATGAACTCGCCGCGGCCGCCCACGTTGCCCAGGCCCACATCCTCGATCATGTCATCCTTGACCTTCGGATTTCGATCGAGCAGGGCGCGGATCACCTTGGCGCCCACCGTATCCAGGCGTGTCGCCACCAACTTGCCGCGGCCGCCGCGACCGAATGCGGAGCGTGCTCCGTCTACCAAGACAACGTTCTGTAGTTCCATCGTCGTACCCTCGGGGGTTTGAATCTTGTTCAGAATGGAGGGGTGTAACGCGTCTGGGGGGGATTTTCCAGCCTCGCGGGTTCCCGCCGCAGGCCGACTCGCGGCCAGGCGCGCAGATCCGCAGAAAGACACGGCTTTTGCCCCCGCCCGCGGCTTGCCTGCGGCATCGGCAACCGGTAGATCGAGCCTGCCCAGCACGGGGCCCCGCGCCCCCCCCCCCAACCCGAGACACGACTCCGAGACACGACTCCGAGACACGACTCCGAGACACGACCATGGCAGATCCGCTTTTCTCCATCGAGGGCAAACGCTTTTTCATCACCGGCGGCGCCTCCGGCATCGGCCGCATGATCAGCGAAGGCCTGGCCGAGCGCGGCGCGCGCATCTTCACCTGCTCCCGCAAGCAGTCCTCGCTCGACGACCTGACCAAGACCCTGGCCGACGAACGCGGCTTCGACGTCAAAGCCGTTCAGGCCGACCTGTCGAAAATGGAGGACATCGAGCGCGTGGCGGCGGCGGCCTCCGAACACTTCGGGGGCGAGCTGGACGTGCTGGTCAACAACGCCGGCGCCACCTGGGGCGCCGACATCGACGCCTACCCCGAAGAGGGCTGGGACAAGGTCTTCGACCTCAACGTCAAGGCGCTCTTCTTTCTGACGCAAAAGTGCCTGCCCATGCTGCGCAAGGCCGCGGCACCGCCGGAGCGCCTGGCCCGCGTCATCAACATCGGCTCCATCTCGGGCATCCAGCACCCGGCCGACAACGCCTGGGCCTACCACCCGGCCAAGGCCGCCGTGCACCACCTGAGCGCCACCATGGCCAAAACCCTCGTGCGCGAAGGCGTCGCCGTCAACACCATCGCCCCGGGTCTCTTCCCGAGCAAGATGACTGCCTTCATGATGCCCGGCGGCGACACCAGCGGCGTTGCCCGCGCCATCCCCATGCGCCGCGCCGGCCAGCAGAGCGACATCGTCGGCACCGTCATCTACCTCGCGTCTGAAGCCTCGGGCTTCGCCACCGGCGCCCTGATCCGCCTCGACGGCGGCTCCGCGCTGTAGCCGTTCGCGCAGTTTGCAATGGACCGTCCCGACCCGATCCCCAACGTCCTGGCCGAGCGCTACGCCAGCGCCGACATGCGCCTTCTGTGGTCGCCGCGCCACAAGATCGTGCTCGAGCGACTGCTGTGGATCGCGGTGCTCGAGGCCCAGCGCGAGCTGGGCGTACCGCTGCCCGATGGCGTCCTCGAGGCCTACCGGGACGTGGTCGATCAGGTCGACCTCGGCTCGATCCAAGAACGCGAGCGCGTGAGCCGCCACGACGTCAAAGCCCGCATCGAAGAGTTCTGCGCCCTGGCCGGCCACGAGCACATCCACAAGGGCATGACCTCGCGGGACCTGACCGAAAACGTCGAGCAGATGCAGATTCGCTCGGCACTGGTCCTGGTGCGCGACCGCATGGTGGCCGCGCTGCTGCGCCTGGGCGAGCGCGTGGCCGAATACGAAGCGACCGTGATCGCCGGCCGCAGCCACAACGTCCCGGCCCAGGCCACCACCCTGGGCAAACGCATGGCCAATTATGGTCAAGAGCTGCTGGTGGCCCTCGAGCGCATCGAGACGCTGCTCGATCGCTACCCCCTGCGGGGCATCAAAGGGCCGGTGGGCACCCAGCAGGATCAGCTCGACCTGTTGGGCGGCGACGCCGACGGCCTCGGCCAGCTCGAAAGCTCGGTGGCGCGTCATCTGGGCTTTGCGCGCGTGCTCGACAACGTGGGCCAGGTCTACCCGCGCTCGTTGGACCTGGAAGTGGTCGGCGCGCTGGTGCAGGCCGTCAGCGGTCCGGCCAGTCTGGCCACCACGCTGCGGCTGATGGCCGGCCAGGAGCTGGCCACCGAGGGCTTCGCGCCCGGCCAGGTGGGCTCCTCGGCCATGCCCCACAAGATGAACAGCCGCTCCTGCGAACGGCTGTGCGGCTTCAAGGTCATCCTCAGCGGCTACCAGACCATGGTCGCGGGCCTGGCCGGCGACCAGTGGAACGAGGGCGACGTCAGCTGCTCGGTGGTGCGCCGCGTGGCCCTGCCCGACGCCTTCTTCGCCGCCGACGGCGCCCTGCAGACCCTGTTGCACATCCTCGCTGACCTCGGCGCCTACCCGGCCGTCATCGAACGCGAGCTCGCGCGCTACATGCCATTTTTGGCCACCACCAAGGTGCTGATGGCGGCGGTGCAGCGCGGCGTCGGCCGCGAGAGCGCCCACGAGGCGATCAAAGAGCACGCCACGGCCGTGGCCCTGCGCATGCGCGAAGCGGGCGCCGACAAGAACGACCTCTTCCAGCGCCTGGCCGCTGACGAACGCCTCGGCCTCGAAGCCGGCGCCCTGGCGGCCATCCTGGACGAGCCGCTCCGCTTCGTCGGCGCCGCGCGCAGCCAGGCCGCGGCCTTCGTCAGCGCCACCCAGGAGCTGGCCAAGCGCCACCCCCAGGCCGTCGGCTACGCGCCTGACGCCATGCTCTGAGGCTTCAGGAACCGCCGGCGGCGGAGCGCTGCGCGAGCACGCGCTCAACGGTTTCGACGATGGCCACGGTGCGCGCGTCGAGCTCGATGTTGACGCGCTCGCCGACGCCCTTTTCGCCCAGCCGCGTCAGCCGCAGCGTCTCGGGGATCAGGTGCAGCTTGAAGGAGCCGGCCGCATCGATTTCACCCACAGTCAAACTCGATCCGTCGACGGCCACAAAGCCCTTCTCCAAGATAAAGCGCATCCACCGGGCCGGCACCTCGATGCGCAAGTCGCGCCCGGCACCGGCGACCTCGGCCCAGACGATGCGACCCATGCCGCGCACATGGCCGCTGACCTCGTGGCCGCCGATCTCGTCGCCAGCCCGCAGGCTGCGCTCGACGCTGACGCGGTCACCCACCTCAAGCGCGTCGAGCGTGGTCAGCCGCAGCGTCTCGTCGATGGCCTCGAAAATGGCGCTATTGCCTTCGATGGCCACCACCGTCTGGCACACGCCGTCGATGGAAACACTGGCCCCGAGCTCGAGCCCCTCGATGTAGCTGGGCCCCAGCACCACGCCGTAGCGCAAGAGCCCCTCGCTGCGCTCGACGCGGTCGACTTCGAAAGTGCCTCGGGTGATGCCGGAGAACATGGAAGTGCTCTGAAACGGGGTTCGTGAGCCTACATCTGCGGGTTGAAGTCGATGCGTTCGATCAGATCATCGTCGCGGAAGCTGAAGATCATCTCGATGCCCTTGATCGGGAAGGGCAAGGGCAGACCCTCGGGCAGCGTGGCGTTGACGGTGACCTTGGCGCCGTCCTCGGCCGGATCGGACCATTTCAGCTGCTCCATCATGCCGGCCATGGCGCCACCGCCACCCCCGCCACCGGCCCCGCGTCCCAGGCGCCGCAGGATTTTGTCCTTGCCCTGGGCGCTACCCATGGGGCTGCCCATCACGATGTCGTCGGCCAGGCGGTCGGCGAGCTTTGCCAGCGCGGCCTCGTCGGGCGCGCGTTGCACTTCCAGTACCTGCATCACGATCTCGGTTCGAGCGCTCATGGACTCACCTCCCGCATAACGCCCGCCACGAAGATAACAACGCGGGCCGCGTGCAGCGCAGCCTGGCCCGAGTGCTTTGGGCTTGTCAACGCGGCCGCTTGGAGCTTGTCCGCGTGGGCTTGCCAACAACGCTCAATCGTCGAGCAAGGCGCCGATGGCCTCGCCCAGCCGCCCCAGGTCGGGCTTGAGCACGAAGGCACTGGCACCGGCCGCCAGCGCCTGCTCGCGAATGTCGGCCTGTCGCGTGTAGACCACGATACGCACGTGTCGGGTCTCGTCGCCGCCGCGCAGCTTCTCGATCAACGCCAGACCACCCAGCTCGCCGTCGGCCGGCTCGATCACGGCCACGTCCGGCGCCTGCCCGCCCATGGCGATCAGGGCATCGACCGGATCGGAAAATCCGGACACGTCGACGCCGTCGTCGAGCAACTTATCGAGACCCCGGGCCGCACTGCCATCCTGATCGATGACATGCACCTTGGGCCCACCCTGACGCAACACGTCGGGCACCGGATAACCGTACTTGCGGAGGAACTCCAGCACGTCCACCCGTCGAAAACGCAGGTGCCGCCCCGGAGTGCGGAAGTAACGGATCTCACCACGGTCAGCCCAATTGTGAATCGTCTTCAGGTCAACCTGACAGAACTTGCCCACATCGGAGGCCGTGAACAACTGCTTGGCCTGCGCACGTTTGGCCATATGTTTGAATTGTTAACCAGCGGATGTTGAGCTGTCTAGGAAAATCCAGCTTAGTCAGGTTATCAGCCTCTTCCCACATTTCGCGACCTGGTCACCGAAGCGGGGGCAACCTGTCATCAACCGCCGCTGTCGAGCTTGCGCAAAACGCGCCGCGTGGGACCGGGCAGCGCCCGCTCAGCCACGGGATGTTCGGGGTCGCCCGGATACACGATCACCACCTCATCGCCCACGACTTTGAGCAGCGGCTCGATGACGGGCGGGCGGCGACTGGCTGCAAATGCCATCGCCGCTTCGATGCTCGCAGTCTCGTGCAGCGTGCCCAGCGTGATCTTGGTGGGCGGCGCCAGGCGGATGTCACCACGACGTTCGGCGTCGAGCGCGGCCTTGGGCGTAAACCAACGACCAGCCAGGCTCTCCATGGTGTCGTGGCGCGCCTGCTGACCGGCCGGGGCCTCGGCCAGGTAAAACGCCGTGTCAAAGCGCACAGGTTCACTCTGGGGCGTGATCCAGCGCGACAGCGGCTGCAGCCACGACAAATGCAGCTCGGCGTTTGCCTCCTCGAGCAGCTGACCGAAGTCGGCCCCCTGGTGCAGGCGCGTCCGCAGCCCTTCGCGCACATCGTTCGACAGTGCCGCACTCGACAGCAGCACACCGGATTCCTCGAAGGTCTCGCGCACCGCCGCCATCGCCCAACCCAGCGTCAGCGCGTCGTCGACGTCGTCACCCCAGGCCCCGCGGTGCGCGGGCGCGTCCGCATCGGCGATGCGCGCCAGAAGACGCGCACCGCTGTCGGCCGGGCTGACCTTGCCACCGGGAAAGACGTACATGCCCCCCATGAAGCCCATGGTGCGCTGGCGTTGTACGAGGAAGACCTCGAGCGCCGACGCCGCAGCGCCGTGGGTTTCGCGCATCACGACCACGGTCGCGGCCGGTTTTGGTACCGGCGGCGCTTCGGCCTGCGGCAAGGGGCTCACTCCTCGGCGAGCACGTGGGTGGTGGTGACGCCGATGGCCGAGGCCAGGCGCGCCAGCGTCTCGAGCGAGGGCGTGTGCCGGCCGGCCTCCACGCGGGCGATGTTGGGACGGTGAATGCCCGTGCGCCGGGCCAGCTCCGCCTGGGTCAGCCCCGCGGCCATCCGCAGCTCCCGCAGCCGCGCACCCAGGCGCACGCCATCGATGCCGTTTTCGCCGCCGCGCGCAGCCGCTGCCTTGCCCGCACCATTGACCGCCAGTGCCGCAGCCGAAACGGCGATTTCGCGGCCGCTCTCGAGGCTCAGGGTGGCGGTGGCCGCGCCCGCCGCCAAGGCGATCGAAGTCACGTCGCTGCCGTCGTCCTCGCCGGTCACCGGACGCGACAGGAGCGCCGCGGTGCCATCGGCCAGGATCGCCAGCAGCTCACCGGGGCGCGGCGAGACCGTCAGGTACTCGAAGCGTTGGGCCCGACCCCGATCGACGCGGCGGGCGATGGCCGAAGCCAGGCGCGGAAAGTGTTGCTGGCCGCGGCAGACGGCGCCCGGGCACAGGTCCTCGAGCAAATCCTGGATGTCGACCATGAAGTCGGCGGCGGGCAGCGCGACGGCGCACCCCACGCGCAACGCTCGCAGAAAACCCACAGTTGCGAGCAGCTCGTCCTCGTCGAAGAACTCGCAGGCCGCATCGACCACCACCCAACCGTTGCCGTCGAGGGCGCTGGCCACGGCCTCGGGCCGCGCCACGCGCGTGGGCAGCTCCGAGGGCTCGAGCAGGGCGCGCCACGAACTCTCGAACGGAGCCCGATCGGTCAAAAGGAGAACTTGTCTGGAAATGCTCGCAGTCACGCGTCGTCTGCTCTGGCGGTGCGCACGGCCATGCCCCGACGGTCTGAGCGGCCACGGGAATCGACCCGCGGTTTTCGGTGGCCGGCAAGCCACCCGGCGGGGCCAGGCGGATGGGTAGCGCGTGCTGTGGCAATATCGACGATCTTGGGGGCTGCCGCAACACGAGCGCAGCATCTGCGCCCTGTCGAGGGCCCCCGAACCCCCATTCAGCCGCTGACGCCGGAGCGACCATCGATGGCCGCGCCGCCTGCGCCGAAGCGCCCGACCAGCCGCAGCCACAACTCCCGGCGCCGCAGCCACAGCCAGGCAAAGCCCACCATGGCCAACGACAACAGGGCCCAGCCCAGCAGCCAGCCGTCCAGGGCCAGACGCCGGGACACGGGCCGGCTGGCGATGCCGAAAGCCAGCTCCAGGTGCACCCAGTAGACCGCCAGCGAGGCCTGACCGAGCAGCAAGAGGCCCCGGCGCCCCGGAACCCGAGGTCGGCTGAGGACCACGGCCAAACCGCCCAATATCAGCCCCATGGCCACCCGGTAGAGCACCCGCAGCGGCTGCTGCAGCCACGGCTCGGCGGCCATCAGCGCCCGCACCGGCGCCCGCGACTCGCTGCTGAGCGCAGCGAGCAAGAGCCCGAAAAGGGCCAATACCAGCGCCGATGTCAGGGCCCCGCGCGGCCCGCGTAGGCCAAAGTGGCGCCCCAGGGCCACCCCCACAAAGGGATAGGCGAGCCACGGAAAGAGAGGGAAAAGCCCGGCGGGCGTGCGCCCGGGCCCCGGATTCCAGTAGCCCAGGTAGCCGGCCAGGGGCCCCGGCAACGGCCCGGGCACCCAGGCGCGCATGGCCGGCGTCAGTAGGGCCACCAGCGCCGCGGCCAAGAGGCAAGGCCAGGCCAGCGGGTGCCGCACCACCCCCAGGGCGCGCCCGAAGCAGGCCACCAGGACCAGCGAGGCGCCGATCGCCTGCAGCACATCCTGCCGCAGCACCCCCTCCACACGCGCCGGGGTGAAGGCCCAGAGCGACCAAAACCCCAGCGCCCAGCTGAAGCCAGCCGCGCCCGCCCAGCCGAGGGCCCGGCGCCCCGGCAGCCTCCCGCGCGCCCAGCGCCCCAGCAGCAGGTAGCCGCCCAGGTAGGCGAAGGTCAGGGGCAGGGCCGCGGCCCAGGCCGTCCAGTGGCGGTAGCCGGCGCCGTCGAGCATCCACATCTGCACCCGCAGCAGGTAGCCCAGCAGCAGAATTTGCAGCCCGCGGGCCAGTTCCGAGCGCAGTGCCGAGTTCCCTCTCGAGCCCGCCAGGCCCCCCGCCAAGAAAGTCTCCTGGCTCCAGCGCAGGCCCAGGGAAATGCCCACCAACAACAGAAAAAGCGGCGCCGCCAGACCGCCGGGTGAACGCACCAGGTCGAAGCTCGCCCCCTGCCGGAAAGGCGCCGCCAGCCAGCCATCCCCCGTGTGCATCCAGATCATCAGCAGCACGGCGATGCCGCGCATGGCGTCCACGTGGTCGAAGCGCGCCCCGACCGGGTTTACGATCTGTCCTTTGGTTGACACCCAAAGTCCTCTTTGCTAGCGATCCGCGGCCCTGCGCCGCCGCGTAGCAGGCGCTGCCGGGTCCGAGCACCGGCATTTTAAGGCGTAGGCGATGTTCAAGTCGATCAGCATCTTCAGCGGGACCGCCAACCGGCCGCTTGCCGAGGCCATCGCCTCCTATCTGGAGCTACCGATGGGGCGGGCCGAGATCTCGCGCTTCGCCGACGGTGAAATCTTCGCACGCATCGAGGAAAACGTGCGCGGCGTCGACGTCTACCTGGTGCAGCCCACCTGCTCGCCGGTCAACGACAACCTGATGGAGCTGCTGGTCATCGTCGATGCCCTGCGCCGCGCTTCGGCCGGCTCCATCACCGCCGTGCTGCCCTACTACGGCTACGCCCGCCAGGACCGCAAGGCCGCACCGCGCACGCCCATCACCGCCAAGTTGATCGCCGACCTGCTCACCGCCGCCGGCATCAGCCGCGTGGTGGCCGTCGACCTGCACGCCGGCCAGATCCAGGGCTTCTTCAGCCAGCCCTTCGACCACCTCTACGCCAACCGCGTCTTTCTCGAGCACCTGCGCGCCAGCTTTCCTGCCACCCCCGCACACGGCGATCCCCCGGTCTTCGTCTCGCCCGACGCCGGCGGCGTCGAGCGCACGCGCGCCTACGCCAAGCGCATGGACGCCGACCTGGCGATCATCGACAAGCGGCGCGAGAAGGCCAATATCAGCGAAGTGATGCACATCATCGGCGACGTGGCCGACCGCGACTGCGTGATCCTGGACGACATGATCGACACCGCCGGCACCCTCTGCAACGCCGCCAGGGCGCTCAAGGAAGCCGGCGCCCAGCGCGTCTTCGCCGCCGCCACCCATCCGGTGCTGTCGGGTCCCGCCATCGAGCGCATCGCCGCCTCGGAGCTGGAGGAAGTGGTCGTCACCGACACCATTCCGCTATCCCAGGCCGCCAAGGAAACCGGAAAATTCAAGGTGCTGACCGTGGCTCGCCTGCTGGGCGAGGCGGTCAAGCGTATCCACCACAGCGATTCGGTAAGCTCGCTCTTCGATTGAGCGACGAAGGATTTTCACCATGCAAGCACAACCCCTCGCCATCGAAGCTCGGACCCAGACCGGAAAGGGCGCAGCCCGCGAGCTACGCCGCAACGAAAAGGTCCCGGGCGTCATCTACGGCCCCGACCGCGAAGCCACCTCCATCGCCGTCAGCCCGCGCGACGTGACCGCGATCCTGGAAGGGCCCCACCGGCGCAACACGCTGATCGAGGTCGAACTCGGTGGCGAAAAGCAGCTGGTGCTGGTCAAGGAACTGCAGATCCACCCGGTCTCGCGCGCCATCCTGCACGTGGACTTCTACACCGTCTCCCTGGACCGCCCGGTGGAGGTGAAGGTGCCGTTTTCCACCCGCGGCCGCGCCAAGGGCGTGGTGGCCGGCGCGGACCTGCGCAAGCACTACCGGGAGCTTCCCGTGCGCGCCACGCCGGACAAGATTCCGGCCTTGCTGGAGGTGGACGTCACGGCCATGGGCGTGGGCGACGTGCTCAAGGCCAAGAATCTGCCGACGCCCGAGGGCGTGGAAGTTCGGCTGGACGGCGAGCGCAACCTGATCGTGCTGTCGGCCCCGCGCCGCCGGGCACAGCAGGACGAGGCGGAGGCAGCAGCCAGCTGATTGTTGTCGGGCAAGGGGCACGCGCCCCCCGCCCGGGCTGCGCCGCTTCGCGCGGCTCCGGGTGCTTGCCGGCCGACCGCCAAGACAGCCCCCACCCCTCAGCCCTGCCCTTCTTCCCTGGAGATCCGAGCGCCATGCGACTGGTCACCGGGCTCGGAAATCCGGGACCCAAGTACGCCGGCAATCGCCACAACCTCGGCTTCATGCTGGTCGAGCATTTCGCCCAACTGCATGGCGCGCCGAGCTTTCGCGAAAAGTTCCACGGCCGCTTCGCCCGCGTCAGCACCGCGGGCGAAGACCTGGTGCTGCTCGAGCCCGACACCTACATGAATCTCAGCGGCCGCTCGGTCCAGGCCGCGCTGCAATTTTTCAAGCTCGACCTTTCGGACCTGGTGGTGGCCCACGACGAGCTGGACTTGGCCTACGGCGAGGTGCGCATCAAACAGGGCGGCGGCACCGCGGGGCACAAGGGGCTGAAGTCCATCGCCGAGTGCTGCGGCGGCCTGGGCTTTGCGCGGCTGCGCCTGGGCATCGGCCGGCCCCGCTCGGGCCCGGTCGAGGGCTACGTACTGAGCGATTTTTCCGCCGTGGAGCGCACAGAGCTGCCAGATGTGCTAAAACGCGCCTCCGCCGCGCTGGCCGACCTGGTCGAGCACGGCAGCGCCGAGGCGATGAACCGGCACAACCGCCGCCCATGAGCCCTCGGCTTCTTCCCTGCTCCGGGCTACGTCCCGGGGCCACCGTCCAAAGGGAGCGAAATGGCAAGCCCTGCAATCAGTAGTCCAACACCCGAACGCCGCGCGCGCGAATACGAAACGATCTACATCATGCGCTCGGCGGTCAGCACCGAGGAAGCCAAGCGCATCAACGACCGCGCGCGCGAGGTGATCGACAGCCTCGGCGGCGTGCTGCTGCGCGTCGACAACTGGGGCCGGCGCAAGCTGGCCTATCCCATCGCCAAGTCCAGCCGCGGCGTCTTCGTCTACCTGCGCTACGCCGGCTTCAACGACCTGGTGGCCGAGCTCGAACGCAACCTGCGCCTGCTCGAGAACGTGGTCCGCTACCAGACGGTGCAGCTTGCGCCACGCGTGGACATCGCCGCGCTGACGGCCGACCCCGAGGAGCTGAAGTTCGCAGAGCTCGAGGCAGCACCCGAGGACGACGAGCCGGAGTTGGCCCAGCGCCTGGGCCTGGTCGAGCGTCCGCGCCACGACAGCCGTGAGGAACGCGAGGGGTCCGGCGGCGGCGGCGGCGGCGACGGCGACGCTGAAGCAGCCGAGGACGGGCCAAAGGCTGCCGATGACAGCGGCGAAGAATCAACACCGGCGGCAGCCGCCGAAGCTTCGGAGAATCAGTAATGGACGGCAACCGAGACGACGACAGCCGAGGTGGTCGGGATCGCGATGGAGATGCCTTCGGCTCGCGACGCCGGGGCGGCAAGCGCAAGGTCTGCCGCTTCTGCGCCGACTCCGAGTTGGGCATCGACTACAAGGATCCGGGCCAACTCAAGTACTTCATCAGCGAACGCGGCAAGATCGTTCCGCGACGCATCAGCGGCAATTGCGCACCGCACCAGCGCCAGATCACACTGGCGGTCAAGCGCGCGCGCAACCTCGCTCTGATGCCCTACACGTCGGGAGGCTGAACGATGGCGACCCACGTACAGGTCATTCTCAAGCAGGATGTGGACAAGCTCGGCACGGTCGGCGAGCTGGTGCGCGTACGTTCCGGCTACGCCCGCAACTACCTGTTGCCGCGCTCGCTGGCGGTGCTCGCCACCCGCAGCAACGTCAAGCAGATCGAGCATGAAAAGCGCATCACTCAGGCGGCCGCGCTGAAGCTGCGCAAGCTCTCCGAGGGTGCTGCCGCGCAAATCGAAGGCATGAGCATCGAGATCGCCATGGCCGTCGGCGAGGGCGACAAGCTCTACGGCTCGGTGACGGCGCGCGACATCGCCGACGCCCTGTCGGAACGCAGCATCGAAGTCGACCGCAAGAAGCTGCAGCTCGATGAGATCATCAAGACCGTCGGTGAACACCAGGTAACGGTGAAGCTCGGCCACGGCGTCACGGCCCGCTTCCAGGTCGTGGTCGTACCGGCGGCCTGACACAAGCTGCCCGCCGCGAGCAGCTCGCTGCCCCGTTCGATCGCCACGGTCGAACGGGGCAGCGCATTTAAGCGCGGTGCATAACGCCTTGGCGAATTGTGACTTGCTGTGGATCACGGTGGATAACCCATCGAAAAGCGACGGCCGAGCGAGCGATTCGGGTGATTGCCAACCGCCCCTGTGTCAAGGTTCACCGGGCTGGCCCGCATGAGCGCCGCCCGCGGGCGCAGGGTCCTATCGACAGCGCGTTCGCCCGCATCGAAGAGAAAGGTTCGCAATGCCCGATGGCCCCGGCGGGGGGCGTGTTCCCCCCCACGATCTGAATGCGGAGCGATCGGTGCTCGGCGGCCTGCTGCTCGAAAACCAGGCGCTCGACGACGTGGTCGAGCTGCCGCTGCGGCCCGAAGACTTCTACAAAGACGCCCACGGCCAGATCTACACGGCCATGCTCGAGCTGGCGCGCGCCGGCGAGCCGGTCGACACCGTGACCCTGCGCGAACGGCTGTCGACCGCCGGACAGCTCGGGCGGGTGGGCGGCGACGAGTACCTGCTCCTGCTGACCGACACCATCCCCACGGTCGCCAACATCACCGCCCACGCCAAGATCGTGCAGGAGAAGTCGGTGGTGCGGCAGGTCATCAACGCCTGCTACGAGACCGCCGCCAAGGGCTACAGCGACTACGGCCAGCTGGGCCTGTTCCTCGACGAAGCCGAACGCGCCGTCTACGAGGTCGCCAAAGACCGCCTGCGCAGCAGCTACGAGGGCATCGACAAGATCGTGATGCGCACCTTCGAGGAGCTGCACGAGGCGGCCAAGCGCAAGGAGCACATCACCGGCCTGCCCACGGGCTTCAAGCTGCTCGATCACCTGACGGCGGGCTTTCACCCGGGCGACCTGGTGATCTGCGCCGGCCGCCCGGGCATGGGCAAGACCGCCTTTTCGCTGAACCTGGCGCTCAACGCCTGCAAGATGCGCAAGGTGCCGGTGGTGGTCTTCTCGCTGGAGATGTCCAAGGAGCAGCTCACGCGGCGTCTTCTGTGCTCCGAGGCCCGCGTCGACAGCAACGCCCTGCGCATCGGCAAGCTCAGCGGCGACGACTGGCGCAACCTGGCCCGGGCTGCCGGCGAGCTGAGCGAACTGCCGATCTGGATGGACGACACGCCGGGACTTTCGCTCCTGGAGCTGCGCGCCAAGGCCCGGCGCATCAAGAGCAGCAACGCGGGCCTGGGGTTGGTGGTCGTCGACTACCTGCAGCTGATGCGCTCGGGCTCGCGCGTCGAAAGCCGCGAACAGGAAATCAGCGAGATCAGCCGCTCGCTCAAGGCCCTGGCCAAGGAGCTGTCACTGCCGGTGCTGGCCCTCTCCCAGCTCAACCGCGGCGTCGAAACCCGTGGCAACAAGGACAAGCGCCCCCAGATTTCCGATTTGCGCGAGTCGGGCGCCATCGAGCAGGACGCCGACACCATCCTCTTCATCTACCGCGAGGAGGTTTACGACAAGGAGACCGAGGAAAAGGGCATCGCCGAGATCATCATCGGCAAGCAGCGCGCCGGCCCCACCGGCACCGTGCGCTGCCTCTTCAAGCGCGAGTTCACCCGCTTCGAAAACCTGGAGGAGTTCCACCAGGGGGACGAACCTCCCCCGGGAGAGTTTGGGGGATACTGAGGAGCGGAGAGCCTGTGGCGTGGCTCGAAGCTCCCCGGCGCCAATAATTTGCCGAGTTATTACGCGGACCTACGGGTCTTGCGAATGTGCGCAAAAATCGTACTAGCCCTTGCAATGGGCGGGAGTTTGAGCGATTCATGCGTGGGCGCCCGGTCACACGACCGGTCGGCCCGGGCGCCCGTGGGACGCGGGTTGCCGCAGCGGATGGGTGCTTTGTAATGCAGACGACACAACGGTGGGCGAACACTGGGTCGCGCAATGCTGCCGGCGGGGGACGCGCAGCGACGACCCTGAACTGGAATTTCGGCCTGGCATCGGCGCCTCTGCTGGCTTTGGCCATCGGCTGCGCCGCCGGCGACAGCAGCGGCGGCGACACGCGTGGCGGCAGCGACAACCTGGGCCTCACGGGCGATCCAAGCTCGGGCGACCCGGGCGCCACGGCCTCCAGCCCCTCGAGCTTCGGCAACTCGAGCACGCCAGCGGCGGCCACCACCACCACCACGGTGGCCGACGGCGGGGCCCTGGAGGACGGCTGTGAAGTGGGCGAGCGCTGCGGCCCCGTCGGGCCCGACCCCGACGACTGCGGCAGCCTGACGCTCGAGTCCGAGGCCGAGATCGTCGAGCTGCCCGGCAACGTGCTGTTGGTCTTCGACCGCTCGGGCAGCATGGCTCAAGAGTGGAACGGCCAGCCCCGCTGGGAGGTGGCCGGGCAGGCGATCGACGCGGCACTGACCCCGCTGTCGGATCGGCTGACCATCGGCTCGGTCTTCTTCCCCAGCTCTGATCCCGACGGCGAATTGCTTTGCCCCGACCCCACGGGCATCGCCTGTGCATTCGTTCCCGGGCTGCTCGTGCCGGCGGGAACCTGCAGCGTCAATCCGATCACGGAAATCGACCAGATCGACTTCTCACCCGGCCCCTCCTTCCTGACGACCTTCGTCGGCCAGGCCATGACCGCGCCCTTGTACGCGCCGGTTCCCCAGGGCCGCACGCCGCTAAAGGAAGCGCTGCAGGAGGCCAACACCGCGCTCAACGCCGCCACCCTCGACGGCATCACCTCGGTGGTCGTGATCACCGACGGCGAACCGAACTGCGAGTGGGATGCGGCGACCAGCCTGCAGATCGTCGGCGACTGGGCCGCCCAGGGCATCCGCACCTACGTGGTCGGCCTGCCGGGCGTCAACGGCAACGCTACCGCCGTGCTCAACGACCTGGCCATGACCGGCGGCACCGGCCAGTACATCAGCCCGGCCGATCCGGGCGCGCTCGAGCAGGCCCTGCGCGACATCGCGACCGAGACGGTGCGCTCGGGCTTCGATTCCTGCGACATCATCATCGACCCACCCGCCGAAGCGCCGGACAAGCTGCACCTGGTGGTGACCGAGGGCGGCAAGGATCAGGACGTGGCCCGTGACCTGGGCGAAGGCGCCGGCTGGACGATCACCGACGACGGCAGCAGCGTAACCCTCGAGGGCGCCCTCTGCGACGACGCCACCGACGGGCGCTTTGAAGCGCTGCGCTTCGAGTTCGGCTGCGTGGATCTGCCGCCGCTACCGCCACCGATGCCGCCGGAATGATCGCGCTTCGGGAAGCGGCGAGCTTCAGCCGCCGCTTCCCGCGCTTGCCGCCTCGGACTCGTTCCAGACCTCGACCGGATCGTCGGCGAACTCGACGTCGCCGTCGACGGACACCGTGACCATGTCGATGTAGGGGATGCGGATCTCCACGTCCTCGTGTTGCTCGAAGTTCAGATCGTGGGGCGCGCTGATCTCCCATTTGGAGACTTCGCTGCTCTCCTCGACGACGATCTTGGCGATCAGATTGTCCTCACCGCTGATCCGGATCTCGCGTGGCTCCCCGTTGTAGACAATGGTCTTGAAGGGCAATGAGATCCGCACCGATTCCACGAACATCACGTCGGTCACGGCATCGGTCACGGTGCCCGAACCGACCAGTGACTCATCATCGCTAGCGCATCCCACCACGGCGAAGCCGGTGATGATGGCCACGAAGGCGTAGAAGAAGAGGTCTCTCGACAGTCGCATGCTCAGCTCCCTGATGCTCCGCATCCTGGGAAGACAGCAGCAATGGGCGTGCCAGTCGGGAAAGGTGTGAAAGAGCCTGCAAAGCGGCCGCTTTGGCGGGCCCCCTGCCAGCAAACGGCGAAAGCCCTGCGTCAGTGGCGAAAATCATGCGCGCGGATGGGTATTGCAGGCGCTTGTGCTCCGGGCGCCGGCGCGGAGGCAGCACCCCTGGTTCGTCCGGCGCCGCCGCCTCGCCCAACCGGGTCTCGAAGTCGACGTTCGCGTGGACCATGCCGTGCTCGAGCCGCAATCAGGACGCGCCTCCCACTGGCTCCCTTTCGCCTCAGCCGGGTCCGACAGCAGGTGGTGGTCGCGCGACGACCACACGCCGAGTTCCCTCGAGATCCAGCAAGTAGCCCGCGACCATCTCTTCCGAGTACTCCGGCGGCAAGGCGCGCTGGAACTTGCTGAGTCGGTATTCGGGCAGTTCAGCCATCACGCGGCTCCAGAAGCTACGGTCGGTCCAGAAGGCGGGGGTGCGCATGCGCTCGATGATCTCGTCGATGGCCTTGTGCGTGACGCTGTCGCCTTCGAGGCGTAGTTGGAAGTTGTCGGCGACGACTTTGAAGCCGCCGAGGAGGGCGAAGATGTAACGGAGGGTTTGGTTGATGCGACCCCCGGCGAAGGTCCAGCAGTGGGCTTTGCCGTCGATGATCTGGACGAGGATCGGAGCGCGGCGCAGGGAGTCGCCCAGCTCTTCGCGGCGTTCGTTGAGGGAGGCCAGGAGATCGGGGTGGGCGTAGGGGTACTGGGTGTCTTCTTCGAGGACTCGGCGGATTCGCTGGCAGAGTTCGAAGCCGAGCATTTGGGGGATGTAGCCACCCCAGCTGGGTTTCTTGCCCCGGGGGGCGGGGTGAACGCGGACTTTGCGATCGGCGTGGTTGATGTGCTCGACGATCCAGGCGCGTCCGCCCAGGAGGAAGGCCGTCATGTCCTCGACCAGGCTGTCGACGAAGCCCTGCTCGAGTGAGCCGATTTCCTGCTCCTGGGCCGTCTGCACCTTGTACAGCACCGGGCTGCTGAAGACGGCGTAGAGTTCCATGAAGTTCTTGCGGCCGTAGACGCGCTCGGCCCTGTCGCCCATGGCGAGCCGCCCGCCCGATTCGTGGAGGTAGCCCTCGGCCATCATGTGCGAAAGGAGGTGGTCGAACTCGTCGCGGCGGATGCCGCTGAGGTCGCCCACGCGACAAAGCTGTTCCCAGGCCGTGTCGGGAGGGACGCCGCCGAACTGAAGGGTCATCGCGAGTAGTTGGTGGACCATGACAGGCCAGCAGCGAGTCTGTACTGGAACCGATTCGACCCAGCCGGATTTGGCGAGTTCGATCAGCGCGATGGCTTGAAGGCCGACGTCGAGGTTGTCGACGTAGAAGCTGGTGTTGGCGACGGTGCCGGGACGACGGCCGGTGCGACCCATGCGCTGCAGGAAGGACGACACGGTGCTGGGTGCGTTGGCCTGCAGGACCTTGTTCAGGTCGCCCACGTCGATGCCAAGCTCCAACGTGGACGTGCAGGCGATGCAGGCGTTGCTGCCCTCGTGGAAGTTTCGTTCTGCCTCGGCTCGCTCTTGCTGGGACACCGAGCTGTGGTGCACGAAGACCGCGGTGCCACGGCCTCGCATGCGGTCGGCGACCGATTCCGTGAGCGAGCGACTCTCGCAGAAGAAGAGGCTCTTGTTGCCCACGGCTTCTCGCGAGGCCTCGGCCGCGATCTCCGCGATGCTGGGACGCAGGACGACCTTGAGCTCGCGTTTGGCGGGCTGCTTCGGAGGGTCGATGACCTGGCCCTCGCGCTTCGAAGTGCCCGCGAGCCACTTCAGGATGACATCGGGGTTGCCGACGGTGGCGCTCAGGCCCACACGCTGAATGTCGTTGTCCGTGTAGCGTGCGATGCGCTCCAGGACGCTCATGAAGTGGGCGCCGCGGTCGGTGCCGGCCAGGGCGTGGATCTCGTCGACCACCACGATGCGCAGGTCCCGGAAGATCCTGGCGACGGGGGTGCGGGAGGAGACGAGCATAACCTCCAGTGATTCCGGCGTGGTCATCAGCAGCTCGCAGGGCTCGCGTACGAATTTCTTCTTGTCGCTCGCGATGGCGTCGCCGTGCCAGACGAAGCGATCCATGCCGACCATCTGGGTGTACTGGCCGAGGCGCTCGGCCTGGTTGTTCAGCAGGGCCTTGATGGGGGCGATGTAGAGGGCGCCGACGCCGTCGGGGGGGCGCTCCATGAGCATGGAGAGGGTCGGGAACATGGACGCCTCGGTCTTTCCCCCTGCGGTCGGCGCCAGCACTACGGCGTTGTGCCCGTCCAGCAGCGCCTCGCCTGCAAGCTCCTGCACGGGGCGCAGGCTGCTCCACCCCAGCCGCGAGACGATGGCCTCCTGCAGGCGAGGGTTGAGCCGCGCGAAGGTGCTCACCAGACGTCCTGCTGGGGGACGAAGTCCTCTTCGGCTTCGCCCGGCGGCGAATCGGGCTGGCCGGAGAGGGCCGCCTGCTCTTCAGGGCGAAGGACGTCGGGTTGGAAGCCGTACTGGTCGATGGGCACGTAGTCCTCGTGCTCGTCGACCATGTCCATCTGCGTCACGAACTCGCGGAGAAATTGGCGCGGGACGACGCCGACGTCACCCTTGAAGCCCTCGGTGACTTTGTCGACCAGCTGCTCCAGAAAGCCGTCGCTGATCCTCGCCATCAGCCTGCCGCGGTCGGCGGCCGGGTACATCTCGCGCAGGCGCAGCGATACGTTCTTGAGGCGCTCTCGGTCGAATGGCTTCAGCTCGAGCTGGGCCTGACGCAGGCTGGCAAAGCGCCCGTGGGCGAGGAAGCGGATGCGGTCGTGGAGCGGCGGCAGTCCGGCGACGCCGCGCTTGGAGTCGAAGAATTCGGGCGTGCCCGTGAACATCCAGAGCATCTTCGGGTAGTCGCCGGAGGCGTCGCTGATCTGCCGCAGACCGTTGAGGGATTTGTGCCGGGAGTCGGTCCGCATGCGCAGGATCGTCTCGGCTTCGTCGATCACGATGAGCAGCCCTTCGTAACCGGCAGCCTTGATGATCTCGAGCACTCCGCGCAGGTAGGCCAGGGCATCGCTGGTACCGATGTCGCCCTTGATGCCCGCGAGCTTCTTGACGCTGGCGGCAACGTTGGGGCTGCCCGAGAGCCACGACAGCAGGGAGGCCGCGTCGGCGAGCTCGCCCTTTTGCTTGAGGTCGAAGATGGTCTGGACCACGCGCACGAAGTCCTGCGGGGCTTTGCCGCCTGTGAGCGTGGCCAACTCTTCGTCCAGCTTGGCGCGGACCCTGCTGTCGAAGTCGGCTGCGTCTTCGTCGGCGCCGGCGGCGATGAGGGAGTCCTCGATGCGGGCGATCCAGCGGTCTAGGATGTCGCCAAGGGCACCCCGGGGGCAGGTCTTGGTGCCCAGCTCGTTGACGGCCTTGCGATAGACCTCCTCGAATTTGTGGAAGCGCAGGTCGTTTTCGGAGACGACGACGAAGCTGGTGACGAATCCCCGCTCCTGGGCATCGAGGATCGCGAGGCGGGCCATGAAGGTCTTGCCGCAGCCGTAGCCGCCGCGCAGAAACTTGATGCTGCCTTCACCGGCTGCGACGAGGTCCAGCTGGCGGGCCAGCTCCGCGCGCTGCTTCTCGATGCCCACGGCGAAGGCGTCGATGCCGCGCTCGGGGACCAGCCCCTTGCGGAGTTGCTCGAATACGTGGGCTTTGTCGCGCTCGTCCATCATGCCTCCCGCACGTAGCGCTTCTGACCGCTCGCCACGTCGATGCGCACGCCGAACGGGGCCTTGTCCGCGTACAGCTCGAACTGTTGGCTGAAGCGCCGGAACTTGCGCGGCCCGCCCAACATCTCCGTGGCGTCCGCTTCGCCGATCGCGCCGAAGCGGTGAATGTGCTCAAACACGCGGCGAATGCCGCCTTCGGGCAGGTCGCCGAGCCACGGGTCCTGCGGTCCTGCCGACTCGCCCGCGACCGGCGCTGACATGGTGCCTGCCGAGGTCGGTTCCGGGGTCAGCAGGACGTCCACGGCGAAGCGCCGGGTCAGCACGCAGGGCTCCACGTCCACCACTCCGGTGGCATGCTCGATGCGGAGCTTGGTGCGCAGGGGCGCGGGGCCTGTGAGCCGGAAGAGGATCTCGACGGGCTTGTCGAGGGGTGCGACGACGGCGCCCGCCTCGATGCGTGCGCCCGGGGCATCGACGAGCTCCACGTTGATGGCGGGGTCATCGAGCGCGATGATGCGCAGTTCGAGGGTCCTTTGGCCGCCAAAACCGAGCGTGGTCTGGGCGATTTGCTGGGCCCGCAAGGACAGCCGGTGCATGCCGAGAACGCCGGCCATGGGCTCGGCCTCGATACCGTAGCGGGTGGTCTCGCCGCCAGCGGCGTGTTTGTACTGCACGGTGAGAACGGGGATCAGCCGTTCCTGCAGGCTGTTACCGCCGTGCAGAAAGTCCTTGCTCTTGTCCCCGGTGTCGAAGGGCATGGTGGTCTCGGGGAACATGAAGTGGACCTCGTCGCCGTCGTAGCCAAGCTCGGTGGAGCTCACGCGCACTTCGCCTGCGTGGTCGGCGCCATGGGTCTCGATGACGTGACGGCGCTTGGGATCGGTCTTGCGGCCGTGAGCCAGCGGGTCGCGGGTGGTGTCGTCCTGGAGCAGAAAGCCATGGTCGGCGGTGATGACGAAGCTGCGAAGACCCGCCTCGCGCAGGCGGACGCAGGCTGCCCTGAGGCGCTGCAGCTCGTCCTCGAAGTGGCGCAGGCCAACGCCCTTTTCGCCCGCCTTGTCGATGCCCTCGGCGTGAACCACCACGAGACGGGCCCGGGCGATCTTCTTGCGAATACGGGCCACGTCCAGATCGAGCAGTTCCTCGAGCTTGAGCCAGCCGCAGGTTTCGCCGCCGACGCGCTCGTGCATGGCCTTCTTGCGCGTCGGCGGATCGGCCACGCGGGCCTGTCCGACCCGGAAGCCACGGATGCCCTTCGGGTTGATGTCGGGTTGCAGGCGGCCTTTGCGCGCGGCCGGGGCGAGGACGTTCATGCCGACCTCGGTGAGGGTCGGCAGCTCCGCGAAACGGGGGGTGAGCTCGACGCGGGCACCGACCTCCTTCGTGAGCCAGTCGCGAAGCTGGGTCCCCATCTCGAAGCGCAGGGCGTCCACCATGAAATAGGCGGTCGGTTGCGCTTCAGTCGCGGGCCGCACCACCTGGTCGAAGAGGCTGCGCTGCCGGGCCGGGGCGTCGGGCACGAAGCCGCGCTGGCGGCAAAGGGCATTGAACTTCAGGGCCTGGGCATCGGCCCACGCGCGATAGACACGCCGCAGCTCATCGAGGCATTCGCGCAAGGCGGGAAACTCCTCCAGCTGCACGAAGGGTAGCTGACCGCGGGCCTGCTCCAGCTCGCGCTGGGCACGGTCGACCGCGTAGGCGCCGGCGGCGTAACGCGCGGCGGCCTGCTCGAGGGAGTGCACACCCTCGAGCAGCGTTTCGTGTTCCGAGACCGCAAGGCCGAGGCTTGCGCCCAGGCGAACGAGCTGCCAGCCCGTACGCCTGGAAGCCTCGTGCTTGACCCAGAAGGATTGCGCCTCGGTGCGCCCGACGGCGAAGTCGGCGGCCTTCTGCCACCGGTGGTCGAGGAGCGCCTGGAGGCTGGCATCGAAGACCTTTTTGTCCTCGAAGCGGAAGGTGTCGATGCGCCCCAGATCCTCCGCGGTGGCCCGGCTGTGCTCATCTACGAGGCCCGATTCCAGGTCGTCGGCATCGCGGGCGTAGTGCTCGGGGTAGCGCGCGCGCAGGTGGGCGGCGAGCTGGCAGCTGGCCTCGACGAGAGCCGGCGGTAGCTGTTGAAGGGGAATCAGGACGGCGTCCAGCGGGGGCCGACTCAGGTCGTGCACGAACTCCACGCTGAGGGCCCAGCTGCTGAGCAGGTGGGCCATGGCGTCGGGTCGGTCGAGCGGGCCCTCGCCCATGGCCTGCCGCCAGCGGGCGTCGATGCCGAGGGTGCGCTCCAGGTGATGGAGCACGGCCTGCTGCATCGCCGGATCTTTGAGGTCGCGGGCGACGCTGCCGCCGCCGAGCAGGTCGTCGTAGAGGGCGGCCGCCCCCAGCACGGGCAGCTTGGCCCGACCGGCGTCAGCGCCGTCACCCGCGAGCTGGGCGGTCAGCCAGGCATCCGCAGCGTCGAGGCTGCCGAGTCCGCCCTCCGACATCGCCGCGATGGCCGAGGGCGGCACGAGCCCCTGGGCGGCGTCACGGGCGAGCGTGGTGAGCGCGCGGCGATGGCGGCGTCCGGCGCGGTAAAGCTCGTAGGCAGGGGTCTTGGCGATCTCCTCTTCGGTGTAGCCGGGCACGTGGACAATCAGGGGCGACATGTCGACGCCGTCCTCGACGCCCTCGAGCTCCAGCATCATCGACAAAAAGCTCCCGCTGAAAGGCACCACGGGAAAGGGGAAGCTCCCGGAGTCGGCGCGCTCGCTCAGGCCGCGGACGTATTCGCTGTAGACGCCCTCCTTGTCGAGCCAGACGATGATGCCGTGCTGGCGCGCGAGGTCGCGAAGCTCGGCCTCGAGGGCCTGCGAAACCGGTCCGAGATCTGCCATCGGCTGCTGCTTCCGAACGCCCCTCCCTGCAGGTGCGCGGAAAGACCAGTGTACCCGGTTTTTCCGGGAGGCTCGAACGCGCGGTGCGGCTCTGCTGGGGCTGGCCACGGGATCGCGGGCCTGCTAGCCTGCGCAGTATGTCGATCCTGGCAAGGGGCGCAGGGCAGGCCGGCTCCCCTGGCGCCACAAGCCGTCCACCGTCTCGAAACGAGGTGATGGACGTCTACATCTCGGCGGACGTGGAGACCGACGGGCCCATCCCGGGGCCCTACTCCATGCTCTCCTTCGGGATGGTGGTCGCCGGCTCCTTCGACGGTGAGCGTTTCGTCAGGCCGCGGGCCTACGACCGCACCTTCTATCGCGAGCTCCGACCGATCTCGGAGGCCTTCGAACCCGAGGCGCTGCAGGTCAACGGTCTCGACCGCGAAAGGCTGATGCGCGAGGGCGCCGCGCCCGAAGTCGCCATGGGCGAGGCGGCCGAGTGGATTCGCAAGGTGGCGAGCGGAGGACGCCCGATCCTGGTGGCCTACCCGCTGAGCTTCGACTGGACTTGGCTCTACTGGTACTTCGTTCGCTATTGCAAGACCGGCTCGCCGTTCAACCACTCGAGCTGCTTCGATCTCAAGACGGCGTTCGCGGTGAAGTCCGGCAAGCCGATCGCGGGCGCCGGCCGAAGCAAGGTGCCGGTTGCTCTGCGCTCGCAGCATCCGCATTCGCACGACGCCCTGGCCGATGCGATCGAGCAGGCCGAGATATTCGCAAATGTCTTCGAGTGGAGGGGAAACGATGACGGAACTGATCGCGGCTCGGCGGGCTAGCACAGGCACGAGGTTCGAAGAGCTTCGGGAGCACCTGGAAGACGCCCGCGAGCGCAGCAGCGGCAAGGCCTGCGTGTATGTCATCGGCTCCTTCGCCCGCGGAGAAGCCAGCGCGCACAGCGACCTCGACCTCTTCATCGTCGGATACGGCAAGGACGCGGGCCCGCGCTACCTGTCTGGACTTGACGCGATCTGCATCAAGGCCGACTTGATCAAAGCGACCCGACAGCTGGGTATTCCCGAGTTTTCGGGAGATGGGGAGTACCTGGAACACTACGCCATCGCCGACCTGATCAAGGCTCTGGGTCGGCCCGAAGACGATGCGAACAACACCTTCACGGCGAGGATGCTCCTGTTGCTGGAGAGCAAGCCGCTGATCGGTTCCGACGTCCATGCCGATGCGATCGACCGAGTGCTCGAGCAGTACTGGCGGGACTACGAAGACCACAAGGACGGTTTCATTCCGGCCTTTCTGGCCAATGACATCTTGCGCATGTGGCGCACGTTCTGTGTGAACTACGAGGCCCGCACCCAGACCGACCCTCCGGAGCGCAAGGCCAAGCGCAAGCTCAAGAACTACAAGCTCAAGCACAGCCGGCTGCTGACCTGCTACTCGGCCCTCGCTTACCTTTCGACGGTCTACGCGCGCGCGAAAACCGTGAACCCGGACGACGCCAAGGAGATGGCGGGGCGCATGCCCCTCGAGCGACTCGAATGGATCGCCGAGCAGGGCTCCTCGGATGCCGAGCGCATCGTCTCGAGGATCCTGGAGGCATACGAAGCGTTTTTGCGAGAGACCGACGCTCCCGAAACGGAGCTCATCGAACTCTTCATGGGTCCCAAGCGAACGCGCGAGTTGCCGGATGCCAATGCGCTAGGGAACTTGATGGCCGAGCTGCTCGCCGCAGTGGGCGGCAGCAGCAGGTTCCACCGACTGCTGCTGGTGTAGGGCGAGCGATCTCGTTCTGTCCTCACGAAGGGACTTCAGGGGCCAAACCGGAAGCTAGACGCGTACACCGACACCAACGCGGGGTAGAACGCTAGATACCGCCCGCTCAAGCCGCCACCGACGATGTTCGAACGAAAGGCAACACCGAGGTAGTGGGAGCCTTTGGCCGTGTGGGAGACCGCATATTCCCCACTCGGGGGGGCGCCGAACTCACTGAGGTACGCGGCCACACGCCGAATCTGCATACCGTCCTGGCGCATAAGGGGTGCCCACATGCTGAACCGCGGATTCTGGATCGCGTGCAAGGCACCCCTGATCTGCTCTTCGAACAGGAGTGAGCTGCGCTGAAGTTCCATCGGAGTCCGCGTGGATGCGTTGTAAACCAGGAGTGCAAGGTCACCACTGACGTCGATGAACTCGCACCCCTGCGCCCCTTGCTGACGCAGCGACATCCCTTCCGGCACCACGAAAGTCGCTCCAGACTTGTCATGAAAGTATATATCGAAGGAGCTGGAAATCACACTCGCCGCTCCCGCCTGGCGGGCCAGCGCCAGAGCGATATTGATCTGCTCGAAAGAGAGCCTATCCGCAGTGCTCATCACCGTTTCGAGAGTCCTAGTGGCCAGATGAACGAAGCGGGTCGAATGGCACTCGATACCGCCCCCCTTGGCACCGGGCCTCCCTGATTCGGTCGCCGACAGCAACAGCTCGCTCGCCTTTGCCCCGGCCTGCTCGGGCCCATGATTACGGTCCTTCGACTTCGCCAGGTCGAAGAGCGCCGCGCTAGGCATAGCCCACGTTACCGGAATCGTCCCCTCTAGAAGGCCTCCATTTGCAACACCAATGACGCCCTTGCCGGGTACGATCAGCGGTGCTCCGGAGTCGCCGGGATAAAAGGACCCCTCCGTATTGAGCACCTTTGCCTTGAGCGATGGGAAGCCGAGCTTCTTCAAGGCGTTCAAGGCCTTGCTGGACTTTACGAGCGTGGCAACGGTATCGGTCGCCTTGGCAGTCTCTCGCAGCTGAACCTTCTTGCTCTGGGCGGTGGGGGTCTGGCCGTAGCCGATGACGCGCATGACTTCGTTGTTCTGCGGGGGCCCGTGGACGACCGCAAGCGCGGGTGGGTTGAAGCCGTTCGGTTGCGAGATCTCCACGAGGTCGTTTGCACGATCGACGAGCAATGGCTTCGAACCAAGCAAGTCGCCGCTCTCGTCTTCGATTTCGAGCTTCGTGCATCCAGAGACGACGTGAAGGGCCGTCACGAGCATGGTCTTCGAGCCGATCTTTACGGCAAAGCCAGTACCGTGCTCATTGGTACACGTCGAGCGCACCTTGAAAACACTCCTGGTTGCGGTAGCGACGTCGCCCTGCTCTCCGTGCGCGTCGCGCGGCAGCGCAGCAAAAAGGATCGTGAGCAGCGCCGAACGCAACGCACCGATGATCAGTCTCCGTCGCAATGCCTATCGACCTCCGTTTCGAGTGCGGCGCGGAGCGCTTCGAGTTCCTTCTGCCATCCCGGCCTGGCGCCCTCGAGGCGTAGTACGATGCTGCTGAGGGTCACCTCGGGGCGCAGCAGCTTGTTGGTCACGTCGTCGCAGACCGTACCGTCGCTATCGCCCATAAGATTGCCGTCCGCTGGGCTCGGCTGCTTCTTGTACGGTGTTGTCGTCGCCGACACCGGATCATCACCACCCGACAGCTCGCCTCCGCTGCTGGGACCTGCCTTCGAGGGCTGCTCCGGTGCCGTCGCCGAATACTGGAAGCCGAGTTCCATCAGGGCCAGACGGCGAGCGTGCGCATCGTCGAAGCCCGCCTCCACGTACTTGGCTTTCAGCCCCTTCGGATTCGCTGCGAGCCACCCGTGGGAACGGCCCCACAGTCCGGCAGGAGCCGCGATGGCAACGGCCACCGCAAACGCCGCAACGAGAGACAACGCTGCGCGGTGGCTGCCGGGCTTGGCATGGAGCCCAATCCAGCTGCCCCCCAAACCGACGGCCGCGGCCGCCACCGCTCCGACGGCCGGGCTCTGGGCCAAACCGGTGAGGATTCCCACTGCCAGTCCCAACACGACACCGGCAATGGCGGGAGCCTTGCCCGAGTTTGATACATCGGCTGCCTGGATCTGAGCCTGTTGTGCTTCCACCCGTTCCTCGAGTTCGTCGAGTTGCCGGAGCAGGCGCTCCACAAGCGGATGGTCCGCTCCCATGTGGACGTGCACGCTAGGTGGTTGCTCAGCCATCTCCCCTGTGACCGTGGCTGTAGCTTACACGCCCGGTGCCACACGCGCTACAGCTTTGTACGGCTCGCGATACTCTACCGGCGTCGGCGTACGACGCAGCATCGTCACCGCTCCAGAGCAGGGTTGCGCAGGGGGCTACTCTATCTAGCCTTTTTGGCCATGTCGGCACGGTCGAGCAGTGGTCCGTCGCCAGGCTTTGCCTCATCACCTTGCTTCTTGGCCTTTTTCTCGCGGCGCTTGTGTTCGGCGGTGATGAGGGCTTCGACTTGGGTGGGGTGGGCTACTTCGAAGGCGCTGCGGTAGTGGTCGCTGGGGAGTTGGTGCCAGTCGGGGGTGGGGGCTTGGGCCTCGGTGCGGGCGCTTTCGTCTAGTTTGAAGTCGGGGGCGATTTCGTCCTGGAGGCGTAGTTCCCATTTGTAGGCGAGCTGGGGGTGGAGCTTCCAGAAGCAGGCGTGGGCGACGGCGAGGCTGGGGTCGCTCTGGCATTTGCCGTAGACGCGCCTGGGGAAGTAGCGGGCGGCGAGGTGGGCCCAGTCGTAGTCTTTTTTGCCCGAGGCGGCGGCGAGCTCTTTCCACCACTTCTTGGGATCTTTCCACTGGGGCTCGAGCAGGGGCCACAGGGCCGCGGCGTTGATCATGACGCCGTCGTCCAAGTCCGGATCGTAGCGGGCGTCGCGTTCGCGTTCGGGGGTTTTGGCGTCGGGGGCAGGTGGGCCCTTTTCGGCGCATTGCTCGAGGGCCTCGATGAAGCTCGCGAGCTCGGCGCGCCATTTGTCGACCTGGGCGTAGCGGCGCTCGGCGTCGCGGGCGGTCTTTTTGTCGGCGCTCTGGCGCGCGGCGCGCAGGTCGCTGATCTCGCCTTCGAGGCGGGTCATGGCCGGCTGCAGGTGCTCGGCCAGGAGCGCGCGCAGGGTGTCGGCGTCCTGGCGATGGATGGAGACGTAGGCGACGAAGCTGCGCTTGTGGGAGCTGAGGGGGAAGTAGATGGGCCGGTTTTCGTACATCTTGCGATGGACGTCGCCGAAGAACCTGTGCTGCAGGTAGTCGCGCAGGGGGCGTGGGGTCTTTTCGCCCTGCTGCATGGCGTCACCGTGGGCGTCCCAGGCGGCGAGGACGGGAGCGCAGGCCGGGTGCTCGAGGCTGTCGTGTTCGGAGGCGGCGGAGAGAAAGAGGATGCCGCCAGGCAGGGCGTCGGCGGGCGCGGTGTCGAGGATGCCCTCGCCGTCGGCGCCGAAGCGGCCGAGGGCGACGCCCAGGGCGAAGCTGAGGTGATCGGTGGGGGGCTCGGGGTCGTACTCGGGATCGTAGGGGGGCAGTGGTTCGCCTTCGGGGCGATCGACGGCGCGCTGGGCCCACCGCTGAACAGCGGTCCAATCGGATGGGCCGGGACGCTTGAACTCGACGGAGGGCTCGCGGTGGGATTCGTGCTCGTCGAAAGATTCCCCGACCTGGGCCATAATCGATATCGCGCCGTCAAGGTCGAAACACGGAAGGCGATTCACGTCACCGACTGTGAAATCGACGCCCGGATTTAGCGACTGAACTATGCTCTTGGCCCTCGTCGTATTTAGTACGCAGGTAACGCTCGCCGCCGAGTCACTGAAGATGGAGCGCCCCTTCGCCTCGAAGATGCTTGGCACCCGAAACATTCTCGCTCCGAAGTCAGCGCCTATCGTCGTGAACGCAACGCCAATCTGTCGCTGAAACTTCTCGTTTCTTATTGACGCGCCGGCCTTCGTCTTGATTTCAAGCCCGAGGTCGCGCCACCGCACGAGTTCCAGGACTGGTGCCATCCACCGTAGCCCCGCGGCTCCTCCGACGAAAGGCTCCCAACCCTTCGCCGATGATCCCGCCTCCCAACATCGGCGACGAAAACGCGCGTTGTCTGCCGTCGTAATTCCTTCGCGGGCGGGGGCCACCCGACCAAATGGCTCGAACCTCGCATAGTAGCGGAAGTCAGAGTGGGTCCACCAATAGAGTAGCGGCGCATCTTCTACCGTTGGAAAGTCCCCTGTTCTGAACCCAAACCGCCCCACCTGGCACAACACCGCCGCCCGCTTGCGCTTCGTCCGCCCACCATCGCGCGCCTTGTCATCCAGCGGCGTCGGTTGTATCGCCACGCTCTCGCACTCCCCCGGCGCCGCCCTGCGAAACACGCTCATCACAGCGGCGACCACTTCATCGGGCACCTCCTCAAAGGCGCCACGGTCCACGTCGCCCAGCATGCGCAGGTCGTACGTTTGCAACAACCACTCCCGCAGCCCCGCATACTGCTTGATAAACATCCAGTTGCGCATCGTCAGCAGCGCGCTCACCCCACCCTCGCGCACCAGCTGCAACCCCCGCTCCAAGAACGCCGCATACAGATCCGCCTTGCCCCGCGGATAGTGCCCCTGCACGTACTTCGCATCCGCCATCTTGCTCGTGCCCTGGTACGGCGGGTTGCCCACCACCAGGTCGTACTGCCCCTCGCGCAGCATCCTCAGCAGCCGCACGCCGGTCGCCAGCTGCTGCCCGCGCAACCTCAGGCCCAGGTCGTCGCTGCCCCCGTGCTGCGCCAAAAAGGCCTCGAGCTTTGCGTGCACGCCCTGTGGGTCACCGACCCGCGCGACGGAAGTGCGCCCCCGCCCATCATCAAAGAGCTCCTGCTGCTCGCTCGAGCGCTGAAGCTTCTCCGCATCCTTGAGCGCCTGCTCCACGCCGGCATCGACCTGCAGCAGCGTGCCCAGGTGATCGGCACCCGCCACCGCCTGCAAGAGCGCCCCGGTCGCAGACTCCGGGATGCCGCACTGCCGCCATAGCGACTCGCGCAGCTCCACCAGCGCCGCATCGTCCTGCGCCAAGTTCGCCAGGCGAAGCTGCGAGGCCACCAGGTTCATCACCCGCGGCGCCGCCCCGGGCGCCAGCTGCTGGGCCTTCAGCATCAGCGCCGCCGCCGCGATCTGCACCGCGCGCGGGTCGATGTCGATGCCGTGCAGGTTGTGCTCCAGGATCGACTCGACGATGGCGCGGTCGCTCCACGGCTCACTGCCGGTCTCGCCGCGATGGCGCGCCTCTTCCCGATAGAGCGCAAAGAGCAAGTCCAACGCGACCACCAGGAAGTGCCCCGAGCCGACGGCGATGTCGAGCAGCTTCAGCTGCCGCAGGCTGTCGGGCGCGTGCTGGGCGGCGTCGGCCGGCATCGGCTGGGGTACCCAGTACTTCCAGTGCTCTTCCCGCTCCCCTTCGATGGGCATCAGCTCGTCGAGCGCGACCTGCCCCGCCTCGCGCTTTGCGCGCCAGTCCTTGCGCCGCGCTTCGAGGCGCTCGAGGGTGCCATCGGCCTCGACCTCGGGCTTCCAGCCGTGCTTGTCGCAGATGGCCAGCCACATCTGGCCCAGGCTGTTTTGCAAGAGCCACTCGACCATGTAACGCTCGGTGAACATCTGGGTCTTGCTGGCCAGCTCGTGGTTTTCGAGCTTTTTGTTTTCGTTGAGCTTTGCGTCCAGGGCCTCGCGCTCCGGGTCGTTCCAGTACTGGTAGACCCAGCCGAGCGTCATGTCGTCGCGCCAGCAGCCCGCGAGCGTCTCGGCGTCGAGGGCTTCGACCAGCGCCCGCAGGGTGGCGGCGGGGATGGGGATGAGCGAGGTCAGGCCCACGTCGCCGTAGAGGCCCGGCAGCTCGGTGGCCAGGTCGTCGAAGACGAGGGCGAGCAGGCGCGCGTAACCCTCGCTCGCGTCGCCCTGGACCAGCTCGGGGGCGTGCTCGCGGAAGTCCTTGTAGCCGCGGCTCTCAAAACCACCGGTGACGAGCTTTTCCTGGCGCAGGCCGGCGGCTTCGAGCAGGCGCAGGTAGACGATGCGGTTGAGCCAGGTGGAGGCGGCGTCTTTTTCCACTTCGCGGCGCAAGCGTTCGGCCGCGCCGGCCTGCTGCTTTTTGGGCAGCGCCCTCACCTGCTCGGCGATCCAGCGCTCGAGGCGCTGGCGGCGCACGCGGGCGGCCTCGGAAAGCTTGGCGTCTTTTTCCCTGATCGAGAGGCGGTAGGCGCCCTCGGTGGCGGCGTGCAGGTCGTCGAGCAGGCGCGCGCGCAGGGAGCGGATGGTCCTGGACAGCTCGCGCTTTTCGTCGGGGGTCATGCTCATGGTGGCAGCGCTCAGACAATGCGGACGCGACGGCCCTGTTTCAGCTGCTCGAGCACGCGCGCGCGCAACTCCTCGAGCAGGGCGTCGAGTTCGGCTTCGCTGCGGATCTCGCGGTTGCTGAGGCCCAGGGCGAGCTTCTGGACGACGGGCTTGTCGCCCTCGCTGAGGATCTGGTCGAGGCGCTCGTTGGCTTCTTCCTCGGCGCGCTCGAGGGCGTGGGGCGCGGCGTCGCGCAGGTTCGTCAGGCCGGGCGAGGTGGCCTGCGCGTCGGTGGCGACCAGGGCCTCGGCCAGGGGGCGCAGGACGCTGTGGCTCTGGTCGGCGGTGAGCACGGCGAAGCCGTCGCGGGACTTGATGCGCGCGCGGGCGGCCTCGGCCAGGTCGCCATTGTGCTGGATGAGCCTGCGGCGGGCGTCGACGTAGGCTTCGCGGATGGCGCCGAGGTCTGCGTCGATGGCGCCCAGGTCGCGCCAGGGCTTGCTGCCCTCGAGCTGGGCGTGGATGCGGCGGGCCGACTCGCGAAGCTCACCGCCGGCGCCGCCGATGTGCTCGAGCTGGGCCAGCTGGTAGCTCGCGACGTCGCTGGCGGCGCGGAGTTTTTCGATGGCGGCGTCGGTGAGCTCGGCGTCGTAGAGGGCGAGCTGCTCGATGCCGTCGTTGAGGGCGTCGAGGTGGCGCTTGCAGGCCTTGACGGTGTCCTCGGTGCGGCGCACGACGCGGTAACAGCCCTCGAGGGCCTCGCCGAGTTTTTCGAGGGCGTAGGGGATGGGCGGGTGCTCGCCGCCGGAGCCGGGCGGCCGTGGCAGCCGTTGCAAGCGCGCCATGACTTCGCGCAGGCGCCGGGCCTGGTCGGGGAAGGATTGGCCGACGGCGTCGGCGATGGCGTCGGGCTCGCGGTCGAGCTTTTGGCCGAGGCGCTCTTCGAAGAAGCGGCAGATGCGGGCGCGGTCCTTGGCGCTGATGGCGCCCTGGCCCGCCGGGAAGAAGCTGGCGCGTTTGAAGCCGCGGTCCTTTTCGAAGACGTCGCGCACGCCGGCGTCGCGCATGGCGGTGAGCTTCTGGCTGCCGTCGGGTTGGATGTGGAGCTTGCCGGCGCGCAGGAGCCCCGCGACGCAGGCGCGCACCACGGCGGGCACGTAGCCGTAGGGGGGGCCGCCGAAGTGGGTGAGCAGGGTGGCGCCCGAGACGCCCTGCTGGGCCTGGATGAAGTCCATCAGGCGCTGGGGCGCCACGCCGTGGCAGCTGGGCACGTACTTGCCGGCGTCGAGGCTGAGGATGCCCAGCTCGTCGACGAACTTGGGCGAGGGGGCCGACAGCGTCGGCTCCACCAGCTGCATCAGCTCGGTGGGGCTGAGCTGGGTGGAAAGGAAGTTGGGGTAGAGGTCGGGCAGGAAGCGCTGCCCGGCGCCACCCAGGGCCGCGGCAAAACCCTGGCCGAGCTCGCGCGGGTCGACGGCGCGGCCGCGGAAGTAGATGCGGCCCGCAAGCCAGCCGGCGTCCACGGCCCGGCGCAGGCGGCCGTCGAGCTCCTCGGCGCGCGCTTCTTCCTCGAGCAGCAGGCGCTGGCGGTCGCGGGTCAGGGACTCGCGGCGGGCCTTGTAGCGGCGCACCATGGCCAGCGACTTGCCCAGCTCCCGGGCGTGGCCCTCGACCTCGTCGCTTTCGCCGGCGACCCAGAGGATGCGGCCGTCGAGGGGCGGTTCGGCGCTGCGGTTGACCCAGAGTTTTGGGTCGCGGTCGGCTGCGGTGAGCAGGCGCAGGTCGATGCTGACGTTGGCGGGATCGCGCGGGTCGGCGAGCACGGCGTCGCTGACGCGGCGGCCGTCGGAGTAGAAGGCCATCCAGGGGAAGGCCCGGCCCTGCAGGGAGGGACGACCAGGCTGGCTGACGAGGTACTTCAGGGCCTGCTGGATGTGCTCGGCGAGTTGCTCGGTGCCGACGCCGATGTCGCGGCGCTCGCGCTCCCACTCCTCGCCGCTGCCGGATTGGATCTTGTAGCCCTGCTTTTCGGAGTAGCCGAGCAGGTTGGCGCGGCGCAGCTCTTCCAGGGCCTCGGTGACGGCCTCGGTGCAGTTGCCGAGGTCGAGGCGGTCGAAGAGGCATCGGGTGACCAGCTCGGCATCGGTGGGCAGCGTCTCCTGGATCAGCTCGAGCAGGGCCACGGCCCTGGCGGCGCGGGCTGCGAGGGGCAGGTCGTGCCCGGCGCAGTGGGCGAGGATGCGCGCCATGGTGCCCTGGATGTCGGAGTCGAGGGCGGATTGCTGGACCTCGTAGATGTGATCGAGGGTGACGAGGGTGCCGACGTCCATGTCGGCCAGGTGCTGGCGGCGGAAGAGCTCGCCCAGCAGCTGCAAGAGGCCGCGGATGGCCTGGTCGTCGCCCTGGCTGCGGGTCGAGCGGGTGCGCAGGGCGCTGGTGATCTGCAGCAGCAGATCGATGTGCCCGGGCAGCATCGGGTAGACCTCGACGAAGTCCTCCTCGGTGATGTCCTCGCAGTCGTAGGCGAAGAGCTTGAGGTCGTTGCGGTGCTTGCGGAAGAGCTCGCGGAGCTGCGTGTCGGCCTCGGGCGTTTTGTGCAGCAGGCGCTTGTGGACGACGTCGCGGATGTTGGTGGCGGCCAGGTGCACGCGGAGCTTGGGCTTGAAGCGGCCCTTGAGCTTGCCGAGAACGTCGGTCTCGTCGGACTCCTCGAGCTTTTGCTGGCCGGTCACCAGCAGCCAGGCCTGGCCCTTGAGGCGCTGGCCCAGCTCCGAGACGAAGGACTGCAGCTTGAGCATGCGCTGCTCGTCCTGGTGGATGTACTGGGAGACCTCGTCGACGACCACGAAGAGGGTCTTGCCGGGCGCGCGGATCCGAAGCATGTCGGCCACGGCGCGGGTGGCCTCTTCGGCCGAGGACGTCTGAGTCAAGGTGCCGGCGCGACTCGTGTACCAGCTCATGGGATCGGTGTAGTGCTCGGGGGAGAGCTTGCTCATCACGAGCGAGAATTCTTCTTCGGCGAGCGCCTTGTCCTTGGTCTTTGCCCAGGGCTGATCGAGGGCGGCGTCGGCGACCTCGAGGAAGCGTTCCCACTGTCCGTCGCGCTCGAGCTTGAGCTCGAACTCGGCCACGAGGGGCTCGGTGCTGCAGTAGCCGAGGCGCTTTTGGAGCTGGCGGACGACGGCGGAGTGGATGTGCTCGTTGTCGCGGGCGACGCCGCCGATGTCGAAGACCACCGCCAGGGGGTCGACCTTGGCCCGCAGGGCGCCAAAGGCCTGCTTGAAGTCATCGGAGCGCGGGGAGGTGTCGCGCGAAAGCAGCGCCTGGGCGAGGGATTGGCCGCTGGGCAGGGGGATGCCGTCGAGGGCGAGACCGAGCAGCTTGGCGAAGCTCGATTTGCCGGAGCCGTAGAAGCCCGAGATCCACGAGGAGGGCAGGTCTGGGCCGCCGGGGCGGGCCAGCTCTTCGACGATGGCGCGCAGCAGGCGCACGTATTGCTCGTGGATGCCGTCGGGGACGCGCCTGTGGTTGGGATGGTTTTCCGGGAAGCCGCCGGTGATGATGTACTCGCCCACCTCGTCGGCGAGCTTTTGTGGGCTCTGCTCGTGGAAGTAGACGACCGGGGCGATGTCGCGCGTGACGTCGGAAGCAAAGAGGTCGCGGATCTTCATGGCGGGAACCTCACGGATAGATGCGGGGGCGGTAGTCGCGGTCGGGGTTCACCACGCCCATGAAGGAGAGGCCGTTGTCGCCCTGGCGCACACCGGGGTAGAGCAGGACGACCGGCACGTTCCGGGTCTTGCCGTCGAGGTGTTTGAGCAGCGACGAGGTGCGGAAGAACGGATAGAGCGCGCCGGCGCGACCCACGATGGCCAAGGTGCGCTCCGCCTTGTCGGGGTGGGCGTCGGCGAAGTTGCAGATCTCTCGTGCGACGTCGGCCGCGATGCCGTCGGGCCCTTCGACGTGCTGGGCTAGCTTGCCGCGCAGGTAGTTGAGGCCGCGCTCCGGGGACGCCTCGGCGGTGCGGCGCTCCATGTCGATGATGCGTTGCACGACGTCATCGCCCAGCGCGCGGATTCGCTCGAGCAGCAAAGCCTGCAGCGAGAGGGTGAGCACCACCCAGCCCGAGGCGCTGAGATCGCCGACGAGGGTTTGGACGTGCTTGCGCAGCTTGAACTCGTCCTCGGGCAAATAGGGCACGATGGCGAAGCGGTAGTTGCGCATGGTGCTGATCTGGGGGCCGTCGGGATGGATCAGATCCTTGCGCAGGGCGGCGAAGGCCTCGGCCAGGGCGGTGCGTGGAACGCTCATGGGGCGACACCGTCGAAGAGCTGGGCGCGGGCCCAGGCTCGAAGATCGGAATGGCGGAAGCCGAAATCCACCACGTTGCCCACGCGGCGGTATTGCAGGGACGGCAGCGCTCGCAGGCGGTCCTCGAGGATCGCCCCCTGCTGGCCCACCGAGCGCAAGTAGGGGTTGTCGGTGAGGGAGCCGTGAAAGCTGACGCCACGCAGCAGGTGCAGGAGGTAGCCCAGGGCGTCATCGGGGATGCGGGGGTAGAGCAGCGGTCGCGGGTCGCGGCGGCCGGCGACGAGGCCTGCGGAAAAGGCGCAGGACAGCAGCTTGCTCGCCAGCTGCTTCCGGGTGGCCATCGTCCAGCGGCCCGGGCCCTGATCGGCCACCCACTGGATGACGGTGTCCCGCCGCACCTCGGGGCGCAGCGCGTCCCTGCGCTGCACCAGGTAGTCGCCGCTGAAGCTGCGGTACATGGGGTCGGTCAGCTGCAGGTGCCAGTGGCAGATGGCGGCCCGGGTTTCGGGCAGCATGTCGCGCCAGCGACGCAGCACCTCGAGCGCCTCCGGGAAGGCGTCGAAGCGCGCCCGCATGTTGATGAGCAGCACTTCGACCCAGGGCAGGCTCTTGGCACCGAACCAGTAGCGCTCGAAGGCCTGCTGGGCCCGCGGGCGCGTGTCGCCCGGGTCGACGCGCTCCCAGTAGGCGCGGGACTCGTCGATGGCGAGCGTGCACTTGAGCAGGCGGGTGTGGACCTCGGTGGTCTCGGAAGGGCGCGCGCGGGGGCTGGCGGTCGCGGGGGCCGGCACGCTCATCGATTGACCCGATAGTGCGGGAGCGGATAGCGCTCGGATAGCGGGCGCAGCGCGGCGGCGAGCTGCGCGGCGGCCTCGGCCGCGTCGTCGGGGCGCTCGCCCTTGAGGCGTCGCCCGGTCGCGGTGTTGGTGTAGGACGCCTCGCCGCGTTGTGCGAGCCAGGCGTCGAAGGCGCCCGGATCCCAGGCGGAAGTTCGCTTTGCGAGCTCCGGGAAAACCTCGGCGGGCGGCTTGCCCAGGTGTTTGAGTTCACGCAGGCGATCGTCGAGCTTTTCGTCGAGGTCGAAGCCGAGGCGGAAGAGGGAGATCAGGTGATCTGCGTCCTCGCTGCTGCTGCGTGCTGCGTCATCGACCCTGCGCGCTGCGGCGCGGGCGGCCTCGAAGACCGACCAGCGCCAGGTGTTGGGAGCGAGGCGACGCAGCAGGTCTTCGCCTCCGAACTCGTCGACCATCCCCGTGCGCCACCAGCCGAGCCGCGGTGGGTCGCTGATCGCCTCACCCGCCCAGGCGGCGATGAGCTGGAGTTCCAGGATGGCATCGAGCTTGCTAGCGTCCATGGGCCGAGGGGGGGTCATCGGGGTTGTCGACGGCGGGCCGCCAACCGGTAGGCGGAAGTTTGTGGGGGCACCGAGACCTCGGTGCGAACGCGGCGATTGTGGCCGAGCTTTCGTGACAGGGCGCAGGCATGGTCGCGGTCTGACGAGCGGCTCGCCGGTCGGACAGCGGGACTCGCCGAGCATACCGCCTCCCCGTCCACCGACTCCTGCCGATTCCGCCAAATGCCATGGCGCCGGGCGTCGTCGTCGTGGGGGATGGGGATGGGCATGGCTGGGTACGCGAGGCGGTGGCTTCCGCCCCCACCGCTGGCTCGAAGTGCGCAGGATGGGAATCGCCGGCCCGCCCCGCGTCGCAGCTCAGGAGGGTAACAGATTCTCGAGGCGGCCCAGCGCTCGAGCGGGGGTGAATTTTGTCCAGCGGACCTGCCGTCGGCAGGCGTCGGCTTGGTGGTGGTGGCCGAGGCCGCGCGCTCGAATGGGGCTCGATGCCGCTCTACCCACCCACGCGAAACATCAGCGGCGTCGACTCGCCCTGCTGGCCGGCGCTGTCGTGCACGCGCAGCTCGATGCGGTGCTCCCCCGGCACCAGCTCCAGGCGCTTGCGCCACACCGTCCACACGCCGCGCATGGGAAAACCAAAGCGCTCCGGCTGGCCCAGCTGCACGGCCTGGTCCAGCTCCGGGAAGTCTTGGCGTAGCTGCGATAGCTCCGAGAGTTCAGCCGGCTCGAAGCTCCCGCCATCGAGGGCGAGCTCGACGCTTTCGACGGCGCCGTGGCCGCTGAGGGCGAAGCCGCAGAGTTCGACCGGGCCGGCCTCCAGCATTTCGGAGATGCGGTGGCTGGTCACCGCCGCCACCGCTTCCATGGTGGCGTCGTCGGGGTAGCCCTTGGCCTGGTACTGGCCGATCACGGCGTCGTCGGCGCTGACTTCGATGCGCTGGATGAACTTGGTGTTCTTGTAGCCGTAGCGGTCGGCCAGGAGCAGCCGAAAGGGGAAGCCCAACTCCCGGGGCAGGCGCTGGCCGTAGATGCGGAAGACCAAAAGCGGCTCGAAGATGTCGTCCGGGCCGGCGTAGATTTCTTCGATGGGCAGGCTGTTTTCGAAGCCGTCGGCGCCGAAGAAGCGCACGCGCTTGGCCTGCGCGCGCTGGGCGCCGGCCCGCTCGAGCAGCAGGCGCAGGGGGATGCCGGTCCAGATCGCCGTGCTGCGGAAGCCCAGCACGCACATCAGGGTGTTGAGCACGGTGACCTGGGCTTCGGTGTCGGCTTCGAGGTCGGCGAGCCGTAGCTCGGTGGGCGTGTCCACCAGGCCTTCGATGCGCAGGGCGAAGCTCTCGGCGTCGAGCTCGGGCAGGCTCCAGCCCTCTACGCTGGCGGCGCCGCCGAACTGGCGGAAGAAGTCCGGCAGCGGCGTCAGGAATTGCAGGCAGCCGTCGCCCCGCGCGCGGACGCCCGCGTCGGGGTTCGCGGCGGCGTCGATGTTGGCGTCCTTGCCAGCGTCCTTGCCAGCGTCCTTGCCAGCGTCCTTGCCAGCGTCCTTGCCAGCGTCGAAGCCCTCCGGGGAGACGTTGCAGCCGAGCCAGCCGCTGGCAATCCCGCTGGCAACACCCCCCAGACCGACGACGCCAAGCCGGCGCACGAAGAGCCGGCGCGACAGCAGCTGCAGCGGGTCTGTGGCCATCGCCGCGAAGATAGCGCAATCCCGACACCCCCCTTGCAATTGCGCGCACTTCGACCGAAAAAGCCGCCGTTTCGATGTCCCAACAGCAGCAAATCCGTCCCCGTCGTAGCGTTCTCTACATGCCCGGCTCCAACGCCCGAGCCCTGGAGAAGGCCAAATCCATCCCCGCCGACGCCCTGATCCTCGATCTCGAGGACGCCGTCGCCCCCGACAAAAAAGACCTGGCGCGCGAGCAGGTCTGCGCCGCCGCGCGCTCGGGCGAGTACGGCTACCGCGAGATCGCGATCCGCATCAACGGCCTGGACACCGCCTGGGGTCACGAGGATCTGCGCGCGGCCGCGGCCGCCGGCCCCGACGCGATTCTGGTGCCGAAGATCGACGGCGCCAGCATGGTGCGGCAGGTGGAGGCGGTGCTGGAGTCGATTCCCGGCGCCGAAAACACGCGCCTGTGGGCGATGCTGGAGACCCCGCGCGGGCTGTTGCGCGCCGAGGGCATCGCCGGGGCCAGCAAGCGCCTGGAGGTGCTGGTGATGGGTACCAACGACATCGCCAAGGAACTCAAGGCCGCCCACCGCTCGGGCCGCGGCCCGCTGCTGACGAGCCTGGGCCTGTGCCTTTTGGCCGCCCGCGCCCACAATCTGGTGATCCTCGACGGCGTCTACAACGACATCCAAAACGCCGAGGGCTTCCGCACCGAGTGCGAGCAGGGCGCCCAGATGGGCTTCGACGGCAAGACCCTGATCCACCCGAGCCAGGTCGATCCCTGTAACGCCGTGTTCTCGCCCACCGAGGAAGAGACGGCCACCGCGCGCAAGATCATCGCGGCCTTCGACGCCGCCGTCGCCGAGGGCAAGTACGTGGCCACGGTCGACGGGCGCATGATCGAAAACCTGCACGTCGAGCAGGCCAAGCGCGTGGTCGCCATGGCCGAGGCCATCGCCTCGCGCTAGTCGCTGCGCCGCTTCCCTCCCCGCGACGGCGGTAGTAGGCTCCGCGCGCCCCGAGGGTGCTGCCGTGAAGAGATCTTTCAGCGCGCTGCCCGTCTTTTTCGGGATCCTGCTCCTCGCGTCCACGGCACTGGCCGGAGGCAGCGAGTTTCCGGGCGATGGCGCGCACGGTCTGGGTCGCGGGGCCACCGGTTTCACCCGCGCCGACGATGGCACGGTGCTCTTGCGCAATCCGGCCCTGCTGGCCGATCTCTGGGACGACCAGGCCCTGGTCGGCGCCAGCCTGCAGCTGGTCGACGCCTGCTTTCAGCCCACCGGCGCCTACGGCTGGGGCACCCAGGAGGGTGTAGCCGATTTCGGCGAGGGGCCGCTCTACACCAACGCCGGCCAGGGCGATACCGATGTGCAGGGCCAGGCGCTGACGCGCTACACCGACGAGCCCTATCCGCGCGTCTGCTACCAGGGCCCCATGCCCTTTCTGCCGCAGGTGGCGCTGACCATGAAGCTCAGCGATGACCTGGGCGTGGGCCTCGGCTTTTTGCCGCCCGACGCCTCGGCCCTCAACCAATGGGGTAACCGCGACGGCACCGTGAACACCGAAAACGGTCTGCGCCCCAATCCCCTGCGCTACTACCGCTCCCACCAAAACGTCTCTTTCTTCACTCTCACCGGTGGTGTCGGCTACCGCATCTCGCCGCTGATCCGGGTCGGCCTGGCGCTGCAGTGGAACCTGGCGGTCTTCGAGTCGCGCACCTGGACCACGCCCTTCACCGGCCTCAATCCCGGCGACGATGTGCGAACCGATGTCTTCGGGCGCGACCTCTTCATCCCCGGCGTGATCGCCTCGGTGCAGCTTCGGCCCATCGACAGGCTGGATGTGGCCCTGGGCTTCAAGTGGAGCGAAGCCATCGAGTCCAAGGCCAAGCTCGACATCACTTCGAGCGCCTTCGGCACCGGCGAGGTCTTCGAATACATCGATGGCGGCAGCGGTGAGCTGGCCCTGGCCTCGGCGACCGTGCCGACCACCGCCCACAATCAGACCGGCATCGTGAGGGCACCGCCGATCTGGGCGCCGCAGCTGTCGCTGGGCCTGCGCTACAGCGAACCGCTGAAGCCGCGTGTGCGCGACTGGAAGCTCGCGCGCGAGGTGGCCAAGGGCGCGGTCGAAGACTCCATGGCCACCGAGCGCTGGGACGTGGAGTTCAACGCCATCTACTTCTTCACCTCGGTCTACGACGAGGTGCTCTTTTCGAGCGCCAACGCCGAACTCGACGTCAAGAGCATCTCCACCGCCGGTGAGGTCCAGACCATACCCGACCGCTACGCCGGCGACTGCACCAGGCTCGACGACAACAATAACTGCATCGGCCGGCGCGAGACGAGCACCCGGCTCGGCGGCAACGATCAGATCGGGCTGCGCCTGGGCGGCGATTACAACCTTTTGCCGGGGATGCTGGCGCTGCGCGCGGGGCTGTCCTACGAGACGCGCGGTCAGAAGCCCGAGACGCTCAACGTGCTGCAGTACATGCTTTCGCGCACCGGCATCCATGCGGGGCTGACGCTACGCATCGCAGGCAAGACCGACCTCTCCATCGGCTTCGCCCACTTCATCCACGAAAACATCCGCCTGCAGGTCAACCCCGCCAGCAACCTGCCGCCCAAATACCGCAGCGAGGAATACCACTTCGCGAGCGGACAGGGCATCGAGGCGGTGGGTCCGGGCGCAGGCGAAGTCCCCGTGGGCGACTTCGACGGCATCGCCGGTATCGAGGTCCCCAACGCCGGCCAGGACACACCCGGGCCCTACTTCATCAACGCCGGCAGCTTCCGCTACGATCTGCAAGTGCTGTCGCTGAGCCTGTCGCAGCACTTCTGAGGTGGCTTGGCTCAATCGGCGAGGGCATCGCCGCAGCCGCCCATCTCCACCAGCTTGCCCTGGGCATCGCAGACGGGCTGGACCTGGAGCTTGACGCGCGCCGCGCGCCGTTCGGGTCGGCCCAGGCCGCGCCAGCAGAAGCCGCGCCAGGTCTTGCGCTGGGTCCAGTCGGAAGCCGAGCGGCGCGTCTCCCAGCGCCGTTGACCGTGGCGCAGCAGGAAGATGTAGGTGGGCGGGCCCTTGGCCACACGATCACCACCGATGGCGTAGGTGAACTCCAGGCCCCAGGGGCTGGTGACGATTTGACCGGCGGGCAGCTCCAGCTCCACGGCCTGGGGCTTGTCGCAGGGGTTGGGCTCTTCGGGCGCGGCGGCGGGCTTCGGCGCTTCGGCGACCGGGGTGGGCGGCTCGGCCGGCGCCTCGCCTTGCGCGGGCGGAGCGGGCGGCGGACTGGGCTCGGAGCCGCAAGCGGTGGCGCTCCACAGCGCGAGCAGGGGGATGAGCGTCAGCGGGTTATTGCGGGTGTCCATGGTTGCCCTCCGGCTGCGGCTGCGGCGTCCCGCGTCGCGCAGTGGGCGCCACGGGTCCGCGGCAGCACCATACGCCAGGGGCCCGACCCCGCGTCAATGCCATGCGGCCCCCGAGGGCTCGCGGGCACCAGGCCCGGCAGTCGGCACGTTTGCAGCGCGGGCCGGCGGTGCCTACGTGAAATACCGATGAGCGCCCAGGTCCTCCGACATCCCATCGCCACGTCCATCCCGACGCTCGCGTGCGCGCTACTGCTCAGCTGCGGCGGCTCCCAGGCCGGTCGCCCCGGCCCCTGCGAGGCGGGCCGGCCCGGCTGCGGCGAGCCGGCCCCCGAGCCCGCGGCCGCGGTTGAAGAAGACAACAGCGATCCGCAGAGCGCCGCCGACAAGATGTGGCACCACTTCTGGGACGTGATGCACGCGCGCGACGCGGTCGTCGCAGGCGAACTCGAGGCCGTGCGCGATCCGCTCCAGCGCATCGCCGATGGCAAGTGGGGCATGGAGATTCCCAACGATTGGCGCGACTGGATCGGTGAGATGCAGGCCCAGGCCCAGAAGGGCGCCGGCGCCAAGAGCCTCGAGGAAGCGGCCGTGGCCGTGACGGCCGTGGCGACCCAATGCGGCGAGTGCCATCGCACCACCCGCGGCGGTCCGCGCGCCGACGCCAACGTCGAGGGCTATGCCGCCTCCGATGGGGAGGGCGCGAGCCTCAAGCTGCGCATGGCGCGCCATGTGTGGGCGGTGGAGCAGCTGTGGCTGGGGCTGACCGTGCCCGACCATCCGGCCTGGATGAAGGGGGCCGAGGCGTTGGTGGCCAAGGCCGAGCCGACGGCCGAAGAAGCCGCGGCGGGCAGTGGCACAGCGGAGACGCCGGCTGCTGAAGAGGCCGAGGCCCCCGAGCCCTCGCCGATGCAGCAGAGCTTCGCGGCGCTCGAAGACCTGGGCAAGCGCGCCCTGGAGGCGGGTCAACCGGCAGCCAAAGGCAAACTCTACGCCGAGCTGCTGGCCCGCTGCAGCAGCTGCCATCGCGACAGCGGCATTGGCCGCTAGAGCGGCGACCGGTTTGAAATCGCCGCAACTTCGCGAGGGAGAGCCGGTGCAGCGTGCCGTTACGGCGCCGAAGTCGTAGCCCAGCTACTTCGAGGCGCCGTTGCGGTGCGCTGGGCCCGCTAAACCCGCGAAGTTGTGGCGATTTCAAACCGATCGGTGCTCGAGAGCGGCGACCGGTTTGAAATCGCCGCAACTTCGCGAGGGAGAGCCGGTGCAGCGTGCCGTTACGGTGCCGAAGTCGTAGCCCAGCTACTTCGAGGCGCCGTTGCGGTGCGCTGGGCCCGCTAAACCCGCGAAGTTGTGGCGATTTCAAACCGATCGCCGCGCCAGGTAACTGGTAGACTCTCGCGCGATGGAGCCCTTCGTATTCGGCGGCGTTCGCTTCGAGCTGCGTGACGCCATCGGCTTGGAGCTCGACGCCGAGGACGCGCGCTATTGTTTCGCCGCCGACGCGCCGAGCCTGGCGACGCTTGAGCTCGATCTCGAGCGCGAGAGGGAGAACGCGAGCGAGGGCGAGAGCCCTGAACATCGGGATGCCGGCATCACCTGGCAGCGCGGGCCCGAACGCATCGACTTGCGAAGCCGCGGACTCGCGGCCGAGCTGAAGTGCTCGGGCGAAGGCCGCTACCTGGGACGGGCGCGGGTGGACGCCGGGCAGCGCACGCTGACCACGGTGATGAACGCGGCGGCCTGCGCCCTGAGCTACGCCAGCGGCGGCCTGATCCTGCACGCCGCGGCGATCACCGACGGCCAGCGGGCGGTCGCGCTCATCGGTCCCAGCGGCGCGGGCAAGACCACCGCGCTCAGACAGAGCGGAGCGGCGCGCTTCTATGCCCTGGACCGCATCTCCGTGGCCCGCCGCGGTGGGCGCGTGTGGGCATGGCCGCTGGCCGGAGGCGAAGAGGTCGATCGGCAACAGTACCGGGAGGGCGTGCTCGAGCTGGCAACGTTGGTCCGGGTGGGCCGGGCCCAGCAGCCGCGCGTGGAGCGGGCGACCGGACCGGCGGCGATGCTGCTGATCCGCGAGTCCACGCACGCTCCGCAGCAGCGCGGACTGGAGGGCGAAGACGAGGCGAACCTGCTCGAGCGGGCGTTCGAGTTGTCCACCGCCATGCCGGTGTATCGGCTGTGGGCGCCCCTCGAGCGCGGCGCCGATGGAACCGGGGCTTCGAGCCTCAGCATCCCCTGGGAGTGAGTGGTGCTACGCTTGTCGGCAGCCCAAAGGAGCTGCCTTGAACGCGGAAGCTGAAGCATTCGCCGGTTTCACCTCGGTGGAGCAGACCCGATCATCCCTGCTCGCTCAGGGTTATGTAGCCGAAAGCGGCCTCGGCACCTGCGTCTTCCTGGCCCTGGCCATGGGCAAACCACTGCTGCTGGAAGGGGCGGCGGGGGTCGGCAAGACCGAAGTCGCCAAGGTGCTGGCCGCTGCGCTCGAGACCACGTTGATCCGCATCCAGTGTTACGAGGGCCTGGATGTGCACCACGCGGTCTACGAGTGGAATTACCCGCGCCAGCTTTTGGAATTGCAACGCCGGGGGGCACTGCACGAGGACGGGCCGAGCCAGGAACGCGACATCTTCTCCGAAGACTTTCTGCTGCGGCGGCCGATCCTGCAGGCCATCGACCAGAGTCACGAGCGCTCCCCGGTGCTGCTGATCGACGAGCTCGACCGCGCCGACGAGGAGTTCGAAAGCTATCTGCTGGAGCTGCTGTCGGACTTTCAGGTGACGATTCCGGAACTCGGAACGCTCAGGGCCCGGCATCGACCGGTGGTGATCTTGACTTCCAATCGCACCCGCGAGCTGCACGATGCTCTCAAACGCCGCTGCGCCTATTACTGGGTCGACTATCCGACGGTGGACAAGGAGCTCGAAATCGTCGGCATCAAACGCCCCCAGGTACCCGCCAAGCTGGCCAAGCAGCTGGTCGCCTTCGTCCAGCGCCTGCGCCAGCAGGAGCTGCAGAAAGCGCCCGGCGTCGCCGAGACCCTCGAGTGGGGGCAAGCACTGATGAAGTTGGGCGTGCGCGAGCTGTCGAGCGAGACGCTGGAGGGGGCGTGGGGCTTTTTGCTCAAGGCCCAGGAAGACATCGACCGCGTGCGCGCCATGGCTCCCCAGCTTCTGCAAGAGCTTTCGGCGTGAGCGATGCGGGCAGCGGCCCGGATGCGCCGACACCGGCGCTTGGCGTCGAGGCCCAGGTCTTCGCGCGCAACCTGCTGATGCTGCCCTATTTGCTGCGACGGGCCGGCGTGCCGGTTTCCACGGGGCAAACCCTGAGCTGGCTCGACGCCCTGACCCGCGTCGAACTCGGCGACCGCTCCCAGGTCTACCACGCCTCGCGGGCGCTGCTGACCACCAGCGTGGAGCACTTCCGCATCTTCGACCTCTTCTTCGCCAAACTTCTGGCGGCACCCGATGTGATGGCGCCCGGCAAAAAACGCCGGCCGCGCGCCCAACGACGCAAGGCCGAGCCCGCGCTGCTGTCCTACATGGCCGACAAGCTACGCCCCTTCGAAGCCGAAACCGAGCTCGAGGATCGCGATCGCCGCGGTAGCTACAGCGCCGCCGAGCGGCTTCAAAGCCGGAGCTTCGGCGCCATGAGCGAACGGGAACTGGAGCAGGTCAAGCGCCTGATTCAAGACTTCCGCTGGCAGGCGATTTACCGCAAGACCCGGCGCTTCGAAGTCGCCGCACGGGGACAAAGTCTGGCCATGCGCCGGGTGTTGGCCTCGGCGGCTCGCCACGGCGGCCATGCACTCGAGCTGCCGCGCCTGCGCCGCAAGGAAAAGCAGCGGCCCATCGTACTGCTGGCCGACATCAGTGGTTCCATGGAGCGCTACGCCCGCCTCGTCCTGCATTTCTTTTGCGCCCTGACCCACGCCTACAAAAACGTCGAGGCCTTCGCCTTCGGCACGCGCCTGACACGCCTGACCCCGGCCCTGCGGCTGAAGAACGTCGACCGTGCCGTCGCAGAGGCCTCCGGGCAGATTCACGACCTGGCAGGAGGCACGCGCATCGGGCAGTGTCTCTCGAGCTTCAATCGACGCTGGGCGGGCCGCACCCTGGGCCGTGGCGCCATCGTGGTCATTCTCAGCGACGGCTGGGACCGCGGCGACACCGCCCTGTTAACCCGCGAGCTATCGTTCATCGCCCGACGCTGCCACCGATTGATCTGGCTAAACCCACTGCTTGCGCGACAGGGCTACGAGCCACGTGCACAGGGCATGGCCGCCGCTTTGCCCTACCTCGACGACTTTCTTCCGCTCGATAAGCTCAGAGATATCAGCGACTTGGCGAAGCACCTGGCCAAATTGCAGCCAGGCCGTGGATCGCGCGTGGCGTTTCACTAGCGATCCCGCTACCATTCTGCCCTGCGCTAGCGGTACATCAACTCAGAGTGTCCCTCACGCTCGAGCCCATGCGAAGCCTCGGGTTCGCGCACTCGAGGCATCACCCTGCGTGAAATGTGGGGGTTTGCGAGCGAATGTGGGTGCCCGCAGAATTTCGAAAGGGTCCCCAGGGGATCCTCCCCACAAGAACGCCGGTTTTGCGAAATGAAACGTGTCAGGTTTTCGACCATGGGGCCGTATTGACTATGGGCTTGTGCCCATGGCGGCGCAGGCCGCGATGATGGATCCTCGGGACCGTCATCAATGGAGAGAGACGGATGGACATTGGCGGCGAATATCTATTCGATGCTCCCCAACAATACGTGTGGGATGCACTTCGCGATCCAAAGGTGCTCACGACCGTGATGCCGGGGGGCGAAGGCTTCGAGGAGACCGGCAGCAACGAGTACGTCGGCATCCTCAACATCAAGGTCGGTCCCGTACGCGGCAAGTTCAAGGGCGAGATCAAACTGCAGGACATCCAGGAGCCCGATAGCTACACCATGGTGGTCGACGGCAAGGGAGCGCCAGGCTTCGTCAAGGCCACCGGCAACGTCAAGCTCGAGGCCCGCGACCGCCAGACGCTGCTTCAGTACTCGGGCAAGGCCCAGGTCGGCGGCAAGATCGCCAGCGTCGGACAGCGTCTGATGGATACCTCGGCCCGCTCGATCATCCGCCAGAGCCTCGAGGGCCTCAACGACTACCTGCAAAAGAAGTTGGCCTACGACAGCGAGCAGTCAGCGGCCGCCGCTCCGCCCCAGGCAGCAAGCGAAGCGGAGGCCAAAGCGCCGCCCGAAACGGAGGCCAAAGCGCCCGCGACTGAAGACGCCGCAGCGCCGGCCAGCGCCCAAAGAGGTGCCGCGGACGCGAAAGACGCCGCCGAAAAGGCGCCCGAGGCCAAGCCCGCCGACTTCCAGTACACGCCGCCGAGCCAGGCCGAGCTCGCGCGCCGCGTGGCCCAGGACGTGGCGGCCGAGATGATTCCGAAACCGGTGCGCATCACGCTCCTCATCGGCTTCGGTGCGGTTTTGGGTGCGCTTGCCTGCTGGCTGCTTCGCTGAGGCTTTTCATCGAGAGCGTTTGCACGAAGGGAGACGTCCATGATTCCGGGTGAGTTCGAATACCATGCGCCGAGCAGCGTTCAGGACGCCGTCGCGTTGCTCGCCAAGCATCGCGACGAGGCGAAAATCCTCGCCGGTGGGCAAAGTCTGATCCCCGCCATGCGCTTTCGTCTGGCAGCGCCCGAGATCCTCATCGATCTCAATGGCATCGGCGGGCTCGACCAGCTCGAAGAGCAGGGTTCAGAGCTGTGCATCGGCGCCATGACCCGCGAAAGCGCGCTCGAAGAGTCCGACCTGGTTCAAAAGCGCTATCCGCTGCTGGCAGACGCCGCGGCGGTGATCGCCGACCCGGTGGTACGCAACATGGCCACCGTCGGCGGCAACGTGGCCCACGCCGACCCCGCCAACGATCATCCCGCGGTGATGCTGGCCTACGGCGCCACCGTCTATGCCGAAGGGCCCAAGGGCAAGCGCAGCATCGCCATCGACGACTTCTTCCTCGATCTCTTCGAAAACGCCCTCGAGATCGACGAGATCCTCACCGAGCTGCGGATTCCGGCGCCCACCAAGGGCTCCGGCGGCGCCTACATGAAGCTCGAGCGCAAGGTGGGCGACTACGCCATCTCCGGGGTCGCGGTCCAGCTGGTGATGGACGGTTCCACCTGCAAGGATGTGCGCATCGGCCTGACCAATGTGAGTCCGGCGCCGATGCGGGCGAAAAACGCCGAGCAGGAGCTGATCGGCAAGGCCGTGGACGCCGCGGCCATCGCCGCCGCTGCCAAGGCCGCCGCCGGCGAGTGCGACCCCTCTGCGGATCTGCGCGGCGGCGTGGACTACAAGCGGGACATGACCCGGGTGCTGACCGAGCGTGCGCTCGTGCGCGCCGTCGAACGGAGCAAGGAGTAGCGCCATGAGCCGACACCAAGTCTCGATCACGATCAACGGAAAAGCCTACACGCGCGAGGTCGATGCACGCACGCTGCTGGTGCACTTCATCCGCGAAGAGGTGGGTTTGACCGGTACGCACATCGGCTGCGACACCACCAGCTGCGGCGCCTGCACCGTCTTGCTCGACGGAAAGTCGGTCAAGAGCTGCACCGTCTTTGCAGTCACGGCCAACGGCAAGGAGCTGCTGACGGTGGAGGGCCTGGCCCAGGGCAAGGAGTTACACCCGATCCAGGAAGGCTTCTGGGAAAAGCACGGCTTGCAATGCGGCTACTGCACCCCCGGCATGATGATCAGCGCCAAGCACCTGCTCGACCGCAATGCAAACCCCACCGAGGCCCAGATCCGCGAAGGCCTCTCGGGCAACCTCTGCCGTTGCACCGGCTACAACAACATCGTCGAAGCGGTCCAATACGCCGCCGAAAAGATGCGCTCCGATTCGGGCGCGGAGTGAGCCAGCCATGACCTACCACCGCCCTGACAAAGACCACCACCTGGAAGACCGTTTCGAGGAACACAGCGCCGTTCCCCACGATCCCCCCATAGAGGCCACCAGCGACGAAGTGCGCGTGCGCACGCCGGACAACATCAGCGGCATGGGCCACCGCATGAAGCGCAAGGAAGACCCGCGCTTCATCCGCGGCATGGGCCGCTACGTGGACGACGTGAAGCTGCCGGACATGCTGCACATGGACATCGTGCGCAGCCCCTACGCCCACGCGCGCATCAAGGAGATCGACGCCAGCGCCGCTCTGGAGATGCCTGGCGTCGTGGCCGTGATCACGGGCAAGGACCTGGAAGCCCACAAGCTCCACTGGATGCCCACCCTGATGAACGACACCCAGATGGTCTTGCCCACCGACAAGGTCGTCTACTACGCGCAGGAGGTCTGTGCGGTGATCGCCACCGATCGCTACATCGCAGCCGATGCCATCGAGCAGATCATGGTGGACTACGAGCCACTCGATCCCGTTGTCGACCCCTTCGAGGCGCTCGAGGACAAGGTCATCGTGCGTGACGACAAGGAGCTGAAGACCAATCGCATTTGGCACTGGGAGGCCGGCGACAAGGCGGCCACCGACGAGGCCTTCAAGAACGCAGCCCACGTCGTCAAGCAATCGATGCACATTCCGCGCATCCACGTCTCGTCCATCGAAACCTGCGGCATGGTCGCCAACTACAACGTCGCGACCGAGAAGATGCAGCTGTACATGACCTCGCAGGCGCCCCACGCCCACCGCACGGTCTTTTCCATGGTCAGCGGCATCCCGGAGCAGAAGATCCAGATCATCTCCCCCGACATCGGCGGCGGCTTCGGCGGCAAGGTGCCGGTCTACCCCGGCTACGTGATCTGCGCGGTGGCCAGTCTCCTGATCGGCAAGCCCGTCAAGTGGATCGAGGACCGCAGCGAAAACCTGCAGGCCGACTCCTTCGCCCGCGACTACCACATCACCGCAGAGCTGGCCGCCGATGCCGACGGCAAGATCGTGGGCCTGCGCGTGGATACCCTGGCCGACAACGGCTGCGCTGACGCCGCCGCCAACCCCTCGAAGTTCCCGGCGGGCCTGTATTCGATCTGCACCGGCTCCTACGACTTCAAGGCCGCGCACGTCAACGTCGACGCGGTCTACACCAACAAACCACCGGGCGGCGTCGCCTACCGCTGCTCGTTCCGTGTGACCGAAGCGGTGCACATGATCGAGCGCATGGTCGACATCATGGCCCACGACCTGAAGGTCGACCCGGCCGAGTTCCGCAAGAAGAACTTCATCAAGGCCGAGGATTTCCCCTACAAGTCCCCCACCGGCTGGGTCTACGACAGCGGCAACTACCACGCCGCGCTGCAAAAGGCGCTCGACCAGATCGACTACGACGGACTGCGCAAGGAGCAGGAAGAAGCCCGCAAGCAGGGCCGGCTGATGGGCATCGGCATCTCGAGCTTCACCGAGGTGGTGGGTGCCGGACCCTCGCGCGACTACGACATTCTCGGCATCAAGATGTTCGACTCGGCCGAGATCCGTATCCATCCGACGGGCAAGGCCATCGCGCGCTTTGGCACCAAGTCCCAGGGCCAGGGCCACGAGACCACCTACGCGCAGATCGTGGCCGAGGAGCTGGGGCTGCCGGCCTCGGACGTGGAGGTCGAGGAGGGAGATACCGACACCGCGCCCTACGGCCTCGGTACCTACGCCAGCCGCTCGACCCCCACGGCGGGCGCCGCCGGCGCCCTGGCGGCGCGCAAGATCCGCGCGAAGGCCAAGAAAATCGCCGCCTATCTGCTGGAAGTCGGAGAGGATGACTTGGAGTGGAATACCGACCGCTTCCAGGTGAAGGGCTCGCCCGACCAGAGCAAGACGATCCAGGAGATCGCCTTTGCGGCCTACACCAACCATCCGCCGGGCATGGAAGCCGGGCTCGAGGCCATCGACTACTACGATCCGCCGAACCTCACCTTCCCCTTCGGCAGCTACGTCTGCGTGGTCGACATCGACACCGGCACCGGCATGATCAAGGTGCGTCGCTTCGTCGCCATCGACGACTGCGGCCACATCATCAATCCGATGATCGTCGAGGGCCAGGTGCACGGTGGCTTGACCATGGGTTTGGCCCCGGCGCTCTTCGAGCAGATCGTGTACGACGAGAATGGCACCTGCCTGACGGGCACCTTCTCGGACTACCTCTTGCCCACGGCCGTGGAGTCCCCGAAGTGGGAAACGGGCCACACCATCACGCCGTCGCCGCACCATCCGCTCGGCGCCAAGGGCGTCGGCGAGTCGCCCACCGTGGGTGCGCCGCCGGCGATCGCCAACGCCGTCGTCGATGCCCTGTGGCACCTGGGCGTGCGGCACCTGGACATTCCGATCACGCCTCAAAAGGTGTGGAAGGCCCTGCGCGACGCCGGTATCCAGGGCTAGGATCCGAGCCGAGCCCATCATGTCGGAACTCGACATCTTCGAGCGTGCCATCGAGCTGCGACGGGCGTCGCAGCCCTTCGCGCTGGCCATCATCGTGCGCGCCGAAAAGCCCACCTCGGCCAAGCCGGGCGACCGGGCCATCGTCACGCAGGACGGTCGGCTCGAGGGCTGGGTCGGCGGCGCCTGCGCGCAGCGAACGGTGATCGCGCAGGGGCTGGCCACCCTGCGCGACCGCCAGCCCCGTCTCTTGCGCCTGTCGGTGGAGGCCGCTGAAAGTCCCAGCGGCCGCATCGACCTGCCCATGACCTGCTTCAGCGGGGGCCTCTTGGAGATCTACATTCAACCCGAACTACCACCGCCGCGCCTGGTCATCGTGGGTCATTCGCCCATCGGACGCGCGCTATCCACGCTTGGTGGCGCCATGGGCTACGAGGTGCGCGCGCTGGGCGCCGGAGCGTTGCCCGGCGAGGCCGATGCAGGCGCCGACGAGCTGGAAGCGCTGGGAGCTGCGATGGGCCCCGAGACCTACGTGGTGGTGACCACCAGCGGCCACCACGACGAAGCGGCGCTGGATGCCGTGCTGCGCCGCACCGAGCCGCGCTACATCGGCGTGGTCTCGAGCCGCACGCGTTTCGCCTCCGTACGCGATCACCTGCGGGCCACGGGCCACGACGAGGCAGCCCTGGGCCGCATCAAGGCGCCGGCGGGGCTGGACATCGGTGCGAGGCTGCCGGAGGAAATCGCGCTGAGCATCTTGAGCGAAATCGTCGAGCGGCGGCGCCGCGCGCAGGCGGAACAGGACGCCGAAGCCGACCCGGCCACGACGACAAGCGAGCACGGCGGCGGCGCCATCGACCCCATCTGCGGCATGGAAGTACAGCGCGAGGGCGCCGCCCATGTGCACGAACACGCCGGGCAGCGCTACTACTTCTGCTGCGCCGGCTGCAAACGACGCTTCGCAGCCGACCCCGCGGCCCACCTGCAGCAAGCCACGCCGCAGGGGGAGGCCCGCGATCCCATCTGCGGCATGGGCGTCGACATCGAAAAGGCGCGCCACATGAGCGAATACGAAGGGCAGCTCTTCTACTTCTGCTGCAATGGGTGCAAGACTCGCTTCGAGGCGGCGCCCGCGAAGTTCGTCCATGCCGGTAGCGCAGCCCGATCGGGCTAGGCGACGGGCCAGGGAGAGAAATCGAAGATGGCAGACCCAAACGAACGCGACGTTCTGGAGCAAGCCGAGCAGTGGAGTCGGGACGGGCATGGGGTGGCGATCGTCACGGTGGTACGCACGTGGCCCTCTTCGCCGCGACCGGTGGGCAGCCAACTGGTGGTGCGGGACGACGGGCATTTTCTCGGTTCGATCTCGGGCGGCTGCGCCGAGGGCATGGTGGTGGCCGAGGCGCAGAAGACACTGGCCGACGGGCAGACGCGGAGCTTCGAGTTCGGCGTGACCGGCGAGCAGGCGCGGCAGTTCGGCCTGGCCTGCGGCGGCCGCGGCATGGTCTACATCGAGGCTGTGACGTGAACACTCTGGGCCGACCGGGCGTTCGGACAACGCGATGAAATTTTCGACACTGCAGGCGCTCAACCGCGCGCGAAAGCAACGCAAGCCCGTTGCGCTGCTAACCTTTCTCGACAGCCAGGAGCAGCGCCTCGTCGACGAAGACGCGGTGCTCAGCGAGCAGTTGAAACGGGTCGTCACCGAGGTGCTGCGGAGCGACCGCCCGCAGCACCTGCCCGAGGGCACCAGGGATGGTAGCGGCGCGCTCTTCGTGCAGCCCTACCTGCCACCGCTGCGACTGCTGATCACCGGCGGGGTGCACGTAGCCCAGCACCTGGTACCGATCGCGCGCAGGATGGAATACGACGTGGTGGTGGTCGATCCGCGCGAGGACTTCGCCTCCGCAGCGCGCTTCGAAGATGCAGTGCTCTGCGTGGCCTCACCCGAGGAGGCCTTCGGGCGCCTTTCGCCCGATCGACGCACGGCCGTGGTGACGCTGACGCACTTGCCGGACGTGGACGACCTGGCGCTGGCGGCGGCGCTGCGTTCGGAGGCTTTTTACATCGGCGCCCTGGGCAGTAGCCGCACCCACGCCCTGCGCTGCGAGCGCCTGGCGAAACAGGGCTTCGACGCGCAGGCGCTTTCGCGCATCCACGGGCCGGTGGGACTCGACATCGGCGCGCGCACGCCCCCGGAGATCGCCGTCTCGATCGCCGCCGAGCTCACGCTCGCCCTGCGCGGAAGCAAACGGAGCGCCGGGGCTTGAGGTTCGGGGCGCGCGCCGTGGCCGATGCCGTCGGTTGCATTCTGGCTCACACGCTGCGCGCGGGCCCGCAGGTGCTGAAAAAGGGGCGTGTGCTCGACGCTACGGATGTGGCGCGACTGACCCAAGGTGGAGTCGAAACGGTCTACGTCGCCGAGCCGGAGGCGGGCGACGTGGACGAGAATGAAGCGGCCGCGCGCATCGCCGAGGCGCTCGCTGGCGAGCGCCTGCGGGTGGAAGTGACGCGGACCGGTCGCACCAACCTCTACGCGACCGAGCGGGGTCTTCTCTGCGTGGATGCCGGCGGCGTCGAGCGGCTCAACCGGGTCGACGAGTCGGTCACCCTCGCCACCATCGAGCGCCACGGGCTGGTGGAGGCCGGGGAGTTGGTGGCGACGCTGAAGATCATCCCCTTCGCGGTGTCGGGCCAGGTGCTGCAGCACTGCCTGGAGCTGGCTGCGGGGGCGGCGGCGCTGTCGATCGCGGCGCTCCGGCCCCACCGAAGCGTGCTCGTGCTCACGCACTTCGAGAGCACGTCGGAGCGCGTGCTCGAGCGCACGGCGGCTCGGCAACGGGAACGGCTACGGTTGTTGGGAGCAGGGCTAGCGGCCGAACTTCGCTGCCCGCACCGCGTCGACGCGTTGCAGACTGCGCTCGAGGAAGCGCTTGCGAAGCGCCCGGACTCGGTGCTGATCTTCGGTGCCGCAGCGATTCAGGACCGCCGCGACGTGGTTCCGGAGGCCATCGAAGGCGTGGGCGGCGAGCTCTTGCACTTCGGCATGCCGATGGACCCGGGCAACCTCCTGCTGCTGGCCAGGGTCGGGGATACGGCGGTAATCGGCGTGCCCGGCTGCGCGCGTTCGGGCGGCCCCTCGGGCTTCGATCGCGTTCTGCAACGCATGGTGGCGGGTCTCGAGACCTCGGGCGAGGACATCATGGCGATGGGCGTGGGCGGTCTGCTGCGTGCGCGGCGAGGGGCGACGACCGCGATGGTCGCAAAGCCCCGTGTGGGCGCGGTCGTGCTGGCGGCCGGTCGTTCATCGCGCATGGGTGAGCGGAACAAGCTGCTGAGTGAAATCGAGGGCAAGGCGCTGGTCGAGCGGGTGGTCGATGCGCTTCTGGAAACGGAGATTCGGCCCGTGGTGGTGGTCACCGGTCACGAGCGGGCGGCTGTGGAAGAGCGCCTCTGCGGCCGCGAGGTGCGCTGCGTGACCAATGAGCGCTACGCCGAGGGCATCAGCCAGTCGATCGGCGTTGGCGTTGAGGCGCTGGAGTCGGAAGTGCTCGACGGCGCCATGATCGTGCTCGGTGACATGCCCTGGGTGAAGGCCGAGGACTTCGAAGCCCTGGTCGAGGCATTTGACCCCGAGTCAGGTGCGAGCATCTGCGTGCCGGTCTATGGCGACAGGCGCGGCAATCCGGTGCTGTGGGCGGCGGAGTTCTTTCCGGAGCTGCGGGCGCTTTCGGGCGATGTGGGGGCGCGGGCGTTGCTGAAGCTGCACGGCGCGCGCGTGCGGCGGGTTCAATGCTCGAGCGATGGGATTGTGCGCGACGTGGATGAGCCTGGTGATTTGGGGTGACAGGGCAGCGCTTCGCGACGCCGGCGAGGCGTCGTGCTTTTGGGAACGCTGAGGTAGACTGTCCGTCGTGCGGCGGGGTGCACGCTCGGGGTGCTGGCTGCGATGGCCGGAGGGCTCGGTGACGCGGAGAGAGGTTTCTCTTCGAGCTGCGCGTAGGACTCCACGACGCGACGTATCTTCTGGGCCTCGGAGCCTGGGCTTGAGGACCTGCTGTGGCCAGTGCTGACTTCCGGTCGTTGGGCGACGGCGAACGGGCTCACAGCTCCCAGACGCTGCTCCAAAGCCTCGCGACCATCGTTCGAAACACCTGCCGACGACCTGCGGCCGAAGGCGCAGAAGCAACCATTGACGTGGACACCAGGCCCACCGAACTCCAGCAGAAAGCCCTCGACCGCGTCGCATCCATCCAACTGTAGACAGAAGCAGGCCCCATGATTCCAATCCAACGGATTGAAATCATGGGGCTTCTTGTCTGCTCGCCGCTGGAACTTCAGTTTAGCCATCCTCAGTTTCAGCCATATCGGCACCGGATGCCACGCTGCCTACACCGCTGAGGCCCCAATCCCCCACGATCCCGCCGCCCTACAGCACGGCGGAAGACGCTGCGCGAGCGGGGTGGGGAGCGGGTGCCGACGTTCAAGATCGGGGTCGGCGGAGGGTCGAGAGGTCCGGCGCGCGGCGGCCACGGAGGTGCACGAATTCCGCAAGGAGCACGAGGAGGCGCGGCGGGCGCGCAAGGGTGGGGATTACGGGCGGGAGTTTCCGTACGGGACCTACAACATGCGGGTGCATCACGATGCGCCCATTGGGGCAGTGGCCCCGGGCGCGTTCGTGGCGCAGCCCGGGCCGACGCTGGAGGAAGTGAAGCAGGAGCTACAGGAGCGGCGCGAGCGTCGGGAGCGTTGGCAGCGGCAGCAGGCGCAGGCGTCGGAGAAGCAAGAGGTGGCCGAAGCGAAAGCTGCGGAGCTTGCGAATGGCGACGGGACTGCCGACGGTGAGGCTGCGAGCCGTACCGAGGTCGAGGAGCCGCCGCCGAGCCGACAGGACATGATCGAGCGAACGCGGGGGCTGGCCGACAGGGTCAAGGCCACGTTCGCCGAGGAGGCCGAGGTCGTCTGCGAAGACGCCGCCTACGTGCCGGCCGAGTTGCCGGCGGAGCATGAGCGAGCACACCGACCGCCGTCCTCGGACAGGGACCAAGGCGACAAAAGCGACAAAAGCGACAAAGAGCGGGGCACGGCCTCGACCCGGGGGCCGGTGGTGGTCCGCCATCGCTTCGATAGGCTCGAGGGCGATGCCGAAGTAGCAGGCGCCCGCCGCCTGGTCATTCACCGTGATCGACGCAAAGGGCGCCCGCCGGGCGCCGCAACACGGCACGGTGCCGACCCCCCTGAGTGAACTCATAGCCCCCAGGGGTCCTGCGTCGCGAGATCCGGCTCTCGCGGCGCATTCTTGCGTCTGCAGTTCGGCGTGAGTGGCGAAATCGGCCCGCGATGGCGTAGATTCGGCCCTACGCCATCGAGCTTGGGTCCGAGGGAGAGACGCGGAGCGGGGGCGGCGCAAAATTGACAACTAAGAGTTGCAGCGATTTTGGGCTTTTTCGCGTAAGTAGGACGGATCCGTCGATGGAGGAATCGCTCTGAGGGATCGCTCCGCTCCACGAATCCGCCTACACGGCGGGCCGGGCCCAGTCCACCACGTCGAGGTCCTTGAAGTGTTTGAAGTCCTTGGTGTTGCTCGTTACCAACGTTAGCCCATCGAGATGGGCGATCGCCGCGATCTGGCCGTCGACGTAGGGCGCTGGACGACCGGCGCGTTCAAGACGTGCTCGCTCCAGAGCGTGCCAGGCGGCAGCCGCGTCGTCGTAGGGAAGGATCGCGAACGACGCGTGCACGACGTCCTGTAAGTACACCTCGAGAGCCTGCCGGCGCTTGCCACGTGGCAGTCGCCTACATCCGAACGTGAGTTCATGCCAGACCGGCGCCGGAATCGCACACTGGTCGGCCAACTCCTTGAGCCGAGCAATGATTCGCGAGTTGGGTTTCTTCGCAATCGGTGCGGAGACCACGTTCGTGTCCAGTAGGAAGCGCACGCTCAAATCTCAACCGGACGACCCGATGATTGATCACGCAGGTCGGAGGCGAAATCCTCCTCCAGCCCTATTTGGGCGAGATCAAACTTCTCAAGGAAATCTGCGTATACGTCTCCGAACGCGGGTCGCTTGCCTCGAATGCGCTCGTACTCGTGAATCGAGATCAACACCGCTACGGGCTTTCCGCGGCGGGTCAGTTCAACTTCTGAACCCGACTCGGCCTCGGTCACAAGACCCGCGAGATGCTTGCGAGCGTCTGCGATGGAATACCGTTTCGACATGTCGATATTTGTACATCAAAATGTACAAATATCAAGGCGCGCGCCTCCGCAGAACGAAAGCCTGATGCTGAGTCGCCCGCTCGAACCTGTCACGGGATGCTGAAGCGACCGCCGGCGTTAGGCGCGGCCGGGCCGGGCCACCGGGTGGCGGCCGTCACACCGCCGCCGGCGGCCGCCGCCTCCGTGAGCCGCTGCTCGGCTGTAAGTGCTTGAAATCATGGTGATTCCATTTCGGCACAAGGCTTGCGTTGTGTGCTGGTGCCGTGACTGCGCCTCGCATCATTGTTCCGGGAGCGACCACCGCGCTGACCCGGCGGTGCACTTTCAGGAAGGCTTTCTTGGCGCCGTGGCACCAGGCCGTGGGCGAGTGCTGGTTGTATTCGCTGGCCGATGCGCAGCGCCGGACGCAGGTGGCGATCCATCATGCGATCCGAACGGTCAACCACCACCATGTGAACGTGACTCCGGACAGCAACAACCTGCCGGAGTTCATCAAGCTGCTGCACGAGGACATCAGCTGCTCGGTCAACACGCTGATGGCGCGCGAGCGCTACGACCAGCCCCACGAGCTTTTCGATGACCGCCCCACGCACATGCTGCAGCTCA